>Ga0163151_10009169_pt1 | contig 10852 bp, 12 predicted proteins | sample OliLakLV19MP5IB2_FD_145596 | JGI IMG/M metagenome (GOLD analysis project Ga0163151, IMG submission 145596) | Freshwater microbial mat bacterial communities from Lake Vanda, McMurdo Dry Valleys, Antarctica - Oligotrophic Lake LV.19.MP5.IB-2 | ecosystem: Environmental > Aquatic > Freshwater >...
GGATTGTGCTGTTTCCTGAGCCAGCGGCACGAGCGGCGATCGCCGAAATCGAGCAGCCAGGCCGGATAAGTGGCCTCGCCGATGCCGACGAGATCGCCCATGCGCGCGGGCTCGGCGGCAGCCAGTGCCGCCATGCCGGCGGCGCCCGCCTGCGTCAGATCGTGGACCGGAATGGTCGGCAGATGCGGCCAGTCGAATTGCATGGCGCTAGAGTGGCGTCGCGATGCGCCCGACGCAAGGCAGCGCCGGTCGGATTCCCCAGCCGAATTCGCCCATCAGATTCCGACAACCGGATCGCCGCCATTCGGGCAGAGAACCTGCCCGGTCATGAAGTTTCCGGTCGGCTCCATCAGGAAGCGCACGACCGCAGCGATCTCTTCCGGCTCGGCGGCGCGCTTCAGCAGATTAAGATCGGCCTCTTCCTGGATGGCCGCTTCGCCATGACGCAACGTCATCGCGGTGCGCACGACGCCCGGTGCGATCGCGTTGACCAGGATCCCGTGCGGTGCCAGTTCGCGCGCCCAGGATTTGGCGAAACCGATCAGCGCCGATTTTGCCGCGTTGTAATGCGACCCGTCGGACCAGCCGACCTGGCCGCGATTGGACGCGATGTTGACGATGCGCCCGAAGCGCTCGTCCTTCATGCCAGCGACGACGGCGCGCGTCGCGGCGAGCGCACCCCAGACATGGCAGTCGAACATGCGTTGCCACGAGGCGCGGTCGATCGCCTCGATCGTGCGATCGGGGCTGCCGACGCCGGCATTGTTGACCAGCAGCGTGACGGCGGGGCCGGCATCGACCGCGCGACGCAATGCCGCTTCGTCGGCCACGTCGCAGGCGGCAGGCTCGGCGATGCCGCCCGCGGTTGCGATCTCGCGCGCGACCGCATCGGTGCGGCCCGCATCGATATCCTGCACGATGACGCGCACACCGGCCGATGCGAGCAGGCGGGCGGTGGCGCGGCCGATGCCGCTGCCGGCACCCGTGACCAGGGCGCGGCGGCCGGCGAGGGGACGCTCGGAAGCGGCGGTTCTTGCGGTTGGCATGGGAGCTCTCCGGTCGGGGCAAATCGGGGTGCGGCGGTGGCACAAGGGATATCGCAGGGCCGCGCCGCTGCCGGCAAGCCCGCGCGGCCGATGCGGCGGGAGCTGCTGAGAACGCGCCGGAGAATGTGACCAAAAACAGGCTCAAGACCAGCCCAAGAAGGGGAACAGGGCGGCCGGTACTGCTTGTCCACCGGGAGCTAATTCGTTAGGGTCCGCGCCGCTTCGAAAGGGCGGCCCCTCGATCGGTTGAACGCCGGTTCGCTGGTGTCCGTTCACCCGCGCCGACGACAACCATGTCGGCCGGGATCATGCCGAAGAGCCTGCGGACGGGTGGCAGAGCGGTTGAATGCACCGCACTCGAAATGCGGCATACCTGCAAGGGTATCGGGAGTTCGAATCTCCCCCCGTCCGCCAACTCCCTATAGCCCGTCATTCTCTAGCTGGTTCAGGCAGCCTGGCATCGCGCGGATCGGCGGGAATTGTTGCGATTACCTATGGACTGATCCTCTTCATGAGTTGCCTTAGAGTCTTCTCCATAGACGGATTTTCTCTGCGGCTTTGGACCTTGCTAGGGTAGAACGGATTCTAAGTTATCGAAATCGCTCACGTTCCAGTGTCGAAACACACTATTTTTCGAAGACTGCATCGCGCAGCGACAGATACTTAGACCGAAACAAAAGTCAGACGGCGTTATGCCGTCTGCGGATGAAAGACTTGCACCGCGACCTTGCGCAATCTGATCTAACTATCCCTGTTTTCCGAATCTAACCGCGATCAAGGTGTCGTATAAGTTTCTCGATCTCGATCCGGAACTGCGTGGTGACGCGTGTGACTCCGATCTCTTCGGCTAATGTCCGGATCGGGTCGTTACTTCTACGTTCCAATATTTTTTGCACGAGCCAGAGCTTTTCTGGAAAGGGAACCTCGCGCCACTCCCGTCGTTCGCCCTCGATCCCGAGGCCTCGGTAACTTGTCAAATCCTGGGGTGGCACGCCGTTTGGCCAGAAAACTTTGTGACCATCTGGTGTTGCAACATTAGTACGCAGGCGCCTGCAGGCCGCCCAAACGGTGCTACGAATCTGCCGCCCAGTCCGCTGGAATCCATGTGCCCGTGCGATCCGGTCGCATAACCTTTTAAACGTTATAGGCCCCTCAGCATCGATCATGGCCGCTGCCAAGACCTTTAACTGTGAACCATATGCCGCTTCATAGAAGCGGTCCGGGTCGCACGAAGCCCCAAGGGCAGTCATTGCTCGCGCAGTCCCGCTGGTCGCCGGTGAATCCGAGCTACCTCGGGCGCTGCGGTTGGACAAAGTCTCATCTAAGTTACTGTCGAAATCGTCGTTATCCCGTTCGCCTGCTTCGCTGAGTTCCTCTTCGTCGCGGATACGATCATTGGCGTTACTGTCATTGCCAGCATTGTGCTCCCAAGTCTTTGTACCCGGTAACTCTGCGTGGTCAGACCTCGCAGCCTCTTCTATTGCGGCTCGATCGGCACGCAGAAGCCCGTTGAATGCATGCGCCGGCCGATCCTGAACAACAGCAGCCCGGGTCAGGCGATCTACGACCCGTTTCTAGGCAGCGGCACGACGGTGATCGCCGCCGAGACGACGAAGCGGGTCTGCGCCGGGATGGAACTGGATCCCCTTTACGTCGACGTGGCCGTCCGGCGCTGGCAAGCGTTCACCGGCGCCGAAGCCATGCTCGGGCCCGATGGGAGTTCATTCGCTGAAATCGCCACCGAGCGCCTCACCGACGGCGCATTGGCCTTCGCTGCCAGCGAAATCACAAAACCGCAGCCGACGGGCCCTGCTGCGCCACGGAAGACTTTTCGTGACCGCAGCGCGATCGTGCCGGTCGCGCCCATCAAGAGAGCAGGGTGACGTCGATGCGCGGTCGAAAACCAAAGCCGACGCGGCTGAAAGTGATAAACGGAAATCCGGGGAAGCGGTCACTCAATCACCTTGAGCCGCGGCCACTGGCGAACGTGCCCGAATGCCCGGCGGAACTAAGTCCTGCGGCGCAGACTGAGTGGCAACGGATTGTCAGCGAACTTGCGGATTTGAAGATGTTGACCAATCTCGATCGGGTGGCTCTTGCGACCTACTGCGAGGCCTACTCACTATGGGTCGAGTCGATCTCCGCGATTCGCAAATACGGAACGATGGTCAAATCGCCGTCGGGTTACCCGATGCAGTCGCCCTATCTGGCAATCGCCAACAAACAGGCGGAAATCATGATGCGGATTGCATCGGAATTCGGGCTGACACCGGCGAGCCGAAGTCGGATCGCTGTGCCCACTGAGCCAGAGCCGACGCTGTTTGATATAATCAAGAATAGCAATCGGTGAGCCCAATGGTTTCCAAGACCTCTGGCTCAAACTCCACCCACATGAGTTCACGATGAATTTGAAGCAAAGTAAGTCACCAATTCTAATTGCGCTAGCGGATGATTGGCCTGAGGACGTTGCACTGCTGGTCGGTCAGATCGGTATTGCATTCGCTCAACTCACAAGAGAGGTTTACTTGGCAACCAAACGAATTGAAGGTGCCACTATCGAGGAATGGGAGCGTGAGAATAAAAGCGATCAGCTGGGTAAATGGTGCTGTGAAATTCGGAAGCGCTTTGCCACTGAGACGGCACTGATTTCGCTGATCGATCGTGTCGATATGGTGGCCAAGCAGCGCCATGACATCTTTCACGCTATTTGGGGGCGCCATCGGGACGGGCATCTTGGCCGATGGAGGGATGGCAGCGACCTTGGAATCGACCCTGGGCCGATGGATCAGGTGCTGCAGGAAATCCGATGCCTGCGGGATGCGATCAACTCACGCAGCCGTCCAGAGAAGGGTTAACATTTCTCGAATTGGATTCGCATAACGTCGGAGTATGAGAAGCAGGAAGTTCCCGCCCCGAACTAACATTTGAACTGGACCACTCGGTGGGGGCCGGTCAGTCACGCTGCCTCGCGATAGGGCATGTCCCCCAGATAGATCTTCTTGCCCACCTCTACGCCGTTGTGACGCAAGATCGCGTAGGCCGTTGTCACGTGGAAATACAAGTTTGGGATAACATGCTGAATCAGGAATTCCTGGCCAGAAAGTGTTTTTCCCTTCCAGCGAGGTTGGGAAATCCGTCGCTCTGCCGCGACGGCAAAATCCGCAGGTGTGAGAGTATGCAGATACGACATGACGCTCTTGATGCGTGCCTCGATTTCGCTAAGGGTTTGCTCGGTATCGGCGTGCGCCGGGGCAACCTTTTCGGTATCGGTCAGCCGGGCGGCGCCTAGCGTTGCCGTATCGCAGGCGACCTGCAACTGACGCATCAGACTGAACTGATCCGGCGCCAAGCGCGATTGCAGAAGAATACCGACATCGAATTGCTTCTCTGCCGCGTATTTTTTGGCCTCATCCAAGATGGCCAGCAGATTCCCCAGCATTTTGGTGAACTGTGGGACGACAAGTTCGTAGATCATATAACCCTCTAATTGTGAGTGGGCGGGGCGGCGTTGTAAGAGTAGAATTCCAAATACTTGGAACGGCCATCGAACCGCTCAGATCGAGCCTTAAAAATGCGGCGAAATCAATGGTCGCGAAGAACCTGCCTCGATTTAGTCCGACACTGCCTATTCGACGATAGCAAACGGATCGGCCTACCATGTTGCCCGGCGAACCGGCGACAGCCCATGACGAGGGTCTCGGTGGCATAGGAGCAAGAGGTATGGGTAAGCGGACGGATGGAGCTGCCACGAATTCATCTCGAATCAACAGCGGGCAGTCGCGTTCATTTTCCGATCTTACCATCGCCCACTACGATCGGATCGCCCCCACGTTCTGGATTGGCACGCGGGATCACGATGTCACCCAAAACTATGCCGCGCTCCTGGACGCGATCGAGGGCGATCACCCTTACTCCATCCTTGATCTAGGTTGTGGGCCAGGTAGGGACCTCTGCCATTTTCGTGCATTGGGACATAATGCCGTGGGCTTGGACTGGTCGAAAGAATTCGTGTCAATGGCGCGCTCCAACTCCGGGTGCGAAGTCCTCCACCAGGATTTTCTTGCGATGGCCTTGCCCAAGACCCATTTCCACGGTGTGTTTGCAAACGCTTCGCTGTTCCACGTTCCGAGCAAAGAGTTGCCGAGGGTATTGCGCGAACTTTACGCGTCCTTGCGCGCCGGAGGCGTACTTTTCTGTTCAAACCCACGGGGGAACAATGAAGAGGGGCTGAGCGATGGACGCTATTGTTGTTTTTTCAATCTTGATACCTGGCGCGCCTATGTCACCGCTGCGGGATTTTCCGAAATACGGCATTACTACCGTCCACCGGGGCTGCCCCGTGACAAGCAACCCTGGCTCGCCACTGTTTGGCGCAAAGACTAGTGACCGAACCCCAATCACGCAGCCACCCCTTATGTAACCACTCTTGTCCCCGGCCCTGAATTTAGCTTCAAGAGAGCTGCCATTTGGAAGAGAATTAGATCCGCATAACATCGGAATGTGGGAAATGTAGAAGTCCTTACAGGCTGGCATATCCCAACTATTCTTCTAATAAGTAAATCTTATTAATTTCCCTATATTTCTGAATTGAAAAATTATCGGCAAAGCCCCCATCATTCTTGTGTGCTATGTCGACCGCCGCGGAATCGGAAGGTATCGACAAGAACGAAGCTTGGGAGGATTCCACAATGGGTACCACTTACGTCCGTCAGGACAGGTCAGGTTGCCGTCGTCACATTGTCGCCGTCATGGCCGCAGTATCTGCCTTTGCATTCGCAGATCTTTCCGATGCAATGGCGCAATCGAGCTTGGAAGAGGTTCAATCGGAGAGTGCCGCGACAATCGCGGTATCCAACTACACGCCGATCATGATCGTCGACGCCGATGGCACAGTCAGTGGCATCAGCCCGGACATCGATCGCGCCGTGCTGCAGCGCATGGGTGTCGAAACCGTCGAAAGTCAGGTCGTAGACTATAGCGCGCTGATTCCGGCCGTTCAGGCGAAGCGCGCGACCTTCGCTAGCGGAGCGGCACTTTACATTACGCCAGAGCGTTGCGCATCGGTTGCATTCTCTGAACCCGTATTGTGCCTCGCGGAATCCTTTATCATTCGCAAGGACCTCGAAGGCTCGGTCAGCACATATCAGGACGTCGCCGATCAGGGCCTTCGGATCGCGCTCTGCGGCGGATGTGTCTATGAGCAGTACGCTCTGGACGCCGGCGTGTCCCAGGACAAGATCATCTACTGGCCGGACAAGGAAAGCGGCATGAAAATGCTGCAGGACGGCCGTGTCGATGTGGTGGCGGTTGATATGCTTGGCGCCCTCGATTCCCAGAACAAGTCCGATCAGCCGGAACTTACTGCGGTCGTTCAGGCCACCGACCTGCCGCTGTTCTGCACCGGTGCGATCTTTCACCAGGACAATGCGGATCTGCGTGATGCGTACAACGAGGGCTTGAACGAGGTGATCGAGGACGGCACTTACGCCGCAATTCTCGAGGAATACGGGTTCGGACAGCTCGCAGAGGTCCGGACCGGAACCACCGAGGGCTATTGCAGCGCGAACTGACGCAGCTACCATACCGTTGGCGGGCCGGCGGGCGGCAGATGATGCCACTGTGCCGGCCCGGGAGCGTGCCCGTGCGGGAGTGACAATATTGGAGCAGACAGGGGCGCCTCGGGCGGAATCGTCGATCGTCGAGTTCGTCGATGTCGAGAAGAGTTTCGGCAGCCACCGGGTCCTCGATTGCCTGTCATTCTCCGCCAAGCGCGGCGACCATATTGCGCTGATCGGACCGTCGGGTTCCGGTAAAACGACTATCCTGCGCATCCTGATGACGCTGGAGAGCATCAGCCGCGGCGACGTGATCGTCGACGGCATAAATCTCTACAAGGAATCCGTGAACGGGGTGCACCGGACCGCATCCGAGCGCCATGTGCGGGATGTGCGCAGCAAGATCGGAATGGTGTTCCAGCACTTCAATCTGTTTCCGCACAAATCCGTTCTGGCAAACATTACGCTCGCCCCGGTCCTCAACGGGAAACTGACCAAATCGGCGGCCAGAGAGAAGGCGCTGGACTTGCTCAATATGGTCGGCCTGGCCGACAAGGCCGACGCTATGCCGGCCAGCCTGTCTGGCGGACAGAAGCAGCGCGTCGCCATCGCGCGGGCCCTCGCGCTGGAGCCCCAGATACTTCTTTGCGACGAGATCACCTCGGCCCTCGATCCTGAACTGGTCGAGGAAGTGCTGAACGTGATCAAGCGTCTCGGACAGCAAACCGACATGACGATGTTGCTGGTCACGCACGAGATGAGCTTCGCGCATGAGTTCGCCGATCGGGTTCTCTTTCTCGAATCCGGCCGCATCATAGAGGAAGGTACGCCCGATCGCATCTTCTCGAATCCGGAGAAAGAGCGGACCCGGGCGTTTCTCAGAAAGATCATCGCAGCCGGTCATCGCGTGTAGGCGGGACATGCTGTCGAACTTGGATTGAGCTTCAAGGCAGGATGATGGCGCTCAGCATCGAGGACTGGCTTGGATATCTTCTTCTGCTCGGGCGCGGCGGTATGGTCACGGTCAAGCTGACGATCGCTTCCTGTGCCATCGGATTCTCGCTGGCACTCGTCATTGGCCTCTGCCGACTCTCGCGATTCGCGGCGATCCGGTGGGCAACGACCGCCTATGTCGAGTTCTTTCGCAGCACCTCGATCTATGTTCAGTTGTTCTGGGTTTACTATGTTCTGCCGCTGGTCGGCGTCAATCTGAGCGCCATCGAAGCCGGCATACTCGGTCTTTCGCTGAACACTGCGGCATACGGATCCGAGCTGGTGCGGGCGGCGGTTCAGACGGTCCCGCGCGAGCAGCACGAAGCCGGAATCGCCCTCAACCTGACGCGCTGGCAGAGATTACGTCACGTCACGCTGCCGCAGTCGTTCGTTGTTATGCTTCCTCTATTCAACAATCTGTCGATTGAGGTCATGAAGCTGACGGCGATCGTGTCCCTCATAACGATCACCGAACTGACATTCCAGGCGCAAATCATTCGGGTCCAGACCGGCAGTACGGCTATTCCATATCTCGCCAGCCTGGCCTTCTATTTTCTGTTCGCATCCCTGATCGCGTTCGGCTTCCGCACCCTCGAACGCCGTTTCGCCCGCGGTCATGAAGGCGTCAGGGGCTAGGCGATGAGCTGGGATTGGGACTTTGCCATCTCGATTCTCCCGCGCCTCCTCAGCGGCGCCGTAGTAACCGTCCAGGCGACTCTGTTGGGCTCGACGCTCGCGATGGTTCTGGGGCTGGCAATAGCCATACTGAGGCGGACAGCGCACCGACCGCTTCGTTGGACAATCCATTCCATCGTCGAATTCATTCGGCGCACCCCGTTGCTGGTGCAGCTTTACTTCCTTTTCTATGTACTGCCGGACGCGGGCATTCTGCTCTCGCCTTTGACCGCCGGCGTGCTGGGTATCGGGATTCACTATGCGTCCTACACCGCGGAGGTGTACCGGGCCGGAATCGAAGGTGTGCATCGCGGTCAGTGGGACGCGGCCAGAGCCTGCAACCTGCGGGCATCACAGACCTGGCTGCATGTCGTGCTTCCACAGGCGGTACCGCCCATGGTCCCGGCGCTGGCAAACTATCTGATTGTCATGTTCAAGGAGACGCCGCTCCTGGCGGCGATCGCCGTGGCGGAGCTGATGAACCAGGGCCTCAGCGTTGCCAATTTTCATTACCGCTATCTGGAACCGCTGACGATGGTGGGCCTCTTCTTCGTCATCATTACGGTTCCAGCGATGCTCGGCGCGCGGTGGCTCGAGCACAAGGTTCGCCAGACCAGATAGGGTAACGATTGCGATAATTTTTTTCGATCAATACGCCGATATTTCTGATTGGATTAAAGGTGGACACCATTCGTACCCTTATTCCTCACTCGCCGTTCTTGAGATTTCCGCACCGGGTCTGCACGGGCCCCAGTTACGCAAGGCAAGAAATCGTCTGTCCATGACAGAAAGGGAGACTATGCCTCACGATACCGAACAGCTGGCGCAGCTGAAGCTTGACCTCAAGCACATCGTGACCTTGCCCGACTCGGCGGGGATCGCCTTGCCGCCGGCAGCCTATGCGCTACCGGAGGCTTTCGAGCTCGAAGTCGAGCGTATCTTTAGGCACGAATGGGTCTGTCTCGGCCGCGTGGACGAAGTGGCGAAGCCTGGCGACTATTTTACCACCAAACTCGTCGGCGAACCCCTTATCGTCGTCATGGGCGATGACCGGAAAATCCGGGTCCTGTCGAATATCTGCCGTCACCGCTGGTGCGAAGTGGCGAGCGGCAAGGGCAACACGCGCGGGTTTGTCTGCCCCTATCACGCCTGGACATATCGGCCCGACGGCACCCTTGTCAGTGCGCGGTTCATGGATCGCACCGATGGTTTCGATCGAAAAGATATTGCTCTTCCGGCGATTAGAAGCGAAATCTGGGGCGGGTTCATTTTTGCGACGCTCGACGAGAACGCCACGCCGTTGAGCGAGCGTCTCACCAAGCTGGATGCCGCGATCGAGCGATATCATATGCAGGACATGCAGCGCTTCACTGGCGACGACGAGACCTGGGATACGAACTGGAAGCTTCTGGTCGAGAACTTCACCGAGGGCTATCACACCTTTTATACGCATGCGGAAAGCCTGCAGAATTCCACGCCGAGCGAGCTAACCTATTGGGGGCACGACGAAGCCGCGTTCAGCGCGTTCTATTCCCCGATAGCGCCAGAGGAACCGGCGCGGGAACCGTCCCATCCCGATCTGACCGACAAGGAGCGGAAGACCGTCTTCATGATCTGTCTTTATCCTTCGCTAGTGATCGCTCTGGCGCCGGATCGGGTGTTCTATATGGCGATTTCGCCGATCGAAACGGGGCGCGTGCTGACGCGCTGGGGCGTGGCCAGTTACGGCGAAGAGTTCACGAACAGCTCACGCAAGAAAATCTCCGCCTTCTACGATCTCGTCAATCAGGAAGACCGGGTACGGCTTGAGAGCATCCAGCGGGCGGTTGGCTCGTCCTATGCCAACACACGCAGCCGACGTTCGTGGCTCGAGCGCACGAACATTCATTTCGGCCGGTATGTGGCGTCAAAGCTCGCGAGCTAGATCGACAGAGTCACGCCCGAACGTGACGGCCTTCCGGCCCAGGCCGGAAGCGGCTTTGCCGACCCGGACCGGCCTGCAGTGTCAACGGTCCGGGACTTCGATCCATTGATGGGTGCACCCAAGCTGTTCGATCTGCGCGAGAAGGATCGACTGGAACGCCTCCGCTGCGCGAGAGATCGATCGAATCTTTCGCGACACGAAGTAGATGGAGCGCATGATTGGCGGCTTCTGCAGCGGCCGGAACCGAAGCGATTTCCGATGGCCCGACTGATAGGCGAGCGCAGGCAGAACGGCGACGCCGAGACCGGAATAGAGCATCGCATCCAGCGCCGAAGCATTCGACACCTGAAGTTTCGGCGACCGGAGCGATTCGGGTAGCGATTCCATTTGCAGAAGTGCCTGTGCGGGACCGGTATCGGGCCCGAGACCGAGAATTTCGTAGCCCTCCAGCTCGTGCCAGAAAATCGGCGTTTTCTTTTTCATGAGCGGGTGATCCGACCGGGCAACGAGCCCCAGCGGGTCGCGGAATGCCAATTTAAAATCCAGCTCCGGGTCCTGCGAATCGCGGCTGGCTAAGCCGATATCGACTTCGTTGCGGCGAACGCGCCGACAGACGCCGCCCGAACTGTCGTCCACGATATGGAGGCTCATCATGGGAT
>Ga0163151_10009170_pt1 | contig 10851 bp, 12 predicted proteins | sample OliLakLV19MP5IB2_FD_145596 | JGI IMG/M metagenome (GOLD analysis project Ga0163151, IMG submission 145596) | Freshwater microbial mat bacterial communities from Lake Vanda, McMurdo Dry Valleys, Antarctica - Oligotrophic Lake LV.19.MP5.IB-2 | ecosystem: Environmental > Aquatic > Freshwater >...
CAACTTGATTGTAATAAAAAAGGCTCCGAAGTTGATGCAAACAAAAAACTAAGCGGTGTAAAAATTGCCCTTGATCCAGGCCATATCGCGGGGGATCTTAAAAACGGGATCCTTGAAAAAAAATCATTGCATTTTAAGTACAACAATAAAAATATTGAGATCGTAGAAGGATTGCTCACACTTCAAACCGCTCTTATTCTAAAAAAAATGCTCGAAGAGCAAGGCGCAGAAGTCATGCTAACCCGCAGTGAGCCTAATCAAACCGCTTTTGGAATTACATATCACGAATGGCTGGGCAGCCATTTTAAAAACTCTGTTGATACCTCTTTTGCTAATGGAGAGATCACGGAAAAAGAAAAAACATTTTTGCTTACGAAAGCTACCGAACGCGATATCTTCCGAACCTACTTTAACAATTTGGATATGAAAGAGAGAGTAAGAAAAATAAATGCTTTCTCCCCTGACCTTACCATAGTTATTCATTACAATGTAGACGAAACAAATACTGGCTGGACAAAACCAACCATTAAAAATTTTAATATGGTTTTAGTTGGTGGAAGTTTTTTAAAAAATGAATTAGAAAAACCTATAGATAGATTAGCATTTTTAAGAATGCTAGTTACAGATGATCTGGAACAGTCAGTAAAATTATCGGGGAACCTTATTAGCACTTTTACGAATAAATTGAATGTCCCGGCCGCAACAGTGAGAGATGCAGAATACCTTACAAAATATTGCATGCCTGCTGATGTTAAAGGTGTTTACTCTCGCAATTTAACGCTGACGAGGCTTGTAAAAGGTACTGTTGTTTACGGCGAAACACTTTACCAGGATAATGCTAAAGAATGCTTATTACTTAGCAATCCTGATACAGAAGTTTACGGTATTAAAACTTCATCGAGAGTAAAACAGGTGGCTGAAGCGTATTATGAGGGGATAATGAGTTATTGTAACTCTAAATAGTATTGCCGTCATCATGAGTCCTGACGAAAGGAAGGGCGAAGCGAACTCTCCCACTCGCAGATTGCTTCGTCCTTTATCCTAGCAATGACGCCCAAAAATTTCAATATTATAAAATAGTCACCACAGAAGAATCCCCTTTTCTCTCAATAGAAAGTTTCACTGTATCCCAGGGAACAATATCCTCCACCAATTGGGGCCATTCGATAAAACAATAATTACCAGAGAAAAAATATTCTTCACAGCCAACATCCAAAGCTTCTTTCAGACTTTTTAATCTGTACAGATCAAAATGATAAACCTTTTCATCGTCAGAAGTATTGTATTCGTTCACCAAGGAATAAGTAGGGCTTGAAGTATTGTCAGTCACCTTTAACACTTTACAAAATCCCTTTATTAAAGTAGTCTTCCCCGCTCCCATTTCACCATACAATGCAAATACTTTTTTATCCGAAAAATCAGCAAGAATTTTTTCAGCAGTAGACTTTAGTTCATTAACAGAAGCGGCAACATATTCACTCATAAACAGCTTTTAAAAACGAATTTTAAAAAATACAAACGAAGACAAAACTAACTTTTTTCTTCCTTTTAACACTTTTTTGTTTCCAATAAATGGCAAATAGAAACAGGATAGTAAAATTAATTTAGCTGGATATACTGTCTATTTGCAGATATTTTTGAATCAATCTTTAACATAAGGTTAGCTATTGAAAAAAATAAGCAATAACAAATAGACACAAATTTTAAAATATGAAAAAAGCTAAATTAAAGTTAGGTGATATACACGTAAACAGTTTTATCACTACCATGCAAGCCTCCGAAAAAATGACCATACAAGCTGGAGATGGATCATGGTGGGTATCGGGCTGCATTTTTACATTAAGATGTCCTGATAAAGCCCCTGCCCCTGGAGGCTTTCAAAGTGAGGTTTGGACATTGGCTCCCTTAGTCCAAATGTGCAATACCGGAGCAAGTAGAAATGATATTTCACAACTTGACCCACAATTATGTCCGGCTTGTGCAAGGCCAGCACCGAATAAAGTTGTTGTTGGAACAGTTGGAAATTAACGTAACAAAAAAGAGTCCGACAAATACCGGACTCTTTTTTTCACTATAATATTATTTCGCTGACAAAGTCACAAACGGAATGATCATTTCTTCCAATGAAATCCCTCCATGCTGAAATGTATTGCGATAATAAGTTGCGTAGTAATTAAAATTGTTAGGATAAGCAAAAAACAAATCGGTTTTCGCGAAAATAAAGTTAGAACTCACATGCTGCCTTGGCAAAAAAGCATCAGCCGGATTCTTCACTTCAAAAACATCCTTCCTCACGAAGTCTAAGTTTTTTCCTTGCTTGTACCTTAAATTGGTATTGGTATTCCTATCACCAACAACTTTAGATGGCTCCGTAACTTTTATTGTACCGTGATCGGTTGTAATAATTACTCTTGCATTTTTTGAAGCAATAAATTTTAACATTTCATGTAAGGGAGAATGTTCAAACCAAGACAGTGTTATTGAACGATAGGCTGCTTCATCATCTGCCAGTTCACGTATCACTTCCATTTCTGTACGTGCATGCGAAAGCATATCAACAAAATTGTATACGATCACATTTAATTTATTCTGCATTAAATTACTCATACTCTCAGCAAGTTTTTTTCCTGCAGCCAGGTTGGTAATTTTATTGTAAGACATTTTCACATCCTTACCCAATCTTTTCAATTGTGCTGCCAAAAATTCTTCTTCGTGTGCATTCTTTGGTCCCTCATCCTCATCGTTCGCCCAAAGCTTAGGAAACATTTTTTCTATTTCAGATGGCATGAGCCCCGCAAATATTGCATTACGTGCATATTGAGTTGCCGTTGGAAGAATGCTATAAAATAATTCTTCACTATCTACTTTGAAATATTGTGAAACAACCGGCTGCAACACTTTCCATTGATCGTAGCGTAAATTATCGATCACCATTAAAAAAACCGGCTTATCCTTATCAAGGAAAGGCGCAACTTTATTTTTTATTAGTGTATGTGACATCAGCGGAACATCAGTGCTTCCTCCTTTTAACCAACTTACATAATTCGCATCAATAAATTTCGAGAACTGAACATTCGCTTCTGTTTTTTGCATGGCCAATATATCTGCCATTCCTTTATCCTCACTTTTTTCTAACTCAAGCTCCCAATAAACCAATTGTTTGTAAATATCCACCCACTCCTTATGATTCATCTTATCGCCTAATCTCATCCCAATGTTCCTAAACTCCTGCTGATATGCCGATGTAGTTTTTTCACTCACAATACGCCTGTTATCCAATATCTTTTTTAATGAAAGCAATATCTGGTTTGGATTAACCGGCTTGATCAGGTAATCTGCGATCTTAGAACCAATAGCATCTTCCATTATATGCTCTTCTTCACTCTTGGTGATCATGATCACAGGTAGCTCAGGATTTGAATTTTTAATTTGACTCAATGTCTCCAAACCGGAAAGTCCAGGCATATTCTCATCCAGGAAAACAATATCAAAAGTTTGTTTTTTCAAATGCTCCAATGCTTCATCACCGCTGTTTGCAGTTTTCACATCGTAACCTTTATCATTCAAAAAAAGGATATGCGGCCTTAAGAGATTTATCTCATCATCGGCCCATAGTATTTGTACTCTATCCATAGAAAATCTTTTTATCTAATTATGACGCCAGCTTCGTATATTTGTTACATAGCGAATTGCTAAATTACGCTTTATTTTCCCTTTTGTGAGAGCTAAAAAAATAAGAAAGCAAAAAATAGTTAATGATCCCATTTATGGCTTTGTTACTATTCCCGATGGTATCATATTTCAACTCATTGAACACCCCTATTTTCAGCGCTTACGGAGGATCAAACAATTAGGTCTTACTAACCTTGTTTATCCCGGAGCCTTACATACAAGATTTCATCACGTTATTGGTGCAATGCATTTAATGAACCAGGCTATTGATACATTGAGATCAAAAGGTCACAATATTTCACCAGAGGAAGCAACCGGTGTAACTATAGCCATTTTATTGCACGATATAGGGCATGGACCATTTTCTCATTCGCTTGAGCATAGCATTGTACACGATATTACCCATGAAGATATTTCGGGGTTTTATATGGACAGGCTCAATGAACATTTTAAGGGAAAACTTTCACTGGCAATAAAAATATTCCGTAACGAATACCATAAAAAATTTCTTCATCAATTGGTATCCAGTCAGCTGGATATGGACAGGCTTGATTACCTAAGCAGGGATAGTTTTTATTCAGGTGTATCAGAAGGAGTAATAAGTACCGACAGGATCATTAAAATGCTGAACATTGTAAATGACGAATTGGTTGTTGAAGAAAAAGGCATTTATTCCATTGAAAAATTTATTATTGCTAGAAGGCTTATGTACTGGCAGGTTTACCTGCATAAAACTGTTTTGAGTGCAGAACATCTTTTGATCAACATTCTGAAACGTGCTAAAGAATTAGCAAAACAAAACACAGAATTATTTTGCACACCTGCATTCAGGGAATTTTTATACAATCGCTATACAAAAGAATCATTTATCAAAAAGCCCGCGTTACTTGATATTTTTGCCGAGCTCGATGATAACGATATTATGGCATCAGTAAAAGTATGGACACAGCATAAGGACAGGGTATTATCAACCTTATGTCAAAACCTGGTGAATCGCATGCTTTATAAAACCAAACTTCAGAATGCACCTTTCAATAATCAGACAATTGAAAAAATCAAAGAAAAGGTTATAAAAAAATACAAATTGACGGATAAAGAAGCTTCTTATTTTGTGTTTTCAGGCGCGGTAACCAATTACATTTACAACCCTGATAAGATCAGGATAAGTATACTTTTTAAAGATGGGAGCACTGCCGATATCAGCGATTCTTCCGACCAATTGAACCTTTCTGTATTGGCGAAAAACATAAAGAAATACTTCCTTTGTTTTCCTAAAGACATTAACACCTCTGATCTGATAAAATAAATAGAGCGTCAAAAAAAATTATTTTTTCTTCCCCTTCTTTTTAACCTCTTTCAAAATTTTCTTCTCATCTGAATCCAGCCTACGTTGAACTTTCTTAACATCTTCTGCGGGAGGCAAACGTTCAGGCTTAACGTCACGTTCAATAAGCATTTTACGAACGGCGATATTATTATCAATATGTTCTTTAAAAATTTGCTGAGCTCCTTTCAAATCTTTTTCAACTACGTTATGACTTGTTAACTCAGTCGCAAAATCTTTTGCTTTAATAGTCAAGGTTGGAAGAAAATCGGCAAAGGGTTTACCGCCTGGCACACCTAACTTTTTCTTCATATCATTTGTTGAGAAGCCGCCAAATAATGCCTGGTCTCCTTTTGAACGAATAATAGCAAACCCAGCATCATCTACTCCCCGCTCATATATAATCCCTGATAATTTTTTCTCCGTTTTAGAAAGTTTTTCGCGGGCAGTTACTCTTGCAATATCTAATAAACGCTGTTCAATAATTTCCTGTTTACGGGTTTGCACAGCAAAATAAGTTTGTGCAAATGCCACTTCTGCTTTTGCCGGATCTCCATTCTGTGCAACCAGGTAACAACCGTATCTTGTTAAGGCAATATCGGGTATTGTTCTTTGAGAACCTGACCCGATATCTACCATTTTGCCGATATCAGCAAAATGGTCGGAGACCTTTTCGCCCGCCCCTCGCAAGCTTGTTTAGCCTTATCAACGGCATTTACAAAATTTCTCCATTGAGCATAGCCCAAAACATCCTGTAAATCCCTTGCACTCCAACATTCGATGCCCTCATAGATATAACAGGCATTTTCAAACTTGGCGAACAATTCATCAATAAACTCCTTTTTCATACGATCTTAACTTTACAAAGTAAATTTAAACCAAAAACTCCTTTGTCTTATACGCGATTTATTCACAAAAACCACTCCTTTTTAATTAAATTTTAGGCTATTTCATCGATTATTTCTCTTAAATTTGATAGATGGAATTTTCTGCCGCCCAAATAGCAGATTTATTGAATGGTAAGGTTGAAGGAGATGCTTCAACCAAGGTGAATAGTCTTTCTAAAATTGAAGAAGGGACACCCGGTTCATTGTCATTTTTATCCAACCCTCAATACAGTCCGTATTTATACGAAACCGATGCATCAATAGTGATTGTCGCTAAAGACTTTGCATTGGAAAAACCGGTTAAAAAAACCTGTACCCTTGTACGTGTTGATGACCCCCGTCAGAGTTTCGCAAAATTATTAGAAGCTTATAATCAAATTAACAATAACCATATTGGTATTGAGCAGCCAAGTTATATTTCAAAAACCGCTACACTTGGAAAAAATATTTATGTAGGCGCGTTTGCTTACATTGGAGAAAATGCAAAAATTGGTGATAACGTAAAAATTTATCCGAATACTTATATTGGGAATAACTGCGTTGTAGGAAACAACACTATTCTTTTCCCTGGTGTTAAAATACATGCCGAATGTAAAGTTGGAAACCATTGTACATTTCTAGCAGGTGTTGTGATAGGAAGTGACGGATTTGGATTCGCACCAAACTCGGAAAATAATTACAACAAAGTTCCGCACATCGGCAACGTGATCGTTGAAGACCATGTTGAAATTGGCGCTAACACTACAGTTGACAGGGCAACATTAGGTTCAACAATAATTCGCAAAGGCGTTAAGCTTGATAACCTTATTATGGTCGCGCATAATGTGGAGATAGGAGAAAACACTGTTATTGCTTCACAGACAGGAATAGCAGGTTCTACAAAAATTGGTAAGGACTGCATGATAGGCGGACAAGTTGGTATCATTGGACATTTGACCATTGCCAACAAAGTAAAAATTGCAGCTCAGTCGGGTATTGGCACTTCCATCACAAACGAAGGAGAAATTGTACAAGGCTCACCTGCATTTGGAATTGGTGATTACAAACGCTCTTATATTCTTTACAGAAAATTACCGGAGCTCAATACTAAAATTAACGAGCTTGAAAATAATATTAAAACCTTGCATCAAACTCACTCTAAACAGTCATGAGCGTTAAACAAAGGACAATAAAAAACGAAATATCCATTTCGGGAGTGGGACTTCACACCGGGAAAAAAGTGTCTTTGACTTTTAAGGCCGCACCGGAAAATCACGGATATAAATTTCAACGTTCCGATATAAAAGGAGAACCGATCATCGATGCAGATGTTGACAATGTAGTTGATACTGCACGCGGAACAACATTGGAACAAAACGGAGGAAGGGTAAGTACTGTTGAACATGTACTCGCCGCATTAGTTGGTTTGGAAATTGATAATGTACTCATTGTATTAGACGGCCCTGAAGTACCTATTATGGACGGAAGTTCTATGCCATACATTTCTTTATTGGAAAAAGCAGGATATGTAGAGCAAAACGCAGAGAGAGTTTATTTCGAATTAAAAACTATTCTTGCATACGAAGACACAGATAAAAAAGTAGAGATGCTTGCTGTACCACAGGATGAATTTCGTATAACCGTAATGGTTGATTATAATTCCGAAGTGTTGGGAACGCAGCATGCTACTATGTACAACGTGCGTGAATTTAAAACGGATATCGCGGCTTGCAGAACATTTGTTTTTTTACATGAGTTAGAACAATTACTTAAACATAATTTAATTAAAGGCGGGGACCTGGATAACGCAGTAGTATTGGTTGACAGGCCGATACCAAATGAAACGCTGGAGTATCTTGCCAAGGCATTCAACAAGCCAAATGTTGAAATAAAAGGAAAAGGAGTTTTAAATAATACTTCGTTACATCATTTTAACGAACCAGCAAGACACAAATTATTAGATATAGTAGGCGACTTAGCTTTAGTTGGTGTTCCTATCAAGGGACATATTTTAGCAGCAAGGCCCGGACATACCGGCAACATTGCCTTTGCAAAACTTATTAAGGATCTGATCAAAAAAGAGAAATCGAAAAAGCCTGCAATACCAGAGTACGATCTTAATGCGGAGCCACTTTATAATATCAATGATATTATGAAAATACTTCCGCACCGTCCGCCATTTTTATTTCTCGACAAAATTATGGAGATGAGTGCGTCTCACGTTGTTGGTGTAAAAAACGTGACGATGAATGAGTATTTTTTCGAGGGTCATTTTCCCGGCAACCCTGTAATGCCTGGTGTTTTATTGATAGAGGCGATGGCACAGGCCGGTGGAATATTGGTATTAAAAACAGTTCCCGATCCCGAAAATTATTTGACCTACTTCATGAAAATTGATGGAGTGAAATTCAAACAAAAAGTATTACCGGGTGATACAGTTGTTTTCAGACTAGACCTGGTTACACCAATTCGCAGAGGAATTTGTCATATGAAAGGATACGGCGCTGTGAGAGGAAAAATTGTAATGGAAGCCGAAATGATGGCACAAATTGTTAAAGTAAAAAATAATGAGCCAAGCTTTAGCTTACATACATCCTGATGCAAAAATTGGTAACAATGTTACCATAGATCCGTTTGCAAGCATTTCCAAAGATGTTGTAATCGGAGATGGGACCTGGATAGGTTCTAATGCTGTAATTATGGAAGGCGCAAGGATCGGAAAAAATTGCAGGATATTTCCGGGAGCTGTTATCTCAGCAATACCACAAGACTTAAAATTTGACGGCGAAAATACAACCGTAGAAATCGGAGACGATACTACCATTCGTGAATTTGTTACCATTAACCGCGGTACAAAAGATAGAATGAGAACTGTAGTAGGCAGTAATTGTTTATTGATGGCGTATGTACACGTAGCTCACGATTGTATTGTTGGCAACAATGTTATTTTAGCGAACAGTGTAAATCTTGCAGGACACGTTTGCATTGATGATCACGCAATTCTTGAAGGACTTGTAGCGGTGCAGCAATTTGTAAAGATCGGTTGTCATTCATTTGTTGGAGGAGGATCATTGGTACGTAAAAATGTTCCGCCCTATGTAAAAGCCGCACGTGAACCACTTTCATATGTAGGAATAAATTCTGTTGGACTAAGAAGAAGAGGATTTACAAATGATTCTATTCTGCAGGTAGAAGACATGTACAGAACGATATACGTTGTGGGACACAACATTACCAATGCATTAAAAATTGTTGAACAGGAAGCGCCTTCATCAAAAGAGAAAGAAGAGATTGTACGCTTCATCAAAGATTCAACAAACGGCATTATGCGCGGAATTTCTTAATGAAGGTAGTTCTCAATAATATTTCCAAGCAGTACAAGAGGGAATGGATATTTAAAAACATTTCTTTGGAATTGAACTCAGGTGAACACCTTGTAGTTTTAGGAGCCAATGGCTCAGGAAAATCGACACTCTTGAAATTAATTGCAGGTGCCATGTTGCCTACCGAAGGCGAGATTACGTATTCTGCAAATGAGATCAACCTATTATCTACTTCCGAAAACGTATATGAGCACTTAACTATTGCTGCGCCATATATGGAACTAATAGAAGATTATACCTTAAAAGAACACATTGAATTTCATTTTCATTTTAAGAATAAATTTGAAGGTCTTGAGCTTTCAAAAATCCCGGAAATTATTGGTCTTGAAAATTCTTCTGATAAACAATTAAAATATTTTTCATCTGGAATGAAACAAAGAGTGAGATTGGGCCTTGCAATCTTAAGCAACACTCCCCTATTGTTATTGGACGAACCATGTTCTAATCTTGATAAAGCGGGAATTGAATGGTACCAGCAACTCATAGGAAAATATACTGCCAACCGTACAGTAATTGTATGCTCTAATCATTTAATACATGAGCATTCGTTTTGTAAAAGAGAGTTAAGTATAGGTGATTCCTTATAGTATTCATTGGATTAATTGTTCGTTTTGATTATATTACATTATACTATAAATCTGACTTGGCCATTATGAAATGTAACTCTTTGACATTTATTATTTTCATATTGACCTTTTATTGCTCCACTCTTAAAAGTCAAACCGACAGCATTATAGAAAAACAAACATATAGGCTAGTTATTCTAAAAGGGTCAAAGGACTCAATCTTTTCAGAGGAAAAGAATTTTATCAAAATTTATCCTGAAATTAAAACCTATATAACATTTGAGCAACCATACTTTATTTTGGCAGCAGGAACTTGCACTGATATTGAAAAGGCGAAAAAATTAAAAGAGCTTATAGAAGACGCATATCGTGAGGCAATAATTGAAAAGTGTGAATGAATTTCATGAAAGACTACTATAAAATACTCGATGTTTCAAAAATTGCCACAGACGAAGAAATTAAAAAAGCGTTTCGTAACAAAGCAATCAAGTTTCATCCCGACAAAAATAAGGATCCAAAAGCCCGCAAAAATTTTTTTGAAGCAAACGAAGCCTATAGAGTAATCGGCGACCCGTTTATAAGAGAAATGTATGATTATGTGTTAAAGCATTCCAACGCAACACCCATTACTTCAAAACATGAAACAGACGATAAGATATCCAGTTATTCCAATGCTATAAAAAACGCAGCAACTAAGGGTAGACAACGAGCTATAGAAGATTCAAAGAGCACTTTAAGTCATTATGTTGATGAAGGGCTTTTTGAATTAATTGGTCAAATTTTATTTGAAGGGCTTGGAGCATTATTAAGTCATTTGCCATGAAAACTAAACTATTCAACCCCTCCGGGTTTTATTGGTATAAATATGTTTTTCTATAGACGTTTGACCGCTCCGGGATCTGCTCTCAATTCATAATTTATTATAGGGGAGTTCTAAAAATCAAATTGTTAATAAATAACGATATAACTAATTGATAATCAAATAATTATGATTATATTTACGTTATAAATAAGTTAGACAAAAAATGAAGTTAATACGC
>Ga0163151_10009178_pt1 | contig 10843 bp, 5 predicted proteins | sample OliLakLV19MP5IB2_FD_145596 | JGI IMG/M metagenome (GOLD analysis project Ga0163151, IMG submission 145596) | Freshwater microbial mat bacterial communities from Lake Vanda, McMurdo Dry Valleys, Antarctica - Oligotrophic Lake LV.19.MP5.IB-2 | ecosystem: Environmental > Aquatic > Freshwater > Lake...
GATGTATGTCATGTGCAGGTATCGTAATCTGGCGCGTACCCAGCACAGTGCTTGGTGCCAGAGTCTGATTGTCTCGCTGCGTCATGAACAGAAAGGCAGCGGCCGCCGCAGCCTGAAGATCCGGGTTGGCTGTAGCGGCATGATTCCTTATGTCTGCCGCTGAGAGATTGCCTCGGCGTGCGCTCTGCAATGCTGCAAGGTCAGCCCCTACCGCTTCTGGTGAGCCGTACATGTAAGTGAGCAATTGCGTGCGAAATTGATCGCGTTGCGCCTGCGGAGTAGCGGGATCAAGCATGCGTGATGCATCCTGGAATAACTCGCGAATCTGCCGCTGTGTTTCGGGAGCACGGCCGCGGGTGAGCTGCTCCATGTATGTGTTAAGGGCGGCCCGCTGCTGTTCAAGTGTCTGGCGCCGCTGTGCCTCCGCGGCATCCCGCGGTGGTTCTTGCAGATCGCTGCTACCAGCCAGCAATCGATGCGCCTGTTCGAACGGATTGCCTGCTTGGCCGGCGCCCTGGGCTTGCCATGTAGCTGCTATCTCATGAGCGATCATTGGTGCGTATGGAATATTGGCGAACTCCATCGTTAGATGAGCAACGCGCTCCGCTCGATGCAATCCACGAACCAACCAACCGCTAGCGGCAATGGCTTGTTCCATTCTTTGAGCGGCGCTGAGAGCGGCAGCAGCCCCTTCAGCCGTCTGTCCCAGTCGAATAACGCCCAGCATGGAACCGCCCAGGTGGCGGAGCGTGCCCTGCCCCACATCTGCCACCATAGCTATACCGCGGACTTCATTGACGCTATGCCAGAATGGATCATTCAGCGAGGCATTGTTGTTCAAAAGGAAGCCGGACGCACCGATGCTGCCACGGACAAGAGCCATGCCGCCCTGACGCATTAAGATACCCGCGCCGCTGCGGCCGACCGCCCAGGCGGCACGTGCAGCAGCATAGGCACCAGTCGCCGATCCTAAGCTAGCGACCGTCATACCTATATCCATGGTGGCAGTGAGCGCCATGCTGCCATAATGGCTAACTTGCATGGTTCTCAAACGCGACTCCAGTTCACGCGCCGCTACAATCTGCGGATTGCCATTTGAATCGCTGATTATCACCGGATCGTTTGGCTGGAAGGGACCAAGCGTGTGCGTGAATGGCTGATTCGTGACCGCAGCAGCGCCAATGTTGAGATAGTTGTAAAAGTTAGACTGTCGCGGCTGCATGGTCGCGTTGACGTAGATACCATCCGGACGCCGATCTACGGTATAACCGCAATCGAGAAGATTGAAAGGACGAGCCTCCGGGCTGGAGTTGCGCGGATCGCCGGGCGGAAGGATGGCCACAGGATTACCGGAGCCATCACGCAGCACGTTTCCACTCGTGTTCAAATTTCCGAAGAACAACCGGCGCGAAGCATTGGCTTCACTGTCGGCATATTGATTGAGGGCGGATTGAACCGGCACGCGCACCTGCTCGACCCAACGTCTGAGGTCTTCAATCCGGCGCAAGTTAGCCGGATTCTGCATGTCGAGTGTTGGTGGCAAATCCAGGTTGAGTCGCAACAATCTACCTTGCGCATCGTACTCCGGACGCGAGCCTGGTGGCATCGAAACACCTGAGAGGTTTCGCAATCCAGGTACCTGCGCTATCGCCGTTGAATAGTTGCGAACCGTCATGGCCAGATCAATCATCTGGCGCATGGCATCACGACGGGCTTCAGAGTTAAGTCCGACCTCCTGCAACCAACCCTGCGGTAAGTGATTGTGCGAATCACGAATGATATCTGGCAGCAGGTGGTTGAGCTCGTGGTCCAACCGAGCCTGATCCATTTGCCTGCGAGCACGTAGCAACCAATCAAAGGTCTGCCCCACCTCACGCAGATGTTCTTCACTCGGAAGACCCAAAGCAGCGCTGTCACCAGTACGCGTGCCAGGAATACCTAAATTAAGATTGACCTGGCCGTTAGCGGCATTGACTCGGAATAGTGCCGGACTGAGGAAAAGTCCATTTTCATGAGGCACGGTAATCGGTGCACCCGCAGGCAGGTCGGCGCCATGTAATCCGGCCAGTCGCTGCATGTTCTGCGGGACCGTCTGGTTCTCCAACCACTGCACAGTCTCTCTGTAGAGTCGCTGCGTCACCGGGCTCTGAGCCCAGGTTTGTTCGGCATTAGTGGAAGTACTCATCGCCAGCCGCTCGGCTTGCAACGCAAGCCTGTCTAGTTCCATCTGCTGCCTGGAAGCTGTTTCGGCCGCTGTAACCCGCCGGTTAAAAGCGGCGATATCGAATTGATGTCCCGGTTGCGTTGCCAGCTGCATTTCCCGCTGGATTTGCGAAGCCTGCGCTGCAACTCGGTTGTTGTGGGTCGCTTCAAGCAGGTTAGAGAGCTGGTCCTGCAATAGCGCGGCGCGACCACGCGGGGTTGAGGTTTCCGCTGGTTGCCGCTGTGGTTGAGCCGGAGCATCGGCACCTTCACGGGGGCTAAAGACCGGAATAAAACCGTTACGCAAGGTCAAATCGCCAAGACGATTACCCTCACGGTGTCGCCACACAGTTTGAGCACCTGGCTGCCTCTCGTAAGTTGAAGTCTGACCGTTTTCAGTAATCCGAACCAGCTGCGCTTGTGCACCATTTTGGTAATCGATGAACACATTTTGCGTAGCTGATTGGTACGTGACCGGACGCATTACGCCGCCGGTGTTTCGGTACCAGACGCTGCTGCCGTCCGCGCGAAAGTCTGCTTGTCTTACTTCACCGCCTGGCGCTGTCAGCAGCAATCGAACAGTACCATTGCTCGTTGTTTCCCAGTTTTGTGAAGTGCGATCAGCGACATTTGGTCGAGCGTTTGTTTGGAATCCGAACGTACCATCGTTGCGAACGGTGAATTGCCCGGCCTGTGCAGGCGACGCCGTTCCGCGATTGGTGCGCGTATAGTTTATGCCGTCGGTCGAGTCCCAACGGCCCATTTCTCCATTGTGAGCATTACGATAAATTGCATGCAAGAGCCTGCCTGCAGCATTGTATTCGTAAGTCCAATTACTACCGTCGCCAAAACGAATACTGCGTGGACGGACAGTACCATCAGGCGCGGTTGTGTACTCAATGGACGAGCCATCCGCGCCGGGAAAAGTCCCTGGGCGCAAAAGTCCTTCTGGGGTGAGCGCGGCTGCCGGCGCATGGTGAGTGTCGCTTACTGGTTCTTGGACCTGACCGATTGCCAGAGTAACCCACGGCGGGGCAAAGTACTGTATGGTGCCACCAGGTAAATCTTGCGAAGCCATAAGGGGGGTAGCCGGTGCCACCTCAGGTGGTGCCGCAGGCAACGCCAACGGTTGCTCTGGTGTCAACGAAAGCGCAGCGGCACCGGGGTCGGCTGATACCAACATAGACAGCGGTGCTTCCTGTGCCACCACAGCAGAAGCCTGTGTTGTATCTCCGGCAAGGCTAGCTGTAGAATCCACTGCAGGACCGCCTGTCTGCCGCAACCGTCCATCTGGACCCAACCTGAAGGTGCGGTTGTCTTGGGTAATTGTCAAACTACCATCAGCATTGGGAACAAACCTGGTGGATGCATTTAGAGGCTCATTAAATCCAGGCAAGCGCGCACCGCGTGGTTGCCAGTTTCCATCAGCACCTAAGCTAAGGACCGTATTTTGAGCTGGATTGGCGGGATTCGTGATACGAATCCCGGTGACTACCCTGTCATTATTTCGGGTGAACTGCCATTGTTGTCCAGCTCGAACACCGTTTGTAAATTGCATCCAATCGATCACTCCGCCTTCGGTACGATGCAAACTTCCCAGCGGTCCGTCACTGTTTCGAAGTTGCGTAAGGCGTCCTTGACCAGCGGCAGATCCTCCAGGCGGTTGCATGTCTGATACCGGTGCTGGTGGCACCATCATTTCCGGCGAAGGGGGAGCCGGTCTCGGCACCGGGGAGGGAAGCTGGTCTGGACCAACTACAGGTCCGGGCTGACCCTGATATTCGGCGCGCTGCAGCCGTTCTTGATCGAAGACAGTTTGCCATCCCCAGCGCCGCTGGTTCGCTTGTGGTGGCGGAGTTTGATTTTCCAGGGGCTGTCCACTAGCATTGACCCACTGAGATCTTTGCACCTGCCCATTTTGTGGATTGAATGTGTCCAGTTGGATGCGCCCATCCGGGTGCCTGGTTGTCGCTCCAGCTAAGTTTCCGGCTGCATCGAACTGCCATTGAACCTCAGTCCTCCGTCCTTGCGCATCCAGATAGCTAGCAGTAACGCGAGTTTCTCTGCCGTTGGGTCCGAACTCATGCCTCTCTGTGGCTCCGTTCTGTGAACTTACGTCCATAGAAGTCTGCCGGCCATCGGCATTGTAGTTGTAAGAAAAACTGTCTACGGTGCCATTGGCGTTGGCTCGGCTGACCGTCTGCAGGCGTCCATTTTCATCGCGGTTGTAGGTATCGGTATAGCGCGCAGTCCGACCATCGGCTCCAAAGTAGACAACTCTGGTGTAGCGACCTTGCGCGTCATAATGAGTCTGATCGACAGGTTGTCCAGCAGCATTGGTGGCTGTAGAGATGGACGAACCGTCAGCTGCATATTGGTGCGTTTCTGTGCGCAGCGGTCGTCCTTGCGCGTTCAACTCCTTGGATCGCGTTATTCTTCCCTGTGCGTCGTATTCGGTATTGCGCAGCAACCGGCCATCGCCATCGGTCGTGCGGCGGGAGGCAACAGACCCGTCAGGACGCAGTTGATACTGATACCGCTGATGTGATTCGACCGCACCGTTTGCGCCGTAATTCCACCGTTGGCTGACCTGACCTTGAGGAGTCAAGTGTTCCTTTCGAGTCAAACGACGGTCCGCATCATATTGCTGGGAAATAGCCGAACCATCAGGATTGTAGGTGATAGTTTCGCGCGATTGCAGTGCGCCGTTTCTAAAGTTTGTGCGTTCAACTACGCGTTGATTAGCGTCAAGCGTTTCAGTGCCCAGATAGTTCCCCTGGGCATCCGTACGATCACGCACCGTTGTTCCGGCAGGTCTTTGCCGTGCAATCTCCTGCAATGCCTGACCAGCGGTTGCAGAAACCCCAGTTGTTGCTTCTGGATTGAGATTCCTCAGTGCTTCCAATACGTCGGTTGCATGTCGCCGCAAGGGATTTGTTGTCGAAGCTAGCAGGCGCAAGTGCTCCACAGCACCGGGAATGGTAGCCAATCTTTGGGCCAGTTCCCTGGCGGTGCCTGTCGAATCCGGCGCGAAACGGGCGCGTGCATTCAAGAGAGATTCGATAATCGTTTGCGGAAGTTGCGGATTATCTGCAGGCGGATGTTGAGCTAGATGTTGCAGTCCGTCCAAACCGCGACCGCCGCGAATTGCCTGGAGAGCCATTTCGGAAAGGGTGACAATATTTCTCGATTGGTCCAACAAGTGATTACGTACTTGCGCCTGAACGGCAGTCGAGACATGGGCTCCTTCACCGGGGCTCAAAGACGTAAGCAGCAAAGCTCTGCACATTCTTTGCGTTTCCCGATCTGCAGGTGGTTGTGACATCTGTAGCAATCGTTGAGCTGTCTGGTCGTCTCGTACCGGCTGTCCACTTTCGAACAATGACCTAAGGAACAGAGAATTGAGTTCAGGAGAAGGGGGTTGGACCGGGATCTGGTCAACGCCCGCCGGTAGCACAGTCCTCGGTTGATCTGTTACTTGACCGGGCTGAAGTATCTGACCGGGTATCTGCCCACGGATGGGCTGACGGCCATCCGGTGTGCTTAAAGATGTAAGATGGATGCTGTCACCCACATCACTTATCACTCCAGGGCCCAACCGATTGGTATCTAGTGCTGCCAGCGCTCCGGAAAGAGGAACAAGATCTGGTGCAAAGAGTTGTCCCAAGTTTATATTGGGCATGATCATAGACACTGAAGATGCGATCGCTTGCGCAAATTGATTAAGGATGTCACCTGTGGCCTGCAAATATTGCGGACGGTGAGTTTCGCCTTCACGCCTGCGGTCAAAGTCAATGCTGTCGATCTGTCCGGTCTCGTTAACGTGACACTGGATATCCCAGCGCGCCCGATTCACTGTGTAACTGCCGTTGAACGCCAACAGACTCGACGGCGAACCATTCTCACCGCCGCGAACATCAATAGTCTGATAATCCATGTTCGGGAAAGTTATGCGAAACGAGCTTCGGTCATTTGCGGTGTTGTCGCGAGTTATGTTCAACAAGGCAGTATCAGTTTCGCCGGAGTAAAGCGTGACTGAATGTCCCCCGCTTTCCGAACTGTGTCCGATCATTCTTGCGATCACTTGATTGGAGCCATCGCGTATCTCGTACTCAGTTTCATTGCCGGCTCTGTTTCTCGTCCCGATGACCAAGCCGTTTGGATTCTCACCATTGGCGTCCCGAGGCCTGAAATATTGCCATTGTTCGGCGCCGTTGAGAGTGGCTACGGCAGACGTGCCATCGACGCTTTCACCAGTGTGCAAGTTAATCGTTTGATCGAATTGCCGTGGTGCGCTATTGCTGCCCATCGCCTCAAGAGCGGCGTTAATCAGGCAATTGTACGCTTGACGACGCTGTAGATTTTCATTCGACTCAATGACGGTGTCCTGTTCGGAACGATCTGGGTCATCGGTGCTTCCCATAATTACTCCCGTACCTGTACCCGTATCTTGGCGCGGACCCCGTTACTTACATACCCTGCTCAAAAGCGATAACATGGCTCCCGGGATAACTAGTCTCCGAGTCCTTGCAAAATGGCTACCATTGGTCCAAATCCGACCAGCTTGCAGCTTTCGGCCTTTAAATCGTAGAGTACGCTTTCGGGGTGAGAATCCGTGCAGACCTCTGCTAGGCGCCATAGCAATTGCTCAGCGGAAGACTTCCTCTCGCTCGTTTCGTCAGCCAGTTCAGGCTCTGGTAGTGCCACCGTCAACCCAGGTATTTCAAACATATTCCCATCCACGCGATTTCTACATTGCCAAACTAACTGAAGTTTCTGACCACAACCTGACCAAATATTGACAAGCTCGGCAAGGTGGTCGGCACTGCAGAAACGGGAAACGATAAGGGGTCCTTCAATTGCCCGGTAACTCCACTCCGCTATTTGACATCGAGAGCAAGCCGTTCTCTAGTTGCATCGCGTCGCTTTCCTAAGCACCGTATGTCCTTGTCCTGTTTCAGCGCTTCCAGCGTTCTTTTTATCGCAGGTAGATTGCCTGGACGCGCGCTTTGCCCGCCAGCTAGCTTTAACAGAGCTGGCAATTTCCGGATCATGATTACCACAAGGTCTGTCATGACACGATTGTGGTCACCAAATTCACCCGACAGCCATTCGACACGTGGTCGAATGGCTGTCTTGCTCCTTTACCACTTTGTCCGGGAGATTTCCGGGTACCCTGCTGGAAGGACGGAAACATTATTGACGGTATCACCAATTCGAACCGGAACAGTCATGTTTCCGCCGCGCAGCTGAGAGGTGACCGGAACACCTGTCACATGCACACTTCCAGCTGGCGCCCAACGCACGGTGGCATCCCCGACTTGAAAGGAAAGCGCGCCGTCATTGCCAACGGATAGATCACGCACTGCAACGTTATCGGTTGATCTACTGAACGTGCCATCTGCCCGGCGCACAAAAGCTTCACTTCCACCATGATAGCCCCAGGACACGTCCGTCAATCGCCCCTCAGCATCATAGTTTGCAGAAAAATTCTCGCGCTTACCAGATGAGCGACGCAGACGTCCTTGTGCATCGTGAACGTCGCCATTGTATCCTGGCGCCAATTCGTTTATCAACAATTCACATCGACGCCGCATCTCCAACGATGTCGCGCCATCTCTTGCCGACAGCAATCCGGGCACCGCTGCATCGCCCATTCGTCGCAATTGATCATAAGCTGCCTCGCGTCGATGAAACTGCGGGCTGTCAAGCTGCGAAATCAGCGCCGGCACCGCAGCCGGTCCGTATTGGCGAAGTCGCTCCCGCGCTTGCTCGCGCGTGTCCGGCGAACGAAGCTGGTCGACTGTTCGCAAAATATGGTCGCGAACATGTGCAGGTAACCTATCCTGCGCAGCCTGCAAATAGCGGGTCCCGACCAGATCTGCAGCTAGCGGTGCTGGTGTTTCAAAATCGACACCGGCCCGTAGTCGTGGTGGGCCCGGTTCCGGAGCCCGCCAACCTGCCCGCGCAGCCGCCGCCCGCTCCGCTGCAGGCTGGCCGGCCGGTGGCTGCTCTGGGACCCGCTCAGGGGCCAGGCGATCGGCGGCTGCCGGCAGCTGTTCCGGAAGAGGATTTATAGCAAGAAAACAAATTTGAGCAACCTCTGCCGCCCCTGTTACCGCGTCTGCTGGTGTCTGTTGCTGACGATTTTCCATCAGGTCAAGTAAACTGAGACCATTCGCGTCTGTCAATCCCATCAGGCTGTCATTTTGATTCCGGTATTCTGAGTTATCCATTTGAGAAACCTCATTTCAAGTAAAGGAAGAGAAAAACACTAATCGGGCGCGAAACATCCGGGACAATGCGCCATTACGCGACGGAAATTTCACTTCGCTCATCGCCCAATGCGGATGCGATTCCTGATAATTTCTCTGAATTCAGGTCGGGTCAGTGTCGGGTCTGAGATCGTGTACTGGATGCTAAGGTCACCAGCTGCATCGATGCCACCGTTGTGAGTGACGGTCACTCCATTGCGCTTTTGCTGACGCACAATTTCGCGAAAAAGTCTCATGGCAGATTCAGCACCGTTTTGTTGGTGCTCTTCTCTCAATGTTCGCCGAAGATCCTGGTCGTAACCATCGACCTGTTCGCGGACCTGCTGAAGCAAAGCAACAGATGGCGTTCGCCCGGGCGGTATTTCCGACAAGTGTCTAATGGCCTCACGCGCGCCACCAATGTAATCGTTTGCCATTGCCAAACGATTCTCAAAAGTTTGTGGCTCTCGCTCGATCTGCTCTGGCGCAGCAACCTTCGGAAAATCTTCCATTAAGTCAAGCAGATTTAAGCGGCTTTCATTATTACTGTACGGCGGATCGGCATCCAAGTATCCATCTCCAGCCTCAGGCGATGCATGGGCACTCATAATAAATTCCCCTCGTGAACTTATTGAGAGCTTAGAGCGCGAACCTTACCAATACCTGACCAAACGAAATGTTTGCCTACCTTTAGACGTCCGGCTCTTAAGGATGCTATGAAACTGTGCTGCAACTCAGTTACCTCTTCGCTGTGCGCCAGAACTGCAAGAGTGAAGAACTTATCGACTTGCGTGGCGCAGTCCTAATGAGGTAGATTTGAGTCCAGATCAGTGGCCGACGTTTTGAAAAGCAAGGGTCGTGAAGCTACAGAATCAAGCGACACGACGTCATCACATAAATATGCGGACGCTCGCAATGTATCATCCGACGTGCCGTGCAGTTGCTTCAAAGCCGCCTCCTTCACCATCGATGCCTCAGTGGCTCGGTTTAGTTTTTGCAAACATTGCATCAGTATCAGTCTGTCTAGCGCACAATTTATGGTATTACCGCATTTCGTATCAAGATCAACGCCAATCCTGGCGTGTGTCAGTGCGGCTTTGTAGTTACCTTGACGATAATAGATGCAAGCAAGGGCGCCATTAGCGGTGGCTGCATACGTCTGATAGCAATAATTAGCTGACGTTACCGGCAAGCTAGAGCCAGTGTGAGTACTAACAGATTTGCAGATCTTTTCAGCTTCTGAAAAGTGTCCGAGATGGCGATGTGCGATTGCTCGCCGCAAGTCGATTTCTTCAGGCAAATTTTTTTGACATTCTGCGCTCGAATCCCAGTGTTGCGCCCAACGGTCACCCAAGCGAGCAAGCTCTGTATAGCGAGCAGCGCGCAGATAGCAGGAGGAAAGGCGGTGCACAGTTTCAGTATACAGAGCATTTGCACGCGGACGATCAGGGATTGCAATTCCGTCCTCAAGCGGCTTCAGAATTGTGACAAGAATCACTTCCGCTTTCTCGTAATCGCCCATTCTCATGCACGCTCCAGCTAATTTCAGACGCAAGCGCAGCAAATCGTATTTGTTATTTGCGGTCTTTCGTAGCATTTCCGTTTGGACAACACCAAGGGCTTTTTCCCAATCTCCGAGCTCTAGATGTACCGAACTAAGGTCAATCACTGAGTCGGCTGCGCTCTGCTTGTTTTTCCGTCGCTGCTTTATGTCAAAGACAAGATCAGCTCCTTCTTCGTACAATCGCCGCAACGTAGAAATTACCTCCCGCTGACCTTCAGTTACCGGTTCGATTTTTTCCAAAATTGATATAGCATCTCTTTCACGTCCAAGCCGGAAATAGTCGTGAGCCAGCATTACAGATAGGTCAGTTTTAGTACTCAGTGAAATGGCTGGAAATTTTGTCAAGGCCTGTTCGAGTTCATTTATTAACGGCAGCTCGAGACCCACTTGTTGGCAGCTTCGATGATATCGCTCCAGAATGGAGGTGTAGAGCCTGCCGTTTGTCGTACGTTTGCTTTGCAGTGCCTCACGCGCAGCTACGCGAAAGTTTGTCCCGTCTTTTTCCTTCTCGAAATAATTCAGTAAGCGATCATACCCGGCGAGCAATACATTGGGATCGAATGCAGGATTTTGTGCGCAGTGGTGCAGCGCATTCGCTAGCTCCTTCGCTGACTCCGCATCTGCCACGGGCACTCCTTTATGACGCACAAATCGTGCCAGCGTCTCTTGGTGAGTTTCGTTTATCCCAGTGGAAGCTGCCTTATTTTTTGGGGTCTTCGCGGAATTGTGTGGGTGAATTTACCAGATCTGCCATCACGCCTGGTGGCTTAGAGAAACCAATCGTGCATGTTTTATGGTCGTTCTCCCAAATAACCGCCGTGAC
>Ga0163151_10009185_pt1 | contig 10834 bp, 13 predicted proteins | sample OliLakLV19MP5IB2_FD_145596 | JGI IMG/M metagenome (GOLD analysis project Ga0163151, IMG submission 145596) | Freshwater microbial mat bacterial communities from Lake Vanda, McMurdo Dry Valleys, Antarctica - Oligotrophic Lake LV.19.MP5.IB-2 | ecosystem: Environmental > Aquatic > Freshwater >...
TGGTGGTGGTGGTGGTGGTGGAGCTATTCCTGCTATACGGGCAATCCCAGCAGTACCAACAGTTAGTCCCGCTGTTCCAGCTACCCCCGCAGTTCCTGTGGGTAGAGTTCTCGGTGAAGCAACATTTAATTTCACTAAAAAAATTAAACTCGGTTCTAAAGGTAATGATGTGACAGAACTGCAAAAAAGACTTACCTCCGAGGGATTTTTCTCAGGTAAAATTGACGGACGCTTTGGTAAAATAACTATGAAGGCGCTAAAAGCATTTCAAGCTAAATACAAACTATCTGCGGATGGAAGAGTTGGACCTGCGACACTCAAGGTACTCAACAGCTCTATCGTCGTCGCTACAAGCACGACTCCGGGTTGTACTTCAGCTGGCCAATTTAACACTCTCACAGGCAAACCTTGCTTGCAGTAAAATAATTAAAGTACAACGTTTTTTTGACGTTATGACAAGGCAAGTTGATTACACACTTTCTCTAGCTTTTTACTCCATTCTGGTATATAAATATAACCATTATAGTCCCGAATAGCAGTTTCCACTTCGTCCACTAAGTCGCGCAAGAGTGAACGAAGACGAGGAAAGTCATTAAGCGTCTTTTGTTTTAAAGATATGTCTGGTTCATACTCAGCTAATATTTCTTTTATAGAAAAGTAGCCTTTTTTGATTTCAGAATACCATTCATGGGCTTCAATGTTGAGTATTTTGTCCTTTATTGTTCGGTTCATATCCAGACTGCTGACGATCTCTTTTTTGGTTCTTTTGTCTCCATTTTGGAGCGCAATAAGGGCGTAAGTAGAGAATACGAAAGCTTTTTCAGTTAATTCCATTAGACTATCATTTTTGTCGCTTTCATTCGCATTTAACTGGCAGCCTTATTGGGAATATAATTTATAACCGCAGTTCTCACCTTGTTCACTAATTTGCTTGCATTTTATATATAGCTTGTGCTATAGTATGAGTACTAAACGTGAAAGGCATCCTATATGGGTGCCTTTCCTTGTTTTCTAGTGTTTTTTTCGCATTTTTATTCTTTCTCGTAGATATTCAAAATCTCGGAAATTATCACCAGCAAATTGTTTTATTTCTTTAGCAGTTCTATTACCTCTGCTTAGTATTATAATTTCTTTGCCAATCTCTTTAATATGTTTAAGGACAGGCAAGAAATCGCCGTCTCCCGATAATATGACTACTCTTTCAAAATGGTCTTTTTCTTTCATTAAATGAAATGCCATATCAACATCACAATTTGCTTTACGTTTTGTTGTGCCATCTTCTTGCTCGTACATTTTAACTGGCTTCAAGTATAGATGATAGCCAAACTCTAAGAGTTTCAAATAAAAACGCACTCGCTGTAAGTGTCTTCCAATAAGTAGTAGATCTGCTTCATTGAGTTCTTTGCCTTTATTTTCAATCAGTTTTAATAGATATTTTTCTAATTCAGCTATTGGAACGGTTTCATCTTTTTGATAATTATATTTGAAATTATATATCTCAACTCCACCAAAGTAAAAAGTGCGACTTACACTATACTTTTCTTGTAAATAGGAGAGTAGCTTCTTATAGTCAATCTTCCAACCAAGAGATTTTTCTCCACCATAGAAAAGATTTGATGCATCTATGAAAGTGTAGGTTTTCATAAATTGTATTATAGCACTTTGTTTAGCTTTTCTACCAGATTTGGTATATAAATATAAGCATTATGGTTTCTTATAGCAGTTCTAACATCGTCCACTAGTCCGCGCCAAAGAAAAAGAGCCATAGGAATATGGTTCTTTTTATTACGGGTGTATTGGATTTGGACTGTGAGGATTTTTTATTTTTTATCGTGAGAGTAAAAATGTTATAATAAACTCATGGAAAATATTATTCAATTTTTTGGTGAATATAAACAACTTTCTGTCATCGTGCATGTCTTTGCTGTCGTCGTCGGTATGGGTGCTGCTATCATTTCAGATGTGCTTTTTAATTTTTATATAAAAGATAAAAAGATAAATCCAACAGAAAATAAAACACTCGAAGTTCTTTCTCGTGTCATTTGGATTAGCTTGGGCCTGATTGTATTGAGTGGTCTTACTATATTTCTTTCTGATCCATTGACATACGCTGACTCGACAAAATTTATAGTAAAGATGATTATAGTTTTTGTGATTATTTTGAATGGCTATCTATTTTGGAAAATTACTCATAAATCACTCAAAAAAATAAATTTTACCGATACAAATATTCATCATAAATATGTACGGATTCGCCGGTTGTCTTTTGCTTTTGGGTCTGTATCTTTGGTTTCTTGGCTAGCAGCATTTATTCTAGGTTCAATTGATACAATATCAGTTTTATTTGGTGTAGCTATGGGTATATATACCGCTATTATTATTTTTGCTATTATCGCCAGTCAAATCGTAGAGTATGTGATTACTCATAAACAATAATATGAACAAAAAACTTTTAACATAAATACTTAATGTAGTCGTACTTTGTATCGTTGTTTTCTTTGTCAGTACATTTTTTGTTTACCAAACAAAATTGATAGGGATTATTCTAATCATGCTAGCTATCTTCTGTCTTGTTTCTCTTAAATTATTCAAGATTAAAATATCATCTGTAAAGCCAGATATTGTTTTCGGTGTTATTGATAATGGCATCCTTGCATTGATGGCTGTTATCGGGGGGAGAAGTCGCAGGTCAGTCATGGGAGGGGTTGTCGGTAATGCTACCACTGACGGTATTGCTGGTTGTTTGAGGGTTATTGGGCCGAGATATCTATTTCTTCAGACAAAAGAACAATTCTCGGTTCTGCGGTGGGTAAAATGGCAGGGTGTCTTTTGGGGGCTGGATCGGTATTAGCTCTAACGAGTTTTCTATAGCTTTTTATCTAATTCTGGTATATAAATATACCCACTATGTCCACGTATAGCAGTTCCCACATCTTTCACCCTCGGCCGTAGACTATGGGCGAGGCTAATCCGCGCATAGAAAAAACTATGGCTTTTAAGCTTTAATTTTTCGTTTATATAGCTACTTTAATTTTTTTTAATGTTATCCTCCTTCTACCTTTACATTGTCTAGAATAAGCATATACTTAGCATATTAAGAAATTATTAAAAGTCGAGGATTGATGTTTAAGTTAACAAATAATAAAAGATATTTATGCAAAGATTTATAAAAATAGGTTTTAATGTATTTGTAATATTTACTCTAGTTGGTGGTTCTATGATCAGTGTGCCGAATAAAGTTTATGCGGCAACTTCACCTACACTGAGCGCATTAACTGATTACTCCGTTCTGGGTGGTGCGGCAGTAACCTGCGTTGGCGCAACTACTACCACTGGAGGAGTGGGTGTCAGTCCCCTCGCTTCAATTACCGGCTTCCCAGTTCCGTGTACTGCCGGAGGAATCGGAACGCAAATAAATACTGCGAGTGCCATTGCGGCTCAAGCCGAGAACTTGGCTACATACACTACTCTCGATCAAACTTGTGATCTATCCTTTGTGGGAGTAACGGACCTCACTGTAACAGATTTTTCTGCTAACGGTGGTGGTATAGGTTCTGTTCCGCCGGGTGTTTACTGCGCCACCACTGCTTTCACCCTTTCTGGCAATCTAACCCTTACAGGTTCAGGCGTGCATATTTTCAAAACTGGTACAACACTCATTACATCACCGGGTTCATCTATTACCGGTGGTGACGCTTGCAATGTGTGGTGGAGGATTGGCACTGCAGTGACTCTGGATACGACCACATCGTTTATTGGAAATATTTTTGGGGGTCCGGGGGCTGTTGTTAATACCATGAATGCCGGCGCAACTTTAAACGGTCGCATCTTGTCGCAAGCTGCTGGTACAATAACTTTGAACGGCAACACCATTTCAGGTCCGACATGTTTACCACCACCGACACCCCCATCGCCACCTTCTTCTAGTGGAAGTAGTAGCGGAAGCAGACCTAGATCTATTAGTACACCCCCAGTTGTAGTTCCTACTCCTACTCCTACTCCTACTCCTACTTCTGTTCCTATAGTAGTCACTCCTCTATTACCAAAAACTGGACTCGGTCCCGAAGATATGAATATTCCTTGGAATATAATTATTTCAGTTGGAATACTAGCGTCCTTATCCTTACTTCGTAGTGCTCGAAGGAAGCAAACAATTTAACTTCTCGCGGTTGAAAACTTTTTCAAAGGGGAGATTATTTGTCATCATAATTGCAGGGTTTTTGCTTGGCTTATTTGCCCTTTTGAGTCTTACTGTTTTTTCTAAAAAAACGCCTTCACCTATTGTTGCGGAACAAGTAAAGAGTGCGGTTCTTACACGTTTGAAAATTCCAAATATTAATGTTGATGCAAAAATTGAATATGTGGGTCTGACGGAAGGTGGCGCTATGGATGTGCCAAAAGGACCCGCTGATGTGGCTTGGTTTGCCTTAGGCACTCGTCCGGGAGATGTCGGGAATGCAGTTATTGCGGGCCATCGTGGATGGAAACAAGGCAAGACTGCTGTCTTTGATGATTTAGATAAGTTGCGTAAAGGTGATAAGGTAGAAGTCGAGGATGATACAGGTAAAATTATTTCATTTATTGTGACTAAAACCAGTACTTATGATAAAGATGCAATTGTGCCCGAGGTTTTCACTTCGGATAGTGGCAAACGTCTCAATTTAATTAGTTGTGTGGGGGATTGGGATAAAGTTACCCAAAGCTCCACCAAACGGCTAGTAGTATTTACTGATATATTTGAGTGAAGTGTGTTATAATATAGAAGATCGAACCTCATTACTATTTATCAATTTTAATTTAATAAAAAAAATCTATGGACTCATCATATACATCATCAAGTACGAAGCCACTGTATCGTGGAACACAAGTAGTTTACTATATTTTAGGAATAGTGGAGATATTACTGGCTTTTAGATTTATTTTGAAATTACTAGGTGCCAATCCTAATGCTGGCTTTTCAGAATTCATTTATGGCATAACGTATGTTTTTGCAAATCCTTTTTTCGCTGTGTTTCAGAAATCTCAAGTACAGGGAAGTATCTTTGAGTGGAGTACGCTTCTAGCTATGGCTGTCTACTGGATTGTAGCGCTCGGCATCATCAAGCTTTTCTTGATAAGTAAAACTGTCTCTACTCCAGAAGCTGCCGCTAAACTAGACGAACAAGAGGAAAACACAACTACGAATACATAAATTCTCACAGAAAATAAACTATTGTAGTATAATTAACTTATGAGTATAGAAAAAATTGTTTTTCTTAAATTGCGTTTTGTTATGTCCTTTATTTTTCTCTGGGCTTTCTTTGATAAGTTGCTTGGTCTTGGTTTTGCTACTGTCAGTGAGAAGGCATGGGTCAACGGGGGTTCTCCTACTACCGGATTTTTGTCATTTGGTGTTAAGGGTCCATTTGCTGAATTTTTTCATAGCCTAGCAGGTGTAGCATTTGTTGATTGGTTATTTATGGCTGGACTTCTTTTTATTGGCCTTACTTTGCTTTTCAACAGATATGTTTTTTGGGGTGCTATTGCTGGAATAATAATGATGACCTTGATGTGGCTGGCGCTTCTTTTTCCTACTAATAATCCCATCATAGATGAGCATATCGTGTATGCTCTTGTGCTTGCCCTTCTGGCAATCAAAAGCAAAAAACGTGAATTTTAAATAAGTAAGGACCGTCCCAGCTTAACAGAAACTGGGTTTGATGTACAATGTCTAGATGGATACTAAATCCAACAATTTATACCTTCATGCTGATGGGGATTCTTTCTTCGTCAGCTGTGAGGTTTCAGTTCACCCGGAACTCAAAGGCAAACCTGTGATAGTAGGCGGTGATAGAGGTATAGCTGTGGCTATGAGCATCGAGGCAAAAAAGCTAGGAGTAACCCGAGGTATGCCAGTTTTTCGAATTAAAAAACTTTACCCTGAGGTTATTATTTTGTCGCACCATTTTGATTTATACCGTGATATTGCCGAGAGGCTGTACCAAATACTTTCTTCGTATTTTACTGATATAGAGGAATATAGTATTGACGAATGTTTTGCATTGGTGCAACCCTCAGAGGTAAAATATTTTGGCGGTGTCGAGAAATTGATGGTGGAATTAAAAAAAGAAATCGAAGGAACCCTAAATGTTACATATTCTTTTGGATTAGCTCGAACGAAGGCTTTATCCAAGCTCGCTTCTAAACTTGAAAAGCCCAATGGTTTAGTGTTGCTTCTAACAGAAGAAGATGAGGTTCGGGCACTGAAAACTACCTCGATAAATAATATATGGGGAATAGGTAGACGAACTGTGCCGGAAATGCAGAAGTATGGTTTAAAAACTGCTTATGATTTTATAAATTTACCAGCAAGGAAAATTAAAGAATTTTCTGCACCTATCGCAGTGCTCCAGAGGGAGTTGAGAGGGGAACAAATTTTAAAAGTAGAAAATAATATCGATCCTCGTGATCAGAGATCTATTCAATCCTCGAATACATTTCATCCTGCATCCACCAATCCAAAAATAATTTGGCGAGAAATCGCCGAGAATGTCGAAGGTGCATGCAAAAACGCTCGAGAACTTCATTTGTTTAGTAAAAAAATATCTTTTTTTCTGAAGACCAGCGAGTTCAAATATCATTTGGATGAAATTAAATTAGAAGAATATACCAATGATCCGGGAATGATTTTAAACGCCATGGAGCTTAAGCTTTTTAAATTAATTCCCAAGAGATATCGTATACGTTCAACCGGAGTTATTATCCATAATTTAGTACACGAAGAAGATATTCCACGAGATTTATTTGGCAAACAAGATAAAGTCTTTAAAAATCTAATCATCGAAGAAGTCGCTGACAAATTGCGAGTGAAATATGGCAAAGACACAGTGAAAAGAGCTTCTTCTTTAAAAAAAATAGAAAACTGTAATGTTTCTTTAATTTGATCGGCATGGTATTATATAGGCAAAGGATTATTAAAAATATAACAATATAAACATAAATATATGCACAAAAATAATGGAAGTAGCAGTATGGGTAAAATGGTAACTGTCGGTGCAGGTGTTGCGGCGCTCGCAGCAGCAGGATATTTTTTCTTGGGCCCAAAAGGTAAAAAAAATCAAAAAGCTACAAAGGCTTGGATGATCAAGATGAAAGGTGATGTGGTTGAAAAATTGGAATCTATGAAGGACATTTCCAAGGAATCATACGATACTATGGTAGATACAGTCAGTAGTGCTTATGTCTCTGTAGCCGATAGTAAGGAAGATGTTGCAAAACTAGGCCGTGAATTAAAGAGCCACTGGAAATCAATTTCTAACAAGGTGATGAAGGCTATGCCTAAAGTTAAAAAGGCAGTCAAGAAAACGAGTAAGAAATAAAATTCAATAAAAATTCAAAAAGCTTAAGTATTGTGATATAATGTTAGTTATGAATACATCCGCCGATATTTTTTTTGTTATTTCTTCTGTAGGATTTGTCGTCCTGTGGATTTTGGTGGCGATAGTTTTGATGTATATATTGCGAGCGTTTCATACATTCTCTCGGATTTTGAAAATAGTGGAAAAAGATATCAATGCTATCAGTGATACTACCCGCGAACTCATCGATGATATGCAAGAGAGTAGTGTGTATAAATTTCTATTTGGGCGCAAGAAAGTAAAAAAGACGGTAAAGAGTGAATAACTAAATCTATTTTGCAAAATAGGGCGAAATACACTAGTATTAGCCTTAGTTTGCCGTTGTAGCTCAGTTGGTAGAGCACGTCATTGGTAATGACGAGGTCCGCAGTTCAATCCTGCGCAACGGCTCCAGTTTCAAAGCGAGGTCAGTTTCAGAAAAATTTTCGCGCGTTGCGCGAAGGTATTGGTAAGGTGGCAAAGGATTAAATTCAATTTCTTTGTTTTTTAAATGCAGGTTCAATCCGAATACTTTTTGGAGGGAGGATTTTTTGGAGGGGAGGTCGGTGGCATTCGCTATTTCATCCAGTATTGAAGCGTCTTTAATCCAATTTCGGACAGGTTCAATCCATAGGGATGGGGTTCGTTCAAGATCGGCTATTTTTTCTTCGATTGTTTTCTTTTCTGACAAGAGCGAACGACGCCTTTCTAGGTAGTCGGCTCGCTCAATATCTTGGGCAACATAGACATCAGTGAGTCTTCCGATGTCGCGAGAAAGTTCTTGCACTTTTGCCCGCAGTTCTAAAACGGCATCTTTTGCGGTATGCTCGGCTTTTAGTTCTTCTTTATCGAGCATACTGGAAAGTGGGGCTATCCAATTTTTTGGCATAGCGTATCTAGAAAGCAAAACTGATAATTGCTTGTCTAGTAGTTCGCTTCGTACGGGGGATTCTTTGCACTTTGTGATTTTAGATTTTCGCGTGCAACGATAATAGGTGTAGTGGTGGATGTTGCCGTTCTTCTGATGTTTTTCTCGTGTTTCCGCCGTTATACCCATAGCGCAACTTCCGCATCGCAAAAGTCCGCAGTATGGGCTTGGGTTGTCTACAATTTTAAGTGTACGCCCTCTACCTCGCAAAACGGTGTTTGCTTTTTCATAAAGATTTTTGGTAATAATTGGCTCGTGTTTACCTTCATATATTTCTCCGCCATAACGAAAGTGTCCGTAATAAAATGGGTTTTGCAGAATGAAAGATATGCGAGAGATGTGGACAGTATTATTATTCCTTGAGAGAATGTCTGATCGCTTTAAAATGTTTGCAAGGTCTTCAAGTCGGACAGTTCCTGTCGCATATGTTTCAAAAAGTTTTTTTACAATTTTTGCGTTCTTGCGGTGTAATACGACGGTTTTGGTGGAGGGATCGTTTATGTATCCTAACGGAGCGAGACCGGGATAAATTCCATTTCTCGCTTTTTGCCGAAGTCCGCGGGCTGTGTTCGCGCTTAACTGGCGGATATATTCGTTTGCCATTCCAAGCTCGACAGACATCATTAGAACATTGTCGTTGGGGTAATGGCTCTGGCTGTGTGTTTGGATATGTTGGATTACTCCTTGTTGCAAAAGCCATTGTATTTTTCCGCTATCAACTGGATTACGCGACAAGCGATCAATTTTCCAGCAAATAATTCCTTGTATTTCACCTTGTTCTATTCTCTTTAGCATTTCATTGAAAATTGCTCGTCCGGGTTTCTTCGCGGATTGTTTTTCTATTAATTCTTCTATGATTGTGAGATTGTCACGCTTAGCGATTTCTCGCAGTTCAGCGAGTTGGCTTTCTATCGAAAGGACTTGTTTGTCCTCGACATCGGTTGATTTTCTAGCGTAAAGAAAATATTTAAGCATGGTTGTATTATACCACAACGGATAGTTTTAAACACAACTATAGAGTATACTTTCTACTATGAACGAATCAGAAAGACTAGGCAAAAATCTGAAACGCCTCAGAACCGCAAAGGGTATATCGCAAGGCGAGATTGGGCGGATACTTGAAGTAGATAAAGGTTTTGTAAGTAATATTGAAAACGGAAAGACAAACCCAACGCTTGCGACTATTACGAAAATAGCAAAAGCAATCGGGGTTTCAGTTGGAGAGTTAATGAGATAAATATGCCCAAAAAAACTAAAAGAAAAATAGAAATTCCAGAACAACATTTTGCTTCAGATAAGCCAGATTTTTGTGTTTACGAAGTCTATAGAAAATCAAATAAAACTATTTACTATCTTCAGCCCGCAAAGGCAAAGCAAATACTAAGTTTTACACTCGACGGCTTTCAAGGTCTTCCAACGGGTTTATATCTTAATAAAAATGGCTACAGTTTTGGTAAAAAAGGTTTTTTCTTACTTTCAGCCCTAAAAGAACATCTGGCAGGTGCAAAGATTCTTGAATTAACTATATCTAATAAAAAACCTAAGAAAGTTCAAAAAAGTAAACACAGGGTTTCTGTTACACTACCATTTATCGATGTAAAAAATTTATTAGTAAGACTTGGGCGTATTAATGAAGACAGTAATGTTGAATTACGTAGCGCCGTAGCATCTTTCTTAAGTACAAAGTTTCCTAAAGAAATAAGAATTTCAACTGAGGATTTTGATGAATACAAAGGTGGCGAAGTTGCAGCCTTACTCAGACGAAAAAAGGTGGCAGAAAAATTAAATGAAGAAGATCTTGAATCGCTTAATAAGTTTTTCCCTAAAATATTTGAAGGATCACTAAAAGGCAAAAAGAAAGGGGTGAAGATTGGACGAGCGATGCTCATTAGGAATAGTAAAAAAGTTACTGACAAGATATTTCTTGATGAAGTTATAAAAGAATTCGAAGCCAACCTTGCAAAAAGCTCTATTTCTGAAACTGATTGGCAGAAATTTCTTGGGGAAAAAGTATTTCGATTTCTTGCTAATTATGTAACTTTCATTGAAAAACAAAATGTCAGTATTAGTGTAAGTTACCCTGATTTTGTTTTGATAGATGTCTATGGCTTCATTGATGTATTTGAAATAAAGAAACACAATGTGCCACTTCTAAGTTTTGATGATGATCACGATAATTATTATTGGAAAACTGACGTGGCAAAAGCTATTGCTCAAATTGAAAATTATAATGACGAAATTGTTCGCAATTCTGACGAATACATTAAAGCAGTAAAGAAAAAGAAGGGTCTTAATATTCAAGTAGTGCGTCCACGAGGATATATTATTGCTGGTATGAGCAAGCAATTCAAAAATAAGAGAGAAGCCGCTGATTTTAGAAAGCTAGGCATGTCTTTAAAGAATATAAACTTTATTCTTTATGATGAATTATTAGAGAATCTTAAAAATTTACGTTCAAAGCTGTAGGGAGTTTGACGATTTTTAATCGGCAAAAGTTTTAACACACGCACGGGCAGGGTGGGGCAAGTGT
>Ga0163151_10009193_pt1 | contig 10828 bp, 9 predicted proteins | sample OliLakLV19MP5IB2_FD_145596 | JGI IMG/M metagenome (GOLD analysis project Ga0163151, IMG submission 145596) | Freshwater microbial mat bacterial communities from Lake Vanda, McMurdo Dry Valleys, Antarctica - Oligotrophic Lake LV.19.MP5.IB-2 | ecosystem: Environmental > Aquatic > Freshwater > Lake...
CCGATTTCGGGCATGATGGTTTCCGGGGAATCGAGGGAACCGGGGACTACGGTCACTATAGCAACGGTGTCCCGCGAGGCGAATGGAATGAAAGTAGGAAGGCAGCGCGAAACCGCAAGCGTGGGTTGGGATCGGGATTGACGCCCGGAGCGGGTTTGGACTACGGTTCGCGCGCGACGGTCTCCTTTCCCGTGAAAATTCCCCATCTCGGATGTGGTCATGGTCGGCCGGATTGCCGCCGCCGTCTTGCTGTGCGCCGTGGTGATCGCGGCCGGGCTGACGGTTTCGGCGCAACCGGCTCCCGACGCCAGCGGCGAATTGATGGTCGTCATGACCGACGGCCGGGTGCTTCGCGGCAGCGTGATGCGGCACGCCACGGGGTATTTCGTCGAGCGGCCCAGCGGAAAGATTCTGGTGCCGCACGAGCAGATCCGCTGCGTGGCGAAGAATCTGCCCGACGCCTATCGGCAACAGCGCGAAGCCATGATCGACCCCACCGCGGCGTCGCTGATTCGGCTCGCCGAATGGTGCATCTCGTACAATCTCTACGATGAAGCCGCGGACGAGTTGCGGCGGACGCTGCGTCGCGACCCGGACAACGAAGTCGCCCGCAAGATGCTGGCCCGCGTGCAGGATCAGTTGCTCGCCGAGCCGGCGAAGTCGCTGGAAAAGCCCTACGTCAACCGCGACGGCGTGATCTCCGCCGACGTGGAATCTCTGGGCGGACTGTCCAAGGAAACGGCGGCGACGTTCACCACGAGGATTCAGCCGCTGCTGATGAACAAATGCGGCAACGCGGGCTGCCACGGCGTCGAAATGGACAACGGTTTTCGACTGACGCCGGTCCGGTTCAGTTCGCCGAACCATCGCCGGTCCGCCGAGATGAATCTCGCGCTCGTGATGAAGTTGATCGACACGCAGGAACCGTATCGCAGCCCGTTGCTGGAAACGATCCGCAAAGGGCACGGCGGCGCTCCGGCGACGCTGTTCGGCGGTTCGCAGGGGGCCGCCCAACTGCGGACGCTGACCGACTGGGTGCAGACTGTCGCGACGGAGCGCGTCGCCGAGGAAGAACGGCTGGCGAAACGGACCCCCTTGAAGAAGAAGACTTCCAAGACGCCGGCGACCTCGGAAACGGCCAGCGTCCCGCCGAAGTCGTTGTCATCGGAGCCGACGATTCAGCCAGCGTCGTTCACGACGGAGTCAGGCCCTGCGCCGCACATTCTGGCGAGCGGCACGCGACCCGAGGACGAACCGAAGCCCCTCGCGAAGCCGGTTGAACTGGCCCCCAAACGCCGCGTGGACCGGTTCGATCCGCAGGAGTTCAACGAGCGGTTCGGGAACGGTGCGAAACCGCGGTGAATTCATCGCAGCCCGGAGCGCAAGCGACGGCGGCCTTCTCTGAAAACAAAGCATGCCGTCGCTTGCGCTCCGGGCTGTGATGGCTTACACCGCCTCGAGCGCCTGCTTCAGATCGGCGATGATGTCCTCCACCGCTTCCGTCCCGACGGACAGGCGGACGAAGTCGGGCGTGACGCCGGTGGCCTGCTGTTCCTCCGGCGTCAGTTGCTGGTGAGTCGTGCTGTTGGGGTGAATGATCAGCGACTTGGAATCGCCCACGTTCGCCAGGTGCGAGAACAGCTTCACCTTGTTGATGATCTTGATGCCGTTCTCGCGCTGCTGCGTCGGGGTGGCCCCTTTCACGCCGAAGCCGAGAATCGCGCCGCACCCCTTCGGCAGGTACTTCTTGCCGAGTTTGTACGACGGGTGATTTTCGAGTCCGGTGTAGTTCACCCAGCCGACCTTGGGATGCGATTGCAGGAACTGCGCGACGGCGAGCGTGTTCGTGCTGTGCCGCTCCATCCGCAGATGCAGCGTCTCGATGCCTTGCAGCAGCAGGAACGCGTTGAACGGACTGAGCGCCGGGCCGAGATCGCGCAGCCATTGCGTCCGGGCCTTCAGGATGTAGGACAGCTTCATCGGGCCGAAGGTCTCGAAGAACTTCATGCCGTGATAGCTGGGATCGGGATCGGTCAACTCGGGGAACTTGCCGTTGCCCCAGTTGAAGTCCCCCTTCTCGATGATGACGCCGCCGATGCTGGTCCCGTGCCCGCCGATGAACTTCGTGCAGGAATGGACGACGATGTCGGCCCCCCACTGGAACGGTTGGCAGAGGAACGGCGACGCCAGCGTGTTGTCGACGATCAGCGGAATGCCGGCGTCGTGGGCGATTTTGGCGATGGCCTCGAAGTCGGGCACGTCGACGCGCGGGTTGCCGATCGTCTCCAGATAGACGCACCGCGTCTTATCGTCGATCGCCTTGCGGAAGTTCTCCGGGTCGGCCTGCTGGACGAACTTCGTCTTGATGCCGAACTTGGGGAACGTGTAATGGAACAGGTTGTACGTGCCGCCGTACAGGCTGGTCGCCGAGACGATGTTCTGCCCGGCCTGCGTGATGTTCAGGATGGCGAGCGATTCCGCCGCCTGCCCCGACGCGACGGCGAGCGCCCCGCTCCCCCCCTCGAGCGCGGCGAGCCGCTTTTCGAGGACGTCGCAGGTGGGATTCATGATCCGCGAGTAGATATTGCCGAACGCCTGCAACGCGAACAGGCTGGCCGCGTGGTCGGTGTCGTTGAAGGTGTACGACGTGGTCTGATAGATGGGGACCGCGCGCGAGTTCGTCGCCGAGTCGGGCGTCTGACCGGCATGCAGGCACAGCGTTTCGGGGCGTAGGGTGTCACTCATGGTGTGGAGAGTTCAGCGTTGAGGGTTGAGAATCAGAAGCCGCGGGGTCGCACCCCCGCGGAGAACGGTGTGCGACGTGGTCTGTCCCCGCACCGCAGTCTGGCACAATGCTAACGGGGGGCCGTATGATTCGCAAATCGACCATCATCACGCCATGCAGCAACCGCGGGGACGCAGCCCCGCGGCTTCTTCATTTCCCAATGTCTAGAATCTGATGCCTGACGCCTCACCCCTGCCCGACCCCACCGCCCGGAACTTCTACTGGCGAATCTTCCAATTCGTCATGCAGAGCGTGTTCTGCTTTTGGATGGGATACCGCGCGCGGGGTCAGGAGCATCTGCCGGACGAAGGGGCGCTGCTGCTCATCAACCATCAGAGTTTTCTCGACCCGCTGCTGGTTGGGCTGCCGTTCAGCCGGCCGGTGAGCTTTCTGGCCCGCGACAACCTGTTCCGCGTGCCGATCTTGGGGCACATTCTGCGGAACACCCATGTCATACCGATCAACCGCGAAGCCGCCAGCACGGCGAGCCTGCGGGCGGCGATCCGCCACATCGACCACGGGTTCTACGTCGGCCTCTTTCCGGAAGGGACGCGGACGCTCGACGGCCTCGTCGGCGAACTGAAACCCGGCTTCCTCGCCCTGCTAAGGCGGACGACTGCCCCGGTGATCCCCGTCGGCGTCGCAGGGGCGTTCGAGGCCTTTCCGAAAGGGACGCCGTTCCCGCTGCCCGGCCGCGTGCGGGTCGTCTTCGGCGAGCCGTTCGACCGCGACCGGCTGACGGCGTTCCACAAGGAGCAGGAAGCGGACCTGCTGCGCCACGTGCGCGAGCGGATTACGGCGTGCGTCGCGGAAGCGCAAGCGTGGCGGGATGAAAAACTGCCGTGATCCGCAAGCCTCGCCGGGCCTACGCAATCACTCTTCCCGTGCCGTGTCTCGCCGACCGGACCACCGCTTAGTCTCCGGACTGCTTGCCAAACGGCGGTTCATGGGACACGATATTGCACGCACGAACAGGTTTCGTGGCTGATGGCTCCGGCGAGGTCGCAGCATGTGGGACCATATCTTTGGCTTTGTGATGGAAATGTACCGCCGCGGCCCAGAGTCCGTGACCGCAGCCGTGATCGGCGTCTTGCTGGGTGCCCTGATGATGTGGCAACTGCAAAGGCGGGCCGCGAAAGCCGACGCAGAACTCGCCACCTTGAAGCTCGGTCGTGCCCGAGAGATTGAGCTCGAATTGACCCGGCAACTGGAATTGAGCCGGGAACTGGAACTGAAGGCCCGCGAGGCTGGACGGCGGCTCATCAACGAAGGCACGCTGAAGGATGCCGAGATTTTCGAGCAGCGATTGCAGCGACAGCGGGCCGAACGCCTGGCCGCATCGCGAAAGCGGCATCTTCGCGATCTGAGCGTTCAGATTCGGCAGGTCGTCGACACCGACGGCCGGATTTGGGAATCGGATGTGCCCGGCGACGTTCCCCGATTTGTGCCCCGCAGCGACCGGCGGGCGACGATTGTCGCGGTGATTAACCTCAAAGGGGGCGTGGGCAAAACGACGCTGTCAGCCAACTTAAGCGGCACGTTTGCAGCGCGGGGCGAGTCGGTGTTGGCCGTCGATCTGGATTTTCAGCACTCGCTGTCGGATCTCTGTTTCACCGAGCAGCAGCGCGATGAACTGCTCAGGCATGGTTGCCTGATCGACCGGTTGTTCGAAGCCGGCGGGCGGACCACGTCGCACCTGCCGCAATGGATGGCGCGCGTGGGTGATTCCGCATTGCGAGTGGTCGTCGCCGATGAGGGACTGGAGACCGCGGAAGAACGGGTTCGGGCGGCCTGGCTGCTGAAGGAATCGGGAATTGATGCACGCTTTCTCCTGCGGGCGGCCATCCACACACCTGCGGTGGCCGACGAGGTTGACTGGATCTTCCTCGATTGTCCGCCGCGACTGACGACAGCGGCCGTCAACGCTCTCTGTGCCGCCGATTACGTCTTGATCCCGACGATCCTGGACGCCGTCTCTTCCAATGCCGTGCCGCGGCTGCTGCAATGGCTGACGCGGCTGAAACACAAGGACCGCTTGTGCCCGCAGTTGGAGCTTCTGGGCGTCCTGGCCAACAAGACCCATCAGCTCAAGCAACTCACGGCGATGGAAGCCACCCGCTGGGACAGCCTGCAAGGACAGTGTTCGCCCAAGTGGCCAGTGCCGATCCACTTCTTCGAGCAGTTCGTCCCCTCAAAGGTCGACTTTGCCCGGGCGGCTGCCGAAGCGCGGTTTGCGATCGATCAGTCCGATGACATCCGCGCCCGGTTTCTCGATCTGGCCGATGAGATTCGTAACCGAGTGCCGCAACTATGCAAGTCCGCGACCTGACTGAGTACCTCGCCGCGTTGTCCGCGCCCGTCCGCGCCTCCGGAGGCGCCAAGCCGGCGCAGGACTTGGCGGAGACCGCTGCCGCACTCGAACCCTTCGGCGCCTATTCCGTCCCTGCTCTGGTCGAGTTGCTGCGCCAGGCGGAGGCGTTCCTCCGCGACGGCACACTGCCGCCACCCATCAAAGGGCACGCTGCCAAATCTTCTCCGGCCGCCGTGGATTCCTCGCAAACCCAGCGCGAACTCGCTGCGTTCTACGAGTCCGTGGTGCAGCCGGCCGTCTCCTACTCGGACATCGAGGGCTTCGTCAAGCAGCTCGACAAACGCTTGAAGAAGGACGAGGCCGTCCAGGTCGCACGCAGCTTCGGGATTCAACTGGCGCTCAAGTCAAAGAAGGACGCGATCGCCGCCATTCGGCAAAAGCTGATCGAACGCAAACAGGCCTTGCAACGGTCCGACTTCTGATCGGCATCGGAGGTCGACGGTAGCGCCGTTGCCGCCGATGGCGGTCCCGCCTAGCATACCAACCCGAAGCGTGAGCGAGGCGAGCGCTCGTCCTCGCTTACGCTTCGGGTTAGTTTTCCCAGTCACTCCGACGGAACGACATCATGTCCGAACGGATTCTCAGCATCTCCGGCCTCCGCGGCATCGTTGGCGACGGGCTTGATCCCGAATACGTCACGCGATTTGCCGCGGCATTGGGCACGATCTTCGACGGCGGCACGGTCGTCGTCAGCCGCGATGGTCGCAGCACCGGCGAGATGCTGCGGCATGCGGTTCTGAGTGGGTTGCTGGCCACGGGGTGCAAGGTGGTCGATCTCGGCATCGCCTCCACGCCGACGTGCGGCGTGCTGGTGACGCACCTCAACGCCGCGGGCGGGTTGCAGCTCACGGCGAGTCACAATCCGATTGAATGGAACGGCCTCAAGCCGTTCGCTCCCATCGGCGGCGTGTTCGATCAGGCGCTGGGGCAGAAACTGCTTGCCCAGTTGGAGCAGCCGCCAGCGTACAAACCGTGGAGCGGATTGGGCACGGTGGAATCCTTCCCCGATGCCGCGGACGTGCATCTCCAAAAAGTGCTGCCGCTGGTCGATGCGGCGGCGATCAAGCAGCGGCGGTTCAAGGTGGTGCTGGATGTGAATCACGGCTCCGGGGCGGTGCTCGGTCCGAAACAGTTGCAGGCATTGGGCTGCGAGGTCACGGTTCTCGGCGGCGTCCCGGACGGGCAATTCGAGCATCCGGCGGAACCGTTGAAGGAGAACTTGACCGGTCTCGCCGCCGCCGTGAAGTCGCAGGGGGCCGACGTCGGATTCGCGGAAGATCCCGATGCCGACCGGTTGGCGATCGTGGACAACACCGGCCGGTACATCGGCGAGGAACTGACGCTCGCGCTCTGCGTCGATCATGTCCTGAGCCGCGCGAAGGGGCCGGTCGTCGTCAACGGCTCGACCAGCCGTGTGACGGCCGATCTCGCCGCCCAGCACGGCTGCGCGTTCCATCGCTCGCACGTCGGCGAGGCCAACGTCGTCACCAAAATGCGCGAGGTCGGGGCGCTCATCGGCGGCGAGGGGAACGGTGGTGTCATCGAGCCGAAAGTCGGTTACGGCCGCGACAGCTTCGTCGGCATGGCGTATGTGCTCGACGGCCTCGTCCGCCGCGGGGGGACGCTCGCCGAGTGGGTCGACACTCTGCCGAAGTACACGATCATCAAGGACAAGCTGCACTGCCCCCGCGAACGGGTGACCGCCGCGTGCGAGGCCCTGCGACGGGCCTATCCCGACGCGACGGCGACCGAAGGGGACGGCCTGCGGCTCGACTGGCCCGACCGCTGGGTGCAAGTCCGGGCAAGCAACACGGAGCCGATCATCCGTGTGATCGCCGAGGCCCCGGGCGACGAGGTCGCCAAAACGCTGTGCGCCGACGCGGTGTCGCGCGCAAAGGTGGCGGTGTCGTGAGGGACCAGAGAAGCGCGAAACCGCAAGCGTCGTTTGAGGCCACGCTTGTGGTTTCGCGGCGTTTGTCGCTGTTCGCCGCGGGATCGGATGGGAATGTTGTTTCGCGGCAACGTCCTGGGTCTAATGGGTGGAGTCGAAGTTTCCCTTCTTCACCCCTCAAGGCATCAATCATGCCCCTGCCGATGATGACTCTGCGAGAGGCGGCCGCCGAGTTGAGCGTTCCCGAAGCCGAACTGCGGGTGATGATCGAGTCGAAAAAAATCCGCGCGTCGATGCGGAAAGGCTCGCTGTGCATCGCCCCGGACGAGTTGGCGAAGATTCGCAAACTTCGCAAGACGACCTATGACACCGCCTACAGCCAAAAGGCGCCCAAACCTGTCATGACGCCGAAGACGACCGCGCCGCCCAAAACCATTCCGCCGCGGCCGGCAACGGGTTCCGCGTCAGCGGCTGCTCCGAAAGCCGCCCCCCCGAAGGCCGCGACGCCCAAACCGGCAACGCCCAAACCGGCCGGTCTCAAGCTGCCCAAGCCGCCGAAGTAGCGAAGTGGATCAATAGCTGTCGGAGCCGATGACTTCGCCATTGTTCCGCGTGCAGAGGGCCCACATCGTTTCCTTGTGCATGCTGGCGTTGAGCATGCGGGCTGAGCCGTCCATAAACAGGAAGTGGCTGCCGACGACGTGCGGGGAATAGAATTGGCCGGGGCTGCCGGTGGGGTCGTTCATGGACGATTGCCGGCTGTGGGCGACCACTCCCGTGATCGTCGGCCGCCAGTTCTGGCACGGCGGCAAGGCCGGATCGTAGGGCAACGGCCGCATATCGAAATTGTAGAGCACTTCCTGCCCGGGCATCACGCCGGCCCACGCGCTGCGGACGAAGCCGCTGTGCCGTTCGCCGATGCCGACGGTCGTCGACGTGCCATCGGTGATGTCGGAGATGCGGACGCTGACGTTGCGGTGGAAGATCCCATTGAAGGGTTGATGTTCGTAGCAGCCATAAAGCGGATCACCGCCGATTTTCGCCCCTCCCAACGAACCGACGTAGCTGGTGGAGACGCCGTCGGTCATGACGGTGGGGGTGGCCGACACGGACGGCGGGTTGCCGCAGTCGTAGATGGAGATGATGGTCGGTCCGGGATCGCTGGGGCAGCGATAGCTGCTCACGACCGTCCGCCGGGCGACGGCGTTCGACGGATCTCCCAGCGGGACGTTGAAGTTGATGGCATTGTGAAAATTCCCTTGGTCGATGTAGGGGAGCATCCGGCTGAAGAAACTCCAGCCGGGGCCGAGATCCTCCGGAGCCGCGGTGCAGTTGCCCGCCGGCAGCACCCAGTTCGGATCGGCCAGCACCGACACGACGCCAGGCGGAAACGCCCGATGGCTGTCGTGGTAATTGTGCAGTGCCAGACCCATCTGCTTGAGGTTGTTCTTGCACTGCGTCCGCCGGGCGGCTTCGCGGGCTTGCTGGACGGCGGGCAACATCAGCGCGATCAGAACGGCGATGATCGCGACCACCACCAGCAGTTCGATGAGCGTGAATCCCGGTGGCGGCGCTCGGAAATGGCTGGCACTCGGCCGAGCGCTCGCACTGTTGTTCATCACTTCCCCAATGGGGATTTCACCGGTCGATAAGCTTCACACGAAACAACATTCTCTCACATTCCATTGACGTGACAAGGGGAGGCCACAATTGTTCATCGGCACCGCAGACGACTGAGTTCAAGCGTGTGTCGCAAGCCGCCTGCCTTACGAGGGGGGGGCCTCCGGAAAATGCAGGGTTAACCAGTGACCGCGGGGACAGGTGTCCCCGCGGTCGACAACCCGCCTCACTTCTTCGGCAGCAGCGTCGTCGCATAGATGCGGTTAGCGATGTCCTGCCCGCACTTGATGCCCTGCACAGCGTCGAACCTCCAGTGGATGCCCAGATAAATCCGGCTGGCGGCGTTTTCCACAATCGGCTCGGTGAGGTTGTTGTACGTGCGGACCACCACCGGCCGCACGTTGCCTTGGCTGTCTGTGGTCACGCCGTTGAACTCGTCGGACATGAACGAGAACTTGATTTTGTCCGTTCCGTAGAACCGGATCAGCGTGGTGAAGGCGATCGCGCCGAATGTGGCATGGCCCGACGCATACGCGGGAAACGGCGGAGTGAAATCGTTGGTGCCGCCGTTGCTGGCCGGAGCGCCGAGCGGCACCCAGTTGACGTCTCCCTCGGTGTCGGGATTGTTGTCGCCCAGTCCCGTGGGACCGGTTCCGGCATCCGCTTCACGAACTCCCAGAATGGGCCTCCAGAAATTGTACGTGTACTTGTCATTCCAGCAGGCAACCGCGGCATCGGCCATCGCGATATTGATCAGCGCGAACAGGCGGGCGTTCTGAGCCGGCGTATTCTTCTTGTTGACGGCGATCACGCGAGCGCACTGATTGTACAACCGAGGCGGAGCGCCGAGACCGATCGTGCCGTCATAGGCCCAGAAGATGCCGGTGATCGTCTGCTCTGCGGTGCGGGTCACGCTGAACTTGTCGCCCAGCGATTTGACCTCATTGTAGGCCACAGCGTACTCGGACGAATCGAGGGGCGGCGGAGGTGGAATCCGGAAATCGATGGGATCGGAGATCGCAAACGGCCGGACGAAGCCCCATTGGGGGGTCAGAAACGGCTGCATCGGATTGAGCGGATCGACGCGATGGAAGCCCGGCTGATCGCTGGGCGTATACGTCATCACGCCGTCGGAGCCGTCGCCGATGCGATTCATCAGTGTCGCTTTGGCCACCAGCTTGCCGATGAGCTGCCCCTTGATGCGCGCCGTGGCCTTGGTGACGCGCGACAGGGTCTGCGTGAGCGCTGCATCGAACGTCGCCGTCTGGCTGGGATACACCGCCACCAGCGTGTCGTGAGCTGCTTGCGCGACCGCGGCGTCAACCGAGGAATCTTTGCCAAGGGGAACGGAAAACAGATACGGGCGGTTCGATCCATCGATCGAATTGAAGGCGTCGTACATTGCGCAATGGACAATGGCCAACACCCGCGCGGACTTGGTTGGGCCGCCCTGTTCCATCGGCGAATGCGAGTGATCGACGGCGCCGGCGTCGATGGCGATCAGGTTCCATTCCAGAATCGGATCGACCGGCGGGGCGGCCAGCGCGGCGGAGGCCAGGCCTCCGAGCAGCAGCGTACAGAACGCAGGAAAACGCAGCAGCATAGTTCGTCCTTACGAAGAGAGTGGAGGTCTTGGGGTCGATCCCGTCGGTCAGTCGTTGGTCACGAAATGGTTTCCAAAAATCAACGGCTGGGGCACGAACTGACACTTAGCCCTGTCGGACCAATTTGTCATGCGCCACAGTGACTACGTGTTGTTGAGTCCAAGAGACCAGATTATCAGCGTGCAATTAAGCCACATGCACGCATCGTCGACAGGTTCAGACCATCGGGCATCAATTCCGCACCGGATGTCCGGATCGCACGGGCGATGTCACGGATTAGTAACGCAGAAGTCGGACCGATTTCAACGGAAATCCGGGCTTCCTGCGTGAACATTGCGGGATTTACGTCTGCCATGTTAAGACGGTACGATAAAATCGTGCCCGTTCGTTGACGGGATCTTCACCTCCCCAGTCCGGGGTTGAAAAATCGCGCAGTGAGTTCAACACCGGTCTCCAATTCCGACGACCTGGTCGCCCGGCTGGCCCAGCAGGATCCGGCGGCGCTCGCGGCGTTGTTCGAGGAGCACCGCGACCGCTTGTGGCGGATCGTGCAATTC
>Ga0163151_10009198_pt1 | contig 10821 bp, 11 predicted proteins | sample OliLakLV19MP5IB2_FD_145596 | JGI IMG/M metagenome (GOLD analysis project Ga0163151, IMG submission 145596) | Freshwater microbial mat bacterial communities from Lake Vanda, McMurdo Dry Valleys, Antarctica - Oligotrophic Lake LV.19.MP5.IB-2 | ecosystem: Environmental > Aquatic > Freshwater >...
GTGGTTTCGGCCCGCGACTTCGCACCGGCGTTGATCTTCACGGCGGTGTCCCCCAGCGCCATCGCCAGCCCGGCGGCGGTCGAGCAGTCGGGGACACCGACCCACGTGCCGTGACCGACCGCGCCCGGCTGCTCGTTCTTCGGCGTGTACCGTTCACCGACGATCAGCGTGTTGGACAAGCCGTCCTTGATGTCAGTGATCTTCGTCCAACTGTTCTGCCCGAACACGCTGCGAAAGTTCGCCGGATCGCAGTAGCGATGCCCGACGGAGAACGTGCTGCCGATATCCCCGAGGCTGCCCGCGTTCACCAATGGTTCCTTGGCGGGCGGCTCACCGCTGGCATCGAAGGCAATCCCTCCAGCTTCATCCTGCAGATAGCCCGCCATGCCGAAGTAGTTGGATCGCCGATAGAGATCGGGGACGTCGAGAGTGGCCTTCGCGACGATGCCATCGACGACGTTCGTATTGCAGACCAGGATGTGAGCAAGATGTTCGCTGCCGAAGTCCGTTGGACAGCGGAAGGCGGAGTAGGGTGCCGCAAAATCAGCCACATTCGGCGAGGTTTGAAGCCCACCATCAAAATGCCGGTAAAGTTGATTGTAGAGCGGGGACGCATCGATATACGGCAGGCAAAGCACAGCCCAATTCCAGCCCAGATACTTACCATTGACGTCGAGGACATATCCCGGCGGGAACAGCCGAGAGCTGTCGTGATAATTATGCAGCGCAAGCCCCAACTGCTTGAGATTGTTCCGGCACTGGCTCCGCCTAGCGTTTTCGCGGTTCTGTTGGACTGCGGGCAATCCCACAGCGAGAATCAGAGCGATAACCGCCAAGACGGCGACCAATTCCACCCACGTCCAACCGCGGCGGTGAATGCTCGGCGTGCGGGGCATGGAACGGCTCCGAAGTCTGGGGCGTGCGCTTGGCTGCATCGTACCATGCCGCGGCGCGTTACAATCCCCTGATGCCCGTTCCCCCACCCACCGCTGAACCATCACCCCTGCCGAGACGGGTCGCGTGGTTCGCGCCGTGGAGGTGGTCGAGACGGGCGAAATGGCTTGGCGCGCTGCTATTGGTCGTGATGTACGTTGAGGCGGTAGTGCCGCTCGCGACCTTGAACCGCTGGTTCATGTTTTCCCCGGCTCCGCGTCCTTACTTGCTGGATGTCGCCAACGACGCGGCCGCCTATGTGTTTGCTCCAATCGAGTGGGCTGTGAGCAAATCCACATACGTCAATTGGTTCTACGAGACGCAATTCGCTGCCCTCCACGACTTCGTGAGTTGGGTGTTAGGCCAGAGCAAACTGAATCAAGATATCTGACCGGTGGCTTTGTGACGAATTCTGGGCACCTCGACACTGTGACGATGTTTGCGATGTCCGGCGGTATTCATGCTAGAATCATGGTCGACATGTCCCTCTTTGCGGAGAACCGCCGATGACCACCGTCGAAGCGATTACCGCCGCCATCGCCGAGTTGCCGCCCGAGCAGGTGGCGCAAATTCGGGCGTGGCTGAACGAGCAGGCCGAAGCTGCGTGGGACGAGCAGATTGCAGACGATGAACGGGCAGGCCGGCTGGACGCGCTGGCCGAGCGGGCACTCGCCGAGCACCGGGCCGGGCGGACGCGGCCGCTGTGAATCACCACACGACCGCCGATTTTTGGGACTGTTATCAACAGCTGCCCGAGGCCGTGCGGAAACTGGCCGATGCCAATTACGCGTTGTTGCGCGCGAATTCTCGCCACCCGTCATTGCATTTCAAGCGAGTGGGCAGGCTTTGGTCGGTGCGGGTGGGCATCGGCTACCGGGCACTGGCGGTGAACGGCGACGACGGACCGGTCTGGTTCTGGATCGGCCCCCACGCCGAGTACAACCGCATCATCCGGGGTGCCTGAAGGCGTACCCAACGAAAAAGCCCCGGCAGTTGGCTGCCGGGGCGTTCGGGTTCCCCCCGATCCGGGGTGGTGGCTCATCGCGGTCGGTCAGGTCGTTACGTCACCACCCGGATCACCCTTGTCGCGGACCGGCCCGGTTGACGGTTGCCGGCCATGTTCATCACCTTCGGATCGGTCGCCGCCCGCAGGCCGGCCTGCAACGCGGCGTCGGGTCCGTTGTCGTTCACGTTGGTCGTGACCTTGATGTCCGGCGTCACGCCGACACCGGCCATCTCGCGGCCTTCCGGCGAGTAGAACTTGGCCGTCGTCAACCGCAGGGCGCTCGACACGCTCTGCAACGGGAACAGCGTCTGCACCGTCCCCTTGCCGTAGGACTTCTCACCGACGATCACCCCGCGGCCGTTTTCCTGGATGGCGGCGGCGAAGATTTCGCTGGCCGACGCGCTGTTGTGGTCGATCAGCACCACCAGCGGCGTCTTCCAGGTATTCGCATGCTGAGCGGTCTCCTGGCTGTTGTCGTTCGCGGTCCGGCCTTTGGTGGCGACGATCGTCCCGCTGGGCAGGAACTTGTCGGACAGTTCAATCGCCGTGGTCAAGAGTCCGCCGGGGTTGCCCCGCAGGTCGAGAATCAGCGACTGCATTCCCTGTTCGTGCAGTTTCCACAACGCTTCGTCCATCTCCTTGGCTGACGATTCCGCGAACTGATCGAGCTTGATGTAGCCGACGCCCGCCTGCTCCATCCGGGCTTCCGAGACGCTATGCACCGCGAACTGCCGGCGGACGAGCGTTACGTCGCCCAGCATGTTGCTCCGCTTCAGCGACAACTGCACCGGCGAACCGTTCGGCCCGCTGATGAAGTCGGCGGCCTCCGTCAACTCCAACCCCGCCACCGGCCGGCCATCCACCGCGGTGATGATGTCCCCCCGCTTGAGCGTCGCCGCGGCGGCCGGTCCGCCGGTCAGCGCCTTCAGAATCTTCAGTCCCTGCGGATGGGCCTCGATCTCCACGCCGATGCCGACCATGTTCTCCTTCAGCCCGAGGCTGGTGCTGCCGGTCTTTTCCGGGGCGATGAACATCGAGAACTGATCGAGCGTGTCGAGGGCTCCGTACACGAACTCCAGCGTCACGGCTCCCGGATTCACGCCCATCGTCTGCGAAGTCATCTGCCCGGCTTGCCGGATCACGCCGACGGCCTGCGACAGGTTCTGCACGTTCGACTGGTAGGCCAGACTCTGCAACTCCTGCTGCAACGCCCGCACCGCTTGTGGATTGGGCGTAGCCCCGACGGCTTGCTGGAACGTCGGCGTCTGCACGGCCATCGCGAGGTGCTCCAGGCCGCTTTCCACCCGCTGCTGATACGACGTCGGCGTGATGTGCCGGTTGTCGATGAGCTGCGAGACTTCGGCATACAACGCTTCACCCGACTGCTGGTTCAACTGTTGCACGATGCGGACCACCCGCGGATCTTGATACCGCTTGGCGATCTTCTCGCTGAGCGACGGCTGGGCCGGAGTCTTCACCGGTGACTGCGGCTGCGTGCGGGTCGGAAGCGACCGCGTAGGCAACGGCAGATCATCCCGGCTCAGATCCCGCGACCGGGACGGCATCGGCAGGTCATCGAGGTTCCAGTCCCGTTGGACCGGGCTGGTCCGGTAGTCCGACGGCCGGGTCCGGGTCGGCTGATCGTAGGGCAGCGTCTGATAGTCCGCTTCGTCCTCGAACAACTGTTCGTACCGCTTCCGCGCAGCCGGATCACGCGACCGGGAATTCAGCGTCCCGCGATCATTGAGACGGTACGAGTTCGTCCGCCCCGAGGACGACGGCTCGTACGACGACGGGCGATAGCCGCCAGGCGTGGGGCCGAAGTCCGTGTCGTCGGACAGACGGCCGCGGAAGTCTCCCTGAGCGGCGGCGTCAGCGCCGGTCAGAGTCAGGCCGATGAGGGCCATCACAACCAGGAGAGCGGGGCGAGAGGCAGTCATCACGGTTGAGGCGAACGAACGGTTCATGTTGGTTCCTTCCTGGGAAAGGCCGCCGTCTGGCGACCGAACGAATGGGGACAGGGGACAGGTTAGTTGGTGAGGTGTTAGTGGTGGACGAGTTCCAGAGACATCTCTTCGGACTGCATCTCTTCCGAGTCGTGAGCGTCGCCGGTGTTGACCAGCAGCGGGGACAGTTCGCCGCGGACCACGCGGACGTTGGCGGGGGCGTCGATCCCAATCTTAACGCTTGTCTTGCCAGTCCGAATCACACGGATGACAATATTTTCACCGATCCGAATCACTCCGTCGCGCTTGCGTGTCAGAACCAGCATGATTGTTCTCCCTTAACAGTCGGCCTCGGGCCGTTTGCACTGAGCGTCCTGATTGTCGCGGCTTCAGCTCGCGAACATGTCAAGAGCAATGCAGGCCCCGTGCCAAATCGGTTTTTGCAGACTTACAATTCCCACAAGACAATGTTGTCAATGATGATGCGTCGTTTGCAAGAATGCTCTTGACGTGAAATGCCCCGTTTCACACGTTACAGATGGTAAGACCTGCACCAAGACGGTCTGCGACCTTGCAATAGTTGCGACACGTTCTGAGGGTGTGTCATCGAGACGAGCAGAAACTGCCGAGGGATGAGCTTCTACAATCCGATGGTGTGTAAAACGCACCTCTTATTATGCGTGAAAACCAACGGGAAAGCCTTGGGTAAAACTCAGAATGGTGGCGCTCGTGGCACGCGGAATGCGATCACTCGGATTCAGTGCCGCCGCGATCTTCCGCGACGACCAATCACCAGGAAGGCTGGCTACCTAGTCCAGCGGAAGGAGACCCGATCATGTTCCGATCCACCCTCGTCCCCCTGCTCACGGTCGCTTGCCTGACGTTGTCCACAACGACGGCGTCGGCTCAGAACGTTCTCAATCCGTTCACCTGGTTCGGGCAGCAACCCGCCTATGGAAACGGGTACGCGAACTGTCCCAACGGGCAATGCGGCGTGCAGAGCGGTTACCGCGGCATGGCCAACTGCCCCAACGGCAACTGCAACCTGCCGAATGCCTGCGCGAATGGGCAATGCCCGATGCCGGGCAACGGCTACGGCAATGCCCCGTACTACAACGGTTCGGCGCCGAGCTATCGCAACGCCCCGTATGGCAACAACGCGCCCTACTACGGCAATGCTCCGTACAGCGTGCCGCAGTATCAGCAGTACAACGCCCCGGCGCAGTACCAGCCGTATTCGGCTCAGCGGCCGATGACGCGGACGCCGGCGTACGACCGCAGCGTCACCCCCGCCGGCGGGTTTGACTGGAACGCCCCGACGACCGCCCGTCGCAACGACCGCCCGAGCAACAGCCCGTTCTACCCGTGAGGACTGACGGCCGTGGGCTGAGCCGATGACCGCCGATCAAAACGAAGAGCCGAGGGACGCATCGCCCCTCGGCTTTCTTCGTTGAATCGGTTTCAAATCCCTATCAGGTCGATGCGATTGGTGCAGAAGATTGGTCGGAGGTCATGTACGCCGAAGGCGTTCGATCACACAGCCCAGGGTCGCGAGTCTGCGAGCGCACCCTGGGGGATTGGCATCCGAGACGCATCGACCCTGAAAGGGTCGCATCACTGGAAGCTTCAAACCGCGATGAAACCCTTTCAGGGTTTGCGGTTCGTCATTGATCGCCACCCAGGGTGCGCTCGCGGACTCGCGACCCTGGGCTGTGAGAGACAACGCCTTCGGCGTAAAGATCATGCGGTTTGGAAACCGCTTCTCAACAGATGCGCGAACGATTACCGCGGACGATTGGACTTCGACTTCAGCGCGGCGTCGGGATCGGCTCCGAAGAAATCGTCTTGACCGGGCGGCGGCAGGGGCACGCCGTCGTTCAGCGGCTCGCGCTGCGGCGACGGGCGCTTCGTCGAACTTGGTGGCGCGTCAAAGTCCTCGAACGGGTTGTCCGACTGCGGCGTTGAACGAAGCGTGCGCGACGAGGGCTGCGAGAAATCGTCGAGCCGATCGTCGCGCGGCGGCGGCAAGTCCCCGTCGTCATCGAACCGCTTCGGCTTGGCCAGGCGGTCGTTCGTCGCGGTTCGCGGCGGCGTCAACACGTTCGGCAGCGACGGCAACTCGTACGTCGGGTTGTCGGCGATCTCCGGCAGTTGATCGTTGAGATTCTTGATGTACGGTTTCACCAGGTTGTTAAGCTGGTCGGGCAGAATCGGCGAGATCGTATTCATGATGCGGGCCGCGATCGTCACGCTTTCTGACTTCAGAATGATGTCACGCGCGTCATCAGAAATGGTGATCAGGCCGATCGTGAGCGCGACCGTGAACAACACGCCCTTCACCGCGCCGAGCAGGCCGCCGAGATGGCGGTCGAACTCGACGAGCTTCATCCGTTCGAGCGATTCGCGCAGCGAGCGGACGAACAGATAGACCGCCATCGACACCACGGCGTAGATGGCCAGCATCGCCCACAACCGATTCAGCGGCGGATTGCCGAAATATTGCGCGGCCGTGATCGACATCGGCGTGGCGACGATGTAGCCGAGGATCAGCGACGCGATCGGCGCGATCTGCCACACCATGCCGCGCCATGCGCCTTGCATCACCGCCACAATTACGATCAGCAGCATCAGGGCGTCGTACAGCGTCATGGTCGATTCCTGGGGGACTGGAGTCGGGCGCGAGCGGATGAATGTGCAACGAAAGCCGTGAATTTGAGGGCGCGATCAGTACCGATCATCTTCATACCGGGGGATGCGACTCTGGTAGCGCGGCCGCGACGGAGGCACCGCGGGCAGCGTGTCCGGCGGGGCCACGAACAGGTCGGGCTGCACGATCGGTGGCGACGGTTGCGGTGCGGCAATCTGGGCGCGTTGCAGCAACTGTCCGGCCACCTGCGGATCGTCCTGCGTGATGACGTAGCCCAGCAACAGCGCGAGGCCGTAACACATCGCGTTGGCCGAAGCGTTCTGTCCGAAGAACTTCACCGCCGTGCCCGACGACGATTTCAGCCGGCTGCCGGTCATTGAGACTTCGACGCTCCAGATTTCATCGACGACGAGGTGCGACAGAAACCCGAGCGACGTCGCCACGGCTTTCAGCACGCGCAGCGTCGTCGGCGACGAATCGCTGAGGAGATACGTGATCATCCCGGCGATGAACATCGCGGGGATGCTGTGAAACATGCCGCGATGGATGGTGACCGATTTGAGCAGCGACCCGATGGCGAACCGAATGAAGAGGTAGAGCGGCGCACCGGCGAGCAGCATCTGCTCGGTGCTCAGGCCCAGATGGTGCAGCCGGTTGAACAGCAGCATGGGGACGACGGCGGCGGCAAAGCCGATCGTCTCGCGGGCGGGCACGCCGGAGTCGCTGTCGAGGTCGGGGAGCATCCCCGCGATGCTGCACAGCCCGCCCGCCACCGCGGCGGTGGGCCAGGGAATGCCGTATTGCGAATGGATCCACCACGCATAGCCGGCGCCCAGCGTGCTGCTGACCGTAATGTGAGTCTGAAAGCCGGCCATGCGGGCACCGCCGTGCGCACGAATTCGCCGCCCGGAGCCACCGGACACGCGGACAGGGCCGGAACCGTAGTTCAGGGGGGAAGTTCGGTCAAGAGGGAGTGATATCGGGCAGATGTCGGTTCAAGAAATGTGATTGACATCTCACAGATTCGCCGCGAAGCTGGGGGGCGAAGCTGCGAACTCAATGACCGACACCATATTACAGTGGGGTGCCGAACTGCTGATTGAGGCGGTGTCGCGGCGATTCAAGGAATGACCACAACACCCCGGACAGACCGGGAGTTCTCGCTTGGTAGGATGGCGGGATGGACCAGCCGACGCCGGACCCGCCGAGCATTCAACACCCATCGGTTGGCGAGCCGCGATATTGGCAGATCGCTTGGCTGCTGGTCTTTTTGGGCAACCTGCCAGTACCGCTCTTTCTCGCGACCGAGGTCGTCAAAAACGGTGGTTATTGGGGGGTGATAGCATCACTTGTGCTGCTGTGGCTCGCAGGGCATTTAGCGTGTCGCCGATCCAATCTCTTCGCGAAGAGAATCGTCATCGGCGGAGCAATTGTTGGCGCGTCCCAACTTTGGCCACTCCCGCAGCTAATGGCTGGCCTCTTTGGGCTGGCGGCGGCGGGATTCGACCCTGGCGATATCCCAATTAACACTGCGACACCCTCGGAATGGCAGGGGTTCGTGGCAACATTCGTCACGGGCGGACTGCTGATGGCCGCCGCAGCGACCATCGGAATGCTTGTGGTTGCCATCGGCGCGGCAGCGAAAGGCCCGCAGCAATAAGATGCTTGAAGCCTGACAGGTTAGCGCCACCAGATTTCTGGCCCACCCTGCGACCCCTGTACCCACGAGTTTGAGAGAAGGCCAACAGCGTTTGTCCACAGATTTCACAGATGACGCAGATTCAAGACATGAGTCTCTGACGAGGCTTAATTCCTTGAGTGCTGTCCTATATCTGACTTCAATCTGCGGAATCTGTGAAATCTGTGGACAAACGCTGTTGGCCTTCCATCAAATTCGTGAACGGCGTTGCGTGGCACCCGGCCTCCGTCAATGGGAAAGGACTTATGGACTTCACCGGCAAAACCGCCGTCGTCACCGGGGCCGCGTCGGGCATCGGCGCGGAAGTCGTTCGGCTCTTTCTGGAGTCCGGGGCGAACGTCGTTGGGGTCGATGTGCAGGAGCCTCCCGTCCCGGCCGCGTTGCGGGAACGGTTTGCCGGGAGGCTCGTGAGCGTGCGGGGCGATGTCTCTCAGGAGGCGACCGCCGTCGAATACGCCCGGCAGGCGGTCGCGGCGTTCGGTCGCATCGACCTGCTCGTGAACAACGCCGGCATCGCCTGCATCAAGCCGCTGCACGAGCACACCGAGGCGGAATGGGACCGGGTGATGGACGTCAACGTCAAGAGCCTCTTCTGGTCGGCCCGGCAGGTGATTCCGCTGATGAAGCAACAGAAGTCGGGCGTCGTTGTGAACATCGGCTCGATTTCGTCGGTCTGCGGAATGATGGGTCAGGGAGCCTACGGACCGTCCAAAGGGGCCGTCATTCAACTCACGCGGCAGATGGCCATCGAATACGCCGCGGACGGCATTCGCGTGAACGCGGTCTGTCCGGGAACCGTCGACACGCCGCTGCTGCAATCGGCGGCCGTGCAGTCGGGCGATCCGGCGGGCTTCCTGAAGAGACTCGCCGACGGCCACCCCATCGGCCGGATCGCCGCGGCGGAGGAGATCGCCCAGTTCGTGCGGTTCGTCTGCTCCGACCACGCCCGGTTCATGACCGGCGCGGTGCTGATGCTCGACGGCGGGTATTCGGCGCAATGAGTGTGTCGCCGAAGCCGCGGGGTCGCACCCCCGCGGATGTGTACCTCCCGTCACGCAACCGCGGGGGTGCGACCCCGCGGCTTCCGATTGACCGTATTTCCGTTCCCCGCTACAACACCGAGTCGCAAGCTGCCTATGCGTCAGTTTTTACGAGGAGCGCAGGGATGCGTGCTCTGCAGGCGTTTTCCGTCGGGGTCATCGTCGTTGGACTGGCCGGTTGCGGCTCGGGTGAGACGAAGCTCCCCTTGATGCGCGTCGCTGGTCCGTCCGAATCGGCGTTGGCCCGAGTCACCGAACTGACGGCGAACGGCGATCTCAAGGGAGCGCTCGCTCGCGCGGATGAAGTCGTGGAGCAGAATCCCAACAGCCCCACGGCGTACGAAGCCCGCGGCAGCGTCTATCACAAGCAGCGGGAATGGGACCGGGCGCTCGCCGACTTCGATCGCGCGATCGCGCTCGATCCGCAGTCCGCCCGGTTGCGGAACAATCGCGGCTTCCTGCGGCTGAGCCTCGAACAGTTCGACGCCGCCACCGAGGACTTCAACGAATCGGTCAAGCTGTCCCCCGAGTTCGTCCAGGCGTACAACAATCGGGCGTTGGTGCAGATCGCGCAGGGGAAGTATCGGCAGGCGATCGACGACCTCGACAAGGCGCTCACCCTCAAGCCGGACTATCTCGACGCGGCCAACAACCGCGGCTTCTCGCTGATGAATCTGCGGCGCTGGGATCGGGCTCTCGCCGACTTCAACCGCGTGTTGCAGATCGACCGCAAGCACGTGAACGCCCTCGCCAATCGGGCCTTGGTGAAGCAGCACCTCGGCGACTTTTCGGGGTCAATCACCGATCTCACCGACGCGATGCTGCTCGATCCGGACAAGGCCAAGTATTACGCCCACCGCCGCGACGCCTATCTCGCCCAGGGGGATGTCGAACGCGCCCGGCAGGACGATCTGAAGATCCAGTACCTCATCCAGCTCGACGAGGCGACGGCCGCCATCACCGCCAAGCCGCAGGACGCCGCGAGTTACGTCGCCCGTGCGAAGCTGTATCGGCAGCGCGGGGACGAACGCCGCTGTCTCGACGATCTCGCGAAGGCGATCGAGTTGTCGCCGACACGCGCCGACGCCCGGCTGCAACGGGCTCGGTTGCTGTGCGACGCGAAGCAGTTCGCCGCCGCCATCGCCGATTGCGACGCCGTGCTGGCCCGCGGTCCGAACGAGTCGGCGTTCTCCATCCGCGGCGACTGCCGGCTGGCGATGGAACAGGTGGACGAAGCCCTCGCCGACTTCGAGCAGGCTCGCCGGCTGGACTCGGCGGTCGCCGACGCGTACTTCCTGAAGGGGAAGGAATTGGCCCGCAAGGGGGACGCCGAGCAGGCGCAGGCGTATCATGACAAGGCGGTCGCCGTCGATCCCGACGTGGAAACGCGTCTGAAGTGAGTTGAGAAATAGCTAGATCGCAATTTCAATGGAATGAAGGGCTCACGCAAAGGCGCAAAGCTCGCAAAGAATGAAGAATACAGATTGGGGATTTCGGGTACAGGGGCGGGTGATCGCACGTCAATGAATCGTCGGCTTGCCTTCCTTTGC
>Ga0163151_10009200_pt1 | contig 10819 bp, 12 predicted proteins | sample OliLakLV19MP5IB2_FD_145596 | JGI IMG/M metagenome (GOLD analysis project Ga0163151, IMG submission 145596) | Freshwater microbial mat bacterial communities from Lake Vanda, McMurdo Dry Valleys, Antarctica - Oligotrophic Lake LV.19.MP5.IB-2 | ecosystem: Environmental > Aquatic > Freshwater >...
ATAAAACACATCGTGCATTTATCCACAAAACGAATGTAAAGCATACTTTACATTCGTTTTTCGATTCTTTATACTTAATATATTAATATTTATAAATAAAAAACAATTTATATGAATCAGAAAATAATTATCGGGATTGTCGCTATTATCATTGTTGCTACTGGCGTTGGTATCTATGCCTCCAATAGTTCTAAAACAAAAACGATGGAGCAAGAGGCAATGATGCAAAAAGAGAAAGATGCCGCAATGGTGGCTGAGAAAAATGCCATGATGCAAAAAGAGGAGGGGAAAGTGGTGAAAGTTGAGACGGCTATGATGAAGGCAGGTTCTTATGAAAGTTACGATGCTTCCAAGATTGCGATGGCATCTGCAACCCATGATGTGGTTCTTTTCTTCCGAGCGAGCTGGTGTCCAACATGTAGAGCTATTGATGCAGATATTAAAGCTCATTTAAATGCGATTCCTGCAAGTCTCACTATTCTTGATGTTGATTATGACAATTCAACAGAACTTAAGAAAAAGTATGGCGTTACTTACCAACATACTTTCGTTCAAGTTGACGCACAAGGAAATCTTATCAAAAAGTGGACCGGTAGCTCCACACTCGTCTCATTGGTTGCTGAAGTAAAATAATATGACCTTGCTTATCATTTCATTTGTTGCAGGAGTCCTGACCATTCTAGCGCCATGCATCCTACCACTTCTACCTGTCATTGTGGGTAGATCGATTTCTGATACAACAGTCTCCAAAAGAAGAGTGTTCATCATAACGCTGTCTCTCGGTGTTTCGGTCATTCTATTTACGCTTCTTCTAAAGGCCACAACTCTCTTTATAGATATTCCGCAAGATTTCTGGAAATGGTTTTCAGGAGGAATTATATTAATTTTCGGCCTGGTATCACTTTTCCCTGAACTTTGGGAAAAGCTTTCATTTACCGGAGTTATTAATCGTAAATCAAACCAACTTCTTACTGTAGGATACAAGAAAGACAGCATTTGGGGTGATGTCATTGTGGGAGCTTCTCTCGGACCGATCTTCTCCGCGTGCAGTCCAACATATTTTGTCATCCTCGCAACAGTCCTTCCGGCAACGCCGGCTTTGGGGCTACTCTATCTCTTTGCATATGCATTCGGTCTCTCACTCGCGCTTCTCGTCGTTTCTCTTGTAGGACAAAAAATCATGATGAAAATTGGTGTTGCGGCAGATCCGAGGGGATGGTTCAAACGAATCATGGGGATCATATTTATCGCAGTCGCTCTGCTTATCATTACCGGCTACGACAAAAAACTTCAAGTTTCACTGCTTGAAGCTGGATTCTTTGATGTAACCAAGATCGAATTGAAACTTCTTCAGCCGAACAAGCCGACACAAGAAGACTCGCAGAATTTTTTGAGCCTTAAAGAAAAATCAGCTACGTTTTCTCTTGCGCCAGACATAAGCTCACCTGACGGATTTGTGAACACAGAGGGTAAACCTATCACCATAACAGAATTCAAAGGCAAAAAAGTGGTGCTTCTTGATATCTGGACGTATAGCTGTATTAATTGTATACGAACTATTCCGCACTTGAATGAGTGGTATAAAAAATATGAAGATGATGGACTTGTCATTATCGGTCTTCATACGCCTGAATTTGCGTTTGAGAAAGTACAAAAAAATGTCGAGAATGCGGTCAAGCAATTTGATATCAAGTATCCAGTAGTCTTGGACAATGACTTCTCGACATGGAATGCCTACGGCAATCGCTACTGGCCTCGCAAATATCTCATCGATATGGATGGATACATTATCTACGACCATATTGGCGAGGGTGGCTACGAGGAAACAGAACAAGCGATACAAAAAGCATTACTTGAAAGAAATACACGCCTTGGTACCCTAGGAAAGATGCCTGTTACGAGCTCTGGTACAGTGGAGAAGATAATTGCCGACCAAAGTCAGATACGAAGCCACGAACTCTATTTCGGCTCGGCTCGAAACAGCGACCTTGAAAATGGTAAACAAGGAGTGACAGGCACACAGACGTTCACTATTCCAGCCGACTTAAAACTAGATCAACTATACCTTGGTGGTACATGGTCTATAACTTCCGAATTTGCTGAAAGTGGTACTGATAGTACGATAGCTCTCAACTACAAAGCAAAAAATGTATATCTTGTGGCTAGTTCAGAAAACGGAGAAAATGTGGAGGTTTTTGTAGATGGAAAGTCTATTGGCACTGTGTTTATAAAAGGCGAAATGCTCTACACAATAGTCGCGGGTAAGGACTACGATGAACATCGTCTTGAAATAAAAATTAAAAAATCGGGCGTTAAAGCTTTTGCATTTACCTTTGGGTAATTGCTAAAATAAAAAATGGCAACAAAACAATCCACTGTAGATTATATTCTCGATCAACTTGTTTCAGTCGGAGATGTTTCCGCCAAGAAAATGTTCGGAGAATACGCTCTGTATTCTATGGGTAAAGTAGTGGCGTTGGTCTGTGACGATATTCTATACGTCAAGATAACCAAAGAGGGAGTAGCGTTTGCTGGTGATAATTATAGAGAAGGTCACGCGTATGAAGGTGCCAAAGTTTCAATGATTGTTGAGGATAATCAGATAGAAGATCGTGAATGGTTGAGCGAACTCGTGCGCATCACCACTTTACATGTTGTTTCAACGAAACAAAAAAGTAAAAATAAAGCTTAGTATCATGCCTATATTAAGAAAAACAGCTCAAACAGTTACTATTCTCATTATAATTTTAGTTGCTGCTGTGACTTATGCCAATAAATCAATACCATCCGTAGTAATAGATAAAATAGATACAAAAAATAATCTTACGACACAGGCACCTTACACAAAAGAATCTTTCAAAAAACCTTCGCCAGAGGAACTTCGTACCATACTTACCCCGCTTCAATACCAAGTCACACAGGAGGAGGCGACCGAACGTCCGTATGAAAATGAATACGACAAGAATACGATGAAAGGATTGTACGTAGATATTGTCTCGGGTGAGCCACTTTACTCTTCAAAAGATAAATACGATTCTGGCACCGGGTGGCCATCTTTTGTAAAGCCAATCTCCGCTCTTGCTGTCACTAAAAAAGTAGATAATGCTTTATTGGCCACACGTACCGAGATTCGCTCGCGTATCGCTGACTCGCATCTAGGTCATGTATTCGATGATGGTCCGGAAGATCGTGGAGGCAAACGGTATTGCATGAATTCGGCGGCTATGAAGTTTATCCCAAAAGCAGATATGGAAAAGCTTGGATATGGAGAATTTATTCAATTTATTGAATAAGAAAATGACAAAATTAGACAAAAATATTTTCTGGTACACACTCAAGGAGCCAGCAATGGCAGAAAAGTTACAAAGTGACGTTTCTGCTGATGTTTTGATTGTCGGTGGTGGAATGGCCGGCTTGTCTTGTGCTCAAAAACTTCGTGAAGTGGGCTTGAGCGTTGTGCTGGTTGAAAAAGATTTTTGTGGGGCTGGAGCGAGCGGTAAAACCTCGGGATTTATCACTCCTGACTCGGAAATAGAATTAAGTTCACTTCTGAGAAGTTATGGACCAGAAAAAGCAAAGAATATTTGGGAATTTGTACTTTCTGGTGTGCAAGTAATTCGTAAAAATATTGAAATAAATAATATTGAGTGTGACTACCAAGTACAAGACTCACTCTTTATTGCCAACAGCTCCGTAAAGACAAAATATGTAGAGGAAGAACACAGTGCTCGAGAAACTCTGGGATATACGAGCAGTCTCTATGATGCGAAGAATTTGGAACAAATAATCGGAACTAAACATTATAAAGCTGCGGTTAGATACCCAGATACTTTCGGTATGAATTCCTATCTGTATTGCCAAGCTCTCCGAGACATTGTCGTCAAAGCAGGAGTGAAAGTGTACGAAGACACTAATGTTTTACGCGTTAACCAAGATGGAGTGGATACCCCTTTCGGTAAAGTGACTGCAAACAAAGTGATTGTGTGCGGAGATCGATTTATTCCTGATTTAGGAGTGCTTGAAAAAGAAATTTATCACGTACAAACATTTTTAGGCATATCAAAGCAGTTAAACGAGACTGAGATTAAGAAAATTTTCAAAGAAAGTCGAATGATGGTCTGGGATACTGATTTGGTCTACAACTATTTTCGAGTAACGGGCGACAACAGAATCCTTCTTGGTGGAGGTGATGTTTTATATACCTATGCGCATAATCCGCCCTACAATACTGCGCGTTTCAAAAGACGATTGACCACTTATTTTAAAAAGAAATTTCCAAATGTTGCAATTGAATTAGAGTATATATGGCCAGGCATGCTCGGGGTAAGTAAGGATTTGTTGCCGATTATGGGTGCTGATGAAAAAATGGAAAATGTTTGGTATGTTGGCGCTGCGACAGGACTACCGTGGGCGGCGGCACTAGGCACATATGCAGCCGAGAGGGTTATAAATGGAAGAAATGAATTTGATGAGATTTTCTCTTGGAAGAGAAACTTTATTATTGGTCCGCGAATGCAGACTCTTCTCACGACTCCGGTAACCTATGCCGTATCGCATGGTATTACAAAATATATAAAATAAGCTATACTTTTAATATGAATAAAAAGATTATCTTGAGTGTCGTTGGAGTGATAGTGATGGGTGTTGGATATTTTTTACTATCACCACTTTGGCGTAATGTTACATTAGATGAAGCCCTACCTCAGGCGCAAGTCGTTAAAGACAATATGGAAACTATGGATTCTGCAACCAAAGAGCAGTTTATGAAAGAAGTTGAGGCGATAAAGGGTAAAGTTATGATAAAGGCGGATAGTATGCCAGTTAATGCGTCGACCACATCTAAACAAGTTTTATTGGTGGCGCGGGCACATGATGTCAAAGGACGAGCATCACTTATTCAATCTGGAGATCAGTATTTTGTTCGTTTTGAGGATTTGAAGACTATCAATGGCCCCGACTTAAGGATTTATCTTTCTGCTGGGCTTGATGTCGATGATGCTATAGATCTAGGCGCGATTCGGGCAACTGAGGGGAATGTTAATTATATCATTCCGACTGGCACCGACGTAGCAAAATATCACAACGTACTTATTTGGTGCCGTGCATTTGGAGTATTGTTCAGTTACGCTGATCTTTCGAGTTAGGGAGTAATAGCCCCGCTCGCATCCCTCTCCTCCTCTGCGAGCGGGCTTGCCCGCGAACGGGAGGGTGGGTCAAGCGCATATTTTTGCTGTGATATAATTGATACAATGAACAAAGCAAGTCTTACCTGTCCAAAATGTGGACATGAGCAAGAAATTGAAATACCCGATGGCAAATGTCTCCCGTTCCATGAATGCGAACAATGCCATGAAATTATTTCAGTACCAAAAGATAGCAAAAATTGTTGTGTAATTTGTGAATACTCTGACAAAAAGTGTCCATTAGCACAGCAGAAGTAATGTGAGCCTCGGACATTTCCGCTAGGGCGTCCATGACTAAAGAATGAGCGCCGCCGTAATCTTGCAATACAGAAATCCGAAGCGGAAGCGACACCACATACAGCTGATATGAAAACGAGAAAGTGGGTTGGCTGAGCCGGTTGGTCGAGCCCTGCCGAGACGAGGCGTGATGTGTACCAATTTTAGTAGACATCTTTAGAAACCCCCTCCCACGCCCACTAGTCTTGAGCTAAAAGATAATTTCTGTATTCAACAGGGTCATCCTTTTCCTTGTCCACTGTTTTCTTTCGTAATTGTAGTATCTCGTATATTCCTCGATTGCCAACCGTAGCTCTTGCGAGTCAGAAAAATTATATTAGTCTCTATGTTTGTGCCATCCAAAAAGAGGAGTACATTGCCGAAAAAAACAAAGATGAGCTTGGAAAAGTTAGTGTCGGTAAGAGTTGTATCCGATTTAAAAAACTGGAGGACTTAAACCTCATAACTTTAGAAAAAGTTATAAAATTCGCCGCCAAACATCCTGGGCTCAATATCGCTTGATCTAGAGACATAATTATATGAAATCTAAAATTTTAACTAGCCAAATATTTCTTCTAATCAAGGGACGGAGATAAGATTTGCTGAAGTTGGGCCGCAAGGATTAATTACTCCTCCAACTATTTTAGCCGTGTCGCAGTCTCAAGGACTTACTCTTTCAGAAATGTCGGCGGTTCGGCGTGGAAAAAACATTGATATTGTCTATGAAATTGAGAATGTTACCCCTCTAAATTTTAATTATCCTACAATTGCCTTAAAACACCGACATTATAATGCTTCCATGAATAATTTTGTGGAGCAATATTTGCCTTTGCCCCAAGGTTACCTCCTCAAAGATGTTTCTGCCGTCGTTGGTCAAAATAATAATTTATATGTTGTGGCTACTGGGAAAACAGCTGCCAGTCAGCCTTCAGAAATTAAATTTTATTTGATAGACAGTAATAATACTTTGGTTAGTACATCAAGCATTCCTCTCTCAAATCCAACTGATTTTATAACTATCTTAAAGGGGGCAACTGACACATCGACTGGCAATATCCATGTTATTGCCAATGTATTCAATACGAGTAGCTCTTATAATTGTCACAGAGAAATTTTTGTTTTTGATCCTCTGGCATTCAACCAAGTGCAGACAATCTCTTTTCCTCTTTGCGTCGCTAGTATTTCAGACCTTCAAATTGGGCCGCAGGGAGATGGCGTTGCTATCCTTCCGGATATTGGAGGAAGTCTCACTGCTTCTTTTCTAGATTCAAATACTGGCCAGTGGTCGGGGCAGGTGCCTTTATCCCTTCCTCCACTGGCGGGTGGGGCCACTTTCGGAACCTATTTATTTCCTGGAAGCAATGGTCCAACTAATGCTCTAACTTTAGCCACAACAGAATATTCCAGCACTACTCCTGATTTGGAATTCAAACTTAGACTTTCTCATGACACAGGCAGAACATTTTTAAATTTTCCAGTGTCTACATTTTTTACTTCTTCCTCGATCACACCACTTTATGAGGAGTTCCATTTGGCGCGTTTCAAAGACAGGCCATTTGATCTTCCTTTTGTGTTGGGCAGTGGTTCGAATGAGTTAAGAATATTTCATGACCCAGCCTTTCTGGGTCAGATAACTGAATATGTTGTGGATCAAGTTTCTGGCACTCAGTATTTTGGCGATGTTTCAGTTGTGGAATTTTAAATTTTCTTAAAAATATTAATTTTAATCACCTCTATGCTAGTATTTTGCAAAACACTAGCATAGAGGGTAAAATGTATCTATGGCAATTGAATATAGAAAAGTTGAGAGGATAGTAAAAGGTTTCGCCAACCATAATCGGCTTCGGATACTTGAGTTGCTCGAGAAAAAACCAGAGTTATCGGTGGCAGATATTTCCGATGAGCTTAAGGTGGGATACGAAAATGCCTCTGATCATATTCGGAAGCTTGCGATCGCTGGACTTCTCATTAAGCGCAACGATGGTCCGAGTGTTTTGCATAAGCTCACATCTCGTGCCAAATCTATACTAATGTTTTGCAAAACACTGCAATAGAAGCTGGGAGCGGTGATTTCTCGGGTGTTTTTTATTTGTCTTTATGGTTGGCATGTGATAAAACTACAATCGGAAAATTCACACATTATCACTTTGGTAGTGTGTAGTTCTTAACCCAGGAGAGACAAGTGGTGGCAACCAAAAATAGAATCAACACCCCGTTTCGTCGCGATAGAGATGATCTCCAGGCGACAAAATTCAAAACGTGGAGAACGGTGGAACTTGGTCCCAAGTTCCAGACCACAGCCCAGTTTCGTGTCTTGTGCAGAGAGCAATTCCACATTTCCCATGACGCCAATGATATCCTTTACAAAGCCATGTTTTTTCGCAGTCTTGTGAAGAGAAGAGTAAAACTGGTTCTGGTCGGTTCCTCTGATTTGGGACTTACTGCTAACTCGCATCATACTGTGAGAGAAGCCTGCGATGTCGCTAAGCCGCTCGGTTTCAAGCTTTGTTCAGCAGAGGTTGGGTTGCAATTGCGATTGCAGTATCCAGACCAGGAACGACCCGAACGTTGCTATATCGGAATGGAACCGATCATGGATTCGCGTGGAGAACGAAGGTTGTTTGCTGTCGAGCACACCCATGAAGGTATTTGTCTCTCCACTATCATAGAAGATGACATGAGTTGGAATAGGAGGGCGTTCTGGGTATTTGAGCGATAGAGGGGTTGATCAGTTGTTTCTGCTTCGCATTTCAAAATGCGGAGCTTTTTTTAAGACCTGTCTCAAAAATAACCCTATTAAATATATATGAAGTGGTTTTTAGAATGTGTTAAAATACAATTACTATGAAAAAATTATTAGGAATTGGGGTAGTGATTGTGTTAATTCTTGTTTTGGCTTTTTGGTTTTCAAATCGTTCATCAGATGTTAATCCTGGAATTTATTCAGGAAGTCAAAATGTAACGACAGCGAGTTTGGATGGTAAAATTTTTCAATTAACAAATTATAATGGTACAGAATTGCTTAATTCTCCTTATGTTTTGTTGTTTGAAGATGGTGCTTTGAATATTACATTTTGTAATAATATGTTCGGGCAGTACAACTTGTCTGGAGATATAATCCAAGCCAGTCTTATTGGGACTGACATGTCATGTAGCCAGCTAGCGAATATTATGGAAATGGAAAGTCGATTTGGAATGATCATGAATGAGGGAGCAAAAATATCTCTAAATGGTAATGTTTTGAGCATTGCCTCCATAGATAATGAACAAACGGTTTTTGTTTTTGGAGAACCAAAAGAATTTTCAAACTAAAACTAACTTAAAAACTTAAGAATATAAATGAATCGTCACGCGCTTGCTCTTCCGCGATCGATTTTGTTATACTAAAAACTAGTTTAGAAATATCTTATAATTTAAAACACTATGAATAAATTTATATTAGTAATTATTATATTAGTTCTCATTGGTCTTGGTTTCTATTTTATTAACAAAAACAAGGAAGAGGTAAAGCCGGTTCCAGTAAATCCAAACCCTGTTGTTACAGAGCCTGTAGTACAAGAGCCAATTGCCGACAAAACAAAAACAGTTATCGGAACTTCAGTCGAAGGACGCGAAATCATTGCTTATCACTTTGGCGAAGGCGACACAGAACTTATCTTCGTTGGAGGCATTCACGGAGGATATTCTTGGAATACAACTTTAGTTGCTCGCAGACTCATGGATTATTTGATGGAAGAAAGAGCTACTAGCGTTATCCCAGCAAACGTAAAAGTAACAGTTATCCCAGTGTTAAATCCAGACGGCCTAAGCAAAGTTGCAACAACCACTGCATCTTTCACAAAAGCTGATATTAAAGCTTCCCAAGCGACTCAAGTCGCCGGACGTTTTAACGGAAATACAGTTGATTTAAATCGTAACTTTGATTGTGATTGGCAAGCTACTGGTAAGTGGCAGAATAAAGACGTAAGTGGTGGAACCGCTGCATTTTCTGAACCAGAAAGCCGAGCGATAAAAAATTATGTTGAGACAAATGATCCAGCCGCAGTTATTACTTGGTACAGTGCCGCTGGTGGAGTCTTTGCTTCAAATTGTCACAAAGATATTTTGTCTGAAACAACAGAACTTACAAACATCTTCGCAAAAGCATCTGGTTATCCAGCTCACGAAAGCTTTGATTTCTACGAAATAACAGGAGACATGGTAAATTGGCTCGCCAAAATAAATGTTCCCGCAATCAGCGTTCTGCTTTCAACTCACAACGAAGTTGAATGGGATAAGAACAAGAAGGGGATTGATGCGGTTTTCAAATACTACTCAAAGTAAATTCTAGTCTCGATAATTGATTGTCTCGCTCAGCGAGATCTCTCGGAGCGGGAAAAATTGGCTATTGATAATTGAAAATTCAACTTATGAAGTTCACTAAGGCAATTATCGTAATTATTGTGATCGGCACTTGTACGTTTTTGGCCTTTGCGCTGCTTAACAAAAAACCACCTGTGGAAGTAGTGGTACCAACCCCAATTGTAAAAGAAGTCCCAGAATACAAAGTAATTGGAAAGTCTGTTGAAGGACGTAACATTGAAAGTTTTACTTACGGAGAGGGAGATGGTGATAAGCATCTTCTCTTTGTGGGTGGAATTCACGGAGGTTACGAATGGAACAGCGTCCTTCTCGCTTATGGGGCAATGGATTACCTCAAAGCAAATCCAACCTCTATCCCAAGCAATATGACGGTCACAATAATCCCATCCGCTAATCCAGACGGAGTATATAAAGTGATTGGAAAAGAAGGTCGTTTTGCATTGGCAGATGTTCCAAAAGAAGCTCCCGCAACTCCCGGTCTTGGACGATTCAACGCTCACAATGTCGATCTCAATCGAAACTTCGACTGCAAGTGGAAACCAGAAAGTACCTGGCGATCGAAAGTTGTAAGCGCAGGCACCGCACCTTTCTCAGAACCGGAAGCTATAGCGATTCGAGATTTTGTTGTTGCAAATAAACCAGACGCTGTTATTTTCTGGCACAGTCAGGCCAATGCCGTGTACGCATCAGAATGTACTAAGGGAGTTCTACCAGAAACTCTCGACATAATGAATGCTTATGCGGTTGCTGCCGGTTATCAAGCAATTAAATCTTTCGATGCTTATCCCGTATCTGGTGACGCTGAAGGATGGCTTGCTTCCATTAATATTCCTGCAATCACTGTAGAACTTAAAACTCACGAAACCATTGAATTTGATAAAAACCTAGCTGGCATCAAAGCCCTCTTTAATTATTACTCTCAAAAAATAGAAACTTCACTGTAGAAAGTTCTACCAACATAATTTTTATAATACTCGAAAGAGTATGCTATATTCTTG
>Ga0163151_10009202_pt1 | contig 10818 bp, 12 predicted proteins | sample OliLakLV19MP5IB2_FD_145596 | JGI IMG/M metagenome (GOLD analysis project Ga0163151, IMG submission 145596) | Freshwater microbial mat bacterial communities from Lake Vanda, McMurdo Dry Valleys, Antarctica - Oligotrophic Lake LV.19.MP5.IB-2 | ecosystem: Environmental > Aquatic > Freshwater >...
CACGCGCGATGGAACGTCATCCAAGGAGCCTGCATGAGCGAGTCGTTCGATCTCACCACGCGCCCCTGGATTCCGTGCGAGCGGCTCGACGGCTCGCAAGTCGAACTGTCGACTCGAGATGTTCTCGTCGAGGCGCACGCGCTGCGCGGTCTCGTCGAGCAGTCGCCGCTCGTGCTCGCGACGCTCTATCGCCACCTACTCGCCATGCTGCATCGCACCTACGCTGGCCCACGAAACATGAAGGAGTGGACGGCGATCGCGAAGAGCGGCCAGTTCGACGCGACGCGCATCGAGGCGTACCTCGGCTCGGTGCGCAACCGGATGGATCTCTTCCATCCGACGTATCCGTTCGCGCAGACGCGCGGGCTCGTCGAACAGTTCGACGTCGATCCCATCGACGCCCTCGAACTCGAGCGCTCGAGCTGGGGCAGCGCGCGAGAGCTGTTCCAGCATCGACCGGACAGCTATCAAGCGACGATGACGCCCGCGCGAGCAGCACGCGCGCTGCTCGCGCATCAGGCGTTCGCAACGGGCGGCCTCGTGAGAAAGCCGAGCGAGCCCACCTCCGCGACGGCTGCGCCACTCGTACGCTGTGCCGTGGTCATGCTCCGAGGAAACACGCTGTTCGATACGCTTAGGTCAAACCTGCTGCGCTACGATCCAATCGAACACCTGCCGATTTCGGCGAGCGACGACGCGCCGTCGTGGGAGCAACCTCCGCCTCCGGCCCGACTTGGCGCGGTAGAACCCAAGCGTCATCCCAAGGGTTGGCTCGACGCACTGACTTGGCTTAGCCGCCGCATAGAACTCGTCCAAGAGGGAGGTAGCGTGACGGGGTGGGTTCGCGCCGTCGGTCAAGGAGTGGCCGAGGGAGGGCCGCTCGATCCGATGGTTACCTACCGCGCCGACGAGAAGCGCGGCCTCGTCAGTATGGGAATGAATCCAGCGCGCGCCTTCTGGCGCGACTGCCACGCACTCTTCGAGGTGGCAAGCGAGACTTCCGCGTCGCGGTTCCGCCGACCGCTTGCAATAAATTTGGTTGCGAGGCCAGCAGCGCTCGACGTACTGGGCAACAGCGCCGCGTACTCGGTCGAGGTCATGGGGCTCGCGGCCGACCAATCAAAGGTGGAGATGGTGCGCATCGACCGCGTCCATGCGCACGCCAAGTTGTTCGACGATCCCGGCGCGCGAGACGCGATCCAGCACTCGCTGAAGCGGGCCGACACCGCCGTGTTCGCGCTGAAAAATGCACTGCGCCTGTATGCGCGGCACGCGCTCTCGCCGGGCGGTCGCAACCCGGACGCTAAGGACGTCACCGCGTTCGTCGATTCGCTTGGCGCCGAGAGCGCGGCCTGGAGCGCCCTTGGGGTCGCATTCGCCGGCTTCATGCGTGCTCTTGAAGCCGGCCCCGACGCCGCGGAGGCGGCCTTCGCGGAGGGCATCCAGACGGTAGTGCGCGACGAGTTCAAGCGTGCGACCGCACGCCCCGAGACGGCCGCGCGCTGGCTCAAGGCGCGGGCCATCGCGGAGCGATCGCTGCGCATTTCACTGTCTTTGCTTCGCGATTCCCCAACAGACCCCCTGACCCCCTCGAAGGTCTCCCCATGAGTTCGCCCGAATCGAAAAAGGATCGCTTGGTCGAGCGTCTCGAAGCACTTGCAGCGTCGCAACCGCCGGATCGCGGGGCACTCGCCAACCTGCGCGCGAGCTTGAAGGAGGACTCTGCGCTGGACGGGCTCCGCATCGTGCTCCCCTACGTGACGGTCCGCGCCGAGGCCAGGCCGTTCGAGCGCCAACGCGAGGAGGACGATGCCTTGCTGCTCGGCGGTCTCTTCGCGCTCCACGGCGAGAGCGGGAACGAGTCCCTTGCGAGCGCTCTCCGTCGCGTCTGGGCCGAGACAGGCAGTGACAGCGTCGAGGCGCGCTTCAGCGCGCTGATGAGCGCAAGTCGCGAGGATCTCGCGAGCCACCTCCGTCATGCCGTGTCGCTCGTCGCGAGCAAGAAGATCCCGATCGACTGGCGCGACTTGCACCGCGCGATTCGCCACTGGCAACACGAGGACGATTTCGTGCGGCGACAGTGGGCGCGTGACTTCTGGGCTTCGGCCGACGAGCCCGTCACTCCCGATACTCCCGTCACCGCGTGACCCGAAAGGAACCGCCATGAAGATCGAACTTCACCTTCTCCAGAACTTCGCTCCCTCCAACCTCAACCGCGACGACACCGGCGCACCGAAGGATTGCGAGTTCGGCGGGCACCGACGCGCGCGCATCTCGAGCCAGTGCCAGAAGCGCGCCGTGCGCGAAGCGTTCCGACTCGAGAAGCTCGTTCCCGAGGATCAGCTTGGGGCGCGCACGAAGCGGCTCGCGCATCAAGTCGCTAGGCAACTCGTCGATACACACGGGCACGACCGCGATGCGGCGCTAGCTCTCGCGATGGGAGCGATCGAGGGCGTCGGCCTCGGACGCAACAAGAAGGGCATGGGCGACGACGCTTGGAAGACGGAATACCTCCTCTTCATACCTCGCCGGCTCGTAACCGAGCTCGCGCAAGTGTTGCACGACAACCGCGTGGAACTCGCTGGCCTCGCGGCAGATGCCGCAACCGCCCCGGCCGACGGCGGTGAAGCAGCCGGCGGCAAGAAGCAGAAGAAGGAGACGAAGAAAGACGCCAAGAAAGAAGCGAAGGCTGCATACCCAAAGGAAATCCAGAAGAGGGTCGAGGAGCTGCTCGAGGGCGCGCGTAACACCGTCGACCTGGCGCTTTTTGGGCGAATGATCGCGGATAAGCCCGTTTGGAACGTGGAAGCCTCCTGCCAGGTCGCGCAGGCAATCTCCACGAATCGCGTGCAGATGGACTTCGACTTCTTCACGGCGGTCGACGACTTCAAACCCGGCGACACGGCAGGCTCCGACATGATGGGGACGATTCAGTTCAACTCGTCCTGTTTCTATCGCTATGCGGTCCTCAACGTGGACGCTCTGCGGTCCAACATCGACGGCGAGAAGCAGGAAGTGGGTGCCCTCGTCGAACAGTCTCTCGAGGCCTTTGTTCGCGCGTTCGTGACCGCGATTCCTACCGGCAAGCAGAACTCGATGGCCGCGCACAACTTCCCGAGCTACGCGCTCGCCATCGTGCGCGACGGCGGCCCATCGATCTCGCTGACGAACGCTTTCCTAAAGCCCGCGCGCCCCAGGGGCGACGACAAGGACCTCGTTGACGATTCGATCGAAAAGCTCGAGGGCTACCTCAGTCGGGTGCGCGATGCGATGGGTGACGGTGGGAAGCGCGCGCTCCTCGTCACGTGGGCAGACCGCGACTTGCCGACCGCCACGGGCCTAGCGCGGAGCACGGGCCTGGAAAACTTCTACGCGGAGGTGAAAAAGCGCGCGGTAGGTGGGCCGTCGTGAAGAGCGTACTCATCCGCCTGGAAGGTCCGCTCCAGGCCTGGTCGAGCCAGGGCAAGCTCAGGATCCGCGACACCGAGCGCGAGCCTACGAAGAGCGGCGTGCTCGGGCTCGTTGGCGCGGCGCTCGGAATGGAACGTGACGACGACGCGTTGCTCGCCGAGCTGCGTACCCTCTCGCTAGCGGTGCGAGTGGATCGTCCGGGCTCGCTGCTGCGCGACTACCACACCGCGGGTGGTGGGCGCTTCCGGGGTGCGAAGTACCTTGTTCATGGCGCGGGCGACTGCGTCCCGAGCGAACGGTACTACCTCCAGGACGCGAGCTTCGTCGCCGCGCTCGGTGGAGATGATGCACTGGTCGAGCGCGTCGCGACGGCGCTACGGTCGCCGCACTGGCCGCTTTTCTTGGGCCGGCGCGCGTGCCCGCCTGGGGTGGAGCCGTTCATCGCGCTTGCGGCCGCAGGAGCCGCCGGCGCCGCACGCGCGGCACCACGTGCCCTGTTGCGACAGGGCGAGGATGTGCAGACGCCGCTCCGACTCGTCGTCGAGGCGCCACCCAGCGCGGGCGGAGAGCCTCGCTATGACGATCCGCTCTCGTTCGCGCACACCCGACGTAGCTTTGGCATTCGCTACGTGAAAACAGAATGGGTGACGCTGCCCGACGCCGCGCTGCAGGAGGTGGCCAACACATGATGACATTCCTCCACATCGTCGACCCCGCTTTCGATCGTCCCGACACGGCGCAGATCGCGACCCGTTACCCCGCCCGTCCGTTGTTCATTGGCTGGAAGTCCGCCCTCCCAGCGAAGCCGGTTTTCGTGGGGCACGTGACTGCGGAGACGGCCCGCGACGCGCTCGCATCGATCTTCAGATTCGGGCGCCACGGCGCCGACAGCTCCCTCTCGGCGTGGGGGCCGACCGAGGAGAGCGGTGACGACGCCTCATCGCGCCTCGCCCCGGTGTTCGACGGTAGCGAAGACTGGGCCAATCAGATCCACGCAGGCCGACGGTTCCTCCGTCACGGCACCGTCGACCCTGCCGGAGGTTCCGATGCTCGCTGATGTCCAAACACTGCATATGGTCCGGTTGCGCTTCGATCTGCCAGCGCTGCTTCGGCGAGTCGGCGCCAATGCAGCTTCAGCTGCCGTGTTCGATCTCGGCTATCTCGTCCACTGGCAGTTGGTGTCTCTGTTCGGTGACTCAGCGCCAGCCACTTTCGCCATTCGTGGTGAGCCTAGCGCTAAGGGCCTCTCCGCTTCGGAGGGACGCTGGCTCGAAGTCCTGGCGTACGCGGCGCACAACGCCGAAGCTCTACGCGCATTGAGCCGCACCGCCGAACGGGCTGCAGTCGAGGCATGTGATTGGTCCAGCTTCGACGCCAAGCCCATGCCAGGGACGTGGAGAAGCGGTACACGCCTAGGCTTCGAAGTCCGCATCTGCCCCATCGTGCGCCGGTCGAAGGATGGGCCGCAGTCGAAAGACGGCCCTCGCTGGCGCCGCGGTGCCGAAGTTGACGCGTTTCTAGCAGCCTGTGACGCGGCGGCAGGCAGTCCCGTGGACCGCATGACGGTCTACCGCGATTGGCTGACGCGGCAGTTCGCGCGCGACGATGCGGCTCAGCTGGCAGAATTCGACCCGGCGGGATTCCGCCGCGTCCGGCTGCATCGGCGTACGCAGGGTGATGCGCGCCGGGGGCAGTCCCTCGAACGACCGGAACTCACCGTCACCGGAACGATCGTGGTCAATCAGCCAGAAGCGTTCAATAGGCTGCTGAGTCGCGGCATCGGCCGACACCGCGCGTTCGGCTTCGGCATGCTGCTCATCCGACCGGGGCGGTGACGGCGATGCTCAAAGGACGCCTCGGCCTCGAGACCGCGCGTATCCCGCAGGGCGACAGACACGGCCTCCTGTGGCTCGGTCGCGGTCGACTCTACGTGGAAGACGGAACGCTGCGGTTCGCAACGAGCGGAACAGCGAGCATGGTGAAGGGCGACTACGGGATTCCCTTCCAGATGCTCAGCTGCATCCTCCTCGAACCGGGTTCGACGGTCAGCCATGACGCGTTCCGGATTCTCGCGCGTCACGGCGTTGGAATGGTCGCCATCGGTGAGGGTGGGGTCCGCCTCTACGCGTCCATGCCGGCCGGCCCTGACGCATCCAAACTTGCGCGGGCGCAGGTACGGGCCTGGGCCGATGCTGAAGGCGTGCGCATTCGCGTGGCCCGGAAGATGTATGCGTGGCGCCTCGGCGAGGTCCTCGGATCCACGCAGATCGAAGTTCTGCGCGGCATGGAAGGCGCCCGGGCGAAGGCGACGTACAAGCTGCTCGCCGAGAAGTTCGGGATCGATTGGCACGGCCGACGGTACGACCGCCAAGACCCAGCAAGTGACGACGTTCCGAACCAAGCGATCAACCACGCATCCACAGCAGTCGTGGCTGCGGCAGAAGTCGCGGTGGCTACAGCTGGTGCAGTACCCCAACTCGGCTTCATCCACGAAGACTCGGCGATCGCGTTCCCGTTGGACATCGCCGACATTTTCCGCGACTCCGTAACTGTCCCGGCTGCGTTCGCTGCAGCACGGCAAGTTTCGCAGGGCAGCATCGACCCGCTGGAACGCGTCGTGCGCCGACTCGTCGCGTCGGAAATCCGACGTCTACAGGTGATTCCGAACATGATCGACAGAATCAAGGAACTCTTTGATGACGATGACGGTAGTGGTCACAAGTAATGCGTCGGGGCGCACCCGCGGCTTCCTGGCGTCGTGCGCCTGTGAATTGGCGCCGGGCGTCTACACTATGCCTCGCATGTCCGACGCCGTCCGCAGGCGCGTCTGGGACGTGCTGGTGGACTGGACAACCCAAGATCAGAATTGTTCGGTCGTAATGACCTGGCCCGATCGGACCGCACCGAGCGGTCAGCGCGTTCTCATCATCGGGGCGCCGGCTTGCGATCTTGTGGTAGTTGATGAACTCGTCCTCGTTCGCCGCGAGTTGTCCGCGTCTGAGGCAACGTCGCTAGATTGACATCGCCTCAGGCTCGTGGTTTCTGAGCCCTGGGCTCCCGCCTGCCATCTTGGCGCAGGGCTTCCCCCGCGCACGCGGGGATCGACCCTACATGGCGCTCGGGCAAGCGCTCAAGTCCGAGCTTCCCCCGCGCACGCGGGGATCGACCCACTCCGCGTAGCGAAGGACATCGGCCGCCGCGGCTTCCCCCGCGCACGCGGGGATCGACCCCGCGAGACGGGCACGCCGACGGCCTCGTGGGTGCTTCCCCCGCGCACGCGGGGATCGACCGCAAAGGGTGAGGAACCCGTGCTTTACATGGCCGCTTCCCCCGCGCACGCGGGGATCGACCCTCGGCCAAGCGCATCCCGCAAGCCTCAAGAAAGCTTCCCCCGCGCACGCGGGGATCGACCCACCCAGTCCGATGCGGAGTCGAGCACCGTCGTCGCTTCCCCCGCGCACGCGGGGATCGACCGTTGATCGTGCATTGGTTCTCGAGCATGAGTCCTGCTTCCCCCGCGCACGCGGGGATCGACCCACGCGCCCGGCAGTAGCGGCGCTCTCGGCGAGGCTTCCCCCGCGCACGCGGGGATCGACCTCCCGAGGACCACGAGGCGCCGGGTCCGCGCAGGCTTCCCCCGCGCACGCGGGGATCGACCGCCGCTGGGGCCGAACGGTAGCTCGGGCGTGTCGCTTCCCCCGCGCACGCGGGGATCGACCGGTGACCACGCGCGTGCTCGGAGTCAGCCCGCCGCTTCCCCCGCGCACGCGGGGATCGACCGGAGATGGACGCGCTCTATCCCGCGTGGCGCACGCTTCCCCCGCGCACGCGGGGATCGACCGGTCTCAGAACTCAGGGCCGAGTTCGATCGGCTGCTTCCCCCGCGCACGCGGGGATCGACCGTCCTGGCACACGAAGCCGCTGCGCACCGAGGAGCTTCCCCCGCGCACGCGGGGATCGACCGCTGGCATCCTGCCGACTGACGGACCTCGCGCGGCTTCCCCCGCGCACGCGGGGATCGACCGGTCATGGCCATCGCGCCGATCTCTGCGTCGACGCTTCCCCCGCGCACGCGGGGATCGACCCGTAGCCGGTGCCATGCGATCGCATCGGACGCGGCTTCCCCCGCGCACGCGGGGATCGACCATTAAGATTGATGCCACGCTTTACATCTGCCCCGCTTCCCCCGCGCACGCGGGGATCGACCGGCAAAATCGCCGGAGACGATCGCCCGCAAAATGCTTCCCCCGCGCACGCGGGGATCGACCGCTGGCAAGCGCTACATCTGGCTGCGCGGCTTCGCTTCCCCCGCGCACGCGGGGATCGACCCGGGAGCGACACCGGCGCAACGCGCGTCGTGAAGCTTCCCCCGCGCACGCGGGGATCGACCGGTGCGAGAACTCGCGCCGCGTGCGCATGAAATGCTTCCCCCGCGCACGCGGGGATCGACCGGTGCAGCAGGAGGAACTCGCACGCGCCCTCATGCTTCCCCCGCGCACGCGGGGATCGACCCTACGCCGAGTCAGTCGAGGTGCTCTGGCACACGCTTCCCCCGCGCACGCGGGGATCGACCCGGGGATTCCGTCCGCGTACTCGGTGCTTTGTTGCTTCCCCCGCGCACGCGGGGATCGACCGCTCGACGACGAGGCGCACGAGGCGCGGATCTCGCTTCCCCCGCGCACGCGGGGATCGACCGCCGATGACCACGAGGCCGTCACATCAGGCTGGGCTTCCCCCGCGCACGCGGGGATCGACCGCTCGTGGAGCAAGGCAACGGCCTCCCCAGCGTGCTTCCCCCGCGCACGCGGGGATCGACCGTATTCAGCGTCGCGCAGCTTCGCGACCGTCAAGCTTCCCCCGCGCACGCGGGGATCGACCCTCCGCGCGGCTAGTACACGCACTGCTCGCTGCGCTTCCCCCGCGCACGCGGGGATCGACCGCGCGCCTCGGGGCGGACCTCAACCGCCATGCTGCTTCCCCCGCGCACGCGGGGATCGACCCTCGGTGGCCGCGTTCGATGCGTTCATGCGCTCGCTTCCCCCGCGCACGCGGGGATCGACCATGTGGAAAGACATCCCGCGTCATAGTTTTTTCGCTTCCCCCGCGCACGCGGGGATCGACCCGTCGAGAAGCTCCTGATCGAGGTCGAGGCAAGGCTTCCCCCGCGCACGCGGGGATCGACCGTCGGCCGTGTAGTGGTTTGTCGCCTCGCCGCCGCTTCCCCCGCGCACGCGGGGATCGACCCGCGGGCGCGCTCACCTCGACGCGCGTTTGCGTGCTTCCCCCGCGCACGCGGGGATCGACCGGTCACACAGCACAACAGGCACGACGGCTGGGAGCTTCCCCCGCGCACGCGGGGATCGACCCGTGTTCTCCGCAACGCGCGAGGGCGATCTCCTGCTTCCCCCGCGCACGCGGGGATCGACCACTGCTCGGCTCCGCCGTCGTCGACGACGATGAGCTTCCCCCGCGCACGCGGGGATCGACCCGCAACGGCCGCGTCCGTCGTGGCTGTCGAGTGGCTTCCCCCGCGCACGCGGGGATCGACCGTCGGTCGTACCCGAACCCGATCCGGCCTGGCCGCTTCCCCCGCGCACGCGGGGATCGACCTCCACGCGGCTGTTGGGCGGCGTGCGCTGGCGGGCTTCCCCCGCGCACGCGGGGATCGACCCTTGTCGCGCCGCGTCGGCTCCATGCGATCCCACAGCTTGCCGATGCTTCCCCCGCGCACGCGGGGATCGACCGATTCATCCGATCGCTCTCCCCCTCCCCCGCTCGCTTCCCCCGCGCACGCGGGGATCGACCGACGGTGCGAGGGGGCCGATCGGCATCGCTGGCGCTTCCCCCGCGCACGCGGGGATCGACCCTACATTCTGCTGCGTCACGTTCGCGTCGTGAAGCTTCCCCCGCGCACGCGGGGATCGACCCAACCTCGCCGATCAGCACGTTCGGATCGCGTAGCTTCCCCCGCGCACGCGGGGATCGACCCGAGTAGATGCACTCGAGCAGGCCGCGCGTCTTGCTTCCCCCGCGCACGCGGGGATCGACCCCGGCGGAAACCCTTGCTCGATCGCGCTGCGCAGCTTCCCCCGCGCACGCGGGGATCGACCCGCGAGCGATGGGGCAAGCTCGTGGACTACCTGGCTTCCCCCGCGCACGCGGGTGCGAGCGGCAATCGAAACCTGACCCATCCGGCGAACGAAAGTTGACCCACCCTGTGCCGACTTCCTCCCGTGGTTGACCCGCGCGGCGTCGGGGAGGACGCTCCGATCGCGGGGGGGTGAGTCGGCTCCTCGATGATGCCGGCGTACCGCACACCCGCACCAACCGGCGCGGCGACAAGTACAGCCTAGCCGACGCGTCGATCGACGAGTTCGTCCGATGGTTCGACATGCCGTGGGAGTAGCGAAGGTGCAGCGATGACTCGATCCAGACGAACCGACTTGCGCCGCGCCGAGCGAGCGGGCAAGTCTTCGAAGGCGCGACTCGACGCGCTCGTCGAGGAGGCGACCATCGATGCCTACGGCGACACTGAGCAGATTTCAGGACTGTTCACGATGATCGAGGAACACCTTCGTGTGCCCTTCGAGGCCAACGTGCTCGGGATCAAGGTCGTCGTCGAGCGAGCAGATCTGAACGACGCTGACGAGATCGTGGTGGTCTGCCGCGTGGGGAAGCGCAGGCAGCGCATCCCGATCCTCGACCTTCCGCTTCCGACACCAACGCCGGAAGGTGCGGAGTGGATCGCGGCCTACCGGCACTGGCTGGGAGCACGAACATGAACGAAGCGACCACGAATGCGCAGTTGCCGGACTTGGAGAAGGTGCACAAGGTTGCGATCGCGCTCCTTGGACCCACCGAACTTCACCGCCAGGACCGGCTCCGCGTGCGGCCCGAGATCCCCTTCCTGGACACGTTCGAGCAGGAGGGTTGAATCGAGGACTCGAACACTTGCCTCGGCTGGGTCGAGTTGACCGAGCCCGGGCAGGCGCGTGCGCGCGAGATGATGAGGAAGCACCTCGGGATCGTCGTGCCCGGCCCCTTGGAGCGGAGCAAACCGCAAGTCTGGTCCGGCTACTCCGGGCTCGTCCGCGGGCGGATAGGCAGGGGTCTCACCCCGTGCGTCCCCCGACCCCTGTGAAGCGCTCAAGGCCGGCAGCGCCAGCCTCCGGTCCTGTCAGGAATTGACAGTTTCTAACAGATGGGCGAGGGTTCGAATCATGAGCGGCAACAACGAACTGACCAGCATGACGGTGTCTCTTCCCTCGACGCAGAAGGACGACGTCCGCGAGCAAGCCTCGGCCACGGGCTGCAGCACCCCGAGCGAGTACATCCGCCGCCTGATCCATGCCGACCAGAAGGCACATGAGCAGCAGGACCTGGAGCTCGAGATCCTGAAGGGTCTCG
>Ga0163151_10009203_pt1 | contig 10817 bp, 9 predicted proteins | sample OliLakLV19MP5IB2_FD_145596 | JGI IMG/M metagenome (GOLD analysis project Ga0163151, IMG submission 145596) | Freshwater microbial mat bacterial communities from Lake Vanda, McMurdo Dry Valleys, Antarctica - Oligotrophic Lake LV.19.MP5.IB-2 | ecosystem: Environmental > Aquatic > Freshwater > Lake...
TTCTGCTCGATTTTATTGGATTCTCCGGGTTTTTACTTTGCATATCATTACGTTTATTTAACTGCAAATATATACAAATCAATTTATTCTGAGTTATTCAGCAAACCCTATATAAATTGGTAAATTACTTTTTGAGCAAATCCCTTATTTCGGTTAACAATTCCACTTCGTTGCTTGGTGCTATTGGTGCAGGAGGTGCAGCTTCTTCTTTACGCTTGAGGTGGTTCATAGCTTTTATAACTAAAAACATGGCAAAAGCAACAACAAGAAAGTCTATGATATTGGTAATAAATTCACCATACCTCACAAAAACTTCTGGGGTTGCTTTGGTAATGATATTACCTGATGAGTCCACCACCTCTTTGGTGCCGTTGTGAATCTTCCACTGCAGTTTTGAGAAGTCGGTTTGTCCTATCAATATGCCTACCAAAGGCATTACAATGCCATCGACCAATGAAGTGGTGACCTTGCCAAATGCACCACCTATTACTACACCAATGGCAAAATCGATGAGATTACCTTTAACGGCAAATTCTTTAAATTCTTTGAGCATTCCCATAAAATATATTATTTTTAAAGGTGCGAAAATATGAAACTAAATGATAAAAAAAATAGAAATTCTCTGCCCGCCGCTACAGACTATATTTTAGGCTGCCGTATTAATTATTTTTTTTGCCCTGCTCTCACAAACTATCAATACTTTTGCAGTGCTATAATATTCTAATCATTTAGATGCCGTCGATAAAAAATTGGTTACATGCTGCACGTTTACGAACGCTTCCCTTAGCCTTATCGGGAGTGTTGATGGGGTCGGTATTGGTATATCATTTTAATACCAAATTTTTTTCATGGCCCATATTTGTATTAAATATTCTTACTGCTTTATTGCTACAAATACTCTCAAACTTTGCCAACGATTATGGTGATTTTTTGAAGGGAACTGATAACGATACTCGCATAGGCAATGTGCGTGCAATGCAAAGTGGTGCTATCAATAAAAAGCAAATGCAAACTGCCTTGTTTTTGTTCACTTTATTATCGCTTTGTAGCGGGCTTTTATTATTGTTTATGGCTTTTGGCAAACAAGAAAAAGAATTGCAAAAATTTCTTGTTTTTTTATTGCTCGGCCTTGTTGCCATTGCAGCAGCCATTAAATATACTGTAGGCAAAAAAAATTATGGGTACAGGGCTCTGGGCGACTTGGCAGTATTTATTTTCTTTGGCCCATTAGCTATCTGCGGCACTTATTATTTGCAAATCCAATCCATCGATTGGCCTGTGTATTTCGCAGCAGCAGCAATAGGCTTACTTAGTGTTGGCGTATTAAACATAAATAATATTCGTGATATAGAAAACGACAAGGCCAGTAATAAAACCACCATTGCCAATTTATTAGGCGAACACAAAGCAAAAATATATCATACTATATTGCTCAGTTTGGCCATGACCGCTTTCATTACTTTGGGAATGGTACTATTCGATTCACTGTGGAAGTTTATATCATTGCTTGCATTGGCTCCAATCCTACATAATTCTGTGGCGGTGCTAAAAACACCGATTGGCCCTGCTTTCAATCTATTTTTAAAACAACTTGCATTAAGTACTTTTTTTATGGTTGCTGCTTTTTGCATAGCTTTGCTGTTATGAAATATATATATATCTGTTGGCTCTGCTTAACTATGTTATTAGCATGTAAAAGTAATAAGGAGCAAACCATTGCCTCAAATACTGAACAACAAGATTCAACCATCCCAAAACAACAAGTTAGCCCCAGAACAAATGGTGCTGTAGTATCTCCAACAACCGTGTCTCAATATATTTCGGATACTTTTCTATTGCCCGATGGAACTATAGGTTATGATATATTAAAAGACGGCTCGGTGAAAACGATTCATCAGAACAGAATACCTGGCCTACCTGGCAATCGTGGTTTTGAAAATGCTAGGCAAGCAAATTGTGTTGCTGAAATAATGATTCAAAAAATAACGAAAGGTATATTTCCACCTTCAATTAATATTGACGAATTAAAACATTGTGGTATAAAAACCGAGTAAACTACTATAATAGTATTCTCATTTTAAACCAAGTGGTTTTCTATTTCACAATCCATTATGCGACCATTGCTATGCAGCAAAGTTTTAAGTGGGGGGAGTAGCGATTCAAATTGATGGGGATATAAAGATTGTGGGCCATCGCTCAAAGCATTTTCTGGATTGGGATGTACTTCTATCATAAGTCCGTCGCAGCCCGCTGCCACACTTGCTAGTGCCATAGGTATTACTCTATCTCTATTGCCAGTTGCATGACTTGGATCGGAAAAAACAGGCAGATGGGAAAGCTCCTTCACAATAGGGAAAGCAGCAATATCTAACATATTTCGTACGCTATCGTCGAAAGTGCGTATACCACGTTCGCATAGTATTACTTTCTCGTTTCCACCACTTAATATATATTCTGCAGCCATCAACCACTCTGATATTTTGGCAGCCATACCCCGTTTTAATAATATAGGTTTTTGCAATTTGCCCAAATGAGAAAGCAAATAAAAATTGCTCATATTGCGTGAGCCTACTTGTAATATATCAGCATATTCTGATACTTCATCTATCAAGCTCACATCCATCACTTCGGTCACCACATTCAAGTTATAAGCATCGGCAGCTTTTCTTAATAGTTTCAAGCCTTCTTTTCTAAGGCCCTGAAAGGCATAGGGACTGGTGCGTGGTTTATAAGCCCCACCGCGAATAAATTTTATATGCTGTTTGTGCAAGAACTCGGCGATCTCAAATATCTGGTCTTCATTTTCAACAGAGCAAGGACCTGCTATCATGTTAAATGCATTTCCACCTACACTCACACCATTCACATCGAATTGTGTGGAATTTGCCTGCCATTGTTTAGATGCCAATTTATAAGGTTCTTTAATATCTATTATTTTGGCCACACCTTCCAAAATAGAAATTGCATCCACGCCAAAATTTTGCGGAGCTTTATATATAATAAATAACTGTTTGAGATTTAAAAGTAAGTGGCGATAACGAAGGTTCTTATCGTCCAGCAAGCCCTTTAATTCGTTTAACTCGTTGGGGGTAATATTGTCTTTGAGTAGAAGTATCAAGGAGCTGGCGAGTAGGTAATTTTAAGTTTTACATTGCCCTGCGGCACTATCATTCGGGCACTGCCCACAGGAATTGCTGTTGGTATAGTAACATAGAAGCCATGAATATTGTTTGTGCCCGTAAGCAAATAATTATTCAAAGCATTTTGCAATTGACGGGTAAACGGAAGACTATATTTATTTCCATCATATTGTTTCCCTCCAAAATATGCGGAAGGCAATGACAGCGGATACCCTTGACCCGAAGAGGTATAAAAATATTTGTCGTAACGATCTAAAATGGGCTCTTCTTTTCCTTTACCATCATGGTGAAATAATAATATACTTTTAGGCAATGGATACAGTCCATTAAAAGTATTGTTTAAATCGCCTTCAATTAATATTTCTGCCTTTTGTATGCTCAATCCTTTCCCTTTGGCCATTGCGAAAAAATTAGAAAGGTGGGGTATTTCTACTCGCATTTTGTTTCCGGCAGCGGCTTGTATAAAAGATTGTTGTTGTATTTGCGTAGGATTTGTTCGTGCTATGTCAACAAGAGTACCCGAAAAATTATGGCTAAAAGTGCTGAAATGAAGACCAGGGTTATTGCCATCGATGGTTAATGGAAATGCCACATATTCTGAATCATTATAAAAAATAGTAAGGTGACTGAACTGATAAGTTGAAGTGGTAAATGAAATTACATTTCCGGGGTTATTGGGGTCAGCTTCTATATATAATCCCTTTACCAAATTGGCAAAATCGTTACTCGTTGCCAGAAAACTACCACCGTTTACAATCTTTCGCCCAAAATTAGTATCAACATTAAAACGAACTTGTGGAAGCTCAAAATACTTAGTGCCTTTCACCACAAAATGTATATCGTCATGTATATTATGCAACCCAGTCCAACTACCTACTTTAGCTATTTTATTTACTTTTTGGGTAGATAAGTAAGTAGTATCTTGATACAGTTGGTCGGATATTTCACTTACCATCAACGTTTGCGACTTGGTGGTATCTCCGTATAATACTGTACCCGCAGCATAGCACATGGACAAGCGAACTGAATCGATATGCACCGTGGTAGGAAAAGTTAAATTCTCTTTGGGCAATAATAATCGGAATACCATCCCTGCATCTGTCTTTCCAAACATAAGGTCGTCCAAGTGCCCGATAGGGTGTGCAGGCCATCCTGTACTTCGTAAAGTATCATCGGGAAGCGTATAAGTATTTACTGTAAAAGTATCTATTACTTCTCCCACAAAGCCATCAGAGTTGGTTCCAATACCGATAAGACCTGTGCCTTTTTTACAAGAAAAAGATATAAATAAAATTACAAGAAAAACTAAACTAAATCTATTAGTTATTCTGCGTAATAAGGTCGGCATAAAATTGTGTGTACCCATCAACTGACGATTCTTCTTCAATATGTTTCATTATAGGAGTTCCCATCTTGCCAGCAAATTTATGCAAATCGGGATGTGCTTCATCATGCATTACAAGACCGTCGCTATAACGCACCGCACCCAAATTAAGTTTCATGCAATCGGCATCATGGAAAAATTCCAAGTGTTCTTTTCCAATATTATTCATCGATGCTTTGCGGCTAAAATCTACACCCAATTTTTCGTCGAACTGGTTGTCGAATACCGAATAAACAACTTTTGCATTGCGATATACAGGTTCGTCTTTATATAAAGTTTTGATATATAAGGGAACCAAACTTGTCATCCATCCATGGCAATGAATAATGTCGGGAGCCCAACCTAGTTTTTTAACTGTTTCGAGTGCACCTTTACAAAAGAAAATAGTACGCTCATCATTATCAGTAAAAAATTCTTCTTTGTCGTTTTTGAAAACAAACTTACGTTTGAAATAATCTTCATTGTCTAAAAAGTAAACCTGCATTTTAGCTTCAGGTATTGAAGCTACTTTAATTATAAGTGGATTATCATTGTCGTCAATAGTAATATTAATTCCCGAAAGTCTCACTACTTCATGAAGACGGTTACGTCTCTCGTTGATTACACCAAATCGTGGCATGAGCACTCTAATTTCGTAATCGCGTTGTTGGAGTTTCTCGGGGAGAAGTCTGGCGATATCAGCAACACTTGAAATTTTTAGAAATGGGTCTAATTCATTGGTGATAAAAAGAACCTTGGTTTTCGAACTTGTAATAATTGCCATAATTTAATTTAAGTTGAGAGACACTAAAAAAATTTTTAGTCCTGCAAAGATACTATAAAATAAATTGAAAATAACCAAACTAAATATTCATTATTTTACACTAGGCTATTAAACAGTTCTTTAACTGCTTTTTGACCAGATTTGAGACCTGCCCTCAAAAACCCTAATCGTTCAATATAGCTGCTATTCCTGGCAACTCCTTGCCTTCAAAATATTCAAGCAAAGCCCCGCCACCAGTGGATACATAGCTCACCTCGTTTTCCAATCCAAACTTATTAATGGCCGCTGCCGAGTCTCCACCCCCGATTAAACTGAAAGCTCCAAGTTTGGTTGCTTTTGCCACTGCAAGTGCCACTTCTTTGGTTCCATTCTCAAAACTGACCATTTCAAAAACACCCATGGGACCATTCCATAAAACTGTTTTGGAATTGCTCACCACCTCTGCATAATCTTTGGCGGCATTAGGTCCAATGTCCAATCCCATCCAACCGTCAGGGATTTCTCCGCTGGGCAAATTCTTTATATTGGCATCGTTATTAAATGCATCGGCCACTACTGAATCGGAAGGTAGTAATAGTTGCACTCCTTTTTGTTTCGCTTTCGCCAACAACTCCAAAGTAAGTTCCAGTCGATCATTTTCACAAAGGCTCTTGCCTATTTTGCCACCCTGTGCTTTCATAAAGGTGTAGGCCATGCCCCCTCCTATCAAAATATTGTCAGCCACGTCGAGCAGCTTTTCTATTATCAATAACTTGTCTGATACTTTTGCTCCACCTACAATAGCGGTAAATGGTCGTTCCGTATTTTTCATCACCTTTTGAGCGTTTGCAATTTCGTTGGCCATCAGATAACCAAAACATTTATTGCCTTTAAAAAATTGTGCAATTACTGCGGTAGAAGCATGTGCCCTATGTGCGGTACCAAAGGCATCGTTCACATATATATCGCCAAGGGTGCTTAATTTTTTTGCAAACTCTACATCTCCTTTTTCTTCTTCTTTATAAAAACGCAGATTCTCCAATAATAGTATTTCGCCCGGCTTTAAATTACTAGCTAAGTCGGTAGCTTCTTGTCCAATACAGTCATTGGCAAAATGTACTTTTTTACCAATGATTTCGGCCAAATGAGCCACCAGATGTTTTAATGAGTATTTATCTTGCGGTCCTTCTTTGGGTCTTCCCAGATGGCTCATTAATATACAACTTCCACCATCGTCCAATATTTTTTTTATTGTCGGGATTGTCGCCTGCATGCGGCTGTCATCTGTTATAGCTAAAGTCTCTTTGTCGAGAGGTACATTAAAATCAACACGGATTAGTGCACGTTTGCCGCTAAAATTTAGATTGTCTACTGTTATCATATTATATAATTTGGGGTGCAAAAATAATAGGGAAAGTGGTAAGTGGTAAGGAATAAGTGGTAAGTGGCTGACGCCGAATGGACTTACCAATTATTCCTTGCCACCTTATACTATTTTAATCTCATAAGAAATATCCGCCGCCTTCACCAACATGGCATAGACTCCACAATATTTTTCTAAAGATAATTTTACGGCACGTTCCATTTTTTCGAAATTTTCTGGATTCAAATGGATATAATATATAATTTTAATAGTATGATATATTTTGGGATAATCCTCACTTAATTCACCTTCCACATCTATAGACAAATCACTAAACTCAACTTTCATTTTTTGTAATATAGGTACAATATCCATCCCCGAACAAGCTGCAAGAGCACTTAGTAGCAAAGGTTTTGGGCTTGGCCCCAAATCTTCAGGACTATTATCTAATATAATTTTATGACCTGCAACTTCCGTTTCGAAAGCCATTCCTAATATATATTTTGTAACTGTTTTGTGCGATGACATATATATAATATTAATTTGAAAACATCAATTTTTGTTTTAAGGAATCATCGAGCTCTGGCAATTTATTTCTTTGTATTAAATAAGAGGTTAACTCCGCAAATTCTTTATATATAAAATGACTATCCATGGCCGATTTCAAATATCCTGCACCTGTGCTTCCACCTGTACCAATACGACTTCCTATCATGCGTTTCACCATATTCAAATGCCTTGAACGCCATTGGCCCATCAGTGCATCTATATCCAACAATACACCTATAAGTTCATAGGGCAATTGCAATAAAGGATAGTCACGATAGAGCATAATAAACAAGGCATGCCTATTTGCTCGGGGGCTTAATCTACGCTCAGCAGGATATTCCTTATCGTTCATGAACATCATATTAAATCCAACATCATTTTGTCTTTCTTCGGGTTGCAAAGTTGAAAAATATATATCTTTATATTGTTGCCAAAAAGGATGCTCTGATTGATGTTCATTATCTACTTGTTGCCAAGAAGAATGGTCGAAAAAAGGCATTCGCTCCAGCCAATTATTCACCAATTCTAATAATGAAATTTCTTTTTCTGAATCTTTTACGCGATTAATATCACCTTCGTTCAATTGCGAAGTATAATAGTTTTGTCCGAAGCGTTGTTCAAATTTTAGTCCAAGTGCAGCTTCTAATTGCTTAAATTGTATACTCTGAAAACCTGATGCAGGACGAAGCAAATCTCTAAAATCAAGAAAGTCGAGCGGGGTCATGGTTTCTATAATATCCATTTTGTCGACCAACATTTGTAATATCAGCGTTACCCGACGCAATCTATGAACTACATTCATCAGTTCAGGAGAATTATCTGATATTTGTGGCTGACGAAAAACTTCGCGTGCTATATTCACTTCGTGCATAATTTGCTTGAACCACAGTTCATACGATTGGTGAATAATGATGAATAGCATCTCATCGTCGGCCCTAATGCCTGCCTTACTGCTTTCTGGGGCTTGGGCGTTCAGTATCTTATCCAATTGAAGGTACTCACTATAATATATTGGTTTATGTTCCATAATTATTTATTTGCAAATATTAATGTTTATTCTATTATATAATATGATTTTGGTCATATTTATCTGACTTCAAATTTCGTACTTTCTATATATTCTTTGTCTTTGATTATTATATAATAGAGTCCTTTTGTATAATCTGCTATATCTATTGTTTGCAAATTATTCCCTATCATACTTTTAAAGGGATTATAATATATAAGTCTGCCAGTATTGTCATATATTTCTATTCTGCTATTTGAATTTTTTGTGGCGTTGAATTGTATATTAATGCTATTAGTGGCAGGGTTCGGATATACCAATATATTGTGATATATATTATTTTCTATTTTACTAATTCCACTGGTAGGGTCACCTAAATTAAAATCCCAAATGCCACGGCCGTATGTAGCAAAGCGTGCCGTTTGTGTGCGATCGATAAATTCTACACTCCAATAAGTTTGGTCGGGAGCAACTGTACTTCCTATATATTTCCATGCAGAATCTGCAATACAATATGCATAAGGTCCCGCATCTGTTGCCGCAAATATATATTCTTCCTTGGTGTCCATAGCAAGTTCGAATACCATGGTATTGGGCAATCCTGAAACTCTAGGAAAGAATGTATTTCCATTATCGGTACTCATCCAAAAACCCGCTGTTGAATACCCACTTCCTCCTATATATATTGTATTTTTATTTTTGGTAGAGGGCAATATATAAGCACCGTATAAATAGTGAGCACCGGGGCCTTTGAATTGTTGCGTAGTATCCCACGATTGCCCGCCATCGGTACTTTTCCAAAACAATCCTTGGTCGCTCATTACATATTTGTATTGATGGTTGATAGGTGAAAAAGCAAGAGCAGAAATACGGTCACCTTTTTTGCGTCCAAAATCAAATGATTCTTCCGTAGATTTTAGCTTATTGGTATTGTCATATATAATTTTATATAAATGTGCTTGGTCATTGGCATCACTACCGCCACCTACCCAACATACTCTATTATCATCGGGATCGGCTGCCAATGGTGGTATCCATACTTGTCCCTTACAGCTAAAACTCCAATCGCTGTGCTTATAATTATTTACAATATCATTATAATACATGGTAAATCCTGGATAGTTGCACCAAACACTGTTACCGCTATCGCCACTTACTAAATGTCCGTAATCGCCACTATAGGTTTGTACAAAATCTAAGGTTCCGCCTAAATCATTTGTGCATGCCTGAAATCCTTGGTCCTGTGCCCCCGCATATACTCTTTGAGGATCCGATTTGGCAGTATATACTGAGTAATATTGACTCACATTCAATCCTTTCAAGGATATATTTTCTACACTTTGCAATCCATCACTACTATAATATGTTCCGCCATCGGTATTAATATATATAATCTCTTGGCCATTCTTTCCCTTCTTGGCTAATATAGATTGTATATCGGCATGGAGTTTATATTGCACATCGCCATAATATTCGCCCCATTTATTAAATTGTTTGAAGGTTTTACCCGCATCTCTACTTATCCAACATTCCATATCTCCCAAATAAATATTGTTGGGATTATTAAGGTCGCAATAAAAACTTTTATTGAAGAGGTTTTTATTTAAATACGATTGAAAAGTCCAGCTTTGGCCTGCGTTTACCGAGTAAAACAAACTGTCGTTAATGTAGGCATAAATATAAGTTGATGCTTGAGTTTCGAGACCTGCCAGGTAAGAACTTCCTTTTGCACTTACAGGTATTGTACTTACAAAACTTAAGCTATCAGTATAATACTTTTTTATATATAAAGAATCATCTACCAGTATATATAATTTGCCAGAACCATAAGGTGCTGTCCAGATAGCAAAGTGCGAGGACCCTGCATATATCTTATCATTAAAACTTGTTTCCCAATTAAACGTCTTGCCTTGGTTTTTTGAACTATATATTGAAGTTTGGGCATTCCAACTGGTATAGTTCCAATCGTGGGCCAATATATATACTGTTTTCTGCGAATCGTTTGCTACCACTGCTTGCTCTATATTGCCCCATTTCTCGATATTGTCCAATCCAGCAGCTTTGTTCCAATGTGCCCCTTCATCATCGCTATAATAGGCTTTGTTATTGGAGGTAACAGCCAAAATGCGTTTTTTGCCACCGGCTATATATAATACTTTTACCATTCTTAACCCACCAAATTTTAATTTATCGTTCAATACTTTCCAAGCCGTTCCATTGGAGTTTCCACGCCAAATATTTCCCTGGTCGGAACCTATATATAATAAATTATTGACGGTATCAACATCCATGCATGTGGTGCGTCCGGCATTGTTGGCACTGCCTTTCTCATGCCAGTGACCTTTTAGTTTTCCATTGAAGAAAGAATCGACCCCTCCGCGTAAATTCATCATATCAAAATATTGTGCTTCGCTATTGGAACGATTCACCGTACGCCAATCCACACCAGCGGCTGTGCGGTGTATATGGTTTATATATGCTTCGCGGCCATTATGCAATTCTTCATCCTCTTTTTGGCCTTTGTTAAATTCTGTAGGCTCAGGATAATATATATTCGTATTATTTTGTTTGCTAATTTTATTGCGTATTATATAAGTTGAGTTTTGCTTCTTTCCTACTTTTGTATATATAGT
>Ga0163151_10009206_pt1 | contig 10815 bp, 10 predicted proteins | sample OliLakLV19MP5IB2_FD_145596 | JGI IMG/M metagenome (GOLD analysis project Ga0163151, IMG submission 145596) | Freshwater microbial mat bacterial communities from Lake Vanda, McMurdo Dry Valleys, Antarctica - Oligotrophic Lake LV.19.MP5.IB-2 | ecosystem: Environmental > Aquatic > Freshwater >...
AGTTTTCACTCGGATTCAACTCACGAAAACCAATGGAAGCGGAAAGATTCGAAGAATTCGAGTATCGAGTTTTTCACGCAGGGAACCCAAAAAGACTTCCTAGACATGCCTGAACATCATCGAACACGTTATGCAAAAACGTTATGCAAATCAGATTTTGAATTGCTCAAAAGTGTTAAAAATGCGGTTTTGTTGGGGTTTTTGAAGATGGCGGAGAGGGGGGGATTCGAACCCCCGGTACGATGTTACTCGTACAACGGTTTAGCAAACCGTCGCTTTAGACCACTCAGCCACCTCTCCCAAGGTTCGTTAACTCAAGCAACTTCAACCCCTTGGTGGCAAGATAATATTTCCTCAAACGAACGCCCCAAACATTCCAAGGCGTTTCGCTCCATCAAATATACAGAGCTTGTTGAAGGTGCGTCACGACCACGCTCATGAATGGATACCGTTGGTTGGGATCTTTCTGCAAACATTTCATGATCAAACTTTCAAGCGCTGGCGGGATGTCGGGATTGATTTCCCGTGGCGGAGTGACCTTGTCAAGCAGTTGAAGTTTAAGGATCTCGTCGGCATTTTCGCCTGGAAAAGGTTTGGAATAGGTCAGCAGTTCATACGCAGAAACTCCAAAGGCAAAAATATCGGCCCGATGATCCACGGCCTCCCGCAACAGTTGTTCCGGAGCCATGTAGGCCGGGGTTCCAGGATTCCGCGATTGTTTCTCGGGTTTATCCGGCTTCGGTTGTGCCAGGTCGAAATCGACCAGGCGCACATTGCCGCTACGGGTCACAAGGATGTTTTCCGGTTTGTAGTCCAGGTGCATGTAACCGCTGTCGTGCACATGCTCCAAGGCCACCGCCATGTCGATCAAGATATTGCCCACATTCTCCACTAAAATCGGATCGGTCCGGGCAAAAAGGAGTTTCAGATTCGACGCTTCCACGTACTCCATCAGCAGGTAGAGGGTTCCTTCAATCTTTCCATGCTCCAGATAACTGATGACGTAATCGTGGTTGTGGATCTTGGAGAGGATCTCGCATCCGCGCAAAAAGCGGCGTCGGGCGAGGAAATTGAACTTCAAATTGTCATGCAGGGTGCGGAGAGCGTAGGTCTGGCCGTCCACATCGGTGGCGACCCAGATGTTCGCCATGCCACCGCTGTTGATGAGTTCCTGCAAATAATATTTTCCAAATTTTCTTGGCTGTGTGGAGGACATTGTAGATGTGGCGCTCATTCCTACGAAATTGTCTGGTTCAGGGCAACTGGAGAAAGCTTTTGACGTCTGTTCAAAAATAGCGTCTTAATGCGCACCTCCGATGCGGCCTGTCATTGCCTTATTGCTTTATATCCTGTTCGTCTTTGCCGGGGGGGCATTTTTGTCTCCCTGGCTCTATTTCGCACTGCAAAAGCTCGCGGAATTTTATCATCAGCTGGCCGGCCTGGCGGCAAGCCCTTTTCATCGATATGTCAATCGATGCCTGCTGGTTCTGGCCCTCGCGGGTCTGTATCCACTGATCCGGGCGCTTGGTTTAAAATGGGCCGATCTGGGCCTCAATTCCAGCGGATCAAAATCCCGTCCGTTCATCAGCGGATTCGCCTTCGGTTTGTTCTCACTCGCGCTGCTCGTTCTCCTCACCATCTGCCTCGGTTTACGAAAAATCAATGTGCATCCCGGTGCACATGAATGGGCGCGCCACATCCCCAAGACCATCCTGGTCGCGATGGTGGTCGCCACGCTTGAAGAGGTTCTCTTTCGGGGCGCGATTTTTTCCGCATTGAGGAAGACCACTTCAACCGCGCTGGCCTTGATCTTTTCCAGCGGAATTTATGCAATTGTCCATTTTTTCAGCCGACCGGAATCTCCCACAAACATCGAATGGTATTCCGGTTTCACCATTTTAGGGCGGATGTTTCAAGGCTTTATCGATCCAGCCAAAGTTTTTCCTGGTTTTTTGAATCTGACCCTGGCGGGCCTGATTCTGGCGCTGCTTTTTCATCGATCCGCGAATCTTTGGTGGTGCATCGGACTGCATGCAGGCTGGATTTTCTGGCTGAAAACTTACAATTTTTCCACCATCCAGGTGGTTGAACAGTCTCAATTGTGGGGCACTTCCAAATTAATCGATGGCTGGATGGCTTTCCCTATTTTGCTGGCCACAGGCTGGCTGGTCTTGAGGCAGGCGAGAAGGAATTCAAAAGATGTCCTCTGAAAAACAGGGGCTGAAGGTTCATGGTGTTGTTGATGGAGTTTTAAATCTTTTATTTCCAACTATTTGCACTTCGTGCGGCAAAAATCGCGCCACTTCCTCCGATGGTTATGTCTGCGATTCATGCAAAAATAATCCGAAGATCGTCCGCTGGCTTCGAAACCCGTTCTGTGAAAAATGCGGGCTCCCTTTTCGGGGGGACATCAGCCAGACTTTCACCTGTTCGAATTGTACCGAGGTTGTTCTCTATTTCGATTTCGCGCGCTCGGCGGTGGAAGCAACCGATGGAATGTTTCAATTGGTCCACGGATTTAAATATGAAAAAAAACTTTGGCTCGTACCATTTTTTGTCGAATTGCTCCGTGAATCGATGGGGCGCGAGGAAAATCCGGCAGACGCATGGGATTGGATCGTGCCGGTCCCCTTGCATCCGGTGAAAAGGCGCGAGCGGGAGTTCAACCAATCTGAGGAACTGGCCAGGGCGTTGCAGAAAGTGATCAAAATACCGATGAACAACCGGTTGTTGAGCAGGGTCGAATACACTCAAACCCAGACAAGGCTTTCCCGACGGGAACGTGCCATCAATATGAAGGAAGCTTTTCGATTGTCGGACACATCGGATTTACAGGGGAAAAACATATTGATCCTGGACGATGTTCTGACCACCGGTGCCACGACCAGTGCCTGTGCCAGAATCCTCAGAAAAGCCGGCTGTTCCCGGATTGGAGTTTGGACTGTCGTCAGAGGGGTCTGATGTAGTATGGTTGCCCGTCGTTTAAATTTTATGTCCACCACAACGTTCAGCCGCAAAACTTTGGGATTAGAAACTGTGGAGCCAGCGGTAACCCCTCATTCGGGAAATACGGAAACTTCGTTCCTCAAAAAACCGAAACTTTCGAGTTCAAAATCTAAGAAGAGGGAAATTCCGGAAGGGCTCTGGATCAAGTGTTCCAAGTGCAACACCATGATTTATGACAAGGAGCTCGACGATAACCTTAAAGTCTGCCCGAAATGTGACTATCACTTCCAAATCGGAGCTAGAGAACGGATTCATGCCCTAGTCGAAACCTGCACTTTTGAAGAGATGGATGCCGGAATGGTCAGTGTGGACGCCCTGGAATTCACCGGCGTCGCTTCTTATAAAGATAAGCTGGCCAGTTACCAAAAACTGACCGGGCTGAAAGACGCAGTCATCACGGGAACAGGCAGGATCGGAACCCACAAAGTCGGGCTAGGAGTCATGGACTTCAGCTTTTTAGCCGGTTCCATGGGTTCTGTGGTTGGTGAAAAACTGACCCGGTTGATCGAAACCTGCACTGCCAAAGGGTTGCCGCTGATTATCATTTCAACGAGCGGCGGCGCACGGATGTATGAGGGGATGTTCAGCCTGATGCAAATGGCCAAAACTTGCGGCGCCCTTGCTTACCATGCTCAAAAGAAACTTGCCTACATCAGTGTCCTGACACATCCGACCACTGCGGGGGTCATGGCCAGTTACGCCAGCGTCGGTGACCTCATCGTTGCTGAACCCGCCGCGATGATCGGCTTTGCAGGGCCCAGGGTCATCAAAGACACCACCCAGTCGGAACTGCCTCCCGGATTCCAAACCGCAGAATTCTTGCGCGATCACGGATTGATCGACGCCATCATCCACCGCAAGGAACTTAAAAGCCGCCTGATCTATTACCTGGATTTCCTGGCCTGACCTTTTCAATTCCAAAATACTTTTTAAAGATGAGTTCCCATCATCTGACGCTTGGGCATTCTCCGGACCCGGACGATGCATTTATGTTTTACGGCCTGGCCAAAGGTCTGGTCCCATCGCACGGATACGAGTTTGAACATATCCTCCAGGACATTCAGACCCTCAACGAAAGAGCGACGCGAGGGGAGCTTGATGTCAGCGCAATCAGCATACATGCCTATGCATACGTGAGCGGGCAATACGCGTTACTTCCCTCTGGAGCGAGCATGGGAGATGGCTACGGCCCCATGCTGGTGGCCCGGCGGGTCTGTTCACGCGAGGAAATCGGAAACATGCGAATTGCGGTGCCGGGCACCATGACAAGTGCATTTCTGGCATTGCAACTCTGGCTCGGAAAACCGGCGGCGGAAATCAATTATGTTGTCGTTCCTTTCGACCAGATCTTCGAATTCGTGAAAGCGGGGCGGGCAGATATTGGACTCATCATCCACGAAGGACAGCTGACGTTTCAAAACGAGGGGCTGAGTTTGAGCTGCGACCTCGGCGCGTGGTGGAAAAAGGAAACGGACGGACTTCCCCTCCCCCTCGGAGGAAATGTCATCCACAAACGCTTTTCTACAGACACCCGGAAAATCATCTCCGATATCTTAACCGCGAGCATTCAATACAGCCTTGATCACCGGAAAGAAGCGGTACAGCACGCCTTGCAATATGCGCGCGACATGGGAGTTGAGCTCGCGGACAAATTCGTCGGCATGTATGTCAATCACTGGACCTTGGACTATGGAAAACCGGGAAGAGACTCGATCCGCTTGTTTCTGGGAAGAGCTTTTGAAGCCGGGTTGATCCCGCACCGACAGGAACTTGAGTTTGTGGTCTGAATCCGGTAGAAATCACACGGATTGGTCCGCTTATTTGTTGAATTTTTGACCCTGAAAATACGCTTTCTCGTATTTTTCCAGATCTTTGAGAAGTTTGGCCACCTTCACCCTTTCGGGCAGGAAATAGGCGGTCCAGGCCGGGCGCACCGGCATCTTGTCGATGGCTTCATAAAGCGCTTTCAGACCGTCTACTCCCAATCCGGATTCCAGTGCGTTGTAGGCACCATTGCGGACTGACGCATCCCACTCGGCGTCTGTCAGCAGATTGTTAATCGGAACAGCTGCGCCTTTTTCATCCGCGAGCCTCTTTTCGTATTTTTTGAAATGCCCGAGGTAATGATGGGATAAATCAATGGCGATAACCATTCCGACCATCTGATTGAAGTTGCTGATCTGCTCGTTGAGCATGTCATCGGACCAATATTTTTTATCCTGCAACTTGGGGATCTCTTTGAGCGACATATACCCATCCTCACCGGCGAGGCTGACCACGTAGTTTTTAAAATAACCCTTCTCGATCTTATCGATGGCCTTGGAATGAGCCACGTTGTTCATGAGGTCCACAAAACCGACTGAGACGAACACCATGCGCATCGGTCCGTTGTCATCCGGGTATTCCAATGGTTTGACAAACGGGGTGACGTCTGTTTCCAGAGAAACCGGTTGGACATGGATTATCTTCTGATATTTCGGGTCGAGAGCACGGTAAAGATCGCCACCCAGCTTCATGATGGCTTTGTACCCGGTTTCGTAGGAAGGAATCTTGTCAGCGCCGCTGGCTGAAGCCGCAGAGAGCTCTGCAGTCAAAAGGCAAACCATGAGAAAATTTCGGAAAACAAGGGCCATAAAATCTCGTTAAAAAGTTAGGCGGTTAAAATGAACCACTTCTCATCGGCAGACGAGCCTAATTCCTGAATATTGTGATTAACGCGATTAACGAGCCAAACGGTTACGACCGATGGGCGAACGAAGGAAAAGAAGGTCAGCCGGAGGGGTGCGACTTTTTCTGTCGGTCAATTTTTTTGCTGATTCCGTCCAGTATATCCAAGCAAAAGTGTAAATGGTGAGGCTGACACCTAAATTCAGGCCACCTTTGTAGGAGACGACGTGAGGAGACTCTAACATTAATTCCCAGATGAACACCGGAAAAACCGAATCAGATTCTCCTGACGTCGTCTCCCACAATATGAAGGATGGAAACAAATCCCTGCCACGTTTGCCCCGGGAATATTATCAAGGGGGCGCATTCAAACAAACCAACAAGGTTTCGTTGTTTATTAGTCTCTTAAAGAGGCAGTTCATGCTTCATGAACTGCTTTAATTAGTGGAAACTTCCCCAGAGGTGCCAATTAAATCCGTCTTTTTTTGACCGACAGAAAAAGTCGCACCCAGCCGGAGGTCGGAGTTTGCGAATGAAGCGCGGATATGTTTCCTTACCTTGTTGATGAAGAAAACACTTGAAGAAAGAATTGCCAAAAGACGCGAGCCTGAAATGGCTCCGGCATTTTACGAGGAAAAGGAACTATGGAAGAGCAAACCTGGGAACCGCTACACTCCACGTGAGCTCGAGGCGATGGAGCGCAATTGGACAATCCGCATTACCCGACCCGCTTGTTCTCGCAGTCAGCGCGCCGATTAAGCAGCACAATATCCTTTCATGAGCACCTCCAAAGGTGATGGAAAAAAGATTGATTGGGATGCCGCAAAAAACTGCCTTGCTCAGATCCACCGACTGGCACCCGATATTCTGCGCCAAGGAGTTCTGATTGGTGGAATAGCCTGTTGGTTTTATAAAAACTTATAGGGCTATGCACTTGACGCCTGTCAGCTCATTTACTCGTCAGAATCTCCGTGCCGCCCGTCAGTTCACGTGTCAGAACCGGCGGCAAATGCACCGCCTGATCCACAAGGCGGTAGAACAACAACCCTCGCGAACCGGAGGTGCGGCGATTGAATCGGAACGTAAATTCGTCCAAATAGTAATCCAAATGACATGGCTGTACCGCACCTTGGTAAGTCCCCAACAGCCAACGTTTCAACAAAGAGGCCACGCGATTGGCGACCGGCAAGAGATTGTCCTCCAAAGCCAGCGTCGGGCGAATGATTTCATGGGTGTAACCCAAATTCTTCAGACCGTTGTAACCTTTCCATCCGTCGGTGCATATGATGCTGGCGACATCGACCGCTTGTAGCACGGCCGAACACAAGTTGTCCCCGCTGGCACTGGCGACGCGCGCCAGTCGGATGCGTCCGATGCCCTTGCTGGCCTATCGCGAGATTAAGCGACTGCGCCAACCTGAACCGGAGTTCCTGGAGTTGATCCCATCGTCCGTTGGGTCAGGAATTCTCGATGCACTCCCCAGCGGAGGCGTGATTACAAGCGGGTGCGTACTCTGACGATAATGGTAGGAACGGGGGATTGCCCCGCCCCTCCCTTCCAAACCGGACTGGCGGATCTCCCGCATCCGGCTTTCCAGTTCGTGGTCTTTGATAGACTGGCTCAGGCACTCGACTCAGGAATTGGGAAAAGTCGCACCAGCCGCTCGGGCTTTCGCCCTGCTCACCTGTTTCCAGGCGGCCCACTGTCGGCTCATCAGTTCCGTTCCAGAACGGATTTATTCCGTGCATCCGCGCGAACAGCCCGTCGGGCACTACGCGGTCGAAGCCAGTCGTTACGGACTGGTTGTTCACTTTCAGTTGCTCTCCACTCGGGGATATGGCCCCGCGCAGTTACTTTCAGTTACTGGCCCTACAGTGTCGGCCAGGTCAGGGACTCTCACCCCGCTGTTCAAATGCGCTCCCAAGCGCACGACCGCGGTTCTGTGAACCGCAGCAGTGCGCAAAACCTGAACGCAAGGAACCTCCCACAACCCAACAGTTGTCACCGGCTGCGCTCATTGAGGACGATAGAGCCGCAGTCCGCGGCCTCACCCGTTTTTAATCGCGCCCCCAGCGGACACCGTGAAAATCATCCTCGTTTTTCCGGCCATCGTGTTGTTTCCTTTTACAGTATGAAATATCGTCGATTTGGCCGGACCGGACTTATGATGCCGGTTTTTTCCTGCGGTGGAATGAGGTATCAGCACAAATGGCAGGATGTCGAACCCAGCGAAATTCCCGCAGACAACCAGGCAAACCTGGAGGCCACCGTTTCGCGCGCCTTGGAGCTCGGCATCAACCACATTGAAACCGCCCGTGGTTACGGCACTTCGGAAATGCAGCTCGGAAACATTCTCCCGACTTTTCAGCGCGACAAAATCATCGTCCAAACCAAGGTCGCACCGATGCAAAATCCGGACGAATTTCTCCGGACTTTCGATCAATCGATGAAATACCTGAAGCTCGATTACGTGGACATCATGGCGCTGCACGGGATCAACAATGCTGAGCTGCTGGATTTTTCACTCAAAAAAAACGGATGTGTCGAAGCGACCAAAAAACTGCGCGCAGAAGGGCGGATCAGGCATCTTGGATTTTCCACACACGCCACGCCCGACATCATCAACCAGGCTATCGCCAGCGATGAATTTGATTACGTCAATCTGCACTGGTATTTCGTCAACGACCTGAACTGGAACGCAGTTCTGGAAGCGCGCAAGCGGGACATGGGGGTTTTTATCATTAGCCCGAACGACAAAGGTGGAAAACTTTACAATCCACCGAAAAAATTGAGCGATCTCTGCCACCCGCTAACTCCGATGCAATTCAACGATCTTTATTGTCTGGCCCGGCCGGAGGTTCACACGCTGAGCTGCGGCGCAGCGCGTCCATCAGATTTCGACGAACATGTCGCGGCGCTGCAATTTTATGACCGGATCGGGGAGGTGATGACTCCGATTGAAAACCGGCTGCGAAAAGAAATGGAGGAGATCCTGGGTGCCGATTGGTGCCGGGATTGGTGGCGCGGCATTCCTGAATACCGGGACATTCCAGGTGAAATCAATGTGGTGGAGATCCTTCGTTTGTGGACTTACGCCAAGTCGTTGGACTTGGTCGAATGGGGAAAAATGCGCTACAACCTTCTCGGACAGGCAGATCATTGGTTCCCGGGCGAAACAGCAGCTCAATCAGCAAAAACCGATTTAAAACCGCACCTTTCAAAAAGCCCATTTGCGCATAAAATCCCATCCATCCTCCATGAGGCTCACGGACTGTTTTTTGACGCTCCAAAAAAACGGCTGAGCCAGAGTTGATCGGGAAACCATCAGCGATACTGAGGCTTGATCTGACCGTTGGCGGAACACATGCCGGTTGAAATCAAAAAACGGCGGGCAGTATCCTTAGTGGTCCGTTTCAGAATTACGCTCACGTTTGTTGAGCCGCGTTTGACCTGTGTGTAGCCGTCATCATTTTTGTCTGAGTCTTCGGTTACACTGGCGAATCTGGAAGGCGATGCTTCCAGCCGCCATGATGAGAGAGCAGACTGGTAAAAGAATACTAGTTGCTGAGGTGATGCCAGAGCCTCCGAAGCCGATGAGGGCGACGAGGGCGACGAGGGCGACGAGCCCTGCCAATAAAACACAGAAGAGAAACCAGAGGAGGCCATACAAAATCTTGAGGCATGCGACATCGGGCTGGCGGTGACGGTGCACCCAAAGATACAAACTGACCATGAGAGCAAGCAGCGGCATCAAAACCGCCGCAGCAATGAGGTAAGGAACGATAGTGTTCATATTGGCAATGCGCGATGACGGCCAACGAAAAGCTGAGCTACGACGGGAAGAAAAGCGTGGAGGAACACAATGAACGGTGATCCCGTCGTTAGCTCCAGCGCTGTTCCGTTAGGCCGCGAATCTCTCATGTAAGAATGTCTCCATCCCAGAGACTGCTTCCGGGTGCTGCAAGTTCAATGTGCGCATCGGCTCCCATGATCTCCGTCCATCGGCAAGGACGCCCTGCGAGATTGTGAACGCCAATGTGCGACCATCCCAACGAAACTGAAACCTCTCTCGATCAACACCGGCAACGACTGACCAACTCCCGAAGTGAACGCAACTGCACTCGTGCGCATACACTGTAACGCCACGCGCCAGAAGCCGCCGTGCGACTGCAAGCACGTCCTCAGTGTGCTCAATGAACGTGTCAGTGGTCATGGGCATAGAAGCCTAACGTATCAAGCTCAGGCACGCCGGGCCAAAACGCGTGGCCCGCGAAGCGGAACAAACCGCGTTGCCCGGCGTTGCCTGGAGCGCGTTAGGCATCACGGCTTCCTCCTGAACTCTAAAATGAACTGAATGAGAACTGCGAAACAACCCAAGCCACCACCGAACAGCACTCCAGCCGTAGCACCGCCGAATGTGGCGAAGCCGACAGGCTCGACATCCTGCCACGGAATGATGTGTCGGAAAAAATCTGGTGTCATCTTGCCCGCCGCAAAGCCAAACACGCCGCCCATGACAAGACCGGCAAGTGCGGCGACCGTCACTGTGATAAATGTCTTACGAATAGTCATAGCGCCTAGTGATGCCTAACGACTGCAAGCTGAGGCACAGCCCCGTAAGCCGTGCACCGACAATGGTGGACAAAAAATAAAAACCATAAACTCGAAAACCGAGCGGCCCCGGACTGTTGCCTCCAGCGCATGGTTGAACTGAGCCGCTCGCGCGGCAGGCTGGCGCCGGGATTGAGATCCTTTCAAAATCTCCGGTTTGGGATTGGAATTGTGGTCCATGAAAACTCCTGTTTCTATCGAACAATTCAAGGCCTTTGTCGAACTTAAAGATTTCAGGGCGGCTCCTGACACTCCTGACAACTCTCGGGCTCCACAGGGTGCTGTTCAGTTTTTTAACGAGTAGCAACTGCGAGGCAACCGTGGTCTTTGCAACATGCAAGCCTTCACAAGGCCAATCACTTTGCGCGTGCCAAAGCGGTGTCGCGCTTTGCTTGCCTTGCTTGCCATCCCCGCCGACAAGTTGGCTCGGGGCGTTTCCAACACCATGTGGAAATGATTGCCCATCAGGCAATAGGCATGCAGCTGCCATTCCGCTTTCGCGCAGGCTTCGCCCAACGTCTCCAAAAATCT
>Ga0163151_10009207_pt1 | contig 10814 bp, 4 predicted proteins | sample OliLakLV19MP5IB2_FD_145596 | JGI IMG/M metagenome (GOLD analysis project Ga0163151, IMG submission 145596) | Freshwater microbial mat bacterial communities from Lake Vanda, McMurdo Dry Valleys, Antarctica - Oligotrophic Lake LV.19.MP5.IB-2 | ecosystem: Environmental > Aquatic > Freshwater > Lake...
GGCCAGCGCATGATGTGATAAGCAGAAGCTTTTTTCCATAGAGCAAAATCAATCTTTTCATGCTTCTCATCCTGGCTATCCAGATTTCTTCCGCTTTCTATTAACTCTTCGATATTTCTACCGGAGAGAATTCCATAATGATGACTTTCATTGTACTTGCGAACATTAAAATAGACAGAGCCATTGGCTTCATAGGCCAGTCCATTGTCAATTAGTTTTTTTGTTATTCCAATTTGCTCAACGATGTGCCCGGTGGCGCTGGGTTCAATGCTGGGTGGTAGTATGTTGAACTGCCTCATCACTTCGTGAAACCCCTCGGTGAAATATTTTACAACTTCCATAGGTTCCAGCTGCTCCAACCTTGCCTTCTTGGCTATTTTATCCTCACCTTCATCGGCATCGTTTTCAAGATGGCCTACATCCGTAATATTTCTGACATATCTGACTTTGTATCCCACATAGCGAAAGTATCGAGCTACAATATCGAAGGTTAGAAAGGTACGCACGTTGCCTAAGTGCACATGATTGTAAACGGTTGGCCCGCAAACATACATTCCAACAAATCCCTCCATAAGTGACTTGAAGGGTTCCTTTTTTCCGGATAGGGAATTAGTGATTTGGAGAGGAAATTTTTCGTACAGTTTCATATAAAATCAGAGGCGCGAAAATACCATATTTAGATCAAACGATGATCACTTTGAAAAAAGTAATATCACGATGGAATCGTTAATTCAAATACGAGTCAATGTTGTTTCTTGATATGATCTCCAATGGAAATAAGTTGAGCGTTGGAGGAATTTTTTCAAACAAGAGATAATTTGCCAGTGAGCGAACACCCAGTTTAGCTTGTCTTCTTGGATTTTGATGAATAAGAAAATCAATATAACCCTTGCGAAGAAAATCGAGATTTTCTTCCAACAAATCGTATCCAATCAGACGGATTTTCAGCCTTCTCCTTTCCAATTCACGCGCAACCACATACGTCTTGGATGTGCTTACATACAGCCCATTCAGATTAGGTGTATTTAACACGGCTTCAATTTGCTTTTGAAACCCAGGTTGATCAGGGGCAGGAATGGAAAAAGTTTGTATTTGATCGCGTTCTTTGTTGTCAGATCCGAAGAAACTTTTGAACCCACGTTCTTTTTCTATCAAATGGATAGAATGAGTAAGGTCTTCATCGATATGTAAAATTCCAAAGTTGTGGTCATTGGTATGTCCAAAAGAAATTAACTCTGCAGCCAGCTTTCCGCTTTGAAAGGAATCTTGTCCTATAAAACTCAACGCTTCCGCCTCTTTAATGAACGTATTAATCTGAACAAATGGAATTCGGCTTTCCTTTAGCACTTTGAAAAATGGCATCGAGGCGTAGTAAAACAGAGGGGCTATTAAAATTCCATCGGGTTTACTGTGAAATGCTTTCAGTGTCATTTCCTGAAATGATTCTTTAACGTGTTGATCAAAAAATAAGTAATCGATTGCGAGTGTAATCCCAAACTGAACCAATTCTGATTCAGCTTGCTTAATACCCTCAAAAGACTGTTTCCAATAAGGATCCCGTTCTGGATTAGGTATAACGATGGCCAATTGATAATTCCTGTTTGACCCCAGCGTACGCGCAATCAGATTGGGTTTATAATTAATCTCGGCTAATATTCGTTTTACCTTATCTGACGCTGATTTCGATACTTTTCCACGGTTATGAAGAACCCGGTCGACCGTTCCCTCTGAAACTCCAGCCATTTCAGCAATGTCTTTAATCCGAATATTCTTTGGTTCCATCAAAATTGAATGTAAATCGGGAAGTGGGGCGATCAAAAAGTTAAGATAATGATAAGTTTGGATTTTTCTATTGTGTGCGCCCACACACAATGTGTGTGCGGACACGAAATACCATTAAAGCTAATACTTGTTAGTCCTTTTAGACCTAATGAACAGTTCATTCAAACGGAGTCGCTACCGTTCCCGGAAACGATTGCGAAATCGATTGCAAAATTATATTTTGTGTTTTTTTAAACTATCTTGCAGAATAATTTTATTTTGCTCCGTCATAAATAACCTTATGATGTTTGGTAAAACCTTTCTTAACCCTTTTTAAATTTTTTAACCCAAAACAATTAACTTAATTAAATGACCATGAAAAAACTGTACAACAAAGCGAAGCGATTTGTACTTCTCTTTTTGTGGCTGGCCTGCTCTCATGCGGTGCTTGCTCAGGAAAGAGTGGTATCAGGTACCGTCAAGGATGAAAACGGGAGCGCCATGCCAGGAGTAAACGTACTGGTAGTGGGAACCTCGAATGGTACCGTTACTGATGCAACCGGAAAGTATTCAATTTCGGTGGGAAATGGAGCCAGATTGCTATTATCATTTATCGGTTATTCCTCCCAGGAGGTTGCCGTGGGTGCCAGTACCACACTGGATGTGAGCATGAAGGTGGATGTTACGGAGTTGAGTGAAATTGTTGTTACCGGTTATGCTTCTCAAGAGAAGAAAGATCTGACCGGGGCTGTGGGCACAGTTAAAATGAAAGATTTAACAGCAATACCAAGCAGTAACATTACAAATCAGTTACAGGGACGCATTGCAGGAGTTACCGTGAGTGGTGACGGACGTCCAGGACAGACAGCAAAGGTGAGAATCAGGGGGTTCGGTTCATTCCAGAACAACGATCCACTTTATGTTGTTGATGGTGTTCCTACCCAAGACATTTCAACGCTTAATCCAAATGATGTTGAGTCAATGTCTGTATTGAAAGACGCTGGTGCCGCTTCTATTTACGGTTCCCGGGCTTCCAACGGTGTAATTATTGTTACCACTAAAAAAGGCACAAAGAATGGCATAAAAGTAAATTATGACATGTATTATGGTACGCAGGATCCAGGTAATAAGCCTGATTTCTTGTTGAACACGCAAGAGTTGGCTGACCTTCAGTGGTTAGTTTATAGAAATGATGGGACTACTGAAACTCACCCTTTCTATGGTGCTTCTTCAAATGCAGGTCCTACACTTCCTTCATGGGCAGCAGATACAGATTGGTATAAGACGCTTACCCGTAAGGCAATGATCATGAATCACGATCTTTCTCTTTCAGGAGGAAATGAAAATGCTAAATTTTATGCAGGTGTCAACTATTTTAATCAGGAGGGTATTGTTATAACTAACTATTCCAAAAGATTCTCAGCTCGAGTTAATTCAGAGTTTAAAATAAAGGACAGGGTAACCATAGGCGAAAACCTTACTGTTACTGGCCGTTCAGGTCTAGGCGCTGGAGGTAATCGGGAAGAGGGTAGCACCTTTGCTGGTATTTATAATACTCAGCCAATCATTCCAGCTAGAATCACGCAAACTACTCCGGGTATTTCAAGAACTTTCCAACCGGGAGAATACGGGGGAAATGGAATTGCACCCAGATTAGGAAATACACGGAACAGACTTGCTGAATTAGAACGCAACAAAGATGATGTTGCTCAAGATATTCGATTGCTGGGAAGTATTTTTATGGACGTCAAGATTCTTGAGTCATTAAGTTTCCGTTCAACATTCGGAGGAACTTTCCAAAATGGTTATAATACCGACTGGCAAGGCATAAGTTATGAAAACGCAGAGAACATTGCTACTGCTACCTATAATGAGAACGCGTATTTTGGAAGTGACTGGGTTTGGACAAACCAACTTACTTTCAATAAAACATTTGGAAACCATAAGATTTTAGGTGTTGCTGGTTACGAATCAGTTAAATACGGCATTGGTAGAGGCTTGACAGCCACAAGGGCAGGATATTTTTCTGATGCTTTTTCATTCAGAACACTTAACAATGGTGCAGTTATTCAATCAGCCACTTCAGGCTTAGGTACACCCACAACATTGGTTTCTCAATTCGTGCGTGCCGATTATAGTTTTTCTGATAAATATTTGTTGAGCGCTACTGTCAGAAGAGATGGTTCTTCCCGTTTCGGCCAGGAGAACCGTTATGGAGTATTCCCATCAGTAACTGCAGGATGGAGAATTAGTGAAGAGAATTTTATGGCTGGTCTTGAATTCATTTCTGATTTGAAAATTCGCGGAGGGTATGGAGTGATGGGTAACCAGTTAGCTATTCTGCCTTCTAATAATTTCTTTTTATTTGGTGGTTCAGTATCTGACTCCAATTACGACCTAAATGGAACGGGCACTTCTTCGCTTCAAGGTTTTAGACCAACGCAAGCAGGTAACACGGATGGCAAATGGGAGACTAACGTCACAACCAACGTTGGTATTGATGCAGGCTTATTTGATAATAAGTTGCAGTTAACCATCGATGTATACAATAAGCAGACAAAAGATCTGTTGTTCCAGCGTCCTTTGCCAGGAACTCAGGGTGCTTTGACTCCAGCCTATATCAACATTGCTGAAATGAGTAACAAGGGTATTGATATTCAAATGTCTTACAAGAAGATCGTAACGTCCGATCTTTCTTTCGATGCGACATTAATATTTACCAAATACAAAAATGAAATTGTAAAACTCACGGAAGGTGTTAAATTCTTTGATGATGGAGGCTCAAGAATTGGTTCTTTCAACAGAAACCAGGTAGGACAAGCCGTATCTGAATTCTATGGATATAATGTGCTTGGTTTATTTCAAACTGCATCAGAAGTAGATAATGCGCCCGATCAAGATGGTGCTGAGCCAGGTTTCTTCCGTTATGAAAATACGGATGCATCCAATAACGTGATTGATCAGAATGATAGGAGTTTCATTGGTAACCCAAACCCTGATTTCACCTATGGCTTGAACTTATCGGTAACCTATAAGAACTTTGATGTTTCTGCATTCTTCTACGGTTCCCAGGGTAATGATATTTTTAATTACAACAAATGGTGGATTGATTTCTGGCCTTCTTTCCAGAACCAGAAGAGCCCAGATTTGCTATACAATAGCTGGACACCTCAAAGAACTAGTGCAACCACTCCAAAGGCATCTAACAAATCTAACTTCTCAACAAATACCCAATCAACAAGCTATTATGTTGAAGATGGATCATTTATGAGATTAAAGAACCTACAGATTGGATATAATCTTCCAAGCAGTGTTCTTAGCAAAGTAGGAATGTCCAGTGCTCGTGTTTATGTTCAAGGAGTGAACTTGTTCACTTTAACGAAATACAGTGGTCTTGACCCTGATCTTAATAACAGCGCTGATACTCAATTTGGAGTAGATGAGGGAAACTATCCGCTTGTAAAGCAGTACACGGTAGGTGTTAATATCGGATTTTAATTAATGAATTATAAAGGAAAAAAAGATGAAAAAAGTAAATCTTAGGATAGGTGTTGTATTTGCCATCTTGTTGGTCTTTACAAATTCTTGTAAGGAGGACTTCTTGACAATAACTCCCAATGGAACGCTTGATGCTCAAGTATTGGGTACGGCTAAAGGTGTTGATGCACTTTTAATTAGCTCATACTCTATGCTGGACGGCATTGCCAGCAATGGTTTTGGCTGGGAAGCAGCTTCATCCAACTGGGTATATGGAAGTATTCGTGGATTAGAAGCCAATAAAGGTACTGACGCTGGTGATCAACCAGACATTAATCCTATTCAAACGTATGCTGAAGCAGCAACAAATCCATACTTGAATGTAAAGTGGAGATCTATTTATGATGGAATAGCCCGAACTAATGCAACGTTGCTGGTACTAGCCACCGCTGAGAAAAATGGTGCAGTGACAGATGCCGAAGCAGAATCTTTCAGAAAGCAGGCTCTCGCATTGCGAGGTTATTATCACTCAGAAGCATGGAGATTATGGGCGAAAGCAGATGGAAGCGGAATTCCTTATGTTGATGAGACCACTGATCAAAAAACATTGACTAATGATTCTGATGTACGTGATAAAATTTTAGCCGATCTATTAGCTGGAACAACCCTGCCTGATAACATGACTCAGATAGGCCGTTTTAATGGAACAGTTGTTAAGGTTCTTTATGCTAAGGCTTTAATGCAAATGAAGAAGGATTATGCTGGGGCCAAAACAATTTTGGAATCAGTAAAAACCAGTGGCAAGAAGCCTAACGGAGGCGCTATTGGTCTTGATGCCAAATATGGCGATATCTTCGATGCAGCTAATCGCAACTCGAGCCCTGAGAACGTTTATACCGTTCAATATTCTGTAAATGATGGTTCAGGTGGATGGAATGCTGGCTGGGGAGAAGTTCTTAACTTCCCCTATAAGAGTGGCGCTTCTCCTGGTGGATGTTGCGGATTTTTCCAACCTTCACACGACTTCGTAAATTCATTCAGAACTTCTGCTGGTCTTCCTTTATTGGATGATTCATACAATACTCAGGCGATTCTTAACGATCAAGGTAAAACAGTTGCTCAAGCATTCATTGAAGATGTTGGACCGATAGATCCTCGTTTGGACTGGTCAGTAGGAAGACGCGGAATTCCATACTTGGATTGGGGTGTACACAGTGGTCAGGATTGGATTCGTGATCAGACCTATGCGGGTCCATTCAGCCCTAAAAAGCAAGTATATAGAAAGTCTCAGGAAGGTCAATTAACAGAGGTTGGTAACTGGACTTCTGGTTACACCGCCAATGGTTACCGTTTGATCCGTTACGCTGATATTCTGCTTTTATTGGCAGAGTGTCAAATCGAAACGGGTGATTTAGCTGGAGCGAGAACTAACGTTAATTTAATTCGTGCCCGTGCAGCCAATCCAGCTGGTTTTGTTAAAGAAGCTGATGGAACTACGAATGCTGCTAATTACGTGATCAATCAATATGCTGGTGCAGGTGCACCGTTCGATACAAAAGATAATGCTCTTAAGGCATTACGTTTTGAGCGCAAACTTGAATTAGGTATGGAAGGTCATCGTTATTTCGACTTGCAGCGTTGGGGCAATGTTCAAATTGAATTGAACAGGGTATTGGCGTACGAAAAAACTCAGCGTTCATCCTTGTACGGAAGTGCGAATGTTGGACCTGAAGATGTTAATTTCCCTATTCCTCAAAACCAGATTGATATCACCAATGGCTTGTTAAAACAGAATAGATAATAATTTTGTATTTCTTAATAAGGAGGCTGCTATATTTATAGCAGCCTCTTTTTTTTACCATCACTTATTTCTAAGATTGCATATATGCAGCCTCTAATTTTTTTTATCTACGTTAACCTATCAAGGGGATTTTTTTTCTTGTTCCTTTCCTTCTTTATGTTTTCATGTTTCAAGGAATCTCCGCGATTCGAGCTTTTGAATAGCGAAGACACAGGTATTGATTTTAATAATGTTGTATTGGAAGAAGACAGTTTTAATATTATGCATTATGAATATATGTATAATGGAGGTGGGGTGGGTATTGGTGATTTGAATAATGATGGCTTGCAGGATATCATTTTTACAGGAAATAAAGTTTCCTCCCGAATATATTTGAACAAGGGTGGGTTTGCCTTTACAGATATTACTAAAAACTTCAAAGGCCTTACGAATCAACAATGGTTAAGTGGTGTGTGCGTGATTGATATTAATGCTGATGGATGGAACGATTTATATTTCACATCCACCATGAATAAGGATAGTCTCAAGCGGAAAAACCAGCTGTGGATTAATGAGGGATTAAAAGATGGTGAGCCTCATTTTAAAGAAATGGCTGCACAATACGGTATTGCTGATATGGGCTACTCCATGCATGCCGCCTTCCTGGATTATGACCTGGATGGCGATCTTGACCTGTATATATTGAATAATATTATCAACAAGGAGGTGCCTACTAACTATAGGTATAAGATTACGGATGGCAGTGCTGTTAATAATGATCAATTATACCAGAATTTGGGTAATGGTACCTTTCGAAATGTCACTATAGAAGCAGGGATTGTTTATGAAGGATACGGCCTTGGTATTGCCATTGGAGATATTAATAAAGACGGATATCCTGATATCTATATTTCTAATGATTATATCGCCAATGACTTAATGTATATCAACCAGAGAAACGGCACGTTCAAGAACGAATCAAAAAATTACCTTTCCTATCAGTCACGTTTTTCAATGGGTAACGATATAGCAGATATGAATAATGATGGAAATCTGGATATTATAACGATGGATATGATGCCCGAGCAATATTTCCGGAAAAAACAAACCATCAATGGTAATAGTTATTATGTGTACGTTAATAATGAAAAATATGGATATGAAAATCAATCAGTGAGGAACATGTTGCAAGTCCATAATGGATTTCAGGACAGCATTATGTTGCCCTATAGCGAGGTTGCACAAATGGCGGGCGTGTATCAAACCGAATGGAGTTGGTCGCCTTTGTTTGCTGATTTTGATAATGACGGTGACAAAGATTTGTTTATCACCAACGGATTTCCAAAGGATCTTACTGACAAAGATTTTACAAACTACAAAGCTCAGGTTTATGGTTCACTCGCTGACGATGCGCACATGATTGAGCAAATTCCTATTGTGAAGGTTACTAATTATGCATTTGAAAATAAAGGTGATCTTCGTTTTAGTAATGAAACTGATAATTGGGGGATGAATATTCCATCTTTTTCAAACGGTGCCGCTTTTGTGGACCTTGATAATGACGGAGACCTTGACTATGTGGTGAACAACATTAATGATCCTGCCTTTGTTTACCGAAATAATACGATTGGTAAATTGAATGACAATAGCAGTTATCTGCGCATTTCCCTGATTGGGGAAGGTCAAAACCTGGCAGCGATTGGTGCCAAAGTTGAAGTGTGGAACAAGGGTAATTACCAATATATTGAAAAGCACCTATCGAGGGGCTACACCTCTTCGGTAGATCCTCTTATCCACTTTGGTTTAGCTAAGGAGAGCCTGATAGATTCTGTTAAAGTAACCTGGCCGTTTGGTAATAAAGTTACGATTTTAAAGGCAATTAATGCGAATCAGATACTGAGCCTTAAAGAAAGTGAAGCAACTCCTGCAGCGCCAACAAAACCACGTAAGAAAAATCAATATCTTTTTACCAAAGCAGATGGTCTGATTGACTTCGTTAGTTCTGAAAAAGACTACATCGACTTCTTTCAGGGGCAAAGCGTAATACAGCATAAGTTTTCTCAAATCAGTCCCCGTATGGCCAAGGGAGATCTTAATGGGGATGGTGTAGACGATCTGTTAATTGGTGCTTCAAACGAGCAACCTTCTGTTGCTTTTTTAAGGAAGGGTGCAAAGTTTATTCTCACAGAAATTTCAGGACTCACTGGAACTAAAATAGGGCAGGAGGCTGATTTGAATATTTTAGATATTGATAAAGATGGTGATCAAGATGTTTTGTCTGTCACGGGTGGTTATGCAGTGGAAGATGAAAAGTTGTACAAGCATTTTCTATATAGAAATAATAACGGCTTGTTCATCATGGAAGAATTACCCGTACCATCATTTCCATCCTCTATCATACGGCCATTAGATTTTGACCATGATGGTGACGTTGATGTGTTTATTGGTGCCAGAGTAAAGAAATGGAGCTTTCCGGTTTCACCATCATCCTACCTGCTTATTAATGAAAATGGAACGTTGACTCAGAATAGTAATTTCATTTTTGATGCTGGAATGGTGACCGATGCCGTGTGGTCTGATTATGATGGTGACGGATGGGAAGATTTATTATTGACGCGGGAATTAAATTCCATTGCCATATTGAGTAATAAAAAGGGAAAAAGTCTACGCATGGTTTCCAGTTCTCAATTGGAAGAGAAACATGGGTTTTGGTCGGGCATTACATCTGGCGACTTTGATAACGATGGCGATCCGGATTATATCGTGGGTAATCTCGGAGCGAATAATCGTTTTACTATATCTGATCAGTATCCATTCCGAGTATATGCTATTGATCTTGATAAGAATGGTTTTGTCGATCCTATTGCCACCTCCTATTGGAAAGATGCGCAAGGTAAGATGCAAGAGTATCCTGTTAATTATTTGGATGAGTTAGCTTCTCAGTCTCCGTTTTTCAGAAAGATTTTTACCAGCTATACTAAATTCAGTTATACAACAGCTAAGGAAATTATTAATCCAGATACGATTAGCAAGGCACATGTATATTACGTGAATACAGCAAAAAGTTATGTCCTATGGAATAAGAAAGGAAATTTTACTTGGGAGGAACTTCCTACCATGCTTCAATCTTCACCTATCAAGAGAATGCTGGTGTATGATTTTAATGGTGATAAGATTTCAGATGTATTGGTTACAGGAAACGATCATTCCTATGATGTTTCTACCGGATATTATGACGCCAATAAGGGATTGATTTTGTTGGGAAGTGCATCTTCATCTTTTACCATGATGCCCCCTTCAAAGAGCGGCTTACTACTTAATGGGCAAGTGGAATCGTTACTTTTATTTCCCGGAGACACATCACTTGTAATGGCGGGAATCAATAGAGGAAGATTACAGGTGTTTAGAATTAATAAATAGTCATTGTCAATTATTTAAATCGAAATTTTAAAAGAATACTATGAGCAATCAAAAATCATCACGGAGAAATTTCATTCGGAAGATTGCCGGTACTGCACTGGCAACCTCGGTAGCACCTTCTTTAATGGCCTCCTCGAGGGAGATTCAGTTTCTGGAATCCCCTTTCTATGAAAAGAAAAACTATGCACCTAACGACCAGGTGAACATAGCCATCATTGGTATGGGAATAATGGGCTTTAACAATGCCTTATGGACGTTGCAGGTGCCCGGTGTAAAACTGGTTGCGGTTTGTGATCTTTATTCAGGAAGGTTGGAGCGCGCCAAAGAGGTGTATGGCAAAGATATTTTCGTAACGAAAAATTATAAGGAAATTCTT
>Ga0163151_10009209_pt1 | contig 10813 bp, 12 predicted proteins | sample OliLakLV19MP5IB2_FD_145596 | JGI IMG/M metagenome (GOLD analysis project Ga0163151, IMG submission 145596) | Freshwater microbial mat bacterial communities from Lake Vanda, McMurdo Dry Valleys, Antarctica - Oligotrophic Lake LV.19.MP5.IB-2 | ecosystem: Environmental > Aquatic > Freshwater >...
CAACCATTCTAACAGACGCCGCGTAACGCGCCCACCGCGCGCTTCGTGTTCATCGTCGACAACCGACAAAACATCGGCTCGAGAGCCGCGGGCTCAGCGAACCTCTTGGGCCTTAACGGCATTGGGCCCCCAAGGTGCCGCAGCGCCCCCAACGGGCCGCAAGCCGATCGTGATCGCTTCCAAGCTGAGGCGGTGGTCCGCGGCGTCGTCGCGAAGATTCAGGCCAAGTTTGGTGGAAGCGGCGGGCGGGTCCGACGTCGCCAGCAGGGCAGTTGGCTGGCGCAGCGTTTGCACCCCCGGCATCAGAGACGCTGCAAGCCCGAAGGGCCGGCTTGTACGAGCCATTTTCTACAAGGGCCCGCAACAATCCGACGCGCAATCGGCCCGCCAGGCAGCTCGAGGAACCCCGCCGCTGATCTGCGGCGGTCGAACCGAACCGGCCCGCACGGAATCGGTCTGAACACCACGAGGGGGCATGATGATGACACTGCAAATCGTTCCGCGCGCCGCGCTGGCTCTCCTAACCCTGACGGCAGTCGGCCTGTGCTTCAGCGCCTGCCAGTCGGCGTACTTCGCGACGCTGGAGAAGTTCGGCTACGCCAAACGCGAGATCCTCGTCGATCGCGTCGAGGAGGCGCGCGAGGAACAGCAGGATGCGAAGGAGCAGTTCGTCTCGACCTACGATCGCTTCAAGGCGCTGACCGGCGCCTCGGGCGGCAAGCTCGAGGACACGTACAAGAAGCTCAATTCCTCCTACGAGGACTGCGCCGACCAGGCCGCGACCGTGCGCGAGAGGATCGCCGCCGTCGAGGGCGTGGCGGAAGCGATGTTCTCCGAGTGGAAGACCGAGATTGACCAGTACTCGGACGCCTCGCTCAAGCGCAAGAGCCAGGAGACGCTGGAGCAGACGAAGGGCCGGTACAAGGACCTGCTCGCGGCCATGAAGCGCGCCGCGAAGAGCATGGAACCCGTGCTGACAGCGTTCCGCGACCGCGTCCTGTTCCTCAAACACAACCTGAACGCGCAGGCGATCGCCTCCCTGCAGGAGGCGGTCGTCGCGATCCAGGGCGACGTCTCGAAACTAATCGACGACATGCAGGCCTCGATCACCGAGGCCGACGAGTTCCTGGGCGCGATGAAACCCAGCGGCTGATCGCCCCAGCCTCCCCACTTCACCCCCATCCGAAGGGTGGCCCAATGGGTCTCGTGAGCCGACTCACGGCCTTTGCCATGTGCGGGGCAGTGGGCCGGATGTGACCCAAACGCCTTTGGCCGATAGGGGCCGCGTGGGGCCGGTGCCCCACGCAACTCGCGAAAAAATAGGCCCTGCAGGACTCGAACCTGCAAGCACACAGCCGCAAGTGGCGGTGAATGCTCTGGTTAGCAATCCGCACCCCCCAAACAACAGTACCTATGCCGGTACGGTGGCACCGGACACTGGGCTCGCGGCCTTGATCCGCCGAACTCTGGCTGCCGGAACGTCCCTGCCTCGCGACCTTTGCGTCGACCTCGCGCGGCTGCTGGACGGCGGATGACGTGGCGTTTGGCTTGGCTCGAACCGACCACGCAGTATCGCAGCTTCGCCTTGATGTCGTTGCCGCCCCGAGGACTCATGTCCGGCGCCTCGGAGAACGCGCGCTGGACCGCCCAGCGCGGGCTACGGGGCACGAACAACGAACCGACGACCGACCATGACCACCTCCGAACCCGCCATCACAACCGACTCCTGGGCCGCCCAGCTCGAGCAGCTGAAGGCTCGCTACAAGCACGTCCGCCAGCCGATCCTGGTCGCGCTGAACATCCTGCTGCAGGACCCGAACATCTCGGTCGCCGGCGCGAAGGCACAGGCCGCCCAGCACGGCACCAGGATCACGGCAGCGAGCGTGGCGGGGGCTCAGCGGCTCCTGGAACGGCGGGACCAGGCGCCGGTAGCTACCGCGGAGCCGGCAGCCAAGACGCCTCAGCGGCCCGCTCGACCCGATCGTCCGGTTCGTACGGCTGGGATCCCGTTCGATGCCGAGGCGCTGGTGCGCGGCGTCGTCGCGAAGATCCAGGACCACGGCTCGGTCGGGGCCGAACGGATGCGCGAGGCGATGCGGAAGGCGATCGCGATCCTGCAGGCCGCCGGGGCGTGATCGCACGGCACACACCTGCTTCAGCGCTCTCTTGCCGCGAACGGGCCTTGAGCTGTTCGGCGAGCGAGCGCTGATGTCGTTCATGGCTACCAACCCGCCATTCCCGTCCCCTCCCAGCCGTCCCCCACGGCTCGGCAACCACGGCGATGGCACCCAGAACCGACCCCTGAACTCCCATGAACTACGAACCATCCCTTCGCTGCGAACACTGCGGTGTGATCGTCGATCCCCGCACTGAGTTCAACGCTTGCGCCCGTTGCGGTTGCAACCCGGCCACCGGCGTCCGGGAGACCGGCCACACCCACATCGACGCCAAGACCGATCGCGCCGACGAACCCGACAACGAGTTCGCCGACATGGCCGAGGGCGACTTCGAGACCTTCCTCACCGAGGCCATCGACGAATACGCCGAGGACAACGGCGCCCCTGCGGAGCATCGTGACGTTCGCGGCCGTCGGCGTCATGACCAACAACAAGGGGCTGGTCGTGCGGATCGGCAAGGCCGAGTTCCAGGTCACCATCGTGAGGAGCCGGTGACAACCCATGAACCACGAACCATCACTTCGATGCGAACACTGCGGCGCGATCGTCGCCCCCCGCACTGAGTTCAATGCGTGCGCTCGTTGTGGGTGCAACCCGGCTACTGGCGCCCGGGAGACGATCCCGGCCGACGCCGCCATGGCGCCATGGCCACCGCGCTCGCCGGCATCGCGAAGCACCGCCTCGGCTTCCCGACGCTCGACGAGCAGAAGAGCGACCGGCTGGACTTCCGCGAGGTTCATGTCAACGGCGTGCGGCAGGCGCTCGAAGGACCGTTCCGGCCGAGCCAAGTTCAAGATCGCCATCGTGAGGAGCCGGTGGATGCGGCGCCGCCGACTTCGCCGTGGGCGACTCGGTGGACACCCGATCGAGTACTTCCGCGACGTGCTCGCGCGTATCTCCGAGCCCGGCGGCTCGGCACGCATCCGCGACCTGCTGCCCGCCAACTGGAAGACGGCCGCCGATGCCGCGCAGCGGCAGGCCGACCCCAGGCTTGCCATTGCCAACGTCGTCAGGGCACTCGTCTACGCGCGTAGCGCGTGAGGCCGCCCGTGGCGCCGAGGCACTACGAGCTCCGCGAACGTCGGACTGGGCACAGATCGGTGTCGGCGACGCCAGCTGCAGTAGCTCAGCGTCCCCAACGGGATCCCGGACTCCGCCGCCAGGCGGGCGAGGCTGGTCCCGTCAGCCTCGCGGCGCGACAGCAGGCTCTCGATCGAGGCGGGGTCGTGACGGTGGACACGCGGTGCTGCGTTTCGCATCCCGCATCATGGCCAACCGCCGCTGCACCCCGTAGTAGTCGAGGTGCAGGACCTGCGACGTCTTGCTCACGCCCTGGCTGCGAGCAAGCTCCAACGCCGACGCCCACAGCACTGGCGGAATCCGCTCGCCACGCTGCCGGGTCCCACGCCAACGCTCGAATTGCCGGCTGGCATCGATCAGGCTCCGGTCGGGTCGGGTGGGCAACGGTGGCTTGCGCATCGGGCTGGATCCTCGGGCTCCTCGGGGGGGCGCGGGAAACTACGGAGCCCGGCGGAGCGATTCATGCACGCTCACCGCAAGGACACGTTACCGCTGCTTCGACGTGGCACGTGGCTTCGCCGCGACGCTACCTTGTGACGCATGGTCCCGCTCACGGCGCCGCCCGTGCTCTTTAGGCTTCCACCTTACCTCAAGACAATACGTGGTGGCTTTCCTACAACCCACGACCACCAGACACTTGACTCAATCTCCACGCATCGAATCTCCTCTACCCTCTTGACCACCTTTGCGCACTGTCCTTCTCTGCATACCAATACAATGCGTTTCGGACCTCCTTCCCCAACCAAACGTTGTAGTGCGTCCCGACAGTCATGGCACCCGAACTCGTACAGAACGATCGCCACCTCAGAACCAAATCGTGCGGTCCAACGCTCAAACGACGCCATCGCATTCCTCTCCCCTGCGCAGACCACGGCTCCCGCCAGCAACGACACCAATAGCGTCACCATCAACCACACGCTACGGACACGATACCATTCAACGCGTCTCCTGGGCCATTCGCGCCATATCAGCGCAACACAAGCGCATCCTATTGCAGCACGCACCCATTCCACGTAGCTGCCATCCGCCAGATCGCCGAGGCACCCGCAATCCTCGTCTCGTCCCACTCCCAACCCCTGCAGCACAATACCCCCTAGTGGCACTGCGGCCCCCAAAGCATAGCTATAAATCGAAGCCCATCCCGTCGTCAGCAGCACGCCGATCACCAGCTCTCCTCCTATCAAGCAACAAGCCGCCGCTATCGCGACGTCGTTCCTCACACCCAGAGAGCCCACGAAGACCAGTAACTTGGCTGGTGCCCATAACTTCGCTAGCGCTACCGCAACGTATGCCAGGCCAACACACAACTCCAGCCGTCGCCACATCTCATCTACCGCTCGATGGCCCTTCAATCACGCACGACAGCGTGAGTTTTCTCTTTCCACTCAGCAGAAACTCCACGCGCTGCCTAACAGGCTCAACCCCTCCCACCAGCGTCGCTGCAAACGTTAGAGCGACACGCCCTTCCAACCCGTGAGCAGCGATTAAGTCGACGCTCTTGATTCCATCGCTGTGGTGAATTGTATCCATTCGCCACCCTTCCGGAATGACCAAGCACAAGCCCTCTATCTCTATAGGCTTCTCACCTGCGGATTCCGCTAGCCGCCAATACTCAGGAACCAGTAGGGGGGCGGCCGCTAGGTCGTCCTGTAATGCTAGGAGTCTCCTCGTTGTAACGCGGATCTCCAAGCCAATCTTTCTTGTTGTCCCGGAATAGCCATGGCTCACATAGACCACTTGCTCGTCCGAGGCCTGCTTCATCTTCGCGGCGTTCATTTTAACAACCACCCGCGTCGCCATCTTCGCTGCCAAGGTCCTCCCCCCAGACTCTAACTCTAGCCCGACAAAGCAACCGCACGAAGATTTCGCATCGAGTATATTCCACTCCTTGTCACTGTCATTTCTGACGTCCAAATACGCATTCACAACCTCGCCTGTGCTATCCTCGTCAATGATCACAGTCTCTTGCGCCTCCCCCTCTAGGTCGACTCCGCGCCTGCCTCCCCCCTCCTTTCGCACCAGCAACACAGTAGAGTTCATGGCGGACCAGATCTTATCCTGCGTGTCATCTGGACGCGCGCGCCGCACTTTCCCCATCGGATCCGCAATTACGATCTGCCCGTTGCCATCGTATTGCAGCACCACGAAGTGCGCTCTGCGCGCTTTCACCTGCACGACCATCCAGGACTCTGGAGCCCTTCTCAAGCATTCCACAACATTCTGTGAGGCCACACTCCCCATCCCAACAGCAGAGTGTCCTCGCGCTCTCAAGCATTCTCCTATCTCAAGTAAATTGACTTGCCCCTCCCAGTGGTCGCCTGCTCCAAGCAAGTCAGCAACTGTCTGTATTGCGAGAGAGTCGCCAAGTAGGCGAAGCACCAACGCGGTAGCGGCTACCCCACAGTTTTCCACACGCCAACCCGGCACCATTCGGAGCGCAGTGACAGAACCCGCTGCGAAGGTACTCGGCCGTTGGCCCAGCGCTTGGCCTTGAGTCAGCGCGGTAAGGGTGAACAACACCGCAACCGCCTGCCGGTTCCGCCTGACACAGGCGACAAGCAGAGCGATCGCCGCAACAGCGCAGAACGCCAAAAGCCCGACTATCCAGGACTGCCACCCGGCTGATTCCTGAGCAGGGTCATGGCTCCGCCTTAGTCCCTGAACCGCCTCAGCCATGCTGGCCAGTTCCTCGTCCAGTTCCTTGACTGGCCTCGCCACCGTGAACTTAGACCGCATGGCCCGGTCGTCTACGACAGTGCCACCTGGCAGACTGATCAAGACCCGTGCCTCCCACTCTTCTCTGGACATCAGACTGCACGATAGAATGCGCGTATGCCGGATCTCCATTGGCGCTCCATCTGGTCCACATAGAGTATCGACAATGTCTCGCGGATACCGCAACTCGCCAACCCCGCTAGTCTCACCTATTGCAATGGTGCGAAGTGTGCGACCCTCCTTCGTGTGCACGACTTCTCTGAACGCGAAGTCCGCGTGCGGGTCCGCCACAATCCTAATGCTTGATCCTCGTGTCGCCTCACCACCAATCACAAGCACACACATCCCGTCCGTCCGCTGACTCATGTTCAACATTCCCCTTGCCGCCGCGGCCACGATCATTTCAGAGAATCGCAGTCCACGTTCTTCAAACAAGCCGAAAGGCGTGGCGGTCCACCCCATCATCACCATCAGGAAGGGAAAGCCATCATGGCGTCCGGGCGTCACAGTAGCATGCGGCCACGGTTTCGGGGCGCCTCGCGTCCCGAGGGCTGTCATGTGTTTTACGGAGACCCTGCCGTCGTACGTCAGCGTGTAGTGCTCCTCAATGTAGGAGTCCCCGTCAGAACGAACTACTTCGGGCATCGCCTGCACGACAAGCGGCCCCAGCGGATGCCCAGAATGCCACAACTCCAGCTGACTCTCGTATTGTCTTTGCGCAGCCCCGGGGGCTGGACAAATCGTGACTTCGCAAGCCGCTCTGACATGCCAACGCCGAGGTGCCGCGCCAAGGCTCCTAAGTTCCTCGGGAACGGACTCAAGGGTGGACTGGCAACAACCCGGCCTAATGAGCACCGCCAATGCCACACTTACCGCTGGCCAGAACCAATGCACAATCATCCTCTGACAAATAGCCTTGGGGGGTTCACTACCAATTGAATGACTCCATCTCGCGTAACAAGCCGAGGTGGTTTCCTGGTGAGCAGAAGCACTGGGTCTCCCGGACCCACTTCTGTTCGTTGCCCGAGGACCACTCCCAAGGTCGACGGTGTTGTCATTTTCCACGGCGCGGCCTCCGACAGCAAATCTACTCGTGTATTAAGCCCCAACTCGTCATATAATAAGTGGCCCCGGGGGCCGGCTTGGTCAATCTTGGCGGACAAAGCCCGCTCAGCGGCAAACTCGCTTAAGCGACTAACCGTCTGCGGAACACACCCAGGAGCCAGCACTAGCCACGGCCCTGCACTGATTAACGAAACCGCAGCTTCCGCAGTATTGAATGACCCGCCGTGATACGTATCGCCTACACTGCGCAGGACAAACACTCGAGCAGGAATCCCTGGCTTGTCGCGGAATTGCGCGACCTCCAGCAGGCCCAAGAGGTCCACACGTTCTGGATTGGCAGGTGATACCTGGCCGGCGCTGAGCACAGCCGGCGGCGCCAAGCTACATACGCGAAAATACAGAGGCACCCTGTTTGCTACCTGTAGCGTATAACTAATGGTGGTCACGTGCGCGCCCTTGACAACTGTGGGCTCTCCACGTCCGGTTGGATCTCGGCCGTCACGACTAAACAGCACCGTCAATCTATCCACCGGAATGGAGGCATCGACCGTCACGTCCACTTGAACAGGAACATACCGACGCAAGGATATGAGTGCCTGTCCTTGGCCGGCCGTGATATTTACTGGCAAATCCGTCGCGTAGCCAGCCGCGGTAACTACCAAAGCTGCAGAATCGCATGCAAGCTGTGCTAAGAACAGGCCTTTGCCAGTGGACCTGAAACTGACAAGGTCGGCATTATCCGTGCACACGATCTCACAGTCGACCGGTGCGTTGGTTCGATCGTCTTGTACGCTGATGGCGACGTGTTTGGGAGCGCGCAGATGCACACGCATTTCCATCAACGCCTTATGGACTTTCGCCAATCCACGATAGCCTCGCGCGTCCGTTATGATCAGGTTGCCCTCAGTATGTTGGCTGCACTGCACGCTGAACATACCTCGGAGCGGCCTGTTGTCCGGCCCAGTCGCTTCTTGGATGTTTAACGTTGTCAGAATCCCTGACTCTGTGCGAACATCTGCATGTATTGGCATCGCAGGGGTTGTTCCGTCGTCCACACTGACGACTAGCTTTATCGAACGCGCCGTCGGGACGACGACGTTGGCGCGTCCATCGCCGGCAGGAATCATGAGACTGAACTCGTGCGCGGGTTCCCCGCTGCATAGTAGCTGGGCAGAGAACTGAGTGTCGAATCTGACCAAGGGAATACAGGCCTCTCCGGCACGAACGCCATAACTGGTGTGCTCGAGTGTGCCCGAGTTCTGCCCCTCCTTTATGACGAGGCTACCTGTAATGCGCGTGAGACGGTTCGAGGCATCTACGAAGCTAATGCGGCCAAAGCCCAGCGGAGGCAACTGCACAACAGTATCGCTTTGTAGACCCGGAAGTGGAAGAAAAGCGCTAAACCCTGGAGCGGAAAAACGAATCCCACTGACGTGCACGCCGCGGCTAGCAGAGTAGTAAGCAAGCACCTGACGGCTTACTATCGTGTAGGTGCCGTCTCGCCCTGCGCGGCCAAGCGGAAGCACGCCGAAGCTAGGTCCAGTCGCTGCGTTGGCTGGAGCCTCCAAGCCAACCGACTCTACGGTCGACACTACTGGGAGTTCTTGACTCATCGCCACTGCGCGTAGCTCGGAATAATCGGGAGTGGTCCCGGGACTAGCCGAGAATCGGATGGTGACTGGGTCCTTCGGAAACAGTGTCACGGTGCCTGGACGCTTCTTCTGCAGAAGCTCAAGAGTGCAGTACTCAGGAGTGCTAACGGCAACGTAGCAGGTGTCGTCGGTTGGCAACTCTGCCCATCCGTCTCGATCTGTTTGACAAGGAGTTCCGCACTCAACAACCAACTCGATTATTTCCGCGATGTCACGGGGGGCTGATTTACGCGGAGCGGAGCTTGATAGCGCCAAGACGTGTAGCCTCGCCAAGGCCGCCACTCGACCGTCCCTGTGCACGAGCTGCAGCCTTCTCGAGTGCCCAGTCGCTTTGCCAGCGTCGTCCGAAGAAGCCACTTCAATGGACTGGGGATCATTCGGCGCTGGGGCCAGAGGAGGAGTTTCTCGCATCGGCGAAACCTCATCCGGACCGAAAACACTACCAGAGTAAGGCAGCCCCGCAGTCGTGCGCTCCCCACCAATACTCTTGGAAGGAGCATGTTGCCCGGCGGCCTGGACTAGACCAAAGCATACCGCCGCTATGAGCAGCACCGGGAGGCCCACGAGGAGGATTCGCTTCATAGACAGATAAACACTGCTGAGGTAATCGCAGTTTTTTTTGCCCTCGCGGTCGGCCCGATGGATTCGCGCAAGTCTCTACACTAGCTCTCTACACCGGCGGTGGCGGATAGGAATTCGCGTCGCACTTATGGAGCGTCCCCTTCCAGACCGGCGCCTGCCAATGGTCACACTGACAAATGTCGGTGAGCCAATACCAGGACCACAGGGTGTTGTCGCAAGTGCCGTACTGCATCTTGTAACACAGATTCGCAATATCCATCATGGTGCAGTTGTGCTCCTCGTGGCCACAGACCAGGCACCTATCATCCTTCAGGCGGTCGATCTCTTTCGAGCATCCAGCGCCAACGGTCACGCACTGTGCATCTAGAAGCCATGTCATACACAGCACCCTAGCCTCAGAGTCAGTGCAGTGCTTCCAATCGCGCTCACAGTATTGCCCAGGTTCTGCCCCCCAAACCAAAGAAAGCTCGGAGTCCGCAACTGGGATAGGCGCAATAACTGGCGGGCGCCCCCAGCGGGTTGCTAGTAGCAACACAGAGACGACGACCAAGCAGTAAGACACTAGTTTCATGGCTTCGCTCCTATGAAATGTAGGCGTTTGAGCGGGGATGGCTTATGGCGCAGTTAAGTAGCTTTGCAGTAGACGAGCGAACAGCTGCAGATCAAGCGCAGTTTAGGCGAGATACATCTTCGTTACAGTCCGACCAGTATGGTCGGCCGGGGGCGTAGCTTGGCCACGCGCCTGGAGTCCTGACAAGCTTCGGTCGGATCATCGAACCATCTCCCTCGCCATGGTCTTCCGCGGCTGCCGCTCCAACGGTGCCGCAGCTCCGGCACCACTTCCGCGCCCATGAACAAGCCCGTTCCCCCCCTCGACCTCGACGCTTGCACGTAGCCTAGCGCCAGACTCGCAACCTCCTCCCCCATAAACACCTGCGCCGTCTCAAGGGTCGCCCCTTGGGCCTTGTGCGTCGTGACCGCGGAGCCAAGCTCAAGGTCAGCGTACTTACGGGGATCTACCACCACGCACCTCGCAACCTCTTCCACCGCAACACGCACCTGGAGGCCTTCACGCCCAAGGCCCACCGCCTCTACGACGCCGAACTGCGGACCCCGAGGAACTGGTCGTTCCGCCGAAACATCACGCGGTCCCCGACGCAAAGCTCCGCCTCGTCCACCCGTACCTGGTCCCCGGTCCTTGGCCACGCTCCGCCCGAACCGCCTGCAGCCGCTCGTTCAGCATCGCCGCTTCTGCTCGCGTGCCCCTCCTCCCACGTCGCCACCAGCTCCCGAACTAACGCCCCACGGCCTCGGGCAACGTGGAGCCGACCGTGCTCCGAGAGCGCATCCAAGGCCCCTCCCACCCGGCCATCTGCGAAGTCCCGCACGACCTCCCGCATCCACGGTTCCCGCTGCCGGCGGATGTCGACGAGCTCGGCCGCACCGACCTGCTCTTTCAACCACCGATGAGTCGCACCCGCTCCATGCGATGCCCGGCCTTCCCACGCCGCGTGAAGGCTGCTGCGCCCTCGAGGTACGAAG
>Ga0163151_10009218_pt1 | contig 10803 bp, 11 predicted proteins | sample OliLakLV19MP5IB2_FD_145596 | JGI IMG/M metagenome (GOLD analysis project Ga0163151, IMG submission 145596) | Freshwater microbial mat bacterial communities from Lake Vanda, McMurdo Dry Valleys, Antarctica - Oligotrophic Lake LV.19.MP5.IB-2 | ecosystem: Environmental > Aquatic > Freshwater >...
GTCAAAGAACTATCGAAAACCTATGGATTCAAACACTGCAGTATGGGTTGAAGAGTATTTAAACTTCTTTACAGGTAAGATGCAACCAGTTCCTGAAGCCTTCTTAGATAAGCTAGCAGAAGAACTTATAAACTATGCAGAGACCATCGTCGCAAGGACGAACAGAAAGTCACCGTACAATTTGAAAAATTTAAAGAATAAACAACTCAAAAAGAAACTATTCTTAAGAGAATCTTTTTTGAGTTGTTTTTCTTCTGAGGCGAGCCGTCTCTCCCTAAGAGAGTAAGGCGAAGTCTTATCTCATAAGATTCTCATAGAATCTCATAAGATCTCACTCTTTTTTGTAGGGGTATTTTTTGTTATTTTAATCATGTTTTTTGAAAACCTCTCTGCCACGAGGTACGGTACTCTCTGCCACGAGGTACGGTACTCTCTGCCACGAGGTACGGTAAATTCTGTTGTTTTCTGCCACGAGGTACGGTACTCTCTGCCACGAGGTACGGTAAGGTGCTTATTCAAAATTTTTATTTAAGGTAAATATATGTTTAACTTGTCCTTTGGATCCTTTATCTGTTTTTGATTCTAATATTAACCCGAGTTTTTTATTAGCCTCTATAGCGTCAGATATTCTTTGGTGTAATCTTTTCCTTCTTCCGCTTTTTGCTATATCCCTGAGCCTTATTTGATCAATGAGAGTTTCTTCATCGATTTCAGGATTATATCGTTTATTGCTTAGTTCACGCATTAAATAATCTCTAAGATCAATGATGCTTTCTGTAATTCTTAATGGACCACCGCTTGCTATCATTGTTTTTCTGTTAATGTCTTCTGGGTATTCGATATATTTTGAATTTATTTGATCAGTAATGATAGGATGAAAAGCTATTATGAGCTCTGTTTTTTTTTCACGTAAGGATCTATCTCCGCTATCTAGTTTTTTAACCTGTTGATCCGTTAAACTGTCAAAGTATGATAATATTCTAATAAGAGGAGCTACTTCCTCTATTCTGTCTGTTACTTTTTCTTCTTTTTTTCCAGATTTAATTAATCTTTGCTTGTCGTAGATGATTACATATTTTTTTTCGCTTAAGTTTTTCAGTATATTATTAACGTTTATAATATCTTGACCTGCATAATCATCTTTACCGGTATATTCTCTATAAAGTTCTGAAGGCCATATTTTAAGAATTGATGGTTGTATTTTTTCGTTCCCATATGCCAGGAGTTCACCAATTTCATTGCCTTTGTAGTATTCAGTAGACTCTGTTTTTTTGTTTTCACTTTTATCATGAAGTAATTTATACAGTGCGTTAACTAATTTGTCTTCAGATGTAGTTAGTTTAATACCAAGGGTTTTTATGGTAACACCGGAACTTTTTATAAATTCCTTTAGTTCTGGAGAAAGATTTTCAAATTTATTTTGTTTTTTCTTTTGATCATAATGTTGTAATTTATTGTCAGTAAAAAGGCCAGAGTGTCTTACTTTGCTTGCTTTTCTCTTTTTTAGAACTTCTTCTAATAAGGTTACGATTTCTTGACGAGATAGTGATCTTTTTGGGCCTATTTTCGCTATGGTGTCTTTGAAAATTTCAGTTTGTTCTTTGGTTAGCGCCTTTGTTCCTACAGTATCTTTTTTCCATTGTTCTAGTTCTTTAGCTTTAATCTCTATTGAAAGGCCATCGCACAATTCAAATGATCTAACTTGTTCTAATGTTTTTACAACCTTTCCGGTTGTTGTATCTATAACCTGTAATTCATAAGTGCTTAAAAATTTATGTGATGGTGGAAGCATTACGTGGCAATCAAACTGAGTTTGATCTGAACGGTAATGTTGGTATAAAGTTTCTTTGTGCTTAACAATATATAATGCTAGATCAATGTATTTTGATGAGTGTAATAATTCATTGGGGATTAAACCAGCTTTTGCCCAAATTTGAATTTCTTCTATAGTCCATGATTCGTTAAGCCCTGGTTTGATATTTGTTTTCATTATAGACATCCCTTTGTTTATTGGATTTTAATGTCATAGTTGCAAAACTACTGAGTACCTGTGGTTTTTGAGTCAACTTTCCTTTGTTGCCATCAAAATCCATTACTGAATTGTATCCGTTGCCAATATCTCGTCCTTTGAGGATTTCAAAGTAGATTGTGGATTCTATTGGTATTGGATTGCCATTACGATCTTTGTTTCCATCGCTAGTGTAGTGAAATTTTCGATTGAACATACCGATCACAATCGATGCTATGCGCTCAATGTCTCCAGCTTCTCCTATGGCCAAAGGATTTAAATCTGCTTCTGTCACTACTGTTCTATTAAATTGTGCAGCAACGACAATGGGTAGTCCTGTTTCAATAGCGCAGTCTTTGAGCATTAAGCAAATTTCTTTGACTTCTTCTTGCCTACCTGCTCTAGAGGGTTGTGCTGATTTTATGAGTTGTATGTAGTCTATGCAAATTAGGATTTTGCTGTGCTGTTTTTTGATTAAGGCTATAGCTTCTACTAAATTATTTATAGTCATTTCAGGGCGGTCGTCTTTGTTCGCCTGTATGACTTTGATTCGACCACTGTCAAAGTAATTAGTGAAAAATGTTTTTTTCTTGTCTTTGAAAAGATCTAATTTTTCTTTTCTGATGTACTCACACTTGCCATCTTTTAAGTATTCTTGCATTGAACGTTTGTTGTTTCCATTGGTAATTTCTTCGTTCATCCAGGTATTAAGGAACGAGACTTGAATAGAATGCGCGGCTTCTTCATAAGTAAAGAAATAAATATAGAGCTCAGGATCTTGTTGAAGTGCTCCTAGTGAGAAATTAATCAAAGCTGAAGTTTTACCGTGCGATGTTGGTGCTGCTATGATTGAAATGGCTCCTCCTGGGAAGTCCAAGTCAATCTCTCCTATTTTAAAGCCAGTCGGGGTACCTGGTGAAAGATTTTGAAGTTCTTTGATCAATTCTTCTTCAGAGTTGTTTTTGAGTATATAACTTAATGGATGTTCGTCTGGTGATTCATGATTGATAGTTGACACTAGTGGTTGTATGAGTGTTGGTATAGCGCTGTTTATTTGGTTTTGCACTTGCTTCCTTACTATTTCTAGACTGCCAGTTAATTGGTAGAGGTCGTTAAAGTCAGTTGGTCCATCTTTAGTTTCCAGGCCTGTGAAATCTGGTTCATAGAATTTAATGTTGGTTTCTGATTGTAGGTCTTTTTTTATTGTTTCGCTCGTCTTTGAACCTGCTTTATCTTTATCAAGGCAAACGATAATTTCAGTGTTTGGATATTTTAATCGTAGCAGTTGAACATTCTTTGAGCTGTTATTGACTGAGCCGCATGACAAAAAGGCGCTTTCATGATGTTCTTGATCTATAGCCATCCAGAGTGTTATTGTGGTAGCAAGACCTTCTGCAACGTATAACTTTTTTGCTTTAACTGGATCACCAATACTAAAAGCTGCTCCCTTTGTCTTAGAACCAGTTAGGAAATATTTACCACCTTGGTGGACGTATTGGATAGCTTTAAGATCACCTGTCTCTATACTGGAAAGTGGAACTACAATTGAATGATTACCTTGTTGATCTGGACCATAACGTAAGCCAAGGCAGGGAGTGATTTTTTTTGCTTCAAGATATGAATGGCCCGTTCCTTCTTGTGCTTCATCCCATGCTTGATTTACTGCCTCATCTGAATCAATGTCAGTCCTCTGATCTGGATTTAGTAATTTAAGTGACAAGGCGTGTATGTTTTGTGAATCGTTTGATTGAAAATGGTTAGCTAATTCTTGAGCTGCTTTTGGTTTGGCGATACCGAGTGATAATGCATACAGCTCTATTAAATCCCCTGTGGCATTGCAACTTTTACAATGAAAAATATGTGTTTGCGGGTTAATACAAAAACTAGTTGGATTGTTGCTTTTACTAATAGGACAGCATGCTCTAATTTCTTTGAGCCCTGATTTAATTTTGTCGGTTTCATGCCCTATGAGCAACAGAACAGATAGGGGATCTAAATAAAGTTTAACTTTTTGAAAATCTGTGTAGCTTTGTTCCATGATTACTTTCTTTTTTGGAATGTCGCCTGGGATCAATCATGCGGCATTCTTTTTTTTATGCTTTTTTACTACCGATATTTTTAATCTGCTAATAAATTTTCCATATCTCCCTTAACGTTCTCTACTGGAATAGATCCATCATGAAAGCGCTTCAAAATGAATTCTCTCACTGATTCTTTGGGATAGAGAGTTTTACCCGGCATCTTAAGGTAGCTTGGGCTATTTCCTTGAATGCGCGCACGGTAGGCTGTACATTTGTCTGTGTAGAGCCCAAGAGCTACTAGGTCGTTAACATCTAGCAGCGCAGTAAGAGTATCGAGTTCCTTGAGGAAAAGTTCTGTTGTTTTCATTAAGAGCCTTTTTTTATAGCTATAATTTTTAAATAAAATTGATTTCTTTTGATAGATTTTGCTCATCTGAAGTTTTGTCGTACGCGATTATCATTTTGTTATTCATGTGACCAGTGACCTTCATGATCTGGGAGTCACTAGCACCTTGCCCGCGTACTAGAGTAACCCAGGTAGCTCGAAGGACGTGCGGAGTAACTTTGATTTTTAGTTTAGCTTTTTTACCTGCTACATCAAACGAATAATTTAAGCGTAGCCTTGTGACTACCTTGCCTCTTCTGGTGATAAATACATACGGTGAATCTTTTCGTGTCTCAGCGGTTGATTCTAGGTAGATTTTCAGTTCATCCATGAAACTTTTTGGATAGCTTATAGGGATTACTTTGAACATCCCGCCAGTCTTAGACTGCTTGAATTTGATGATGTTTTTATCCCAGTCAATTTGGTCGAGCTTGATGCTTATGACTTCAGAAACGCGCTTAGCGCCGTGAAGTAGCGCTCGAGCAATTAAGCTGTCGCGTTCATTGATTTCTGTGAGCTGGTCAACGAATCTTTGCCATTCTGATAGTGTAAGGGCTTCGGTTGCCACTTTATCTCGAATTGCATAGAATGTTGGATTTGATGCCAACGTCGATGGTTGTGCTTTTCTAAACCAGCCCCGACTAATTCTTTCCAGGTATCCTGTGAAAGATATATAAACAGCTGCATACAGTTGGCGAGTTCCCTCAGACCATTGCTCTATTTGCTTGATATGATCAATAATTAACTCATGTGGCATTTCTCTAAAATGACCAACGGTAAAATCTTTTCCATCACCATCAAGTCGGGGGATGATACTGCGACGAATCATATTCTCGATGTAATAGGCGTAATTTCTTCGTGTGCCAGTTGATAGATTTTGTAACCAGTCTTGAATTGCAGCAGTAACTGGCGTGTATTCTAGTTGTTCTATGAATTCATTTTGACTGCGTCTGAGTTCCATCTTGTTTTTGAAGAATTGCAAAGTTTCATCTGTTTGCTTAAGAATGGGGTACAGCTCTTCTTCTGCTTTAATTTTTTTTACTGCTTGAGATGCTGCATCAATTTCTTCTTGTGTCGTTGGCAGACAAATAATCTCGGGGTTTTCTTTTTGAATCTCATTGAGCTGTTCAAGGCTCAATGGGGCGAAAAAATTTTTTTGGTCATTCATAAAACATCGCTTACATCTAAAATATTACTGGTTTCAATATTTAGTATACAGCAGTAGTTGGTTGTATGCAATAGTGAGTTATTGTTTATTTTGTTCGCAAGGTATGCAGACATCTGTATTTTTATAGACAACGTTTTTTAGGGTAAACAATGAGACGATAAAACATGATACGCACTTTAATAGCTGTTTGCTTAATAATTTTGAACAGCGGAAGGCTTCTTGCTTGGAATAAGCAGCAAACGTTATATATTCATGCCATTCTGGAACTTGAAATAAATAGTATGCCTGGAGTTGGCAACAAAGAGTGTCCTTGCTGCCTTGAGAAGCTGTTGTTGCTCTATCATTCAGCAATCTTAGTGCCTAGCTTACAGATTGCATTGCGAGAATACATATGTGCTGCATTGAGATGTAATGGTGGTTCTTCTGTGGATTGTTCCCGCGTTAACAGAGAGAGCGTGGAATTGAAAACATTGCTAGAAGCATCAATTCCACAATCATGGCTTCGCATGACGCTTAATCGGTTAATAAACTTAAAAAAGGCAATTGCCGACAAATTGTAGACAGTTGAAATTTGAGTGAAAAAACCACCAAAGAATTGCTCTATGTTTTTACATAAATTTCGCGATAATTTCGCGATACTTTTTCAATTAAATGCACTAATAAGCCAGTCCAGATCGGCGCTTTCAGGACTCCTGGTATTTTACCTAAAAAGCAGAAAATTTCGCGATACTTTATATCAAAGACCACAAGATGGATCGAGCTTCTCCGCTTGATTGGATGAGTCCTTGTTTTTTCAAGAATGAAAGATCTAGCTGGATGGTTCTTTCTGTTAAAGCGACTCTGAGTTTTTTCATTAACTGTAGTCTGCTAAGAGGTCCATCTTTCAGTAAACTTAATATTTTAATTTGTCGACGGCTGAATTATCAGTGTCTTTCGTATGTCCTTACGACTAACCTAAGACCAAGTAATGACACTTTATAGACTTATCCCTGACTCTTTATTTATGTCATCAAGCTTAAGCAATATGGCTTCCCTACCTTCCTTTTCACGAACATCTTGATTCATCTCTGTTAAAATCTCATAGAATTGAGCAAGATCCCTTTTGTCTTCCGCAGTCCAATCTTTCAATTCTTTTCTCTCCCCATCTTTGAAGGATACGGACATGGTTGTTTTTTTCATGATTGCCCCAATCTCTTGATTATTAAAAAATAAAAATGATACGACAGGTATATGACGTAAATTTTACATAAAAATGAAACTTAAAAAGCGTCAAATTGACAGATGGATGAAATGTACCAATAAAAAGGGGAGCTGTATGATTATAACGATTGGTGGAATAAAAGGAGGATGTGGTAAATCTTTGATATCCACAAATCTTACCGTGATTCGATCGCTTATGGGAAAAAAGGTACTTCTTGTTGACGGAGATGAACAAGGAACCTCAGGTGATTGGGCAGACCATCGCGCAGAGCTTGGCATTGAAACTCCATGGACTACAGTACGACTTAAAGCAAATGCTGTAAGGACTGAAGTCCAAAAGTTATCAAAAAATTATGACGATATCATTATTGATTGTGGCGGGAGAGACACTGCTTCACTTCGTGCCGCTCTTATGGTTTCAGATGTATTTTTAGTTCCATTCCAACCGAAGAGTTTTGATATTTGGACATCTGCAAAAGTATCTGAATTGGTTCAAGAAGCAACAATGCTAAATGAGAAACTGAAGACATATGTTTTCATCAATTGCGCAGGTACAAGGGGAAGCGACAACAATGATGCAAAACAAATCCTTTCCAAGATGGAAGGACTTTGCCTGTTGCCGACCATGATCTCTCTTCGCAAGGCATTCTCGAACGCTACAGCTGAAGGTCTGGGGGTTGTAGAGCTCGGAACTGATAAAAAGGCCACAGAGGAGATTAAAGCTCTACATGATGCCATATTTAATGGCGTAAAAAAGATAGCAAAAAGACATTAATAATATGTCGAAGTGATGTCATGGCATTACGTCAAAATGACACACTAAAGACAATGTTTTTATATAAAAAGGACATAGATATGGCAATAAAAGAATTAAGAAAAACTATCAAAGCTGTACCAATAAAAATCGAAAAAGATGTTGAAAGATTTATCTCCAAGGGTGGTACTTTAGCTGAAAATAGTTCTATTGATGGTGACCATCGTTTAACACTTCGTATTCCAAAATGGCTTATGGATAAAATTGATGTTAAACGTAAGCAGCGTGTTGGAAAAATTTCTCGTAATTTATGGATACTGGAAACGCTTGAAAAGGTAACAAGATAGTAGCTCCAGTTTTAAACCAGAGCTACTAACGATTAAATTATTCAAAAATTACATGAAAGACAGATCCATCAGGATAGAAAATTTTATTTTTTTCTAAATCGCTAATAAGTCGCAATGCCGTTGACGTTCCAATTTGTCGTAAAAATTGAAAGTATTGTTTTAATAAATGTTTAGTATCAGGACAATATCCTTTGCTAGCATTTTGTATGTTTGCTTTTACTTGATAACATTTTAATATTAAAGCCACGTATTCATCTTCATTAATATCTGTGGTTCGTGGGCTTGAATAAAATTCATTGCGTACAGGATCAAATACAAGGTCTGCAGATAAAACTACTGGATATAAAACTAAAAAAACTAAAAACTTTTTCATAGAAAACCCCTAAAAACATTGATTAATAATACTATAATTTACAACTTTACTATATTTAAAAGTATATTTTGCGCAACAGCCCCCCGTATAAATTAAATCACTAATTTGTCATGCATGTGACTTAAGACTTAGATAGCAAACTTAATTTCTATAAAAATTACACTACTCTAATTCTTGAGAAGTTTTTGCACCATAGGCTAATAATAATTTGACAATATCCGTCTTACCAGAACTTATAGAATACGTTAAAGGAGTTTTACCTCGTAAAGAACTTGATATATTCGAATATGAACAAAATGGTTGATTTACAAATGCTCCATTATCTAATAAAATTCGAACTGCTTTCCAATTACCTGAATCTATAGCAGCAAAAATTGGATAACTATAGTTGTTTTCATTTCCTATTTTGCAATTAACATTTGCTCCATTTTTAATAAAAAGCTCTAGTATTGATTCTTTTTCATAAAACAATCGATAACACCTATTAGCAGAATCAGTGCTCCAAATTTTATTTGGTTTATAACCTAAGTTGATGAGTTCTTGTAATAAATCTAATAGTAGATATAAAGAGACTTCTTTAGCTGATGGATGTGGATTAAGAACATCCATTACATCATCAATATTGAAAGAATAAAGCGTCATATCTTGTATAGGTTTATAATCATTTTTTTCATTCCTATTCAAAATTGGCTTATTTTTATCAATAAACTGTTGTCCATTTCTTAATAAGAAAATCATAGATTCTATATCACGTTTTTTTAATAACTCATTTAAACAAACAAAATAATGACCTATACAATATGGAAGCCATTTTTGTTGAGTGCTAATCTTCTTTAAGATACAAAGAGCAGATTTTGCATCACCTAAATTAACAGCATCATCAAGAAGCTCTGTACACTTAGCAAATACATCATCGGTAAATCCTTTATGACTTTTCACATAATGATCTAATAATTCTGTCAAAGCCTCAGAACTTCCCACTAATGTTGCAAAAGTTAATGGATGACATGTTGCATCAAGTAAGGTGTTAACATCAGCTCCTGCAGTAATTGCATCTTTAACATCTTTAGCAGAGTTACTTGTAATCCCTTGATAGAGTAAATATTGAGCTTTACTTATTTTACCAACCTGAATCAAAACTTTTGAATAAGCTTCAATATCAATGGTCACCTGTAATTTTGAATTAGTGTTATTTACAACTCCACAACCTGTACGAGCAATTTCTTCTGCTTTATTATTTAGCGCAAAAAATATGCACAATATAGAACTTTTAAAAAATTTCATTTATAACCCCCAAATGTGAATTTTCAGGGACTGTCCTAGATTGCCCGTGGTATTGCGGTAAGGCAACGCCAGAGATATCTAGAACAGCCCCAATTTTTATACTTATCGAGCTCCAAGTATTAATAAATACTTAGCGACATTGAGATGTCCTAGCATTAAAGCTAATGTTAAAGGAGTTCTACCATCAATAAGTTTATTAATATCAGCACCAAAAGCGATTGCTTCTTTTAGTTGAGCTTCAGAATCATTCAAAATTGCAACATGAAGCGTCTCTAGTGCGGTTTTAAGGCCAGTCATTACTGAAACTAATCTATATGTTGTATAGCTTGGAATGTTATTGTTAATAACTAAAGCATGAGATGGACAATTTGCATACAAATATATTGGCTGATTGCTATTATTAACAACATCAACACTTTGAACCGTTTGTTGATTAGCAAAAATCTGAGTTGCTAAAGCTATAGAAATAGCTGACAATACAAAATGTTTTTTCATAAAAAATAACCCCTAAAAACATTGATTAATAATACTATAATTTACAACTTTACTATATTTAAAAGTATATTCTGCGCAACAGCCCCCCGTATAAATTAAATCACCATTTTGCTATAAGGACGAGCCTTGGCGATTTTGAAGTAGGACAGCTAGCTATGGCTTTATTGTCAGTAAGATGAGTTTGCCAAGCAAGGTATTGTTACCGCTCCCGTCTGGGGAAAGATGAATCGTACGGAGCGTAGTAAAGTTCTCCGTGATTTTCATAAGGGAAAAATTGCCGTTATCACTTCATGTGCCTTGCTTACTGAAGGCTACGATGAGGATAAAATTTCCTGCATCATTATGGCCAGACCCACTAAGTCAAAAAGTTTGTTCACTCAAATGGTGGGAAGAGGACTAAGACTTGATAGAAAAAACTCAAAAAAAAATTGCTTGGTCCTCGATTTCACAGATCAACATAACAACCTGAATTCAATAATCACGCTTGCTCAAATTATGCCAAAGGCAAATATCATTGTTGACAACCACGGAACACCAACGAATTTCAACCGAGACAAACAAAAAATAAACTCCTCACAAAGTATCGATGAAGAGTTTAATGTTCTAGGGTGCCCCAAATTTATTTGGATAAACCTAGGAGATGAACTATCGTTGTCAAGTAATCAGAGCAAAGACATTAAACATACAATTAAAGCAACTAAGCAGTCAAAGAACTATCGAAAACCTATGGATTCAAACACTGCAGTATGGGTTGAAGAGTATTTAAAC
>Ga0163151_10009220_pt1 | contig 10802 bp, 7 predicted proteins | sample OliLakLV19MP5IB2_FD_145596 | JGI IMG/M metagenome (GOLD analysis project Ga0163151, IMG submission 145596) | Freshwater microbial mat bacterial communities from Lake Vanda, McMurdo Dry Valleys, Antarctica - Oligotrophic Lake LV.19.MP5.IB-2 | ecosystem: Environmental > Aquatic > Freshwater > Lake...
TCCGGCCTCGTGCGCTGCCGCTGCTGACGGAGTTCGAGAGCGTGACGGGGCTTCGCAAAATCTGGACTACGTTCAGCGCTGATCAGGTGGACCTGAACGCAAAAAACCCCGAAGTGCTGCTGGCGCTTTTGAACGCCCTGCTTTTTTACGTGAGCAAGGGTGCCAGGTACATCAGACTCGACGCCATAGCCTATTTGTGGAAAACCATCGGCACCAATTGCATTCACCTGCCGGAGACTCACCGAGTGATCCAGGTGTTTCGGGCTGTGCTGCTGGATGTGGCCCCGCACGTCATGCTGGTGACCGAAACAAATGTTCCGCACGCGGACAATATTTCCTATTTTGGAGACGGGCAAAATGAGGCCCAATTGGTGTATAATTTCGCGCTTCCTCCCATGGTGTTGCACGCGCTCTTGCGGGGTGATGGGCGTCACCTGACACGGTGGGCGCATGATCTGAAGGCTCCATCCGACCAGACAACTTTTTTCAACTTCCTGGCCTCGCATGATGGGATCGGACTGAATCCCGCTCGGGGCCTGCTTCCGGATTCCGAGATCGCCTACATGGTGGATCGATGCCAGGCGCACGGAGGCCGCATCAGTTACAAAACCAACGCGAATGGAACCTGCAGTCCGTACGAGATGAACATCGTCTTTTTTGATGCGCTGAATGATTGCGCTGCGGGGGAGGAATTGGAATTGCAGGTGGATCGCTTTCTTGTTTCCCAGGCAATCATGCTGGTGTTGAGAGGGGTCCCGGGTATTTATTTCCATTCGCTTTTTGGGTCAAGGAATGACTTTGAGGCGGCTGCTTCGAGCGGCATCCATCGTCGAATCAACCGGCGGAAACTGGAAAAAGCGGAGCTGGAAAGGGAACTCGCTGATCCAGGGTCGTTGCGATCCCGTGTCTTCGGTCCATTTTGTAAAATGTTGAAGGTGCGCAGGAATCATGCGGCTTTCAGCCCCGGAGTCCGGCAGTCGGTATTGGACCTGGATTCGCGGGTTTTTGCCCTGGTCAGGAGTTCACCCGACGGCGACGGGCGGATTCTTTGCGTGAACAATGTCACATGCGGGTCTGTTTCGTTGTCGATTGATTCTGATGGCGTCATGGACTCGGGCGGGACCTGGAAAAATCTGGTGGGAAAAGAATCTCTGCATTTTGCTGGCAAAGGTTCCTTGTCGCTGACGCTGCGCCCTTATGAATTTTGCTGGCTTAAAGCAGAGCCGGAGGAGTCGATGCAAATCAATGAACAAACCGCCCATGGAAGTGTGGCAGGTTGAACTGGTAACTACTCTATGTCTGATTTTTTTCAAACTGGCGCCATCGCCACATTGCACCGGTTGGGGAACTGGAACCTGGAGAAGATTGAGGGCGAGCTGGAGGAATACAACAAGGAGACGCCAATTGCGCTTATCCTCCCTTGTCACGTCAAGGAGCTTGGCACTCCTGCGCTCAGACGGATCGTCAAAGAATTGTCGCACATCAAATATTTACGTCAGATCGTGGTGGGCATTGACGGGGCGGGTGTCCGGGAATGGAGGAAAGCGAAGAAGTTTTTTTCCCAGCTCCCGCAAAAGCCCGTCCTGCTTTGGAACGACGGCCCGCGCATACAGAAGATCTATGAGAAGCTGAGCGAGGCGGAACTCGAAGTGGGTCCGGGAGGGAAGGGCCGCAACGTCTGGACCTGTTTTGGTTACGTCCTTGCAAGCGAACAATCGCGGATGGTGGTGCTGCACGATTGTGACATCATTACCTACAACCGCGAGCTTCTGGCGCGTCTCGCTTATCCGGTGGCCCATCCGAGCCTGGGCTTCGACTTCTGCAAGGGTTATTACGCCCGGGCCACAAAAAAGTTGAACGGACGTGTCATGCGCCTGCTGGTGACCCCGATTTTGCGAGCCTTGAAAAGCATTCTTGGCTCCCAGCCGTATCTGATCTACATGGACACCTACAGGTATCCGCTCGCAGGCGAGATCGCCATGGATTTGGATCTGGTCAGGCGTGTCCGCATCCCCTACGACTGGTCATTGGAGGTCGGAATGCTGGCTGAGATTTTCCGCAACGCCTCGCCCCGCGCCATCTGCCAGGCTGAGTTGTGTGACAACTACGATCACAAACATCAGGAGCTGTCGCCGCGTGATGCCGACAAAGGACTGCACAAAATGTCGGTGGACATCACCAAGTCTTTCTTCCGGCACATGGCTGCTGAAGGGATCAAGGTTGATGTCGGCCTGCTGGATACGCTGCTCAGCGCCTATATGCGTCAGGCCGAGGATTCTCTCCGTTTTTATTCGGCTGATGCCGCAGTAAATGGGTTGAACTTTCCGCGCCATGAGGAGGAAAGCGCCGTGGCAACGTTTGCCCGGGGAATTCAGTCCGCAGCACGCGCCTTTTTGAGCGATCCCCTCGCGACCAGCCTGGTTCCGAGCTGGAACCGCGTCCAGTCCGCCCTTCCTGATCTGTTGGATGACCTCAATGAAGCCGTACACCTCGATAATGAAATCTCGAAGTCGTCAAATGAGTTTGTATGAAAACCGGCGCGGTCATTTTTGACATCTATAAAACCCTGCTGGATGTCATGCCTCCTCCCGGTGACGCGGAGACAGGCTGGCGAACCTTGTGCATATCGAAGCTGGGGGTGGCAGAGGGGCCGACACTCGCCCAGTTCGATACGGTCACCAGTCAGATTACCGCCACTGAGAATTTAAACTCGAAAGCCCGGGGAATTTCTTGTCCAGAAATATACTGGCCTGAAGTGGCGCGGCGCGGTTGGCCGCTTTTGGCTGGCATTTCTCCTTCAGGGCTCGACGATTTCCTCTACGAACATGCCAGGCTGCAACGCTCCGTCTCGTTGATGAAGGGGGCTGCAGCGGTTTTGCGCGCGTTGTCCGGGAGGAAGAAGCTTCTTGGTCTGGCGTCCAACTCCCAACCCTACACGCTTCGTGAGCTGGACCAGGCCTTGCGGGCTGAAGGCCTGGACATGGGGCTTTTTCAACAAAGACTGACCTTCCTTTCCTTTCAGCATGGGTTTAGCAAACCAGACCCGCACGTGTTTCAAATACTTCGGGCCCGCCTGGCGCACTCCGGCATCTTTCCTTTCGAGGTTTTGATGGTTGGAGACCGCGAGGACAATGATGTCCGTCCGGCGCAGGCGGCAGGTTTTCGAACCTGGCACTTGAATGATTCCTGTCCGCCTTACGGGGGTGATTGGAAGCAGCTTGGCGAGCACCTTGCCGTGGTTTAGGTTCCTGTCACGAGGCGGACCAGAGCAGTGGAAACAACTGTTCGGAAGCCACTTTCAATCGGATCAAATCATTCTGGGCCGAGTTAATCGACATCAGGTCCGGACTGCTGAATTCTCCGGTAACGGCATCCGCCCATCTTTGTGCATAAGCTTGGCCCGAGAGCCAGCGATCCGCTGTGTCGGGCCAGGAACTGGTTTTTAAACATCCCTCCGCCGCCAGCATGCGCCAAGTCTCGAGAAAGGAATTGAGCTTTGCGCAAAGGCTCAAGGATTTTCCGGCGGGTTGCTTGAGAATCTCCATCTGTGCGATCAGGGTCAACCGGCTGAAGGGAACTGGAAAGGGATGCTTTGAGCTTTGCAGCACGGTTGGTATCCCGGCGTATAGCTGGCAGGCGCGTGGTAATTTGGCCTTCCATTTGCCGAAACCCAACTGTTGTCTTTTCACCTCGGCTTTCCAGTCAAAGAGTTCCGGTGAAACCAGGATTTCGTCGTAAGATTGGGGAAATTTGAAACCAAAACGTTTCAGGTCTGGAGCGATATTGGGAATGTTGCGGGCGATCAGCGGCCTCCCCATCGCGGCCGCTTCTAGATAGGGCAGACCGAAACCTTCTTGAATGGAGGTAAAAATTACACATTCACTTGCGGCCATCAGGTCGAACACCTGTGGTTTTGGTTGGTTTCCGGGTTCACCCAATACTCCTAGTCGCAACCGCCAGCCGTTTTTGCCGACTTCGTGTTCCAGTTTTTTGGCGTAGGAAAGCTCATCTGCAGAACTCACGCCGCCAGTGGTCACCAGCCAGGCCTCCGGTCGGAGCCACCGCGTTAACAACAATGCTTCCGCCATGTTTTTTCTTCGCAGCAGGCGGCACGGCAGGATCCATATCGGACCGTCGTGACCACCCAGCCTCGCCCGGATCCAGTTGGAGGCCTTTTTAATCGAAGCTTTCGCCGGGGGCTTGATGCGTCTGGCCAGGTTGGGAAGCCATGAAACTCTGCCGCCCAGATGTTTTTGAAGAACCTTTGTGTCGCACTGGTTGATGGCCAGGTGATGGACATGTTCGGAGGGTGGAAAGATGGCGGTCGCTGCTCGCGTCAGGGTTGCGCAGCCGGAGCGCCGCATCTCGGGCCAGCGCAGCCAGCGGTTTTCACACCACCAGTCGTGATGTTGCGATAAGAGTTTGACACCCAGCTGATCACAGGCATGGCCAAGTTCCCGGGTCAAAATCAAGTTGCGGGCAATCCCCAGGTTGTGTGCCCAGACAACTGTCTGCCGGCCATTCGCATCACCCAAAAGTTGATGAATCTTCGCCCGGATCTGAATCCGCAAATGGTCGGGCGGCTGCTTTAACTCGGAAAAGTAGCCAAAGGTTGGTTCGACAAAAAATTCAACCGGCACCCGGCCGGCCAGGGTCCGGAACTGTTTGTTCCAGGCATCGTCATCCGCTTCGCCGGTGGCGAGAACGACCTTCTGGATGGTGTCCTTAAATTTCCCGAGCAAAAAGGGTGTCGCCAGTTCGATCACACGCCGCACCCCGCCGGGACGCAGATGATAGTGAAGAATGATGAGATTCATCAGAGCAATAAAGAATGGGAAGAATCAGTTTACTCAGCTCCTTCACCGAACAGATTGGCCAGCCGTCCCGCCAGTTTTCGCCTGGCCACGGAATAGGAAAAATATTTCAACCCGAGGTTGAAGTTGATCGACGCCCATTCGCAGCGCAGGACTTCATCTGAAAGGATCCGTCTGGTCTGTTCAACCACCTGATTGGTGACCAACTGGCTCATTCCGATGGATTTGAAACCGAGCGGGTCAATGTCGCGGGCGTAAACAGAATAGGTGTTCACCACCACCGGTTTGCCAAAATAAACCGCCTCCAGGAAGGCGTTGCCGAACCCTTCATAATGGCTGGGATAAGTCACCAGATCGGCATGGGGATAAACGTCAAAAAGGGTGTAGATCTTTTTCCCCTCGCTGTTGACGCCGCGGGTTTCGCTGATCCGCTCCGAGATGAATCGAACGTCAATCTTTGCATCGTCGATCCGTTCACGAAGCATCTGGAGGTAGGAATTTCCTTCATCGCCCGCAGCGTGGGAGATGACCAGTTTGGCCCGCGGATTGTCCAGGCGCCGGACCAGCTCGATGGCGTGTTCGATTCCTTTTCGGGCCACAACACGAGTCGGCTGGAGGATGAAGATGTCATCGTCGCGCAAACCGATTTCATGACGCAGATCCGAGTTGAAACCGTCGATTCCAGGCGGCGGAGTTTCAAAATCAACGATGTTTGGAATCACGACCGAAGGAAGGCTGAATCGGCGGGCCAGCTCTTTCTGCCCCATGGAATTGATGACCACATGTTCAGTGCGCGGCAAAGAGGGGGGGAACGCCGCTTGCAGATAGTCGTTCACGGAGCTGAGGGTGAATCGTTCCCGTTCCCAGGTGAAATCATGGTGATGCGCGATCGTCGGCAGGCCCGTTTCCGCCATGACCTCGGTCATCGCCAGCCCCAGCGGCACATGCATTGGAATCGCCAGGATGTTTTGCGGGATCAAAAGTTCGAGACGGAATTTCTCAATGAAACTATAGATTTCATCTTTCAAACGCTCCTTCAGCGACTGAATCTGGTTGGTGACGGACCGGCTCCGCGTGACTTTTCCGAAAAGATGGCTCTGGACGTCGCACACCTCGGGGTGACCAAAAAACGCGAGAGGTGCGTGAAAACTTTTTTCCGGCGGTGTGTCAAGAATGCCCGCCATCCAGTAGGTGGAATGCCCCATGGCTTCGAGGATGCTGGCCCACTTGTCTGCTTCCAGGGTTACTCCATCGGTTCCGTGGAATCGTGTTGAGATAAAACCGATCCGTTTGGACGGGACGTTCGGGAGTATGGAAAGGCTCATTATTGCGCATGGAGTTCACGTAACATCCTGTCACATTAATGCATCACTCGATGAAGATCGAGTGCTCGTACGAAGCGAAGTCAGGTAAGTCAGGTTAATTATTTTTAATGTTCGTTTCATGGGCCATTAATGATGGAATGTTTTGATCTTCGCCGGGAGATCGACCCAGTGAACGAGAAAAAAATTAATTCTGGAGGCTGCGTCCAACAAGGGCGGTCAAAAGGTAGGTTGAAAGTCGTGGATTTATGCGATTGTTGATCGTTGAAGATGAAAAAAAGGTGGCGGAGTTCATCGCCTTAGGGCTCCGGTCCGAGCGTTTTGCGGTGGATGTGGAGCATGACGGCACCACCGGCTGTCATCTGGCGTTGAACCGGCCGTACGATCTTCTCATCCTGGACCTGTTGCTTCCGGGGTGCGGCGGCATCGAGATCCTGAAACGGGTCCGGGAAAATAAACTCGAGGTCCCTGTCCTGATCCTCACGGCCAGCTCAGGAACAGAGGAAAAAGTTCGAAATTTCGAGGCCGGAGCGGACGACTATCTCACCAAACCGTTTGCCTTCGCCGAACTCCTGGTCCGGGTGAAGGCTCTGCTCCGCCGGGGAACCAAAAACGCACAAAATGTCCTGCGGGTGGCGGATCTGGAGCTTGACCGCCTGACGCAGAACGTTCGGCGGGACGGACGAAAAATCGAACTTACTTCGAAGGAATATTCTTTGCTGGAGTTTCTGATGACGAATCCTGCCAGGGTCTATTCCAGGACGATGATCGTGGAGCATGTGTGGGACGAAAGTTTCGAGGGGCTGACAAATATTGTGGATGTTTACGTCAGACATCTGCGCCGAAAGATCGACGACTCCTTTGATCCCAAGCTGATCAAAACTGTGCGCGGTGTTGGTTACTGTATAGAAAGCCCATGATCAACCGACGTTCCATTCGGTTTCAGATGGTTGGCTGGCATGGCTGCCTCATGAGTGTTGTATTCCTGGTGTTCGGCTGTTTCATGTATGTGTCGCTGAAGCATTATCTGGAGGAAAACCTGAAACAAAAACTGGAGGACCGCGCGGAACAGATCAGCTCACAGTTTTTGTTCGATCCGGAAGCTTTGGACCCGGCCTGGCTCTCCCGACAGATCAACGCCCGCTTTTCGCCCGAAAACAACGGGCGCTTCGTGCGGGTCACACTGAACGAGACCAATATTTTGTTCCGGTCGTCAAACCCCAGGGACGGCAGCCTGGACGCCTCCCAGATTCCTCGTGTGACCGGTGAAAAGAAAAAGGGTTTTCGCAATGAGCGGGCGGTTGTGCTCGCAGGGCTTCCGGTGGAGAGTCCTCAAGGCAGGTTCTTTGTGGAAGTTGGCGCTTCCCGTGCGCCCATCGCAGAGGTTCTGAACCAGGCGGTCATCGCCATCATGATCGCGGCCCCCGCTTCAATATTGGTGGCCATGATCGCCGGATATTTCCTCGTCAGCAGAGCGCTGAAACCTGTGGCTCAAGTCGCGTCCACGGCGGAAAAGATCACGTTCCACAATCTCAACGAAACCATTCCGGAAACGCAATCTGGTGATGAACTTGAGAAACTGACGGTGGCGCTCAACCGGATGATTTTCCGGCTCAACGATTCCGTTGGATACACAAAACGATTCATCGCGGACGCATCCCACGAACTACGGACTCCGCTGACGATCATCCAGGGCGAACTGGAACGGCTGGCTCAAAATCAGGAACTGCCCTCCCACGTCCGGGAATCAATCGGGAGCAGCCTGGAGGAAGTGGAGCGTCTGACCAAAATCGTCGAAGGATTGTTCGCCCTGTCGCGTCTCGATGCGGGTGAGGCCCAGAGCGAGTCCGTGACGTTCGATTTTACGAAACTGGCGCAAACCACCGCCGAGCAAATGTCTCTCCTGGCCGAGGACAAAAATCTTAAACTAACCTGCGAAGGTCAGTCTCCGATGCCGGTCCTGGGAGATCGATCAAGGTTGAAGCAAGTGATCGTGAATCTCGTGGACAACGCCATCAAATACACTCCGGCCGGGGGACAGGTCAAAATCGTGACCAGGGTGATCTGCACCAACGCTTGCCTGGAGGTCATCGACAATGGAATTGGCATTCCTTCCGAAGCTGTCCCCCATGTTTTTGAGCGGTTTTTCAGGGTGGACAAAGCCCGGTCCCGTGAAATGGGCGGGGCCGGCCTGGGATTGTCCATCGTTCGTTCGATTTGCAACGCCCACGGCGCGCACCTGGAAGTGATCAGTACGGAAGGCTTGGGGACCAAAGTTCAAGTGATCCTCCCCTTGAGTTTTCGCCGGGTGGAGGAAGGTCTTCTCAGAATCGGCAAAAAGCTGGACCCCGCCCCAGTTGACAAGCTTGAGAAAGCCGACCGACCCGCTTTCGGATAAACCGACACGGTTTCATCGCCAAGTCCCGCAGCGATAGGAGCTGGTCCTGGACGGTTCGACCGTGTCCATGCAGTTGGGGCCTTCGGGCCCTCACCCCAGCCCTCTCCCAAGGGGCGCAAGGAGCGAGGGAGGCGTTTCCGCCCGCAGGATCACGCTCACCGTCCAGTTGCAAATCCAACGCGGAGTAGAATCGTTCCCTCTCCCCGGGGGCCCCGGGGGAGAGGGTTAGGGTGAGGGCGATGGTTTTTTCAACTGCATCGTTGGCTAAGGATTGACTTGGGGCTGGCTGCTGCTTGAATTCCTCGCCGAATTCTGAAAGAAGCGAAATTTCCTGCGCGTAGAAAAAGAAACCGTTCGCATAGATTGAGTTTAAATTTATATTCCAAAATTATTATGGCCCCCAAAACACCTGAAAAATCCGTTGATCCCAAACCCGGCGAAAAAACCTCAGAAGCCTCCCGGGCCACCGCCACACGCCAGAGGGACCTGGATGCCGCCATTCTCAGCATCACCAAAGCCTATGGCGACGGCAGCATCATGCGTTTGGGCGATGCGCAGGCGAAAGTCAAAATTGATGTCATTCCGACGGGGGCGTTCGGGGTGGACCTCGCTTTGGGAGTTGGAGGACTGCCCCGCGGGCGGGTGGTTGAAATCTATGGTCCCGAGTCCTCGGGTAAAACCACGCTCATGCTTCATGTGATTGCAAACGCACAAAAAGCAGGAGGACTGGCGGCCTTCATCGATGCCGAGCACGCCCTCGATCCGGGTTATGCCAAGCGCCTGGGCGTGAATCTCGACGATCTGTTGGTTTCCCAGCCCGATAGCGGTGAGGAAGCCCTGACGATTTGTGAAACCCTGGCCCGTTCCAACGCCCTGGATGTCATTGTAATCGATTCCGTGGCGGCGCTGGTTCCGAAGGCGGAGCTGGAAGGTGAAATGGGCATGGCCACCATGGGAATGCAGGCGCGATTGATGAGTCAGGCGTTACGTAAGTTGACCGCGATTTTGAACAAGGCCAAAACCACCTGTATTTTCACCAATCAACTCCGCGAAAAAGTGGGCGTCATGTTCGGTAGCCCTGAAACGACTCCGGGAGGGAAAGCCTTGAAATATTATGCCTCGGTTCGGATCGATATCCGGCGCAAAGACGCCTTGAAAGATCCGGCCGGAAACGTCATAGGCAACAACGTCAAAGTCAAAATTGTTAAAAACAAAGTCGCACCACCCTTTGCGGAAGCTGAGTTTGAAATCCTTTTCAACCACGGGATCAACAAGGAAGGGAGCATCATTGAGGCGGGACTCGCCGCAGGAGTTGTGGATAAAAAAGGTGCCTGGCTGCAATTTCAAGGAGAACTGATCGGACAAGGCAAGGAGGCCGCTCGACAGTCCCTGATAGAAAAACCGGAACTTGGCAAAAAAATCATCGATGCAGTCCTCGCCAAGAGGAACGGCGAACCGGCAGCCAAGGAAACCACAGCCGCGCCTCCAAAAGCGTGAGGTCGAAAGCGCCGGAGGCGCGGCGCGGCGCGTGTCGGGTCTGAATAAAACTGGGGCCTACACGGACCGCGGGTCTGTGACCTGCAGCGTTATGTTTGGAACGGACGTTTGGTATAAACGGTCGCGATTTTCGCCATGTGCTGCGAGTCACAGAGTCGCGGTCCTCGCGGAACGTCGGCAGCGGGTTGATCGCCAAATCTGCGGATCGCGGTTCTGTGAACCGCAGCGCTCTGCCATGAAGAATGCTTTGAAAACAAGCGGCACTGAAAGGACTGACTTGTGCTGCGGCTCACAGAGGTAACAGACCCGCGCTGGAGTTTGGATATTTATTATGAACAATAGGGCTCAGATGTTCACGGAGCTTTGATCCAGCGCCAGCGGCGCGACATGTTTATAGCCCGTTTCCAACAACAAGCGCCAAGCTCCAGCGGAGCGGGATGCCAATATGCCAATGGCGGACAATTCAAATTAATAAATCCTATTCGCGGCTAGTTTTTATTATGCCGCTCCTCCGGAGCTCGGTCATTCTGTTGTCTTGGATCTATAAACATGCCGCTCCTATGGAGCTGGCTGCATAGTGTCCAAACTCCAGTTTCAGCTCACAGAGCCGCGGTCCGCGGCCTTCACGGAACGCGGGTCTGTGACCCGCAGCACATCGCCATGAAGAAGGCTTTGAAACAAGCGGCACTTAAAGGACTGACTTGTGCTGCGGCTCACAGAGCTCACAGAGCCGCACTCCAGGGATGTCTCCTTACATCTCATCCACTTTTA
>Ga0163151_10009223_pt1 | contig 10800 bp, 10 predicted proteins | sample OliLakLV19MP5IB2_FD_145596 | JGI IMG/M metagenome (GOLD analysis project Ga0163151, IMG submission 145596) | Freshwater microbial mat bacterial communities from Lake Vanda, McMurdo Dry Valleys, Antarctica - Oligotrophic Lake LV.19.MP5.IB-2 | ecosystem: Environmental > Aquatic > Freshwater >...
CTCGCCCGCCGCAGTACAGGAGGCTCGCGACGAGGCGGAGCGGCTCGCGGCCGGAGTGGCCAAGGCGGAGGAAGCCGTCGGGGCTGCCGCCGCTACATCGGCGACATCCAAGGCATCGCTTGACTCGCTCGACGAGGAGATCGGCGCTCAAAGTTCGCTCGTTTCTCGCCACGAACTCGAACTTGCGGGTCTTGCCGCGCGCGTCGACCTTGCGGCGTCGAGCGTGGGGGGTGCGCGCGGTGAGTCGTTGCGGCAGCAGAACGCGCTGGATCAGGCCGAGCAGCGACGCGAGGCGACCCGAACAGAGCTCAGCAGCGTCGAAGAGGATGCTAGTGAAGTCGGCGATGGCGACGGCGAACTCGGGTCCGTCTATGAAAGCGCGGAAGCGCTCGTGGCGAGCGTGCAAACCCAGATCGAGACCCTTCGAGAAGAGCTGCACGCCTCCGAGCGGGAGCGAGACGCGCTCGCCGCACGGAACTCGGCTCTTTCTCTCGCGGTCGACCAGAAGGACGGCTCCAGTGCACTCGTCGGCGCGAAGCTTGCCGGAGTACGGGGGCTCGTTGCCGAGCACGTCAGGATCGAGCCAGGCTTCGAGGCGGCGATCGCCGCGGCGCTCGGCTCGCTCGCTGACGCCGTTCTCGCCGACACTCGCGACGCGGCCTTTGATGCCCTTGCCCACTCGGCGGCCAAGGACTTCGGGCGTGTAGAGGTCGTGGTGGCCGATTCGGCGGCGGATGCCCGCGCTCGCGCCCGCGCCGATGCGGCCTCCGATGCCACGGCGCCATTCTCGGCACGCGGCGTGCGGCCGGCAGCAGAGGTCGTCACTGCGCCACCCGGTGTGCTCGGGCTGCTCGTGAACGTTGTCATCGCCGATGACCTGCAGGCCGCCCGCGCCGCATACTCGATGGCACCGGAGGAACTCACGTTCGTCACTCGGAACGGCGACGTGCTCACCAAGTTCGTCCTGCGCGGGGGCTCCGGCGCAAAGCGCTCACGACTCGAGCTCGTTGCCGAGCGCGACACCGCGGCAACCAGGTTGACGGCCGTAACCACACAGATCGAGCGCACCCGCTTCGCCATCGCCGAGCAGCGCGGGGCACTCGAGAGCGCGAAGGCTAGTGTTACGACCGCACTCTCGGCCGTGCGAGAGCACGACGCCAACCTCGCCGCCCAGTCCGAGCAACTCGGCAAACTGCGCATCCGGTTGGATGCCGCAGAAGCCGAGTGCTCACGCCTCGCAGACGGCGTCGAGATCGCGACCGACCAAGTGCGCGAAGCCGAAACCGCCCACGACGCCGCCATTGGCGCCCACCAGGAGTTCGAAGCGCAGCCGCGGCCAATGCTGGATGCCTCGGCTCGCGCTGCGCTTCTTGCTGAGGTTGACGCAAATCGTGCAACCGAACTGGAGTTGCGCATTCAGCTCGAGACTGTGCGCGAGCGCGTTCGCGCGGAGCGTGCCCGCGCAGATTCGCTGGCCGCCCAAATGCTTGCCGATCGGGAGGCGGCCGAGGAGCAGGCACGGTTGACCGTGATTCGCGCGCGGCAGGTCGCCGCGGCTTCCGCCGTGGTTGCAAGCTTGCCTGCCGTACTGGACTCGGTCGACCGTTCGCTGTCGCACGCTCGCGTCGAGTTGGCGGCTCGCGAGGCTGAGCGTAGTCAGCAGAACGAGGAGTTGTCTACGCTGCGCCGGGAGGAGCTCGGTCTACGCGACCGCCTGGCTGGAGTAAGCGACACCGTGCATGGTCTCGAGATGCAGAGTTACGAGAAGAAGCTGCACCTGTCGACGCTGCTCGAACGGGCGGGGGAGGAGCTCGGACTCGTTGAGGATGTGCTCGTCGCAGAGTATGGTCCAGTCGTGCCGATTCCCGGCGCGACGGCCGACTCTGACCCGCAACTCTTCGACCGCGCAGAACAACGGGCGCGGCTCGCCGACGCTGAACGCAAGCTCGCGCAGTTGGGCCGCGTCAACCCGCTCGCCCTCGAGGAGTTCGCCGCCCTCGAACAGCGGCACAAGTTCTTGACCCATCAACTGACAGACCTGACGAACACGCGCAAGGATCTGCTCACGATCATTGACGAGATCGACGACAAAATGCAGGACATCTTCGGCAGCGCCTTCGAGGACACCAAGGCTGCGTTCCACGAGGTCTTCCCAATCCTGTTTCCCGGCGGCACCGGTAGCATCCACCTCACCGATCCAGAGAACATGCTCACGACCGGCATTGAGGTCACGGTCAAGCCAGCAGGCAAGAAGATCGAGCGGCTCTCCCTGCTCAGCGGTGGCGAACGATCGCTGGCGGCGGTCGCCTTGCTCATCGCAATCTTCAAGGCACGGCCAAGTCCGTTCTACATCTTGGACGAGGTCGAGGCTGCGCTTGACGACGCCAACCTCGGGCGACTGCTGACGATCTTCGAGGACTTGCGCCACACATCCCAGTTGATCATCATCACCCACCAAAAACGCACGATGGAAATCGCGGATGCGCTGTACGGTGTGAGCATGCGCTCCGACGGCATCAGCGCGGTCGTCGGCCAGCGAGTTGGTGATCGCGCGACCGATTCGAAAGCGAGTTGACATGAGCTCCATCACCCACCAACCACTTCTTGCAAGCGTCGGTATTGCCCTCTGTTTGGTGCTTGCCGGATGCTCGGCTCCCGCCTCCGACCCTCCTCCTGGCGGCGATCCGGGCGCCGAAGATTCCGCCGCAGAGTCCACCGAAACCGCGGCCCCCTCAGAAAACGGCGAAGGCGCCGCCTGTTCCGACGAGCTGGATGCGATCGTCAGCGGTGGCCAGGAGGTCAAGCGAGTTGCCACTTCGCAATACACGGCTGCGAGCATCGCGGGCGACGTGCTTGACGCTGGGTGCATCTACGAGTTCACCTCTCAGGGAAAGGTCGCGCAGTGGGCCTGGCTCCCCGGTGCCGCGACCACCGACGCCACTGATGCGCTTATCGCCGACGGCTTCACCCTGAGCGACACGTTCGAGAACTCGGTTCGCTACGAGTCCCCGGCAGGTGGACTGTATGTGACGGTGATTACGGTTGAGACCGGCAAGGTCGAGGGCTCAGACGGGATCGACCCGATCTTCGGTTTAATCGGCCCGTACGTGGCCGTGTTCCAAGACTTCCAGTAGCGGCAAGAATCGCCGTTCCTTCGTCGCACAACCGGGCCGTCATTCAGCCTCGGCCTGCGATGATTGGCCATGAGTAACCTCCGCCTCCGCGACTATCAGCCCTCCGACATGGATGCGATCCTGCGGCTTTGGGATGAGATTCGAGTCGAAGGGGTCGAGCCGGTCTACGCGCTCGCCGAAGTGCTGGCATCCTGCGAGAAAGACCACGCCATCATCGCCGTGAATGGCGAGGAAGTGCTCGGCGCCGCCGTCGCCCGCGCTGCACACGATCAGGGTTGGATCGTGTTCCTCTCGGTCACGGCTACCGAGCGCGGCCAAGGCATCGCTGGCTCGATGCTCGCCGCACTCGAGCAGCGCATGGCGCCGCAAGGTCTGACAAAGCTATCGATCCTGGTGCCGGATGAGCAGCGCCAGATCGGTGCGCTCACCAAGGCTGGCTTCCAGGATCGCGCGCATCTCAATTACTTCGAGCGCGAGATCCCGGTGAAGCAGCGAGAGATGTCTGTGCTTCGCGACCTTGGCGGGCGCATTCTGCCTCGAGACCTGTGGGGATCGATCGCCGGCATGCAGGCTGAGAAAGAGTTGCTCGAGCGTCGCCTCGTGCTGCCGCTCGCGGATCCAACGCTCGCCGAACAGTTCGGGGTGTTCCCGCCGCGCTCGATCGTGTTGTTCGGTCCTCCCGGTACCGGCAAGACCACGTTCGCGAAAGCCGTGGCATCCCGACTGCAATGGCCGTTCGTCGAGGTCTTTCCCTCCCGGCTCGCGCAGAGCCCACAGGGTCTTGCCGGCGGCCTGCGCGAGACCTTCCTGAATATCGCTGAACTCGACCACGTTGTCGTCTTCATCGACGAGGTCGAGGAGATTGCCGCCCAGCGCGGTGGGGAGCCGCCGTCGGCGATGCAGGGGGTGACGAACGAGCTGCTCAAGATCATCCCGACGTTCCGCGACTCTCCTGGCCGACTGTTGATCTGTGCGACGAACTTCATCCGCGCGCTCGATTCCGCCTTCTTGCGCCACGGACGCTTCGACTATGTGATCCCAATCGGGCTGCCGGATGCCGCGGCTCGCGAGGCCATCTGGTTGCGGTACATCCCGGAAACGGTGCGCGCCACGGTGGACTTCGCTCAGATTGTGCGCAGCTCGGACGGCTATTCGCCGGCGGACATCGAGTTTGCCGCGCGCACCGCGTCGCAGTCAGCCCTCGAGCAAGCTGTATTCAGCGTCGGTTCTGGCGCGGGTTCCACCATCGTGGGTCCATCCACTGAGGACTACTTGGCAGCGATCGCCAAAACCCGCGCAACGGTCTCGTCTGTGGTGGCGGAGGAGTTCCGCGAAGACATCGAGGCGCTCGCGAGAACCTGAGCACCACGCTCTAGCATTGGCGAATGGCATCGTGGTCGCTTTCGAGCGCGCTCAAGGGCATGTTCGCCCGCGCCACGATCGACGACGACACCTGGGAACAGCTCGAAGACGCGCTGCTCTCGGCCGATTTCGGGCCAGACATCGCCGATTCGGTCGTCGATGAACTGCGGGCCAACGTCGCCAAGTACCGCACGACCGACCCGGCAGACCTGCGGCGGATGCTCCGCGAGACTCTCGAGGAACGCCTAGCGCGCCTCGACCCGACGCTGCGCCTGACGGCTCGCCCTGCGGTCGTGCTGGTCGTCGGTGTCAACGGGGTCGGCAAGACAACCACCATCGGCAAGTTTGCCAAGTTCCTCACCGGCTACGGGCGCACGGTCGTCGTCGGGGCTGCAGATACGTTTCGTGCCGCCGCCGTCGAGCAATTGGCGACCTGGGCAGAGCGAGGGGGCGCTGAGATTGTGCGTCCGCAGCAGCAGGGTCAGGATCCGGCATCCGTCGCCTTTCAGACTGTCGAGCGTGCTCAGCGCGAAGGCATCGATATCGCAATCATCGACACGGCCGGGCGGTTGCAGACCAAGAGTGGACTCATGGACGAGCTCGGCAAAATTCGCCGCGTGATTGAAAAGCAGACCGAGATCGCAGAAGTGCTCCTCGTGCTCGACGCGACGACCGGTCAGAACGGTCTCGCCCAGGCCGAAGCCTTCATCGAGCACGCCGGTGTTACTGGGCTCGTCATCACCAAGCTCGACGGCTCCGCAAAAGGCGGTTTTGTGCTTGCGGTGCAAGAGAAGACGGGCATTCCGATCAAGCTGATCGGTCAAGGCGAGGGCATCGGCGACCTGACCGGCTTCACTCCGCACGTGTTCGTGCAGGGACTCGTAGGCTGAGGAGGTGAGGACCTTCTGGGGAGTGGCACCACTTGTCGCCGCGCTACTCGGCTTTTTGGCGCTCAGCTGGTCGTTCATCATCGGCATCGGCGCTGCCCTCGACGGCAGTGGCTCAGGAGCGTTTCCCTACGAGATCGTGTTCATCATTGCCGCGCTCGTGCTCGTGGCCGCTTTCGTCACGGCCATCATCAACCTCGTGCGGGGGCGCTTCCGGGTGCTGGCCGTGATCGCGATCGTGATTACGATGCTGCCCATCATCGCGCTCATCCTGCTGCGGGTTGCGGCGTTCTAGCGGCTCAGTTGGTCGCAATCCGGTGCGCCGCACTCAGCTCAAGGTAGCTGCGATAATTCTGCTGGATCTTCGCGAACTCCTCATCGGTGATCACCCGGCGCACCTTGGCCGGCACTCCGGCGACGAGTGAGCGCGGCGGGATGATCGTGCCCTCAAGCACCACGGAGCCCGCGGCGACGAGCGAGCCGGTGCCGATCACCACGCGGTTCAGCACCGTCGCAGACATCCCGATCAAGCAGTCGTCTTCGATGGTGCAGCCGTGCAATACCGCGCCGTGGCCGACGCTCACCCGTGCCCCGACCACCGTCGGTACGCCGGTGTCAACGTGCACAATCACGTTGTCTTGCAGGTTGGTGTCATCGCCGATCGTGATCGAGTCCATGTCACCTCGAAGTACCGCCCCGTAGAACACACTCGCCCGCTCGCCAAGGGTGACGGCACCGGCAAGCGTTGCGTTCGGTGCGACCCAAGCGGATGCTGCGACGGTTGGGCTGACGCCCTTGAACGGCACGATGGTGGGCATGCCAGAACCATACTCGGGGGGTCCGCGACGCGCACCGCGTACCGGGCCGAGACGGAGTCGGCGGTGAGCCTGCACTGCACGCCGACGAATACGACGACGAACACGAGACCACCATCCGTCGTTAAACTGCGCTCACCTGTGCTAGGTTTCACATGACTTTCCCAGCAAACCCGACGTCAGGACAAACGATGAGCCGCATCCTTGGAACCGCCACCGCACTGGTTGGCATCGCAGTCCTTGCCCTTTCCGCGGCCCCGGCCACGGCCGCAACGCTGCCGGCCGCTGACACGGTCTACATCCTGCCGTGCGACGACACCGAGTTCGACGGAATCTTGTACACCATGGACACCACCACCGGTGTCGCCACTCAGGTGGGCTCGTGGGTAAACCCGGACACTGATGTGTTCTCCTGCGCGGGGCCGGGGGCGTACAACCCGGTCAACGGCAAGGGGTATTGGATCTCATGGGGTGCAGTGGATAACCTGATCGAGGTCGACCTTGCTACGGGGGTGAACACCCTCATCGGTGACTTCACCTTGGGCGGGCTCCCGTACTCCGGGCCGGCCAGCCTGGCGATCGATTCCGCTGGGAACGCGTGGGCTGCGTCGTACGAATTCGGCTTTGATATGCTGTTTTCGGTGAACCTGGCCACCGCAGAACTGACTGAGGTCGGCCCGACCGGTGTGATCCCATCCAGCCAAAGCTACGGGCTCGCGTGGGATTCCGTCACAAACGCGGTCTACGGCTACAACCCGATCACTGAGGACTTCTACACGGTCAACACCGCGACCGGCGCCTTCACGCTGTTCAACGATGACGTATTCGTCGCGAACTCGCCGTACGCGATCGCATTCGACTCCGCGGGTCAAGTGTGGGGCATTGATCAGGACATCATCTCGGCTCCGCTTGCAGACCTCGACAACTTCGAGGAACTCGTGGTCATCAACGAGCGCCCCGTGTTCGGTGGCACCATTTACTCCGAGTCGATCATTATCGCGCCGGCTGCGGCGCCGGTTCTTGCCGCAACCGGTTCGGACAACTCCAGCGCCGGGATTATCGCTGGTGCTGGAGCACTGCTGGTAGTTGCCGGTATCGTCATCGCCCGTCGACGCAAGACTGCTTGACGACGACGTCGGCGCTTGCCGCAACGCTAGAGCGGTTGCCCGTTCGCTCCTCAGAGGCGCAGCGGCGTGCCTGAACCCTACTGGCGGGCGTCTGCGACGCGCACTCCGTAGCTGGCGAACACCGGATCGGCGGTAAGCACGGTCAGGTCATCGCTGAGGGCTTGCGCCACGAGCATCCGATCGAATGGGTCGCGGTGAAGCAGGGGGAGTGTTTCAAGGCGCGTTAGGTACTTGTCTTCGATCCCGAGGCGCCGGAGGTCAAGCTCTCGGAGCACAGAGAGCAGGTCCGGGATGGGGGCGAGTTTACCTACCGAGATCTTGACCGAGATCTCCCACCGAGAAGCGTCCGAGAGCGCAAGTGCCGCGGAACCCGTAATGATCGAGCGTGCCCCATGGCCGAGCCGCCGATCGTCGAACAAGAACCAGAGCAGAGCGTTGGTGTCCAGAAGTATGGTCACGGGTCTCCGTCCCGGCTGAGGCTCTCCTCGAAATCGGCGAGAACTTCTGCATCAGCCGCTGCCCAGTCTTCGTCGCTCGGGAGTGCGCCCTTCAACATGCCAAAGAATTGAGTCCGGTCGACGGCCGGGGCAGGCACAATCATGAACCGCATCCCGCGCCGAGTGATGAACACCTCTTCTCCGCGATTGGCGGCATCCAGCAACTTCGAGAGTTGACTCTTCGCTTCGTGCACGTTGGCTATCATGATCTAGCTAGATTAGCTATATCGTTCGCCGCTCACAATCGGTGGAGAGTCACCCGGATAAACTGGCCACCATGGCTGTCTTCGGAAACCTCACTGATCGTCTCGCCGACACCTTCAAGAACTTGCGCGGCAAGGGCAAGCTCAGTGCAGCCGATGTCGACGGCACCGTTCGCGAGATCCGTCGAGCGCTGCTCGATGCTGACGTCGCGCTTGAAGTGGTCAAGGAGTTCACCGGTCGCGTGCGTGAGCGCGCGCTGAGCGATGAAGTATCCAAGGCGCTGAACCCGGCCCAGCAGGTCGTGCAGATCGTCAACGACGAACTTGTGACGATCCTCGGCGGCGAAGCCCGTCGCATCCAGTTCTCAAAGCAGCCACCGACCGTCATCATGCTTGCTGGTCTTCAAGGTGCTGGCAAGACGACGCTCGCGGGCAAGCTCGCCAAGTGGCTGAAGGCCGAGGGACACACGCCAGTGCTCGTCGCCGCTGACCTGCAGCGCCCGAACGCCGTCACTCAGCTCCAGGTCGTGGGAGAGCAGGCCGGCGTTCCGGTGTTCGCGCCGGAGCCCGGAAACGGCAAGGGTGACCCGGTGCGCGTCGCGAAAGACGCAATCAAGCACGCGAAGACCAAGCAGTACGACGTCGTGATCGTCGACACAGCCGGCCGCCTCGGTGTGGACGCCGAGCTGATGAAGCAGGCCTCGAACATTCGCAAAGCTGTCGACCCAGACGAGGTGCTGTTCGTCATCGACGCGATGATCGGCCAAGACGCCGTCACGACCGCGCGCGCATTCCAGGAGAGTGTCGACTTCACCGGCGTTGTGCTGTCCAAGCTTGACGGGGATGCTCGGGGTGGAGCTGCCCTGTCGGTTGCCAGTGTCACTGGCCGGCCGATTCTGTTCGCCAGCACGGGCGAGGGACTCGACGACTTCGAGCCGTTCTATCCCGATCGCATGGCCAGCCGCATCCTCGACCTTGGCGACATCCTCACCCTCATCGAGCAAGCTCAGAAGACCTTCGATGAAGAGGATGCTCGCAAGACCGCCGAGAAGTTCGCGACCGATTCCTTCACGCTCGAAGACTTTCTTGACCAAATGCAGCAGCTCAAAAACATGGGTTCGATCAAGAGCATGCTCGGCATGCTTCCCGGCGGGCGCGGCATGCGCGAGCAGCTCGACAACTTCGACGAGAGCGAAATCACGCGCACCGAGGCGATCATCCGCTCGATGACGCTGCAGGAACGTCGGCAGCCGAAGGTGCTCAACGGTTCACGTCGCCTTCGCATCGCCACTGGCTCCGGCATGACCGTGACCGAGGTGAACGCGCTCGTGAATCGCTTCGAGCAAGCGGCGAAGATGATGAAGACAGTGGCAAAGGGTGGCGTGCCGCAAGTGCCTGGGATGGGACCGATCCCCGGCGCGAAATTTGGCGGCGGCAAGGCCCAACAGCAGAAGAAAAAGGGTTCGCGGTCTGGCAATCCAGCAAAGCGTGCTGCCGAGAACGCGGCGCTTGGGGCCGGCGGTTCTGCCAGCCCCGTGGCATCCGGTTCAGGGTTCGGGCTCGGCTCGAAGGCTGGCGGTCGGAGTGCAGGTGGCCCGACGGAGGAAGAGCTTGCAAGCCTGCAGAAGTTCCTGGGACGGTAGCGCTAACGATCGGGGTTAACCTGATGCAATGACGTCTCGCCCAATTCGCCTCGGCGTGCAACTCGCCCCGCAGCACGCGCTGTACCCCAAGATTCGCGAGACGGTTCGCGAGCTCGAACAGCTCGGCGTCGACATCCTCTTCAACTGGGACCACTTCTTTCCGCTCTCGGGTGACCCCGACGGCCTGCACTACGAGTCGTGGACAGAGCTCGGCTCGTGGGCAGAGCTGACAAGCCGGGTCGAGTTCGGCTGCCTCGTCAACTGCAACAGCTACCGCAACGCCGACCTACAGGCCGACATGGCGCGCACTCTCGACCACATCAGCGCCGGCTCGACCGGCGTCGGACGCTTCATCTTCGGCACCGGCTCTGGCTGGTTCGAGCGCGACTACAACGAGTACGGCTACGAGTTCGGTACTGCCGGCAGTCGACTCGATGACCTTGCCGAGGCGTTGCCGCGCATCGAAGCCCGGTGGGCCAAGCTCAACCCGGCGCCGACTCGCAAGATCCCTGTGATGATCGGCGGTAGCGGTGAGAAGAAGACCCTCAAGCTTGTCGCCAAACACGCCGACATCTGGCACAGCTTCGTCTCGGCCGAAGACCTGCCGGGCAAACTCGCCGTTCTTGCGGAGCACGGTTCGGCTGTTGGTCGCGACGTGAGCACGATCGAGATTTCGAACGAACTGCGCGGTCGAAGCGAGGCGGATGCCGCGGCGCTCCTCGACGGCGGCGTCACGCTGTTCACCCTCGGTCTCACCGGACCGGAGCCGGACCTTGACACTGTCAAGCGTTGGCTCATCTGGCGCGACGCTCGAAACGGCTGACCGCGGTCCTACGATGATGGGATGACTCTCCCCACCGCAGTGGAGCTCGCCGCCGACGTGCGCGCTGGCACGATTACCGCCCTTGACGCCACCCGGGCCGCCCTTCGACGCATCGAGTCTGACGACGTTGGTGCCTTCCAGTTGGTGCGCGCCGAGAAGGCCCTTGTCGAAGCCGCTGCGGTAGATGCTCGTGCCGATCGTGCAACGCTCCCACTTGCCGGGGTGCCTGTCGCCATCAAGGACAACATCCCGGTTGCCGGGGAACCGATGCGTGACGGTTCGGCGGCAAGCTCCGATGCGCCGTCCGCA
>Ga0163151_10009224_pt1 | contig 10800 bp, 10 predicted proteins | sample OliLakLV19MP5IB2_FD_145596 | JGI IMG/M metagenome (GOLD analysis project Ga0163151, IMG submission 145596) | Freshwater microbial mat bacterial communities from Lake Vanda, McMurdo Dry Valleys, Antarctica - Oligotrophic Lake LV.19.MP5.IB-2 | ecosystem: Environmental > Aquatic > Freshwater >...
GTTTTTAATGGGTACGAATCAGGCAAAAAACAGCCCGGTGGTGTCGAGCTGGGAGGTGCCGGAATGGAGGAATTGACGAAATTCAGCAAAAAAGCTGACGACGAAAATTTCATTGTGGTATATCTTGACGGCAACAAGAAAGACCATCACAGCTGGAACAACGGGCAATGGTGGTTTAGCAAACAAGACGACGTCAAATTTACCGGGCAAGTGATCGACAAGCTGGAAGCGAACTTGAGTGTGGATCCAGATCGGATTTACCTGGCTGGATTTTCGCAAGGAGGCAGCTTCGTGCACCGCGCGGTGTCCGAGATGCCGGACCGAATTGCCGCTATTGCGGACGTCAGCGGCTGGATGTCCGGCGAGGAACGGCGAACGGCAAAAAACATTCCGATGTTGGCCATCCAGTCGGTCGACGATCCTACAGTTCCATACGAAGGACGAAAGGCCTGGCTCACGATGAAGCCGGAGCTTCATACGTCACGGCATTACAGGGATATCAACGACATCGAGGAAGTGACGCCGACGGTGCGCGTATTCCATCAACGTGATGGACGCATGATCAAAGATCGCACTTATACCGATCCGAGTAACGGTGTCGAGATCCGCTCATTGGTTATCGAAAAGGAAGGACACGTCTGGTTCGGCGGCAAGGGTGCAGAAAAATCACAAATCAACGCGACCGATATCGTGTGGGACTTCTTCAAGAAGCATCCGAAACATCGGTAGCGACCGGTTGCGGATTGAGCCCGAATGAGACTAAGCACTAACTAGCGCCTCGCGATCATCATGGCAATAATGATGGTAACCACGGTCCGGCGGTCCTCACTCAAGCGATTCAACGACGTTTCGTCTATCGTAGCCTGTCGCAAGTTCCAGCTCGTCAGCCAAAAGTGGAGCGCCCACACACACCAAAGCTGACCCTGTCGGCAATTGCATCCTACTGGGGACATCTTTGCCGCCAGAAGTAAGTAGCAGAAGCGCCTGTTCCTCATATGTCTTAACCCTCGCCGACACAACATTGCTCCGCGATTTGCCCGGATTCCACAGACCTTGATTCTCACAGAATGCCTGTGAAGCGCGCTGGAAAGTAAAATGAGCAATCAGCCCGAACCACATAGCGAGTTGGTTCGAAAATGTTTAAACTGTCACTGTGGAAAAGGATAAGAAAGGAAAGACAGATGGTCGTAAAAAGTAAGTCCAACGAGATAAGAATCACCAGAATTTACGACGCTCCTGTTGACGCCGTTTGGGATGCCTGGACTGATCCAGCGCGAGCAGCTCAATGGTGGGGCCCCCGTGGGTTTACAATCACTACTCACAGTAAGGACTTGAAAGTTGGCGGACACTGGGAATACACGATGCACGGTCCGGATGGCGTCGATTATCCTAACAAGACTAAGTATTTCGAAGTCGAAGAATGCGCAAAATTGGTCTATGACCACGGCGGAAACGATGATCAGGGTCCATTGTTTCGCGTGACGGTGCTTTTTTCCGAAAGCGCAGGAAAGACAAAAATGGACATGTGCATGACTCTTCCAACTCCGGAAGCAGCTGAAAAGACTCGTAAATTCGTCAAAGAGGCCGGCGGCAATGCGACCTGGGATCGCCTCGCTGAGTATCTGGACAAGGCACGCATCGGTAAAGAAATATTTGTCATCAACCGCTCATTTGATGTGCCGCTCGAAACGATGTTCGAGATGTGGACAAATCCCGAACACTTTTCAAATTGGTTACCGCCAACGGGATTCGAAATGCAGTTCATCAGATGTGACATCAAATCCGGTGGCAGCACTTTCTATTGCATGACCGGCAGTGGTGGCATGAAAATGTATGGACGGGCACATTATCTAGAAATTGAAAAACCTCATCGCATTGTCTACACCCAAGAATTTTGTGATGAAAACGAGAATATTTCTCGCCATCCCATGGCTCCGACCTGGCCCGCTACCATGCTGAGCACTGTAATACTGTCCGCTGAAGGACCGGAGCAAACTCGCGTGACCATAACTTGGGAATGCTATGGCGATACAACGCCCGAAGAGCTCGCGACCTTCGTTCAAGAAAGAGGCGGTATGACGCAAGGTTGGACCGGTTCCTTCGATAAGCTGGAAGCGTACTTGTCGAGCGCGCTCTGAATGTGCTGTCAACGTAGCATTCTTCCGAATCCGCTCAGTGGACCAATGCGCACATTGTTCCACTGAGCATCCAAGGATGGAATAAGATGCTGCTGAATTCAAATCGCCACAGGATAATTGTTAGGTCGCTTTGCCTGGCGGCTTTGACGGTCTACTCGACCATTATATTACTGTGCCCCCCGGCGTTGGCGGCACAACCGAAGGGAATTTTTGCTCTAATCAAGGCAAACCAGGCGGTCGATCCGGCGCTCTGCGATAAACCTTTCATTGACGGCGCGAGCATACGTGCAACCTGGTCGGAGCTGGAGCCAGAACAAGGCAAGTTTGATTGGAGTTACCTGGACGGCCAGCTGGCAGTAATCAAAAAAAGTGGCAAAGCAGCGACGATCAGAATAATGGCCGGCGCCAATTGTCCACAATGGATCTTTAAGTTGGGCGTGCCACAGATATCATTTCGTGATGAAGACAGACACCATAAAACTTTTGGCAAAGTGGTCACCATGCCCATCATCTGGGACGCCAGGTACTTGAAGTCATGGAAGAACTTCGTTCAGGCACTCGGAAAACGTTATTCGGCACGCAAAGAAATCGTCATTGTGCACATGTCCGGTCCAACATGGCGCACCGCAGAAATGTTTTTGCCGCACAAAGGTTCAGCACCATCATTGCTGCGGGAAGCTGGATACAGCGCAGATGTGCTTTGTGCTGCATGGACTGATGTCATCGACCAGTTTGCAGCTTCGTTTCCCAAGCATTCGTTGGCATTGAATGTGGATGTGCCACTAGAGAATGATGGTGTCATGGAAAGAGTGACAGAATATGCAGTGGCTCATCTGAAAGGACGGCTGTGCCTTCAAGGAAACTGGCTAAGTGCGCACACACCGACAAAATTCAGTAAAGCCGCGTTCAATCGAATGGTCGAGCTTCATCAAAAAAAGAATGCTCGAATAGGTTTTCAGATGTTGGGATCTGCATTGTTTCGAGCCGAACAGCAAGGACCATTAACCAAAGCAATAGCGATTGGAAATGAGGCGGGTGCTGCTTACTTTGAGATTTATCCAACAGACCTTCTCTTGAAAGAGAACGAAAAACTGCTACGCACTACTCGAGACATGCTGACAAAATGAGCACGCACCGCCCATGATACCGAGACCGTTCTTTCTCAACAAACCAAAGTGTTGCTCAAGTCTTTGGGCCGGCGTTCGTAAACCGTCCTCCATGCAATCCTTGACAACCGGGTGCCTTTACTCTATACTCCGCTGGATTCCCCTGCCACCCGCGTAATGAACCATAGTTCCCCGCTTTCATTAGCACGCCCAATTGGCGACGTGCTTGAGCATGCTAGCAAGGATTGATGAATGGCGTCGTCAAAGCGAAGCGCCCCTGAAAGTTCAGCCGACACCGTCACGAGCGGCCGGGTAGACGCGCGCGTCTCTGAGTCTGCAGACAAATCTAATTCCGTCCGAAATACTAAGCTTCAAGATCAAGTTAGCATTGCTCTATCCAGCCGCAAAAGCCAGGAACAGACTAAAGAAACAAAATTTGGCAACGCCCAGGGAGCTGCCGAAAAACTGACTGGAGAAGCGCTTTTCCAGCGTTCCACCATAGACAGCATCAAGAGACTCGATCAACAAAACCAGCAACCAATTAAGCTCGGACAGAACGGAAAGCTTGGTCCAGGGGACTACGAAGTTCAATTTAAGAATGGTCGATTTTTCCAAGTGCACGTGCCACCACATACGGGAAGAGATCTGCCGGTAATGATGGCAATTCCAGGCGCTTTGGGTGGTTGTCTCAACCCGCGGAAATTTGTGAGCAATCTGGGCTTGGTTCAGCAAGCAGATCGCAAAGAAAGTCCCTTCATTTTGGTTACTCCCTTCAACGAGAAGCATCGGCTAACTCCGGGCTCATTGCTTCCGAGCTGGGCATGGAATTTACCCGGAGCACTTGTTGCACCACGCGCCGTAGATTGGCATGTCAGCAAAGTCGGATACGACGACAGCGACTACTTCGCCGGACTGATGAAACTAATTCCCAATTTAACCGACTCCACAAGAGATCACCGAAAATGGGGATATAGCGCCTTCTCACAAGGCTCGGCGGCGTTGTATCGTTTGGCAGGCAGCGAGCGTTTCAAAGACAAGATTCAAAACATCTACGTGATTTCTGGCACCATGGAAGCTAGCGATAAGGAACTGGGTTCTCCCGGGCAACACACAGTAGCTCCTTATAAATCGCATGGCGGAGCCAACAGTAAACACTTGATGCTTATCGACACTGCCGCAGACAGAACTATTTTGCCACACTGGAACAGGGGCATGTCCAAAGCGCAGCAAGTGCTTGCAAAAGCTTTTGTCGAAACGTGGCTCGGGCTGAGCGCTGTCGATCACAAGCACCAGGCACCAGAAAAGCAGGAGCTCACTCAGTTGGGTCTGCCAGTCACCACTTTGTCCAACGTAAGACAGCGGCTCGGGAGCACGAGTGATTTCACAGTCAAGGTATTTGAAGTATCTGAGTGCAAAAGACCACTAAAGACCGAAGCGGCCTTTAAATTCGAGCTTAAAAATCAGTCTGCATTGGACAATTCTCGCAAGAATCACAGAGACATTCGCTGGGAATTCATTTCGAAACACGATCAAAAGACGCTTACCGTCTATGAGCTGCCCAAGGCCAAACATGCCATCCCGGGACCAGCCATTCCCGGCTGGAACTTCATACCGACCTATTCTCAGTTTAATACGGCCGTGGTGATTGCAGATGACTTCGGACGACGAGTTCGTAATTTGCAAAAATGAACATGCCTGTATGAATACGAAGAAGACTCGGCCAGACCTGCGCCCCTAACAAAAAAGATCTTGAATACAGCTCTTCTCCGGATGCAACGGATTTACTAAAACAGTAAAATCAAACAATTGGTCCGCAGTCGCTTGGGTGGTGCTTGCATACCCGACGTGTATTTTGCCCTGATACTGATAAGTATATTCAAGATAATAACCCTTTGGATACGGGCCCGATTTGATCTGTCGACCAGCAACCGGAATGAACTTTGAAAGACGATGCGCAGCAAGGCCATATCTATACACGACCCAAGCGCAAGATACCAGAACGCCGGTGACAACGACAATCAGTGCTGTGTTTGAATCGATTTTATGTGCCGATTTCTTGGGCGCCGGTCCTAGCATAGGCAAACAAAATATGACGGCTATAACTATAAGAGCCCAAAACCCCCCTGACGTAGTGAGGTCGCGACTCATCATTCGTCGCAGCGATACACTTCTATTCCGATTCATTGGTTGACTCCCTCCGGATCATTCCATAAGCTAAAAAACCAGTGAAGGCGCCGCGAAGGGACGTAACCATTGTATTCTATCGAGTCGCCGATTTGGAAGCTGGGTGCAGCTTGGAAGCTGGGTGCAGCTTGGAAGCTGGGTGCAACTTGGAAGCTGGGTGCAACTTGGAAGCTGGTTGCGGCTCGGAGCTGTCTGCGATATCGAGCCGCGCTATTTCAACACTGTCATCTATTGGCCACAACAAGTTAGCAGGTATCAGAACTCTGGCTTTATTTTCATAGGAAGACTTCAACCAAAGTCGCACTTTCGTCCCATCCGCCAGGCCACCGTGATCGGGTGAGGCAAAGCCACAAGCGCTATTGCTAAAGCCGATAAGGAGCCCGTTGACACTGAAGCGCGCAGTCCTGATGCCGCCCTTGTACGTCCGCCCGAAGACGAAGCCACCTATTGGACCTTCAAGGACGGAGCACCTGCCGTTTTTGTACTCGTCCGCCAGGATTCTGTTGCTCGGATAAATGACGAAAAACGGGGATAGGGGCAAAAACACACCCATGAAAAAAAGTGCAAACCCCCCACCCCATACAGCGAAAGGGTTTAGTTCCCATCGTCGGAGTTTTGACAAGGGACGTGTGTCCGCTTCGACGCTTCGCCCGCCAGAAGGCTTGACAGGGAACGGACGGAAATTTACCGCAAAGATCACCAGAGTAGGGATCACAATCACAAGGAAGACAAACCAAAAGTCTGGCCGCTGGGCCATGAGTTGCCACAGACCGGCAAGCGGTTCGGCGGAAATTTCGTATGCGGTTCTATAGTGCATGACGGCTTATCTCTTAATTCCGTTTGAAAGTTCGACATTTGGCAGCTGCCCGCGGTCGCGAATGGTGCTCACGGGGGCAGACTCTCTACATCACAGTTTTCTCGGTTTGATTACCTGCGAAATTTGATCGCAGTTGGATTGGATTTGTGCAACGATGCTCGGATCATCGGTGGCATTTTTTTTGGATTCGTCTAGCGCAATTTTGATCAGTCTCTTAGCTTCAGCAGCGTTTCCGCGAGAATGGTAAAAAACTGCCAGATTGTTTCTTGCGACAGCCATGAGCTCCGGATTGCAATGTTGGTACATCGCAATCGCTCGCTTGTAACAGGCCTCTGCCTGAGCCGGCTTGTTTGTTATGAAATAGACTTTTCCCAGGCCGGCAAATGCGCGAGCCGGACTTTCATTGGCGGGATGTTCATACTTGGCCAGATTTAAAACGGAAGCACCAGACGCAGGAGAGGTACAACCGAACATCCCCAGGTAGATCCGCTCGGCATGAGAGTAATTGCCTGCGGCGCGATGGAGATTGGCACAATCAACTTTACCGCCTCCTGAGCCACGGGGACCATCAGTACCTAGCCAATTTCCCTTATCAAGCCAGGATGTTTGCTCGGAGTATTGCTTCGGTAGTGAACTGCCACCACCGATAAACATAATTTCCCGGTCCACAGTGGTTGCAACTATGTGTTCGTAGAAAAACAAAATGACAAAGCTCGACATAAACGAACCTACCACTACCAACGCTAAGATCAAGTTTTTCTTTTCTTGAGCCGAACTACATTTCCTAATTGACGAGAAATAAATTACAGCAAGTATCCCAAGGAAAAGGCCAGCCAGACAAAGTATTGCGTACCTAGAACTTTCCGCATCTGTCATCAACTGCCCCCTTTCGACTTCCGGATGTTTGTTGCCCACATCCCCTGCGTTCATCGTGAATTTTATACAAAAACGCCCAACCAAGTAGTCATTGATAGTTACCGTGTGCGCTATTCTCCACCCACTCTTGACATCCGCCGTCATTTTGAATGTTTTCCTAAGTATCGCAGCCTGGAAGTTGCACCATAAAAGCGCCGGAGCGGGGCTCTACAGCCGTCCAGCCGGTTCGATAGCTCCAATACCAGATAACCGCAACTGATCGAGAAACTTCGGCCACCTTTCGTTTCACCAGAAATCGCATCAGGGCTCTGTGGGAGCCTGTTCCTGCGGGCTGAGAACTGCTGCTACAATCACGATTCCGAGATGCCGCGAATCTATGCTGTTCCCAAACATTGATGTGATTGAACCATGTTCCAAGAAATTCTGACTGATAGGTTGCGTCTTCGTTGTCTTCTGCCCGACGACGCTGAAGCAATGTTCGCCTATCGCTCTCATCCGCAGGTTACCCGGTACCAATCCTGGGAACCACAGTCACTCCATGAAGTAGCATCCTTCATCAAGGACATGTCGACAGCGGAATTCAACACAACTGGTTGGTATCAAATCGGGATCACACTGCAAGCTGGAGGCAGCTTAATTGGCGACTGCGGCATTCACATTCTTGAGACAGATCCCCGCATAGCAGAGATTGGAATTACCATAGCTCCCTCGTCGCAATCCAACGGATACGCAACTGAAGCCCTCAAAGCCGTCCTCAGCTTACTCTTCGGCACACTTTGCAAACATCGAGTCTTTGCTTCGGTAGATCCTTCCAATCTGCCATCATCGACCCTTATGGAGCGAATTGGTTTGCGAAAGGAAGGACACTTTGTTCAAAGCCTTTGGTTCAAAGATAGATGGGTTGACGATGTGGTGTTCGCAATGCTGGCGAGCGAATGGAATTGCACTGTTGAGCACAAATTGGGCATGGATTCAGCGTTTACTTGCCGGCCTTAAGTTCTACAACCCCGATCCTTGCCAGACCGTCGGAAAAGTCTGAGCAGTCACTGTATTCCATTTTGATAGCGAGCTTGCCAGTCTTGTCAATATATTCGTAGGTAGAAGAAGGCGAGAAAGGGGCTCTTCTGCTAACTCGCGCCAGTCCGTCACTGAAGTCTCCTGCGGAATCAAACTGCGGCGAGATCACCATGTTTCCGGATTTGTCGATGTATCCATATTTATTGCCGACGCGCACGTAGGCAAACCCGTCGGCGAATTCACCTGCATCTACGTATTTAGGATCAATGACAGTTTTTCCAGTCTTATCCAGAAATCCGCACAGCCCCTTCTTTTCAAAACGTGCGAGCCCCTCGTGGAATGAGTCCGCACTGTGATCAAACATCATTCCTTCAAATGGTCGTTCGTGATCGAATTGCGGTTCAATAACTATTTTGCCAGTCTTGTCTATGTAACCGTACTTATCACCCTTTTCAATCTTAGCCATTCCTTCTGAAAACTGGCCAGTTTCAGACGCCTCAAACTGTGGTGGTATCACGACCGTTCCTGCAGCATCGACGTATCCCCATTTTTTACCGACGCTTATAGGCGCAAGCCCGTCGGCAAAATCGGAAGCGTCCTCAAACTGAGGCTTGATAACGAAATTGCCCTGCTTATCAATGAACCCGTACAGGGGAGATTCTTCGCTCCCTCCTGCTGTAGCTGGTGCCAACCCTTCCTTGGAAAACGCACCCGTGGAAGAAAAGGACGGTTTGCTTAACAGTTTTCCTGTGCGGTCGATAAACCCGGCATCGAGTCCTTCACCACGACTTTCGGACATAAGGACAAGCGCCATCCCATTGTGGAAGGAACATGCACTGTAATCATATTTCGGCTGAATTACTACCTTCCCTGATTTGTCGATGTAACCGTAATGATTACCGATTTTGACACGAGCCAAACCTTCGGAGAACTCGCCCGCCTCCAGGTATTTCGGCGGAATAACCGGTTTTCCGGTTTTGTCCATATAACCGTAGTAATAGAACGGTGTGCCTGATGGCCCGTCTGCCAGTCTTAACTGCTCCCCTATTCGCATTGACGAATAGGCGGCTACACAAAGAAAGAAGACAAATACACCAACGCCAACGACAATTTTGTTGTTCTGAGAATTCATCACATTTACCAAGCAGCCCGATTCTATTTTACCGCTGAGATCGTTTTCTAGACCGAATCGATAATCAGGCGGGCAGACTTTATCAATCGGCAAGGAGATTCGATAACTTCATTGGACACGAGTCATTTCAAAAACTTTTGCATATGATGAACTCAAGATTTTAGTATGATATTGAGTTCGCGTTCATGGCCAGCCACGTCCGCGTTGGCAAGTACCTGTGACGGTGCTCAAGGATGGCAAAAGCGTGTCAGTTAGACGATCCTAACTGTCGATTTAGCAATGGCAAGAAGGACTCAAGATGATCAAAACTTGGAAAGCGGCATTGATTGTAGTTGCTCTCGGGCTTGTGCTGCCTGGATTAGGCGCTCACTGCCAAACGACGGGAAAGGCAGCGAAAGCCGCTTCCAAGAGCCTGAAAGAAAATAGCCCGGCAGATAATCAACAAGAAATTGAAATCCGCGATGTCCTGATCGCACTAGAGCAAGCTATCAATTCGAAAAACGCGGAGAAAGTAGGGGTGCTCTTTGCGGAAGACAGCACCTTTATTGACCACGCCGGCGACGAAACTAGTGGACGCGCCGCCCTGCAAGATCGATTTGCCCAGCTCTTCAAGGGCGAGGCAGTCCGAGTACTTGGTCTCCATCCGGAGAAAACTAGTTTTCCGGCGAGCAATGTTGCACTTGTGGTTGGCGTCGTCAGTCGCAAACATGACCAAGAGGATCTGCCTGCAACTCGTTTTTCTATGCTGATGGTGAAACACGGGAGCCATTGGCTGATCAACGAGCTCACTGAAACAATCATGCAGAAGGCTCAGACGGAGAGCCATTTGCGCGACTTGAGCTGGCTCATCGGCGACTGGCAAGTTGACAAACCGAACGCTTCAGCGCGTATGAATGTCGAATGGGCACCAGGAAAAAAGTTCATAGTTTCTAAATGCATTTTGAATAAGAACGGCAACGATCCACAAACCGACAGTCAAGTAATCGGATGGGATCCACAAAATAACAACATGGTGTCCTGGCATTTCGACAGTAATGGTGGCTTCGGCAGTGGCACATGGACCAAGCGACCAGGAGAGAATCAATGGACGGTCAACGTGGTCGGAGTGGGCGCCGACGGCAGCAATACCAGAGCTAGCAATGTGTTCACTCTAAAAACCACTGACGAATTCATCTGGCAGTCCACTCATCGCAGCTTAGACGGAGTCGCCGTGAACGACACCGACGCGCTAGAGGTACAACGTGTTAAACGCTAGTGCTGCCATAGGTAAGATGCAATGAAAGTGGTGACTGCTATCGCGGCTCTTTTACTGCTGGGCACGACTGCCACTTCGGTGCAAGCGCAAACAGCCGGTTATCCTAATTTTGGCTTCCGTTCTTACAGCAACGCAAGTCAGCGAAGCTACAACTCCGGCATCGGTGGACGACAAACCAACAACTCATTTAATACCGGATTTTCCGGTTTGAGCCAGACGTCGCATAACATGCAGTATTCGCGACCGACGCACCAGTACAACACTCAGGCCAGCGA
>Ga0163151_10009234_pt1 | contig 10795 bp, 8 predicted proteins | sample OliLakLV19MP5IB2_FD_145596 | JGI IMG/M metagenome (GOLD analysis project Ga0163151, IMG submission 145596) | Freshwater microbial mat bacterial communities from Lake Vanda, McMurdo Dry Valleys, Antarctica - Oligotrophic Lake LV.19.MP5.IB-2 | ecosystem: Environmental > Aquatic > Freshwater > Lake...
ACATCGGACCGAATCAACTGTGGATCAATCAAGGCGACGGCACGTTCGTGGATGCGACGGCCGCGGCGGGGTTGTCGGGTTCGGTCTGGACCATGAGCGCCGTGTTCGCAGACATCGACGGCGACGGCCTGACGGACCTGTATGAGGCCAACTATCTTGGCGGGGACGCCCTCACGCGAACGTGCCAGCGCGATGGCGTCACCGTGCAGTGCCGCCCCACGATGTTTCCGCCGGAGCCGGACCGGCTGTGGCTGAATCTCGGCGACGGGCGGCTGTTGGATGCGTCGCACTCGGCCGGCATTCACGTCACTGCGGGGAAGGGCATGGGGGTCGTCGCGGCGGACTTCGAGGGCAGTGGCCGGCTCTCGCTGTTTGTGGCCAACGACATGGAGCCGAATGCCTACTTCCGCAACGAGACGGCAGCGCGCGGCGAGCCTCCCCGGTTGGTGGACGAGGCTGTTCCCCGCGGGCTGGCGTTCGGCCGAGACGGACGCCCGCTCGCCAGCATGGGGATCGCCGTGGACGACGTCGATGGGGACGGGCGGCTGGATCTGTACGTCACCAACTTTCACACCGAGGGGAGCAACCTGTATCTGCAGGAGGCCGACGGCGCGTTTTCCGATAGTTCGCCGAGCTATGGGATCTACGAACAGAGCTTCCCGGTGATGGGGTGGGGAGCGCAGTTTCTCGACGCGAATCTGGATGGCTGGCCCGATCTGATCGTCGCGAACGGGCACCTCGAAGACTATCGTCGCTGGAACATTCCCTCGCCGATGCCCACGCAACTGTTCCTCAATCGGAACGGCCGGCATTTCGATTTGCTTCCGGAAGACGACGCGGGCGCCTACTTTCGCGGGCGATATTTCGGCCGGGCCGTCGCGATTGCCGTCGAATTTCGCGACGGCCGCGAAGACGTCCTGGTGACGCACGTCGACGCGCCGGTAGCCTGGCTGCAGAACACGTCCCGAGACGTGGGTCATTTTCTCGCGGTCAGGCTCGTCGGGACGAACTCGGAACGGGACGCCATCGGCACGCGACTGACCGCATCCGCCGCGGGGCAAACGTGGCGGAAGCAGCTCACCGCGGGCGACGGGTTTCAAGCCAGCAGTCAGCGCCACGTCGTTTTCGGACTGGGCGATGCAGTCAACATCGACGAACTTCAGGTGGACTGGCCTTCCGGGTTGACCCAGCGGTTCGCGCAGATTCCTGCGGATCGGGAAATCCTTCTCATCGAGGGCCATTCCGACTGGTACGATGCGGACGCACCCTCCACCAATCCGCCGGCTGTCGCAGAGTGATCGTGAGTGCAATGACTTTGGCAACGGACCAGCCATCCACGCCGGGATCGGTCAGCGCAGACGGCCCGCACTCTCCCTCCCCGATGAGAGTGATTGGGCTGGTCGTCGCGTTCGCCATCATTTCGACCGGCTGCGGCTCGCGTACGAAGACACCTCCGTCACCTCCAACGTCGACGTCCGCTGCACCAGACGCCGTCACGGAGCCGCCGCAGCCTTCGCCGTACGTCGGCATCGATCGCTGCACCGGGTGCCATCGCGAGCGCGTCGAAGAGTTCCGTGAGACCCGTCATTTCCTGGCGTGCGTGGAAGCGCCGCGGGTCCCGATGCCGCCCGGTTTCGACGTCGGGCGCAATCGGTACGCCTCGCACTATCCCGGCGTGAACTTCGAGATGAGCCGCTCGGAAGGCCAGTTTTGGATGTCGGCGATTCGACAAACTCCCCAGGGGGACGAGCGTCGAACGTCGCGGATCGACCTCGTGTACGGCCACGGAGCGGGGTCCGATGAAGCCTATTTCAGTTGGCAGGGGGAGCGGGTCTACGAGTTGCCGATGGTCTGGCTGCACCCGCAAGAGTGTTGGGCCGCCACGCCGATCAATCCGCTGGCGGGGGGCGATTTTTCCCGGCCGCTGACCGCGCAGTGCCTGAATTGCCACAACACTTGGATCGACTGCGTGCCGGGCGCGCCGGAGAACTTCCGCCGCGAGACCGCGCTGCTGGGGGTCACCTGCGAACGCTGTCACGGTCCGGGACGCGAGCACGTCGACCATCACGAACGACATCGCGATGATCGGCAGGCCCAGGCCATTGTGCATCCCGGCAAACTGTCCCGCGAGCGGCTCATCGACCTCTGTGCGCAATGTCACGACAACGCGATCCGGTTCCGGCGGCCTCCGTTCAGCTATCGGCCGGGAGAGGACTTGAACGACTTCGTCAAGATTCCGGAATTCCCGCTCATCGAGGACAACCACGTCGCCAACCAGAACGGGGGGATGCAGGCCAGCCAATGTTTCCAGCAGAGCGACGAGCTGACCTGCGTGACGTGCCACAACCCGCATCGTCATCGTTCTGCGGAGAACGCCGGTGCGGCGTCGTGCGTGAAGTGTCACCAGCCGGCCGATTGCACGGAACGCGATCGGTTGCCGCACGCCATCCAGGGAAATTGCATCGATTGCCACATGCCGCCGTCGAACAAGGTGCAAGTCAACTTTCGGACGGAGCAGGACGGGTATGTCCCCCCGGTTAAACGCTGGGAGCACCGGATTGCGGTCTATCCCGAGGCCCGCGACGCCGCGCTGCTGCAATGGTTGAAGTCGCAGACCGATGCGGAAAGCCTCGCGCGCGCGGATCAATTGACCAGGTCGCTGGGACAGGAGTGGCGACGGCGTGGTGCGGAATTCCGGAGCGAGTACCGCTTCTTGATGGCGATCGACGCCTTCCGCGAAGCGCAGCGCATCGATCCGTCGGAGGACACTCAAGACGCGATTGTGTCGCTCGTGAGCCTGCAGACGGAACTCGACAGCCAATGGTTTCGGGCCTCACAACTGATCAATGACGGTCGACTGGCCGAGGCGATCGAACTGATGGAAGCGATGCTGGCGTCGAATCCCCGGGCGGCGCGCGTGCATGGCCGGCTGGGAACCGTGTACGCCGCAGCGGGGGACAAACCGCGCGGGCTTAAGCACCTGCAGACCGCGAACGAGTTGGACCCCAACGACAGTTACGGCCACGGGATGCTGGGCTGGCTGGCCTATCTCGACGGCCGTTTCGAGGAAGCGCTGCAGCATTTCGAGCACGCAAACGACCTGGAGCCCAGTCATGCCAAGCTACGGTATCAACTCGGGTTGACGCTCCAGGCGATGAAACGCTGGCCCGAGGCGGCGACAGCCTTTCACGAGGCGCTCGCCATGCGAAGCGATCATCTCGAAGCGTGCGTCGCGTTGGCGCGAGTCTATCAGGAACAGCGTCGTTGGGACGACGCGATCGTCTGGGCGCAACGGGCGGTCGAACTGACGGGCGAGAACGATCCGAACGCCCTGATGTTCCTGTCGGAATGCTTGCGTCAGGCGGGTCGGTTGGACGACGCACGACGGTCCGCCGAACAAGCTCGGCAGGCGGCGATCAACCGGAAGCCGCCGAACGGAGCGCGCCCGCCGAATCGTCGTCCGTGACGAACCGACGCGCCGCGCATGGCGATTTTTCCGATCCGGCTGCGGGTCAGTTCGGAATGGCGGCCATCATGGCCGCCATGAGTTCGTGGGCGTAGGCGCGGGCTTTGGCCGCAGCGGCGCGGGCCGCGGGGAGATCGCGGCCGATCTGCACCAGCCGTTCGGCGATTTGCGGCCCCGTGGCGTCGTCGATCTCGAAGACCCAGTCGTTCATCTTCAGGTCGTACCACATCCGGCCTTTGCGGGTGTCGGTGGGCTGGCGCACGAGCACGGCGGGCACGCCCGCGGCAATGCTCATGATCGGCGAATGTTGTTCGAGACTCACGACGGCCGCCGCCTGGGCATAGACGCTGCACGCCTCGGCGGTGAGCCAGTAGCGATCCAGGAAGCTGACGTGCGGCTGCACGTCGGCGGGCAGTTTGTCGTAGATCAGCGTCCGCAGCAGGGGCACTTCGTAAGTCATTTCGGGCGCGAGCAGCACGCGCATGTTCGTCGCGCGCACCCAGGCTGCGATCCCTTCGCGAAGCTTGGCATGGTCCTTTTCGGCGAACTCCGCATTCACCTTGATGCGCTCGGGATTCGGTTTGACCGTGTCGGGATGAATCTCCCAGTACGGCGTCCAGCGCAACCGTGGGATCGCGCACAGGAACCGGCCCGGCTCCAGCCGATGCTCCGTCATCAGCGCCGCGGCTGCCTGGTCATTTCGCAGGTCGATGGCGAACGTCGCATCGGGGCCGAAATCCATCTGCGGGCCGCTGATGCCGCTGGCTTGCAGGGCGCGGAGGGAATCGGTGTCGCGGAGGAATACGAACCTGGCATTCGCGAGCAGATCGCGCTGATCCCTGATCTGTTCGTCGGTGAGCGTGACGCCGCCGATGCCATAGGGCTTGCCGGCTTTCCGGGCGAGAATCAGCTCTTTCAGCCCCACGAGCGACGGGCCGCTGCCGTGGAGGAAGAAATCGCAGTCCGCGAGCGCGGCGTCCTGCTCGGCTTTCGATTTGGCGATTTTCAACCGGGGAAACCGGGCGCGCAGAATCTCCTCGCCGCCGCCGCCCACGCTGCTGGGCCACAGCGTGACCTCGGCATCGGGCCGATGCTGCTCCAGCAGCGCCAGCATTCCGGGCGTGTGCGCGATGTCGCCGATATTGACCGTCTGCCACGACGAACGAAGCAGAATGCGAGTGGGCTTCCGCTCACTGGCGGGCAGTGCGGCGGCCATGCCGGCCGCAACGGCGGTCTGCAGGAAGGTGCGGCGTTTCATGAGTGGGGTCTCGATCAAAGGGTGCGCTGCGGAGGGAACAGACCTGCACGAGGATACCGTTGGGGCGTGCTCACACGACAATCCGGGCGATGTCGATCAGATGCACCCCATCGCCCGGACCGGCGGCAAGGCTTCACCGTCAGACTCCGTCTGCGAACGGCGGAACTGTCGCCGTCGCCGCGAGCGCTGCCAGAAACCGGCGACGATCCCAGTTCGCCGGAGTCATCGGAAGAGGCCTTTCATTGGGATGCCTGTCGCAGTCATTGAAGCCGAAAGGCTCCGCGAAGCCAAGTCGGGCATCACCTCTTCATGTAGGGTGAGTCGAGTCTTCGAGGCTCACCGCTTCGGGACGGTTGCATAGTGAGCCGCCGCGCTGTGCGAAGCCGCCAACCTGCCCGTGACGCTGCACAGCGGCGGCGAACTCGGCCTCAGCGTCGCCGCCTATCGGCACTTCGCCGTTTCGTGCCGAACCTCACCCTGGCCATCGACATGCAGCCCCCGAACATCGCACGGGACATCATCCCCGAGCGCCACACTTTCAGCGAAGGCTGGATGACCCCGCCCACCAGCCCCGGCTCTTTATGCGGCCCGGCGTTGCGGGCGGTTCGACAGCATCGTCGCCAGCAACTCTTCCACGCGGTCGCGGCCGGTGAGGAACTCGACGCCGATGTCGATCGCCCGGACGTGGTCGCCGAGCGGATCGCCCGGCGGCCATTTGACGACGTCTTTGAGCGTCGTCAGCAGCACGTCGGCATCGATCGTTTGCCGCCACAGTTCGAGGTCCGCGAAGTCTGCCGGCCTGTAGTGGTGATGGTCGGCGAACAGGCGGGGTTCGGCAACGGGGTTCCATTGCGATACCGTTCGGAGGAACCCTTGCGGGTTGCCGAGGCCACAGAACGCTGCGACGCGCTGATTTGCGAGAGCGGACAACGGTTCGGTCCGGCCATCGGTGCGGATCAAACGTTGCGGGGTGAACTGCACGGCGGCGATGCGCGGCGGCGCTCCACAGTGGAGCAACTCCATCCGCAGATCGGCGAGTTGCTCCGCGGCCACCTGATCGGCGCGCGTGATGAGCACGACGTCGGCCCGTCGCAACGCGGTCACCGGTTCGCGCAGCAACCCGCGCGGCAACAGTCGACCGTAGCCCCACGGTTGCAATGCGTCGATCAGCACGATGTCGAGATTGCGATGCAGCCGGCGATGCTGGAAGCCGTCGTCGAGGATGATCGCGTCGCAACCGTGTTGTTGGATCGCCGATGTTGCCCCGACGACGCGGTCCCGATTCTGCACGCGGACGGCTGACGGACACAGCCGGGACAGCACGCGGGCTTCGTCGTTCTCGATGCCGTCGAGGCTGCGATAGCCGCGGCTGATAATGGCGGGCGAGTGTCCGTGCTGATTCAGCCGGTTCGCCAGCCACGCGACGACGGGCGTCTTGCCGGTGCCGCCGGTGGTGATGTTGCCGACGCTGATGACCGGGGCGTCCACGCGGTGGATGCGCCGCCAGCCATGATCGAACGCGGCGTTGCGGAGGGCGATCGCCGCGGCGTAGCCCCAGGACGCGACGGCACACGCGGAACGCAATGCGGCGGGGAGGACGCCGCGGCGTTCGCCGGAGAGGATCGCGAGGAGGGTTTGCTCGTCCATGAGCACTTTTCAACCTTGGTTAGCCGCGACCCGGAGGCCTTGCGCAGGGGAGCGCTGGGTGGAGCGCCCATCACGGTTTGTGCGCTTCACCCAGCGCAAGGCCTCCGGGTCGCGGCTAACGAGATTACATTCCGCGCATTTTCGCACAAATCGCGTCCGCCATCTGGTTGGTGCCGACGGCGGTGGGGTCGTTGCGGTCGGGCTTCAGGTCGTAGGTGACGTCCTTCCCTTCGGCGATGACGGCGGCGACGGCCCGGTCGAGTTTCTCCGCCGCGGCTTTCTCGCCGAGGTGTTCGAGCATCAGCTTGCCGGACAGAATCAACGCGGTCGGGTTGACCTTGTTCTGGCCCTTGTACTTCGGAGCGCTGCCGTGGGTGGCCTCGAAGATCGCGGCGTCGGGGCCGTAGTTCGCGCCGGGGGCAACGCCGAGGCCGCCGACGAGGCCGGCGCACAGGTCGCTGAGGATGTCGCCATAGAGGTTCGGCAGCAGGATCACGTCGTACAGTTCGGGCTTCTGCACGAGCTGCATGCACATGTTGTCGATCAGCCGCTCCATGTAGACGACTTTGGAGGCGTTGGGCACCTTGCCGGCCAGTTCCTTGTCGGCGGGGACCGACAGTTCGGGCCATTCGTACCTGGCGTTGTAGGCGGTGGCGACGGCGCGGGTTTCGTCGTACCACAGGCCGTCGGTGAACTTCATGATGTTCGCCTTGCAGACCGACGTGACCGACTTGCGGCCGGCCTTCACGGCGTAATCGAAGGCGAAGTTGGCGATGTTGCGGGTCCCCTCGTAGGACATCGGCTTGATGCTGATGCCGGTGGTCGCCTTGCCGGTGCCGATCTTCTTGCCGGTGGTCTTCGAGTTGATGAAGTCGATCAACTCGGCGGTGACCGCCTGTCCGGCCTGGAACTCGACGCCGGCGTACAGGTCTTCGGTGTTCTCACGCACGACGACCAAATCGACGTTGGAGTCCGAAAAGTACGTCCGCACCCCCTTGTAAGTCCGACACGGCCGCAGGCAGGCGAACAGCCCCAGTTCCTGCCGCAGGAACACGTTGACGCTGCGGAAGCCCTTGCCGATGGGCGTGGTGATCGGGGCCTTGAGGGCGACCTTGTTCTTGCGGATGGAGGCGAGGACGGAGTCGGGCACTTTGCCGACTTTCTCGATGACCTCGATGCCGCATTCCTGCACATCCCAGGCGAACTTAACGCCGGTGGCTTCGAGACATTTCTGCGTCGCCGCGGCGATTTCTGGGCCGACGCCGTCGCCGGGAATGAGAGTCACGTTGTACATGCGGGAGTGTGCTTTGCCTGTCGGAGAATCGCGGGAAACCGGGCGCGCCCGGACGGGATGGACTGTATCCGACGGCGAATGTCGGCGGCAAGCGTGGGTGGATCGCACGAAGAAGCCCAGGGATAGCAATCCCTGGGCTTCCGGGCGTGATCTCAGCGCGATTGCTGTGCGGTCTGCACGTCCGGGATCGAGCGCTGATAGTGCATGTAAATTTTCACCTGATCGGCCCGCAGCACGCCGTCGTTGTTCTGCGGCGCGAACGGAATCGCCACGGGCGGGGGCACGGCGGGCGATGAGAACTGGAACCAGTTCGACGGCGCAGGGGGCGTCCGCTGCGGCGTCACTTTCGTCACGCGCGGCTGGGCTTCCAACTCCCGCACGCGGCGTTCGAGCTGTTCGATGCGCTGCAGCAACGCATCGACGTCGGCGATGTTCGCGGGCTGGGTGGCGTCGACGGCGTCACTGCCGCGAAGCGAGACTGTGGTCATTGCCAGGAGCGCCATCGCGCTGCAAGTGAAGGCGATTCGCATGATTCAGAATCCTTTCCGTTCGGGGAGATCGAGCCCGTCACAGCCCGGAGCGCCAGCGACGGCGGCGATCATTCGGCGTCCTTGCCGAGACAGTGTTACGGCCGGGGTTTTCGCGGTGCGTCAATCGGAAACGGTCGCACCAGCAGCACCCCAAGCAGCTGGACGATCGCGGCGATTTGCGTCGAGGTCAGGTCGGCCGTGCCCTCGAGGAAATCACAGAGCGAGAAGACATGAATCTGCGCCGCTTCGGCGAGCTTCTCCAACTTGACGCCGCCCGAGTGAATTGCCCGCCGCAGGTCGCCGCTGAAGCCGGGCTCGTCGCCGGCGGCGATCGTCAGCCGGGCACGACGTATGATGTCGGGCTTTTCCGCGTCCACCAGGTCGGCCAACTGGTTGAACCGCTCGGCCTCTTCCGGCGTCAACTCATGGATCACGCGGGGTGTGATGGTTGTGGTCATCGCGGTTCGATGTAATAAGCGGTGACGGGTTTGACGGTCAATTCATCGATGGGTTGATAGACGCAGGCGATCAGCCGTCCATCGCGGGCTGCACCGATGGCAATCGGAATGCCGCTGCTTCGGCTCTTTTCGACCCGTTCCGGATAGCAGATCACCTCTTCAACTTCCTCAAGCGTCACATCATTGATCGACAGTTTTTCGAGCGTGCGCTCGTCCCACCAGAACTCATAATACGGCATCTCCTCACCTCCGCACTACCCCCGTGTGTCCTCAAACAGCGCCGTCGACAGATACCGCTCGCCGCTGTCGGGCAGGATGGTGACGATCAGCTTGCCGGCGGATTCCGGGCGGGCGGCGACTTTCAGGGCGGCGGCCATCGCCGCGCCGCAACTGATGCCGCAGGTGATCCCCTCCTCGCGCGACAGCCGCTTGGCGATGTCGAACGATTCCTCGTCGGTGACGGTGACGATCTCGTCGATCAGGCTGCGGTCGAGGATATCCGGGATGAAGCCCGCGCCAATCCCCTGGATCTTGTGTCGCCCCGGAGCGCCGCCGGAGAGAACCGGGCTGGCGGCGGGTTCGACGGCGATGCTTTTGACCGAGTGATTCTTTTCCTTCTTGAGATACCGCGTGACGCCGGTGATGGTGCCGCCGGTGCCGACGCCGGAGACGAAGATGTCCACCTTGCCGTCGGTGTCGTGCCAGATTTCCGGGCCGGTGGTCTTGAAGTGAATCGCCGGGTTGGCGGGGTTCTTGAACTGCTGCGGCATGTAGTAGCCGGGCTGGGCGGCAAGCTCCTCGGCCTTGGCGATGGCCCCCTTCATGCCGTCGGCGCCGGGGGTGAGGATCAGATCGGCCCCGAAGCCCTTGAGCATCATCCGGCGCTCGACGGACATCGTCTCGGGCATCGTCAGCGTCAGCTTGTACCCGCGGGCGGCGCAGACGAACGCGAGCGCAATCCCCGTATTGCCGCTGGTCGGCTCGACGACGTGCATGCCGGGCTTCAGTTTGCCGGACTGCTCGGCGTCCCAGATCATGCTGGCGCCGATTCGGCACTTGACCGAGTAGGCGGGGTTGCGGCCCTCGATCTTGGCGAGGACCGTGGCCTTGAGGCCTTTGGTGAGATGATTGATGCGGATCAGCGGCGTGCGGCCGATCGATTCGGAGTTATCGGCGAAGATCAACATGCGGGTGGCTCCCTCCCAATGGAATGCGTGCGAGCGTGTCCGGCGGCATTATGAACCAACCGGCGGTGCGGGTGAAGTCCGATGACCTGCAACGAGCCGCGCCCGTCAGGAAGCGGTTTCTTTCCACGCCCCAGAACCCCTCCCTGACGGTCAGGCTCTATGGGAAATATTCACTTTCCGCGCGGCGACAGCGGCCGCGTCGGTTCCGTCAGCGTGCGGGGCCAGGCCGCGGGCATGTCGGTCACGCGTTGCTGGACTGTGGTCGGAATCAGCGACTCGGTCTGGGCAAGCACGTTCGGCGGCGAAGCGGGCAGGGCAGGGGCGTCCACCGAGTCGAGCAGGTAACCCACCAGTTTCGGCGACGCCTGATGAATGATGACCGTGCGGCTCGGCGTCTTCGGATCGCGCGGGCGGACGATGCAGATCACTTCGGCATCGGTCGAATTCGCGAACGCGGCATGCAGATCCTCCGCGGCCTGGGCGTCGGTCACCCCGGCGGCCATCGCGGCGGCGGCGAACGAGGTGGTGACGTCGTTGGCGGGAGCGGCCTCCGTCTTGGGAGCGGGCTGCGACGATGGGTTCGCCTTTGGCGCGGCGACGACAGCCGGAGCGGCGGCCGGTTGACCGACCGGCAGCACTTGTCCGCAACCGGCTTTTTCGAGCAGGTCGTAGATCGGCGCCAGACCCGTGTAGACGCCGCGCTTGTCGGTGGGATCGGCGGCGATGCACACGCCGACCAGTTCGTTGCTGCGGAACAGTCCGCCACCGGACCGGCCCGGCACCGGGAAGCCGCTGCATTGCAGCGAATCCGGACCCTCGTAGAAGTTCAGCGCCGTCACGGACAGGTTTTCGCGGGTCGGCAGATCGCCGTTGCTGCAACCGATGTTGAGGACTGCGTCCCCCTTGACGACCGGACGGTTGAGCGAGGCCAGCGGGATCGTGGGGAGCGCGTGTT
>Ga0163151_10009238_pt1 | contig 10793 bp, 9 predicted proteins | sample OliLakLV19MP5IB2_FD_145596 | JGI IMG/M metagenome (GOLD analysis project Ga0163151, IMG submission 145596) | Freshwater microbial mat bacterial communities from Lake Vanda, McMurdo Dry Valleys, Antarctica - Oligotrophic Lake LV.19.MP5.IB-2 | ecosystem: Environmental > Aquatic > Freshwater > Lake...
ACAACAAAAAAAAACAGTTAATAAAAATTATATATTATAATAATAGAGCAACTACAAAGTATAAGTACTATGGTAATTATAAAGTAAAGGCAATCAAAAATTATAAAGCAGGGCGAGCTTACCATTTAACAAGTGAATACGAATATAATTTGGATAGAACCATCAAATCTGTTGTGTATTCATATACTACTTACGTGCTAAGATATTTATATGGATATAATTATGAAAAATTGGTTACTAAGGTCTGCTTAATAAATACAGGGAAAGAATCATTATTAAGCTATATTCAAAAATACAGCTATAATGAATATGGGCAAATAAGACATATTGATATTATAAGAATTGAGAGGAATACGTCTCTTGAAGAAAATATTGATTTTACCTATTATTCAAATGGCCTCATAAAATCGAAACAAATTATACCAAGAAGTGAGTCAATAATATATGCACTTACGAATATGAATTTTATAGATAGATTTTGAGAATGAAACTAAGTTTTAGCATATTTCTATTATTGCTGATTTCATGTAAAAATGAAAATCAAGTAAATGATATTGAAAAGATACAGAATATCACTTCTCCTTCTATTATCATATTAGGAACTGTGCAAGATGCAGGCTCGCCACATATTGGCTGCAAAAAAGATTGTTGCAAAGATTTGTTTATAAACCCTGACTCTGATAGCTATCGGGGTAGAATGGTGGTTTCACTGGGACTAGTTGACCCAGCAAATAAAATGAACTGGCTATTTGAAGCCACGCCTGATATTACTAGGCAAATGAAAATGCTCAAAAACTATTCTAAGTTTAGCGATAGCGAAACACCGAATGGAATATTCTTAACCCACGCTCATATAGGTCACTATGCAGGTTTGATGTATCTTGGCAGAGAAGCAATCAACACCAAAAATATTCCTGTATATGCGATGCCCCGTATGAAAACATTTTTAGAAAAAAATGGGCCGTGGAGTCAGTTGGTGAGTTTGAAGAATATTATCATAAATCCTTTGCAACATGATTCTGAAAATAGTTTATCATCTAATATAAAAGTTACTCCTATTATAGTTCCACATCGAGATGAACTTTCTGAAACAGTAGGATATATTATAAAAGGTCCACAAAAAAAACTATTGTTTATTCCTGATATTGACAAGTGGAGTAAATGGAAAAAAAGCATTATAGATGAAATCAAAAAAGTAGATTATGCTTTTATAGATGCTACCTTTTATGATGGCAAAGAAATTAAAGGTAGGGATATATCAGAAATCCCACATCCCTTTGTGGTAGAGAGTATGGAAGCATTTAAGAATCTTCCCACAACTGAAAAAGATAAAATATATTTTATACATTTTAACCATACCAATCCATTATTAAATATAGAAAGTGAACAAGCAAAAACTGTGATTAAAAATGGATTTCATATTGCACAAATTAAGACAGTGATAGGATTATAATACATGAGCGAAAACGAAATCAATACGGTTCGATTAAATAAAGCTATAAGTGACACGGGCTTCTGCTCTAGGCGTGAGGCTGACAAAATTATAGAGCAGGGGCGTGTAACCATCAATGATAAAAAAGGTGTTTTAGGTGATAGAGTCACCAAAGATGATATTATCAAGGTAGATAGTAAACCATTAAACCAACCTCAGAAAACTATATATATTGCGTTTAATAAGCCCAAGGGAATTACTTGCACTACCGAAAGGCATATAGAAAATAATATTATAGATTATATCAATCATAAGCAACGCATTTTCCCTATTGGCAGGCTAGACAAGGAGTCTGAAGGATTGATATTCCTAACTAACGACGGCAACATCGTCAATAAAATTTTGCGTGCCGGCAATAACCATGAGAAAGAATATATAGTTACCGTAAACAAAGCTATCACTCCTAACTTTATAACAAAGATGGGGAATGGTGTTCCTGTATTAGATACAGTTACGTCAAAATGTGTAGTGAAACAGGAAAGTAAATTGGTGTTTCGTATTATACTCACCCAAGGACTCAACAGACAAATACGAAGGATGTGCGAATACCTCGATTATGAAGTTGTAAAACTAAAACGCATTCGTATTATGAATATAAATTTAGATAATATTCCTTTGGGGCAATGGCGAAATTTTACCAAAGCTGAGTTGGATGATGTACAAAAGCTGATTGCTGATTCTGTGAAGACTCAAGAAGGATCTATTATACCATTTCTTAAACTATAATAGCTTTCCGCCTGTGGCGGATTAGTTTTTAGAGTAGTATAATAGATGCCTCCTTCGTCGACATGACAAAATATTCCGCATGACCCCCGAATCCTGAATACTGACCACCAACCCCCACTTAGTCAATTTCAAACTCCAACTTTACAGTTATAGTTGCCGTTTTATCTTTGTTGGATGTATTGAACGTTCCGCCCCAAGAATAATTCTCGTTGCTGTTTCTTCCTGTGATTTGAAAAATTCCCATATCAGCACTTTTAAGTTTGCCCAAACCATTACCCGCATTTTTTGCGATTTGTTCAGCACGAATTCTACCATCTTTGGTGGCTTGTGCTAGCATTTCTATTTTCAAATCGCTGAGCTTAGTATAATAAAAATCGGGAGCGTTAGAGCTAAGCTCCAAACCTTGCTCAATAAGTCCTGTAACCTCTCTACTGGCAGTGATTACTTTTTCCAAGTTTTTCGATTCAATAGTTACTGTTTGTCTTAAACTATAGCCAGCAAATTGTTGGCGGGTTTGATTCCCAGTTCCCACGGGCACGTAATCAAACTCTTTGCTCATGTCCACAGCCGAAAAAACAATTTCTTCTAGTTTTATATTGTGCTCAACCAACCATGCCTTTACCGTTTCTGCATCTTTCTTCAATTGAGCAAAGGCACTTTGCATATTCATATCCTTGCGGGTAAACGAGGCATTCCAAGTAACCAAATCGCTCACAAAGTCCTTGCTGGATAAGCCCGTAACGCTTATTCCCAAGTGTTGTTTTTTGCTATTGAGCCATGACTTGCCCAAATACATGCACGAAAATAAAAATGATAGGGAAACCAGTAGGAATGGCAGCACTTTGAGGATAGTCTTTTTCACGCATCAAATGTACTGACTCTCTGCTATTTGGTTGCATTAAATCTGCACCTCGAAATCCACAACTTGTCCACAATTTAACACAAATACCCGTGCTTTTGTGGAAATGGTTTTCGGCAAAGTTTGTTTTTAAGGACTTAACAAAATATCTTTGCGTTCCAATTTTTTAAAAAGCAATAATAAAAATTTTAGTTCGTTTATACTATTAATTCTAATCCAAAAAAACGCATGACAAAAACAATGAGACTCCTTGCTGCAAGCTTCAGTATTTGCTGGTTTGCAAGCACCGCAGACGCTCAGGCACCCGTTGCATCCCTTACCACTCGCCCTAACAGCGATATTGTGATGGGGCATTTAGATAGTGCAATGGCCATTTTCCACGACAAGCATTATTCATTTAAAGACGATATAGAAAAACTTAACATCTATGGCTTTGATACCACTGATGTGCCTACTTATTCTACCGATGTTATTTCCTACAGGCTCGACATGCTTGAATCGCCTATACCTTTAACCTATAACCAATATGTAAAAGGCTATATTGATTTATATGCGGTGAAAAAGAAAAAACTTACCCAACATATCTTAACTTGGTCTTCTTACTATTTCCCGATGTTCGAGCAGATACTTGACCAACAAGGTTTGCCTCTTGAGTTTAAATACTTGGCCGTTATAGAATCAGCTCTCAACCCACATGCACAATCGTGGTGCGGTGCTACTGGGCTATGGCAGTTTATGTACGGAACAGGATTGATGTACGGACTCAAAATAAATGGCTATGTGGACGAACGTAAAGACCCAATTAAAGCTACGTATGCGGCTTGCCAGTACTTTAAAGATATGTATGCCCGCTATGGCGATTGGTTGCTGGTAATAGCAGCCTATAATTGTGGCCCAGGCAATGTAGACAGAGCCGTGAGGCTTTCTGGCGGTTCGCATAATTTCTGGACTATTATGAACTACCTTCCCATGGAAACCCGTGGCTATGTACCCGCTTTTATTGGGGCTACTTATGTGTTGAATTACCATAAAGAACATAATATATTCCCCTTTGCCCAACCGGTCGATTTTGTGACTGATACCGTGCATGTGGATAGCAAAGTTACTTTTGCACAGCTTTCTAAATCGTTGGATATGACGCAAGAGCAATTGATGATGCTCAACCCTTCTTACAAACAAAATATGGTGCCCTTTACCACCAATGAGAAGACCCACGTAATTCGTTTGCCCTATGACAAAGCCATTTCGTTTGCCGATTTGAAAGAAAATATATTTGCAAGCGAAATACAAAACCCTTCCAGTAACTATGCCTACTATAATCCCCGTGCGGTATCGCCTGTAAAGCAAATTACCTATCCCAAAAAAGTCAAGAAAAACGGAAATGTTTCTCACCGTGTGAAAAACGGAGAAGGTTTATATAATATAGCTACCAAGTATGGTGTGACCATGGTAGAGATAAAACGATGGAACGGTCTTAAAAATAATTATATATATCCCGGACAGAACTTATCAATCTGGGCAAGAAAATAAAAATCCATTTTCCCTCACTATTGATATATCCCAGTTGATTGCCCTTTTCAACTTTGATAACTGAGTTTCCGTAAATTTTTATATGGGAATATATAGAATCTAGTATAATACTTCCATTGCTATCGGCTAAGCCATATATTGGTTTTTGAGAACTATTTTCAATGGTCGATTTCTAGAGGATGGAATTTTTTAAGCAGTTGAATGGGAATAAACATAGAAGGGATTTGAGGTGCGTTACCGCACTCCCTCCCACCAATTACTATAATATTTCATTTCTTTTAAGTCCACTTCTTCTCCTATCATGGGCGTAATCAAAGGCATATTGTTTTCTTTTGCAGCCGCAGAAACACGAATGATAGAATCATCCCAATTGTGGTGGCCAAGGGCGAATTTGCCCCAATGTATGGGAATCAATTTCTGAGTTCTTATACCAATTCTTAAACTAAAATAGTTCTCCGCCTGTGGCGGATTTAGTTTTTAGAATGTTAATGCCGAACTGCATCCCGAATGCCCCGCTTAATCCCGATAATTATCGGGATGCGGGGAGATTAGTCTCTTTCTTTTGGACTATTATATATTGAGTTTCGGTATTACTAATAGAAAAAAGATGCAATTAAAATTGTGAGTTGCCTCTTTCTCCCGATGGCTATCGGGAGGCATGACAAAACATATTAAAAGTGCTTTTTCTTATTAGCTTTTTGAAGTAGACGATAAAGAATTGATTTTACTTTATCACTCCCAATTCCTTACCCACTTTGGTAAATGCAGCAATCGCTTTATCCAAGTGGTGCATCTCGTGCCCAGCAGATATTTGCGTACGAATGCGGGCTTTTCCTTTTGCTACGACAGGGAAATAAAAGCCAATAACATATATGCCTTCTTCCAATAATTTGCTTGCAAAATCTTGGCTCAATTTAGCATCATATAACATAATAGGAACTATAGGATGCACACCAGGTTTTATATCAAATCCTGCTTCGGTCAGTTTGTTGCGGAAGTATAATGTATTTGTTTCTAACTTGTCACGCAATTCAGTAGTTTCTTTAAGCATATCAAACACTTCAATAGAAGCCCCTACAATACTTGGAGCAAGCGTATTTGAAAATAAATAAGGACGCGAACGTTGACGCAATATTTCAATAATCTCTTTTTTGCCAGAAGTGAAACCGCCAGACGCACCACCCAAGGCTTTGCCCAGCGTTCCTGTTATAATATCTATTTGCCCGATTACATTACAGTGTTCTGTAGTACCGCGACCAGTTTTACCAATAAATCCTGAAGCATGGCATTCGTCAACCAAAATCAAAGCTTTATATTTAATGGCAAGCTCATTTATTTTGTCTAGTTGTGCAATGGTTCCGTCCATCGAGAATACTCCGTCGGTTACTATAATACGGTTACGCAAGTGCTGTGTTTCTTGAAGCTTTGCTTCGAGGTCGGCCATATCATTATTCAAATAGCGATAACGTTGTGCTTTGCAAAGGCGAACTCCATCTATAATAGAAGCATGATTTAATTCGTCAGATATGATAGCATCTTCCTCATTAAATAAAGGCTCGAATACACCACCATTTGCATCGAATGCGGCAGCATATAGTATGGTATCCTCGGTACCCAAAAATTCAGAAATTTTTTGCTCAAGTTCTTTATGTATATCTTGTGTGCCGCATATAAAACGTACACTACTCATTCCAAATCCGTGTGAGTCTATAGCTTTGTGGGCAGCCGCTATCACCCGTGGGTGGCTGCTTAGGCCTAAGTAGTTATTGGCACAAAAATTAATCACTTCTTTGCCGCCTGCAATTTTTATATCGGCCGCTTGCGGTGTAATAATAATGCGTTCTTCTTTGAACAGTCCAGCCTCTTTTATATTTTTAATTTCGGCTTGTAGTTGTGGTTTTAGAGTGTCGAACATTATGGGATATTTTATATTGTATAATTATTATTTTTCATTTTTTGTCAGACTGACATTCCCTAAGGCAGTATCAAACCATTTAACAGATCTCTCATTTTCGGCTTCTCCTTTTCGGCATTACTTATTTCGGTATAGGTTACAAACTGAATACAACTAACAGGGCTAGTATAATAGTATGCCATAAACAAAAAAGTAAACCCTTGCACCTCGGTAGTGAACTCCAAATACAATATATCTTTTTTGTTTACTTTACGGTATTCTTGTTTCAATACCACTACATTTTTGCTGTTTTTTCGGGCATTTGCCAAAGCTATGTCTCTAAGACTTTCCAAGGATGCAGTTGTCTTTTCGGGAATTAGCAAGGCCAAGGAAGTTTCTGAATTTTTGAGCGACATACTAAAATCGGATTGCTTGTTAATGGCGGTATCGTGCAATTGCCATAGAGAACTATCATATACCACCACATACTTTACATCTTGACCTTTGATGATACAATTGGTGCCGAAAGGTTTGAAGTATTCTCCTCCTCTTTCAATGGACGTTTTTGCTGCTGAGTCTGCATAGTTCCAAGTGCCATTATTATATAATATCACCTTACTTCCATCGGCTGTGGTAGCTGATAGTTGTGCATTTGATACAATTGCAGATAAAATTATTATATATAACAATAACAATTCTTTCATATAATAAACATATATATTATAATAGTTTATCAATTAATTTTTCTACGCCCATACCTTCGGCCTCGGCTTTGTAGTTGCAAACAATTCTATGGCGAAGAATAGGTCTGGCAACAGCTTTCACGTTTTCAATATCGGGCGAGAATTTACCTTGGAACAAGGCATGGCATTTTGCAGCGAGCACCAAAAACTGACCTGCACGAGGGCCAGCTCCATAAGATATATATTTATTGGTTTCTTCGGATGCCATGGGGGTATTTGGCCTTGTTCTGGAAACTAGTTTAACGGCATATTCTACCACATTGTCGGCAATAGGTGCTTTGCGAACCAATTGTTGGAAGTATTTAATTTCATCGCCACCGATAATTTTATTTACTTTGGCTTGGTCGAAACCAGTGGTACTTTTTATCACCCGCACTTCATCGTCGAAAGCGGGATAATCAATTACTACATTGAACATGAAACGGTCAAGTTGTGCTTCGGGCAGGGGATAAGTTCCTTCTTGCTCTATAGGATTTTGGGTAGCCAACACGAAGAATGGTTCTTCCAGTTTGTGCATTTTGCCACCCACGGTTACGCTTTTTTCTTGCATAGCTTCTAGCAATGCTGCTTGGGTTTTTGGCGGTGTACGGTTTATTTCGTCAGCCAAAACAATATTGGCAAACAAAGGCCCGCGGACAAATTTAAAGTTGCGGCTCTCGTCCAAAATTTCTGAGCCAGAAATATCTCCAGGCATCAAATCGGGCGTGAACTGAATGCGGTTGAACGACAAATCCAAAACCTCCGAAATGGTTTTAACCAATAAGGTTTTAGCCAAACCAGGCACACCTACCAATAGTACGTGCCCATTGCAAAAAATACAGTTAAGCACATCGGTAATCACAGCATCTTGGCCGATAATTACCTTCTGGGTTTCGGCAAGCATGCGTTTATATGCGTCTCTAAGGGCCTCTGCGGCCTCTACTTCTGTGTTATAATTAATCATAAATTTATGCGAAATTAAGGGCTAATGAGTTTTTTATTGTTATCGGTTAACGTTTTTTAGTTTGTTTTGTAACAAATATTTCACCAAAAAAGCATGACCGTAAAAGACCTTATCCGCGAGATACTGATACAGCTAAGGCTAGACCTCACCAAGAACCTAAAATACGATAGGCTTACCCGCATTATTATACAAAGAACCGTGAACCAAAAATCTGTTTGCATAGATGTGGGGTGTCACAAAGGCGAAATATTGGATTTGATTTTGAAAGAAGCCCCCAAGCAAAAACATTATGGCTTTGAACCTATCCCAATATTATATCATAACCTGCTAACAAAATATAAAGATCAAGCCCATATATTTAATTGTGCACTGAGTGACCAACAGGGCGAGACCACTTTTAATTATGTGAAGAATGCTCCTGCATATAGTGGAATAAAGCAGCGAAAATATGCTGTGGAAAAGCCCGATATCGAAACTTTGCAGGTGAAACTGGAAAAACTGGACGATATTATCCCCGACAATGAAAAAATAGATTTGATTAAAATTGATGTGGAAGGAGGTGAGTTTAATGTGTTAAAGGGAGCAGTGAAAGTAATTCAAAAAAGCAAACCCTATATTATTTTTGAAACAGGATTGGGGGCTAGCGAATATTATGGTACCAAGCCAGAAGAGTTATATGATTTTTTTGAAAATGAGCTACAGTCAAAAATTTATACGTTGCAAAACTGGATCGATTGTAAAGCAGCATTAAGCAAAGTCGACTTCTTAAAGCTATATAATACCAATGCTGAATATTATTTCATAGCAAAAGGATAAAAGACAGTAGTTGTCAAAAAAATGTCTGAAATTCGAAGCCAAATCGAATCATGACAAACAAAATAAGCAATCATATAAAGGAAGACTTTGTGCAGGCTGTATGGCAGCACCTTTGGTTTGATATCAAAGAACTGCAAACTGTTGATGGGAAGCCCATACAGATTATTAAAACGGGCAATTTGAACCGTAATTCAGGGCCTGATTTTTCGGAAGCCATGATAGAAATTGACGGAATTAAGTGGGCGGGAAATGTAGAGATACATACCAAAAGTAGTGATTGGAAAACACATGGGCACCAAAATGATTCTGCTTACAATAATGTAATTTTGCATGTGGTATTATATCATGATGCTGATATACAAACAGCCAATAATAATACAATTCCTGTTTTGGAATTATATAAACGAATTAATCCTGCTTTAATAGAACGATACAAATTTCTGTTAGCACAGGAACAATCTATTCCTTGCAAAGACTTGGTACATAAAATTCCTGATATCGCAAAAACACAATGGTTAGAGAGACTTATCAGCGAACGATTGGAATATAAATCTCGGGGAATTTTTACGCTGCTTGCACAAACGCAATCGCATTGGGAACAAGTTTTCTATATCACATTAGCTTCCAATTTTGGGTTTCATGTAAATAAGCAACCTTTTGAACAACTTGCTTTCAATTTGCCTTTATCTATTTTAAGCAAACATAAAAACAACAAACTGCAGATTGAATGTTTGGTGTTTGGGATGGCAGGTTTGTTAGAAGAGAATATTTTAGACGATAAGTACTATAATACTTTGCAAAGAGAGTTTCTACACCTCAAAAACAAATATCAACTTAAACCGATGGACGCTAGTCAGTGGCGGTTTATGCGGACAAGACCCAGTAATTTCCCAAGTATCAGGTTGGCACAGTTTGCTGATTTGCTCTATAAGTCTTCTCATTTGTTTTCCAAAATTTTGGAAATAGAACACATCAAAACATTATATACCTTGTTCGAGCTTGAAGCAAATGAATATTGGCAAACGCATTTCAAGTTTGGTGAGAAAGCGAATAATCCGCAAACCCATTTGGGTAGTCGGGCTGTGGATATTATCATCATTAATACAGTTGCTCCTATATTATTTGCTTACGGAAAATATAAAAACGAGCAGCAATATATTGATCGAGCTTTGGATTTTTTAACACAATTAAAACCCGAGAAAAATAGTATCATTACCTTGTGGGAGAAATATGGAATTAAAGCAAGCCACGCATCCGATACGCAGGCACTATTACACCTCAAAAATGTATACTGTGATTATAAGAAATGTATGAATTGTATTTGGGGGAAATTGTTTATTAAAAACGTTAGCAATTGAATAATTTTGTACTATTCCAAATTACAATTAGAGTGGCAATAGTCCTTATTGATTTGAACTATTAAATCTGAAATTTCTTCTTTCAATACAATATCTTGGATGAATTTTCTTTTTTTCAATAAGTCTTCAAGTGTTTGTAATCTACATTGTTGAAGTTCATTTTGCAATGATTTTTTTGCTTTCTTCGGTTGAAAACTTGCTCGAGTATTTCTTATTAAACGAAATAAAGAAGTTAGCTCAGATTTAAAACCTTCGTTTTTATTTTCTATATTCGGCTTGCAAAAATCTATAAGAACATTTAATTCCTTTTTACTGCCTATATCAGATAATGGGAATGACCATAAATAATTATATTTTGAATAGAATATGCCCAAACGTTTGATTCGGAAATGCATATTGTCTTTACTTTCTTCCCGTAAGAAAATACAATTT
>Ga0163151_10009239_pt1 | contig 10792 bp, 6 predicted proteins | sample OliLakLV19MP5IB2_FD_145596 | JGI IMG/M metagenome (GOLD analysis project Ga0163151, IMG submission 145596) | Freshwater microbial mat bacterial communities from Lake Vanda, McMurdo Dry Valleys, Antarctica - Oligotrophic Lake LV.19.MP5.IB-2 | ecosystem: Environmental > Aquatic > Freshwater > Lake...
CCGCCATCAGCGGCACGTCGTAATAATTTGTTCTGAAGTCCGAACGAAGCAATTCGTTTCTCGCGCGGTTCAATACCTTGAGCAAAGCGAACCAATTATTGATTGTTGAGATATGACCCCACGCGGTTTCAAGTTACGAGGGCGTCCGGGTGAGTATCGATAAACACAATAATCTCTGAGCGTGGGCCTGAATTAATGCTTGCCCTTGTGGCCCCAGTCCACGAATACCCTAATGGCAGGTCTCTAGTGCCAATGTATCGATTCATGGAATAACTTCGCACTCGGGAATAACGCTTTTCGTCCGCCAATAACGTGGTGGTCCGGTCACTCGGGCATTTAAACACTTTCGGAGTCTTGAGGTAGTCACGGAGAGATCCCGGTTTGCCAGACATTAAAGTGGAGATATTCGTGCCGTCAGGATTGCCATAGCCCAAGTGGGGCTTTGTTGGCCATCCAAATCCCTAACACCAGTCGTGTTATTGGGAACCAGCACGTCGTTGTTATCATCCGCGTACATATGCCAGGCGAGCATCAATTGTTTATGGTTACCAAGGCAGGACACCGCGCGGGCCTGTTCCTTGGCGCGGGACAAGGCAGGAAGCAATAGTCCCGCTAGGATGGCGATGATCGCGATGACGACCAGAAGTTCGATCAAGGTGAAACCGGATGAGGTCTTTTCGAGCATCAATAATCATGTCCGGACCAAGTGTGCCCACGGGTCATATGACGATACATAAAATCCCAGTCTTTACTGCCTAAAACGTTGCCTCCTGTGACATAGGTTCCCGTGATAGGTGGCATGGTCGATTTTTCCAGCCATTTATGGATGGTTGCCCTCCCATCGTGAAAAGAGAGGACCCCCCTCCCATTATGATGGCTGGCTGGAAGGGTTGCAAAAGCCTCACGGCTTATGTCCCAAGTCACTGAAAAATTGCTGCTCCTTAGAGAGTCTGGGTGAGAATCGACGAATACAACATAATCCTGTCGCGGACCAGAAGCAAGGTCTGCCCTGGTGTACCCCACCCACGGATTTCCCAATAACCCTCTGTTTCCAAGATTCGCATTCATGGAATAACTCCTGACACGTGGATAACGTTTTCCGTCCGCCAACAAGGTCGTAGATCGATCACTGGGGCATTTAAATAATTTAGGAGAAACGAGGTAATTGCCAAGGGATCCAGGATGACCGGAAATGAGCATGGAAATATTGGTGCCATCCGGATTGCCATACATGGAATTCCCGCGAGCCCATGTCGGGCTCTGCTCGCCATTCAATTCCCTGACTCCAGTGTGGTTGTTTGGAACCAGTACATCATTGTTGTCATCGGCGTACATGTGCCAAGCCAGCATCAGTTGTTTGTGATTGCCAAGGCAGGACACCGCGCGGGCCTGTTCCTTGGCGCGGGACAAGGCAGGAAGCAATAATCCCGCTAGGATGGCGATGATCGCGATGACGACCAGAAGTTCGATCAAGGTGAAACCGGATGAATCCTTGCGGTTCATTTGTTGGCAGCTTAGTTCAATAATGAAAATATAGCACTGAGCTTTTAAAAGCACATCGGGGTTACCCGGGCCGAATAACCCCGATGTCGGCAAGCACCTATTCCTGACATTGGCGGTAAAGCGTCCAGAGACTAAAAACCCCTCCGAAAGTTCCGCTGCCAACCAGTATTCCGCCATCGTTTATGGCCACAGCGCGTTGAAGAATCCACCCGCTTGATCCAGCATAGGTTGCCGTCAAATCGATCATGGATCCACCGTTTGCCGGGTTAAACTGGAATGCACGATCCTGTCCAGAACTGTTTTGGGCATATCCACTGACGTCGCCGTAACGATTGACTGAAAAAGCTTCGCTGTTGTAAGGCTGCGAAGCGCCGGGGGTGACTCCAGGCAAGGGAGGAAGCTCGTTAAACCATTGAAGTGCAGTCGCTCCAACTTGCAAATAAAACGCCCTCTTTCTTCCGTAACTGTTGTGGGCCCAACCGACAGCGCCGCTCTCATCTTTCATATCGCAGGCCTCGCTCGAATTGCCTCCTAATGTTCCAATATTGTTGTTCTCGACAATTGCCCCAGGCGCAAAATCGGTAACAAAAGCTCTAAAATAACTTGGGAAAGAAGCAAACTTAGCCTTACCAACAAGACGATCCTGATCAGTGGTGGCATAGGCGTATGCCTGGCCACCCGAAATGGGAGCCTCAATTTCCGTTGCAGAATTCCATGTATTTCCACTTTTCAACCAACGGAGCACGCTTACTTTCGAACCACTGACACCGTAGCCGATGGCAGCGCCGTCGCCATTGACGTCGGTGGCGTAACTTTGGCTGAATCCCGGAGCATTCAAATAAACGTAAAAACTCCCCGAGAAGTAGGCGGCGTCATGCCAGGCGATGGCCGAACCGGTTGACCCGTTGATCGCCGTCAAATAGCCGACAATGTCTCCCCGATCACTGACTGAGTGCGCAAAGGTCTTGTAAGCGTTGCCAGCCGCCGTGGGATATTCGGGTGTTCGAATTGCGGTGTTCTCCCAGACGGACGCCGAGTAGCCATACTCGCTCCCCCCCAGCGCAGAATTATAATAGCCATGCGACTGGCCCACCGATCTGCCAAAGGAATCCATTTTCTGGATTATTGCGTATCCGCCGAATGGCTCGTAATAAAACGGTGGCAGGGCGGCAATGATGGCAGGATAAGTGAGCTGACGCGCGGTCCGCCGGTTGCCGCAGGCAAAAGTGGGCCACATGCCGGCCATTAAAGGGGCACCTGAGTTAAACTTGTAAATCTTTCCGGCATGATCTGCCACGTAAGTTCGTCCGTCGGGCAGGCAACGAATCAAGGGTGATCCGGTCATCATCGCCAAATTATTGCCTAAAGAATCCACGGTAATGACCCAAGCTTGCTCCAGGTCAGGATGCCCAATTTTGAGAGCATATATATAATTCGCGCCACTGGTCCCAATAATCAATAAACCGTTTTGATTGATGGATGGGGTTTGGCAAAGTTTGCCTACCAAGTTACCAGAGGCTGCTTTTTCGGTGCCGTTTAATGGATCGATTTTGAAGACGACATGAAGCCCGAAATGCGACGCGTAAATAAACCCTGCTTGATCTATAACGGGTCCCACAACATCCTAAAAATCGGAGTCAGGAGTGACTAATTGACTATTTCTCACATCTCGTTTTCGATGCGTTTCGCGTCGCGTTGCAGGCGGTCCGCCAATGACCCATCTCAAGACGTCTCGTCTCGCCATCCGGCCTTTTGCTCTTCTGACTCGCGGATTTCCGCGCCGGCATGTCCTGCCGACTTTTTCTCTCTAATCAGCTCCAACAACCGGTTGGAAGAAAAGAATTCCGCCTGCGGAGTTACACCCTTCATTTCTGAACCGGTTCGAGTAAGGGAAAGGCCATGAACCGGATGATCCGCCAGCGTCCGTCGTTTTGAAGCTTGAAAATATCCAGGCCGCGGTCTCTTGAAATCTCTTCCGAAGCGCCTTGGCGCGTCTTGAGCGTCCAAATCAGCCGGACAAAGGCCATTTCTTTTTCGACCATGATCTCCTCGATCTGCAATTCATACCGGTATTGTTGCTGGCTTGGTTTGAGCGCGGGTGCCAGCAGTTCACGCAATTCAGCGTGTCCCCGGTCGGGTTGGCCGCTGTAAATGGCCACCAAGTTGGTCGCGAACAAGTCCATGCAAGCCTCCAAATCACCGCGATTGAAGGCTTCGTTCCAATTTTTCAACCCGATCGCGATGACCTCTTTTGGATCCAGATGCCTGATGCCGGTTTGATCGGAACGTGGAGGCGTGCGGGCTTGAGTCTTGGGGCTCTTCAAAGGGGTGTTGACCGTGGTTTTACAGGCGCAAAAGCAGGCCAGCAGGATGCAGGTCAGGGCATGCCTCAGTACGAGCTGAGGCATGCCCGAAGGAAACGACGATTTAAGAGGTTTGTTTTCCAATGTTTACTGAATGGTGAAATCCTTGGTCAGAAGTTTCAGTTTTTTCGGACCAACCACCAGCGGCATTTCAGGAACCACCGAAGTGGTGGCTGTCGTGCCATCGGAGGAAAGCCGGTGAAAGGTCGCATAGCGCGTGGTCCAGCCTGGATTAAAAGCCACGAAGGTGGTGCGCACAGTGGTCTTGTTGATGACTTTCGAAAAAGCCGCGGTGAAGACGATGGAATCATCCTTGGATTTGCCGGCTGCATCGGTGGCCCGGGCGATGTAAGTCCAGTCGGGCGTTCCGTATTCCTCGAACTGATGGAGGAAGGTCAGGACTTCGATTGGTTTGAACGTCGGTTGCAGCGCGGCTTCGGCTCCGGCAGCCGAGCTCAACGTGACCCAGCTTGACCAGAGCCGTTTGACAAATGTTGCCGGCGCGTCGGCTGTCTGATTTGTTCCGGTCATTTCATAGGGCGTGTCGCCGGGGTTGTAAGGAACGCCGGAAACGGCGCTAGCCATCGCCATGGAAAGCCAGTTGGCCGGTTGATAGAGGGCGGATTCGCGGGCTTTTTTCCATTCCAAACGCATCATGGAACCAGCCCAACGTTTCATGTAGTCGGAATTGCGCGTCATGCCCAGGGTCCAGGGGGCCGGTGGGAATGATTGAATAAACTTCGATCCCGTTGGAAAGGCGTAAAAGAAGTTGTTTAGCGAAGGGCTGCCCTTGTGCAGGATGGATGTTCCGGCGCTGCCCTCACCGCCAAATGCCTCGGGGGAGTTGTAGAAGGCCTTGTGGGTGCTTTCAACAAAACCGGTGTTTGGCGGAGTGTTGGTGTTCCCACCATTTTTCTCGACCGATCTTGAATGGACCGTGGTGACAGGAACCCAGGAGAATCGATTCGAGCGGCTGTTCGCCAGATTGTAATTCTTGTCGTGGAAATAAAGGTCCCCCGCAGCGTTGCCTGTCGCGAGGAGATACATCCCGAGATCAACAACCGATTTCCGATCGGTACCGCCGCCCCAGAGGAGGATCGACGACCAGCCCTGCAAACCTTCCCAGATCGAGTTTTCATTCTCGTCGTCGTAAGGGCCGTTGCCTGTTCCGTAAGAATGCCAGACCGACCAGGGGACATTGTCGCCAAAGCGACCATCTTCGACGTCACCCGCGCGACCAGGAGAAACTCCGGTGGCCCAGCCGTGTCCGTTCCATTGATCGAAGTAGGCGAATTTTTGGTAGGTGAACTCCGGTTTGCGATAGAGTGATTTAACCAATGAGTCGTTGTCAGGGTCGAAGGCCAGGGTCATCAGCCATTGATCGACCGCAGTCCCAAGCTGCGACGGGCCGGCCCAGAGATCGGGCGGTTTGATGGTGATATTGGTTTCCCACGAACGATCCAAAATCGACATCAAGCCTGCGGTGCCGAGATAATAACCGAAGAAATAATGTTGATCATTCCATTGGTCTGAAACACCGAATCCGCTCCAGAGCATTCCTGGATTCCATTTTTTCAATCCTGTTTTGCTGGCGTTTTCACCGGTGGGGATGGTTGGCGGGTTGGGGACGGAACTGACCACACCCAGAACCGGGATCGTTCCGCTCGGGTTGAGGACGACTCGTCCGACTCCAGCGTCGTATTGAGAAAAATATTCCATTTTCCAATCCACATCAGCCGGATTGTTGCCGTAGGGCGGATCGTTGTGCAGCAGGGAGAGGGTCCGTTGCAGCCCTTGAACCGAGGCTTTTAACCCGCCCGAAAGGGTCAGCATCGGATGGTGTTCTTTGTAAACCGGCAGTTCGTAGGTCGAGATCGGAGAATTGGCTGCGTCGAAGGCGAAGCCGCTTGGAATGACGTTTGGATTGTCTTTACCCTGCCGTGCAAATTCCTGCTGAAAGTTGTAAAGCACGGAGGTGAATTTGGCGGCCGCAGATAGTTGGTTTCCCAGGCCATAACCGTCGGGACCGCTGAGACCACCGAATCCGCCGCCGAACGGTTTCTGAGGTTCGGAAGCGAGACTGGTGAAACCGCTGAGCAGATTGTCATAGACGACTTGTTCGACGGAAATGATCGGTGAAACAGCCCTGGCGATATAACCTTGAGCGGGGCTTGTCGATCGCGCCAAAGGCACGGTTGACTCAAAGTGGATATAAGTTCGCGGCGAGTCTGGCGTGGGTCCGTTTTCCGTGCCAACGATATACCGTGAACCGGTCTTGGCCAGATTCGGACCCGTGATGCCTCCCTGCTCAGTGACACCAAAATGAATTTCGGCCCATTCGCCTTTCGCAGGTTGAGCGGAGGGGTCTCCACCCGGGGTGGAAGTAAATGCAATATTGGGGGGCGACTTATAACCGGAACCGGCTGACGTCACCTTCACTCCAACAATCTGACCGTTGGTCACCTGAACCGAGAGTTCAGCGGCTGTATCTCCGGCACCGATGATTGTGGCATAAACGTTGGTGGGATAATTGTTGCCAGTGCGGAGCACTTGAACGGAGAGGATCTGTCCGGATTGGCCAAGAATCGGCACTGCCGCTGCCTCGTATCCTTTGCCGGCTAAGATTTTCACAAATCCCGGGTATTTCCATCCCGTACCAGCCGAGGTAATGGTGGCGTTGGTGATCTTTCCATCTGGTGAGATGGAGAACTTGAACGCGGGAAGTGTCACGCCTTCCGGAAGCAATTCCCCGCCGTTAAACGAGACGACGGAATTGCCGGAATACCCTCCCACAGGTGCGCCGGTGGTTGCCAGACCCGCAACTCTGACTCCTCCATAAATTTTCGCCCGGGCGGGCCGTGTGGGGGCGCCATTGGCGAAAACGACTTCCTTCGGCGTCAACACGTGAGGCACAGGCAGCACCGGTGCCGGATCAGGTTCTTGACCTTTTCGTGCGACGTTGATGACACGTCCGCCGCCAAAATCCACCTGCAGATCGATTTTTACGCCATTGTCATCCACGATGCTCGCGTCTGGTTTGCTGGCGTATTCGCCTTGATCAAGAATCGCTGAGAACATGACATCAGGCGCGGCCGTAACCTGGGAAACCACCACGCCCTGTGCGGCAGCCCCAGGCGCGGGGGGCGGGAGTTCCGCGCGAATTCGGTTGGCGTCAGCGGTAAGATTTCCGCTTCCAGGATAAAGTCCCGGGCTGGTGAATCCGCCTATGAGCGAATCACCGATGTTGATGATCTGCCCAGCCTGAACTATTTCCGCTTTGGCCCCAGTTCCCGTTCCAACGAATTCAATCAGCAGAGGATTGTTGGTGTTGGAAAAGTCGAAGCCTGCCCCGCCGGAAATGATCTTGGCGATTCCCGGTTGAAGATTTCCCGCTGCGTCGTAGGGGGGCAAAATGATCGGCGGATCAATGGTTACATTTTTCTGGCTCACAGAAATGGTCGATTCGTAACCGGCGCCCTTGTCATTCATGAAGACCGCCAGCACTTTTCCACCGCCGATTTGCAATCGGGCCGAGGCTTGCCGGCCTCCTTTGTTGGCCGGGATTTTCGGTGGATCGATCACCAGCCAGACTTTGTTGGTGTCGGGCGGAAGACCGTCGGGATAACCGGCACCTTGGGACTTCACATTGACTTGCAGCACTTTTCCGGTGTTTGGTTCCAAAAGAACCTCAAACGTGGCACCAGCTCCGTCGGTGGGAGACGAGGTATATAGGGTGGCCACCGGAACGGGGTCCTTGATTTTTACATATCCCGAACCGACATCGGTGATCCGCAAGACTTGAATTCCGGTCTGGTCATAATTGGTCTTCAAATTTGGGGGCGGCATCACCGGCAAAAAGTTTTGGAACGGATATTGGGTCACGAAGTAGCCGGAGATGATTGATTTCATCGTTCCCCGCGGACCCCAATAACCCCAGCGGCTGGTGGAATTCGGGTCGTTTTTGTTGGCGTTGGGCGGAGCATTTGCCGGCATCGGGAATTCAGCCTGGTAATCGAGAAGCGGATCCCAAGTCACCTGCCGTCGTGAGGCTTTGGTCAGATCAGGACCGAGTGTCAGCGGCTGATATTGATGCGGAAGCAAAGCCATGATCGTCGCCGAATTGTTGAGTGTCATGCCTGATGCCGTTGAATCACCTGCGGCCACGAAGGGATTTCTCACGATGTTGGAATAGGTGGTGGTCACCAGATTCATATTGGTGGAGGAATAGGAGATCTTTGTGTCGGTCACAAAGTTGAAGGCGTATTTCCCCATTTGTTCGGCCCAGCTCCGGGCTCCAGCCACTTGGGCATCCGCAGAGTCCACCGTCACACCCGTATGGTAATAACTCATGACCGGAACGGACCCCACCACGAACCAGTTTTTGCCTGTGTTCTTGAACTCCAGATAGAAGTAGGGGTTGCCGTGTCCGTCGGTGCCATTGTTTTGCGAGGATCCCGCTCCGCCATTTCCCAGGGTAACAGGCTGGGCTGAGGTTTCGCGGTAAAAGAGCGCGGTGTAGGTATGGTTGTGCTGAGCTCCGGGCGGATTGAATCCGCCGGGCTGACCCTTGGGTTGGTCGTAAAACCAAGGTGCCTCGTCGTGATGCCATTGATTCGGATTGTTGTGGTCTCCGTAGAACAGGACGTATTTGACCCCGTTGACTCCCGGGACATTCCATGGTCCGCCGGGAACCATGCCCGCACCAGTCCCGGTGCTGGAGGCGATCTGGGTTGGAATGTTTTGACGGATCAGATTGTAAAAAATCTGGTATTTATTGTTGTTCGATTCAAACCAGATCAAGGGCGATCCCTGGGCCACGGTCATCTTGAGGTAATTCCCGCGCCCAGGCTTGCTAAAACCGGTCCGGCGATAACGCCGGTTTTCGTAACCGGGAGCGCGCGAATGGGTGCCTTCCCAGACGATGTCGGCGTCCCAGTCACCCATTCGGTCAACAAGCATGGCGAAGGGAGTTTGATCTTGAGGCGGAACGTTGGTTTCCCAGACCGGGTAGGGGAACGGTTGGTTCGGACCTGAGCCGGCGGGGCGGTTCCAGGTGCCGTTCAGAAGCAGTTCGTTCGGTTTGAGATTGCTGGGCACGGCGATCAAAGTTTCCAGGGGGCGCGTGCGCATATAAAACCATGAATCGCGCCATTCATCGGGGGTGTCGCCACCATTCACCCGGTCGGCATATTGCAGGAAAAATGGATTGGCAAATGAAAGGTTGGGGCCTCGGACGATTCGCTTTTCGTTCCAGTAACCGACCTGATTGGTGAACGGCTGCAACGGCTGGGTTTTGAATCCGAACGGACCGGGTGGCCAGGCGTAGTTGAGCCTGAAAGGATTGGCGTAAAGCGGCTGCTGATCGAGTCGGATCGGTCTCCAGCTTCCATGAAGTCCCGCCCAGGTGGTGTTGGTCGGGGAGGCATTTGTTCCTTGCGCCGGGAACTGGTAGGAAAAGAAATCCCAGGCGCTGTTGGTGTCGAAAGTTCCCTCCACAGGATAGCCTGAACCGATTCCAGGAGGTGGTGTGCTGTTACCCCAAAGAAACCAGCCCATCCATGACCTTCTTGGAAGGCGTCGGCCTTTTTGAGAAAGTGTGTCCAGGAAGTCCTGTGTTACCGCCATCTGGGAAGCGCCCACCACATCGGGATATTTTGCCCGGTTCGGTGTCGCGTTCGAACTGCTTACCGCCGGAGGTTGCAGCCTGATGACAGCGTTCGAAAGGCCGGGCAGGCCGTCCCAGTAGCCGCGGCCGATATTAGTTCCCACTACGATGCTGACGGTGACCTTGCCGCCCGGGTCCCCACCAAGCGGACCTTGTGATGGAACGGTGACGTCCAGACGAAAAAAACGCATTTGTTCCGAGGTCTCGATGTGCTGGGAATATATCGAATATTCGTTCGAGATCTGCTCCAGGTTCGGATCCAACTCCAACTCCCTCCCTTCCGGAAGGGTTTCGAGGTTTTCTGCCCCAAAGAGATGGTATTCGGCAACTCCCTGAGCCTGCATTCCCACACGATAAAGGAGGATGGAATAAGCGTGCTCGGGTATGAGGACGGGACCGACGTTGCCGGTCACTTCCAGAGGGTTTGATCCGAAGGCATATTCCAGGGCGTTGACGTAGTCATCCCCGTCCGGATTCGCGGACGGCATCGCCTGTTCTCCCGTCAGGTTGGCATTGGTCGCCCATTGCTCGTAAGATGCCGCCTGAATTTGCGGCGACAGCATCACGAGGAGTGTGGCGAGCAGGCTGGCTGCGGAACAGAACCGAAAGTCCAGAAGAAGGGTGATAGGAGATTGTTTTTTCATTTCAGGAAGTGTTGGCTGTTTTGGTCTGGAGAGCCGGAGGTTGAATGCAAATGAATGGCAAAACTCCTCCTGCAAAATCCGAAATCAGACATCAAAGGGATGGAGGAAATACGCGCTCTCCCCTAGCGGCAATTGTCAGACCTCCCAATCAAAAAGGACTGGTCAGAAACTGCCCTCGAAATGAAGCAATTCGAGAGGGAAAACGCAAACCAAAAACCAAAAATCCGTGGTGGGAACACTCGTGGGATAGGATAGGGAGATTTCGTCACGTCAGTGACGATTGAAAATCTGAAGACGCGTGTCATCTCGCCGAAAACGGGAGATTTCAGTCGTCACTATGTGACGAAATGTTTTTTACCTTCAATGTCCGTGCAGGTGCGTGACAATGAAGGGGTCGGTTCTTGGTGTAGAGAATTAATGCTTGGGTGGTCAGTTTCTGGGTTGTGGCGCGCAAATTGCGATTGGAATATGAAGGGGCGATTTACCATGTCATGAGCCGCGGCGATCGCCGGGAGGCGATTTTTCGGGATGACGCCGACCGAGAGTCTTTTCTAGAGACGCTGGGGCAGGCGTGCGAAAAGACCGGTTGGCGGGCCCATGCCTGGTGTCTGATGGGG
>Ga0163151_10009241_pt1 | contig 10790 bp, 2 predicted proteins | sample OliLakLV19MP5IB2_FD_145596 | JGI IMG/M metagenome (GOLD analysis project Ga0163151, IMG submission 145596) | Freshwater microbial mat bacterial communities from Lake Vanda, McMurdo Dry Valleys, Antarctica - Oligotrophic Lake LV.19.MP5.IB-2 | ecosystem: Environmental > Aquatic > Freshwater > Lake...
GCTATGCACCGTCACGGCGGTTATTTGGGAGAACGACCATAAAACATGCACGATTGGTTTCTCTAAGCCACCAGGCGTGATGGCAGATCTGGTAAATTCACCCACACAATTCCGCGAAGACCCAAAATATATACATGTGCGGATCATTTTTCGTATTACGGGCTAAAGACCCTTAGTATGTATAGACTTAGGCGAAATTATAGCATCGTCGCGCACGGGGGTAATCCCGCAGAAACGCCTTCTCGAGCGAAATGGGCGGCCCCCTCCGGGCTCCTTATGCAAGGGATCGAGTTAATTACCGTGCTTGTTGAAACGAACAAGCTCCACCTTCTCGGGCTAACTTCAGTTCTTGCCCATCAGGTTAACAGGCATCTTTAATTTACCTCGCACCGGCACCAATACCGTAGTCATGATTTGTGCCACAGGACCGAAGAGAAAACGTGCATGCAACACCGGTCCTTAGTTGATCAAATCGAAGAAGCAAAGCAGGCGCTGGAGCACTTCGAGCAACGTTGCTGCGACAGTCTATCTGACGGCGCAACGACAGATTTTACTGAAGCTTTAGGCAAGTTTGAGGAAATACGTCAACAAATTTGTGAGCTTGACGCTGAAGTCGAACAGACCGAAAAAAATGCCGCGCACGACCGCAACCTATGCGAGCAGTTTGTTGATCTGGCGCCTGAGGCCTACGTTATTACCAATCAGAAAGGAATAATAGAGTTCTCCAATAAATCCGCTGCGCGGTTGTTGGGGCAGCCACCAGAATTACTGCCAGGCAAGCCACTTGCGATTTTTATTGCAAACAAGGATTTAGCCTCATTCTTCAGACCGATGGTCCAGATCCGGCGTCAACTTGCAGAGCGAATCGACAATGTTCTAATGCAGGTAAATGGGGCAGGGAAAGAGCAAATTTATACGTCCATCTCAGTTGCCGCAATAAAGGAAGCAAGCGGGGCAGTTTTGGGAATCCGCTGGTTTATACGGGACATCAGCGAGCAGGTCGAGCATGAAACAGAAATTCAACGCCTCCATGATGAGTTGCAGTTGCGATTGCAAGATCTTTCAATAGCTCGTGATCAGGCAACGGAAGCCGTTAGAGCTAAATCGCAGTTCATAGCCAATATGAGCCACGAGCTGCGAACACCGCTCAACGGCGTTGTTGGAATGACAGATTTTTTAATGAGTTCGACCCTGGACAACGAACAACTTGAAAGCACAAATATCATTCGCGATTGTGCCAAACGCATACTGGCACTTGTAGAGGATGTGCTGGATTTGTCCAAAATGGATGTCGGCTCGGTTGGACTCCACAATACTGATTTCGATATCATTGCCTCGCTAGAAGATACGGTGAGTGTGCTGGCTGAACAGGCATCCCAGAAAGGTCTTTCGCTCATGACGTATGTCGATCCGCAAGTCCCTCAAGTGATAAGCGGCGATATGTCGCGCATCAGTCAGGTTTTACTCAACCTGCTTTCAAATGCCATCAAGTTTACCGACCACGGAGAAGTAGCCCTCAAAGTCACTGTATCTCCGGGGCTTGGAAAAATTAGATTTTACGTCATCGATACTGGAGAAGGCCTGTCCGAGTTAGACATCAAACGGTTGTTCAAACCGTTCAGCCAGGTCGATAGCTCAAATACCCGCCACCATGGCGGGACAGGCCTCGGACTTTATATTTCGAAGTCTCTGGTAGAGCTTATGGGTGGGCAGATTGGCGTATTCAGTAATAACGGCAAGGGCTCCACTTTCTGGTTCACTTTACCATTGGAAACCGGTGCAAAAAAGAATGCCATAAAGACTATATCTGGATTAGAATCAGGACAAGTGGTGGTGGTGAGCTGCCTAAGGCAATGTCGCGACATCCTAACGCGTTCCATCCGAGATTGGGGCGTGAATTGCCTTGGCGTCGCAAGTCACGTGGAAGCTGATGCCCTCATCCCTACAGCACGGTGCGAACTGGTAATTGTTGATTTGAGATCGCCGGATCCGGACATTCGCGCCTGGCTGAAAGAGTCCAGTGAGCGTGGTTATCTCAGGCAAAAGAAAGTGATATTAATCGCAAACAATAGCGAAGAAGCGCGAACAGCTGTTGGTACCGGTACCTTTCACGCGTATTTGAGCAAGCCGGTTAGGGCGTCGCAGCTGTATGAATGTTTACAAGGACTCTCTAATTCAAAGACTTCCGATGTGCAATCACAACAACGGGGCGAAAACACACAGTCCATTTCACAACAATCAAGATCGCCGGCAGTTTTCAGAGATCGCGGAGAACTGATTCTGGTTGCCGACGACAACGCTGTTAACCAAAGGGTCATGTCATTACTGCTTAAAAAGCTCGGTTTCAATTGCGACCTGGTATCAAACGGAGAAGAAGCAGTGAAGACATTCCTGAGCCGTTCTCATTCGTTGATTCTTATGGATTGTCAGATGCCGATTGTGGACGGATATCAGGCGACAGCTCGTATTCGCCGCCATGAAGGTTCAAGCGGACGGCATGTGCCCATTATCGCCTTTACTGCAAGCGCTATGCCGGAGGATCGTGAGAAGTGCCTTGCCGCCGGCATGGATGATTACATAAGCAAACCGGTCACGATCGAAAGGCTCAAATCAGTCGTTTCACGCTGGCTAACAAATTTGAGGATAGATAGCGTTAGTTAGCAGTCAACCGCTGCTTGCATGATATGGACCCAAATGTGACGGATTGGCTGAAGCATTCGGAAATATTGAGCCCCTGCAAAGGGCGGCCAAGCAATAGTAAAAATGCCGCCGCGGACTTGTTCCGGGTGGCATTTTTGTTTGGTCCGATAGGGCTCTAGACGGAGTAGTGCAAACCAACCAATGTCCTAAATATCGAACGTCGAAAATTAGAAGATTAGTGCCAGAAACTGTCTACAAATCACTTCTGCGCGCCCCGAATAGCCTTAGCTCGCATGTCCATCTTTGATGCTTCCGCCTTTCGGTTAACTGCCCGCAAGAGTTTGGCGTAATTTTCTAAGGTCGCGGCCACTTTCGGATGAGTAGGTCCCAACGAAAACGACAGGATGCTGACATTGTGATATGCCAAAGTCACGCCACTCGCTTCCGTCAAACGAAAAGGGGACACAAAGTGTCCCCTTCTTTAAGCATCTTTGGAAGTTTGCTTAGTGTGCTGCAAGACCACGGTTAGCCATTTTGTACGGTGTCCGGTTATGGGACACGATCGACAGAATCGCGGCGTTCTTGAGCATCGTTGCATGCAGGCCGCGTTCGGCACGAACCTGTGAAGCAGTCAGTTGTTTGAGTGTCTTCACATTGGCCAGTGCGCAAGTGATTGAGATGTCGCAGATGTGAGCTTTGATGCCATCGCCAAACGGTTCGGATCTCAAATTGCGGAAGCTGATTTCCGGTGTTGGGTTTACTGCATCGAAACTTGCTGCAAAGTTTCTGGTCAGGATAACTTGCTGACCAGGCAGCAGCTCGATGCGCTGTTTGTTATCAGCAACGACCGTGACGGCACCGTTACGGCTGTCGCCCAGATCGCTGATTGATACATCGTTACCGGTTTCGACAATCCATACATGGGAATTGGCTGCAATCAGAACTTTGCCTTCGTGTGTTTTGACGATGATGTCGCTCTTCGGTGCGAACAATACTTTGCCGCGATCCAGATTGAAGAAAGTGCCTTTGCTTCCAGGTCCGGCGACAACGCCTTTGGCAGCTAAGCGACCAAGTACGACGCCATCAAACTCGGAACCATCCATAATAGCGCCATCAGAAAGGACGGCATTGTCTTCTTCGTCGACTTCGAAATCGGCTTCAACCTTGCCTTCCAGTGTCTCCGACTTCGCCGACGATCTCAACCCGAAAGCAATCGGTGTTGTATCGGTGGGTACTCTGCCGGCAGTGCCGGTGGAGATAAATGACGACGCTACTGCAGCGGCATTGAGCTCGGAAGGAGCGCCGATGCCAGCAACAACACCATTGCCTTGCAAACCACTTACATTGACTGGGTTAGCCAAAAATGTGCGCGGGCTATTTAGAATCACTGTGCCGCCGCGCCCGTACAGACTGGAGAAATTGATGACGCCAGATGCCGTGAACACAGGAGACGAAACGGAGAGGAATCCACCGTTGCCGTACTCAGCTGTTCCCAGAATCGAACCGACACTAATTACTCCGTTGCTCACCAGGTAGACCGTGCCACCATTGCCGTAAGGCGGATCGCTGACGTTGATCATCTCGGAAGTAATTCCGGAATTACCATTGATGCTCACGAAGCCGCCGCCTTGCGACCCAGTTGCCAGAACGGTGTTGGCATTAGCCATTCCTGTACTGGTCAGGACTACGCTGCCACCGGCACCACCAACTGAAGACACATTTACCTGATTGTAATTCAGTCCAGAGCCGTAGCTATTCAGACTGCCGCCGTTGCCGGTGAGACTTGTTGCAAACACGTTGCCGATATCTACAATGCCGCCGTAGACGAGGGCCGATCCACCATTACCGGTTACGGCTGAAGCGTTGATTGTGCCGACTCCGATTTGTGAGCCCAGCAAGGAAGCCGTTCCACCAATACCGCCAGTGCCGGAGTTAGACGACACGATGATGGAGTTGAGGTTGAGGTTTGTTCCCGATATCTGAACACCACCACCATTGCCAGCAGCACTGGAAGCGAAGAGGTCGCCGATAGTTACTCCTTGATCAGCAGTAATTGCCACTTGTCCGCCGTGTCCGCCTGCGTTAGAGAGTGCAGCTACAGTCAGAAGATTGATGTTTATGTTTGGTCCGTGAGCTTGTAAGTTGCCACCGTTGCCACCGTTGCCAGTTGCGCCGACGATGCCAACATTTACGTTCCCACCGAGCATCACAGTGCCACCATTGCCAGCGGAAGAGGAAGCATCGATGGTGTTAATGACCACTTGTGCTCCGGACAGTGAAACTGTCCCGCCGTTCTGCCAACCATTTGCGTTTATGAAATTGCCGTTAGTGACACCGGAATTGGAAATCAGAACTAGACCGCCTGTACCGGTGGTTGATCCGACACCGATGAAGTTGGAAGTCGAATTGATTCCCTCGAATTGGACGCGTCCGCCGTCGCCGCCGTTACCAAGTGCAGTTACGGTATCTACGGTGATTTGGCCACCGTCCAGAACGATCACACCGCCATCACCGGCTGTTCCCGATGCGTTAATGGTCTGAACGTTGATTTGGTCTCCACCGAATAGCACCGTTCCGCCTGTGGCACCGGAGGTATTCAGAGAAGTGGCTTGCAAGTTATTGCCAAAAGCCACAATCGTGCCGCCTTGTCCACCTGGGCTTTGCGCTGACGCGGAGCCCAGAATCAAGTTGGTTACAGCGAAGGAGATTGAACCGCCGGCACCGTCACCATCACCGTCTGCGGTGATCGAGCCGATCGTCACTTGGGGCACGGTGAAATTCAACGAGCCGCCAGAGCCGCCGTTAGTGCCATTTACAGAGATTGAAGTACCTATGAGTGAGCTTCCGGTTACCGTCAGGACACCGGCTGTCGAACCGACTCCGCCGCCGCCACTTGCGATGGTACCGAATGTGACCGCGCCGCCATTAAGGGTGATTGCGCCACCATTACCTGCAAAGCCAGATGTTGTGATGGTTCCAACATCAATTGCATTGGTGCCAGTTATTGTTACCGGTCCACCGGTAGCCCCCGAGGTGTTCAACGTGCCGATAGTTGTGTCGGCGCTGTTGACCACAATCGATCCACCCGTTCCGGAACCACTGGTTGCATTGGCAGTGTTGACCTGAACGGTGGTGCCGTTAATCGAGATCAGACCGCCGGGTCCAGAGCCAGCTGTGTTTGCGTTCAGCGTATTGATGGTGATGGTTGGCGCTACGAGATAAATCGCGCCTGCAGAAGCAGCGTTGTTGCCGTTGGTCTCGATGCTATTACCGATGATTGCAGTTCCTGCACTCAGTCTGAAGATTCCGCCAAAAGCGCCTGCATCGTTGGCATTGCTGAACAGATCGCCGAAGTTAATAGTCCCACCGGCAAGTGCCACCAGTCCAGCTTCTGCTGTCAGGTTACCGCCGTTACCGGAGGCATTGGTCAAAATCATGCTGGTTGGCAGCTGCAAGTCGCCATCGTTGATCAAAGTGATTTGTACGATGTGCGCGTTCGTAGCGAAGCTGTTCAACATCAACGATTGGGTTAGGTACATGTCGCCTGCGGCTGGTCCGAGAAGTGCAAGCGTGGTTGTGTCCACGTTGCCGAACCGAATCTGATCGCCTGCGAGCAATTTGCCGCTGCCGGTAATGACGACGTCTTTCAAGACGCCCGAGTGGAACGCGATGATTCCATTGTTGTTAGCTGTGTTTCTGGCTTCGATTGTCCCGTTGTTGAGGACATTCAATGCGGCGCCGCCCAGTGGTAATCCGGCTAGAAGGATGCCACCACCGTTGCCGGTCGTGCCGTTAGCTTGGACCAAGCCGCCGACTGCGACATTCAAACCACCTGTATTTTCCAGGTTGATTCGTCCGCCGTTTACACCATTTACAAGGATTGAACCGGCGATGAAGTTATTGCCGGTTGTAGCGCCGACAACCAGAGGGTTTGCCGACTTCGTGATCACAGTAACGGTGCCGCCGTCAGCGCTGCCGGAAGCATCGATCGTTGAGCCGTTAGCTCCGATTCCGGAAAGGCGGACGTTGTTGGCAGTAAGCGTGATTGCGCCGCCGCTATTGCTTGCTCCGGTTCCTTTGGAAAGGAACTGAAGACCGACGATGTCGCCACCGTTGGCCGTGATGGTCTGTGCACCGGCGGCCGTTGTCGACGATGTGTCGACATTGCTGGCGAAGGTCAAATTGCCAGCGGCGCTGGTCATCGACAGGCTGGTTGCAATAACGTTGATATTGCCTGTGATCTGCTGAGCATTGACTGCGGTCGCCCTACCGTAGAAATTCACGTTGCTGCCGGTGAGCAAGCCGGAACCTGTTATCCCGATATTGCCTGGATTAGCGGCTGCATTGAAATTCAAGTTGTTGGTGGCGCTCAAGGTTGATGTAGCACCTTGAGTGATGACCAGTCCGAAGCCAGCAGCATTGCTCAAGAAGCTCAAATTGCCTGCAGTTGCCTGAATCGATCCTGAAGCGTTTACAGTCGGGCTTGTGACGGCTACGTTTGCGCCTTTGGCGATATTGCCAGCTTGAACAGAGACGAAATTTGCAGCTGACGTAGTCAGGTTCAGATTACCTAGAGCAGTTACATCACCAATTATGCTCAGATTACCTGCAATAGGATTGAGCGTGATGTTACCTGCGGAGTCCAAGATGAAACTGACCAGGTTGCCGGTTTGAGTCGTCACTGAAATCGGTGAGCCGGTGCCGCGAATGTAGCCGACAATGGAATTGGCGTTCACATTCACTGCGTTGCTGCCGCCGTTGAAGAAGATGTTTCCGATGCCAGAATTGGCAGTGATGTTGCCATTTTGGCTATTCATGGTGATAGCACCGAGATTCGTCGCATCGTTGAACACAACATGTCCGTTCGCCGTCAGCGCCGAGCCTGAGCCCAGATTCACTGTAAGCGCCTTGTTGGCGGCATTGCTTACAACGGTGATGTTTCCATTGTTGCTTGCGGCTGTGCCGTTAGCGACTACGGAGCCATTGTCGTTGAACGTCGGAGTGACAAGAACGACATTCTTGCCGGTGATTGTCTTGTTTGCGGCCAGAGTTACTGAGCCGATTACGCCACTACCAAGGGCTACGGTTCCCAAGGTACTGGTGATGTTGTTGTTGGCAACGATTTTGTTGCTAGCGTTCGACCCGGTCGCCAGATCCACAGAAAGGAGAGATACATTCCCGCCTGCAGTCAGCACACCGTTCGTTTGCAATTGTCCGCCGTACGTGGCAGCTGCGATTTGACCGCTAGCAGTCAGGGCTCCATCTAAGTAGAGATTGCCGATCTTAACCAACGTCAAGTTAGTTCCGGTCCACGATCCGACATGAAGATCGGCGTGGTCGCCTGAGACAACCAGACGGACACTTCCACTTGTGGTGAATGTTACTGCGCCTGCGTTAGTGATCAAAGGTGTCAGCGCGCCGCCAATATCGCCGGAGCCGGTGCTCACGTTCAATATCGGTGTTGTGATACCAACGCTATTGGGGTTGGTTATTGACCCTGTTCCATTGGCAGCAAGATTTACTGAAGTGTTACCAAAGATGTTTCCGTATTGGATGATGGATCCATTATTGGTTGTGGTTAAAGTTAGAACTCCGAGAGCTTGTATCGGACCGCCGACGGTGATAGTGCCGCCAGCATTTAGGGTGAAGTTGTTACCGAGCGAATAGAGACCGGTTGCCCCACCCAGGTTGACTGCACCGGTATCGGTAATCGACACATTACCCAATGTGTTGGCTACCAGAGCGGTGGCATTGGTGCTGGCAATGGAAATTCCGCCATTTCCGGCAAACAGTCCCAGTACGTTTGTATTCAGATTACCAACTGTGGTTATTGCATTTCCGGCACTCAAGGTGATGCTGGATTTCGTGCTAGCCGAAGAAGCGGTGGTATTCATCGCAGCAGTGAGGTTGATCGAGCCGCTGGAAGTGAGCAAGATGTTTGCCGTGCTTAAGTTAGAGAGCCCATCTGCATCACTAATGTTATTGCCTGAGACGATGGAAATCACTCCGTCCACGCCGGCAGTTGTTGTAACTGTGTTGCGAACGAGTACGTTCTGGGTGCTCTGCAAAAGTATTGCACTGCCGGTGAGCGCTCCGGACACGACCAGATTGCCGGTAGTCGCATTAACGGACATAAGTCCGGCTTGCGATCTAAGCAGATTAACGACAGAGGCCGAGTCATTAACGAAGACATTTTGCGACGATAGCAATGACAAGTATGGCGCATTCACCAGAAGGGGTGCTGAGCCAATACCGATTTCCCCGCCGAAGGATTGAAGGTGAACATGATTGCTTGTTATCAGCCCTGTCCCAATGTTGCTGGATGCACTTAAGAAAACGGAGCCCGGAGCTGAGAAATTTGCACCTGTGGAAGTCGTAATGGCACCAGTCTGAATGAATCCTTGAGCCGCACCAGATACGCTGATGGCTTCTACAAAGACCACTGCAGTTTTGCTACTGCCCAGCGCAACATTGGAAAGTGACACCGCTCCTCCGGTTGTGGATGCTCCGCCGAGAACCAACCAGGGTTGTTGACCATTGGAGCTACCATAACTTGAAGCAGCAGCAGAATCTCCGGCAGCGATGATGATTTGACCATTCGGTTTAGCGGCGGTGGCACCGGCATCAATAGTGCCCCCGCTTCCAGTGGCTGTTATGTTTCCTTTGGCCAAAATTACGAGGTCGCCCTGTGCCGAATAGGTACCAGAGGCACCGAATAGGTTCAATCCGCCAGTACCTAGATCCAGGTTACCTGAACCATTCTGGATGAAAGTCACTGGTGATGTGGAAATCACTGAGCCGCTTGTACCGCCATCACCAATATTCAAACCGAATACGGTCGGTGTGGCCGCGCTGCCCCATCTGAGCTGGGCAAACGTGATTGGTTTTATGAGGAAATCAACACCATTAGAGTTGGTCAAGAACGAGATCGAGCCACCGCCGACGGCAGGAACTGTAGCGGACGTACCTGTAATTGTAATTTGCGGAGCCTGTGCGACGACCGTGCCGCCAGCACCCATAAAGAAGGTCTGGACGATTGTGTATTCTCCAGGTCTGCAGCAGATTGACTGGTAGGTGTACTGAACCGTTCTTCCGCCAAGAGCGTTGACGCTTCCGTTAACGGTAGCCGACGAACCAGCTTTAAGTGAAATGCTTCCGCCAGAGCTGGCGATTCCATTGACGCCAGGCGCCTGTGTGGTCAGAACTGAACCGCCATTAGTCAGACCAACATAGAGGTTATTGGTAGGCAACGTCGGATTAGGGTACGAAACCGTATGAGTTACGAACTGCCCTTTAGAAAAGTCCGGTTTTACACCGTCGACAAAGTTGACCAGTGCTGGAGGTGCATAATCTCCGAACAGCTGTCCGCCGGCGCCAACGACACTTAGTCCGATGCTTTGCGTCATCCCATCATATGTAAGAGTTTGGTTCATCCCGGTAGCGCTGGCATTCAAGACATAGTTAAAGGACTCTGTTCCATCATCATTCTTCATGTTGGCGAAGATCGTCACCCCTTGGACGGCGGGTCCCGTAAGTCCCTGTCCAACCCAGGCAAGTCCACCGACTGTGACATTTTCTATTGTGATTCCACCACCCACTCCAAGTTGCGGACCGAGAAGACCACCCATAGAGCCGGGACGGACACCAAAGTTAAGCGCCAGACCAAAATATGTGTGGGTGGCGCCATCTTGTCCATTGACCCCATCGATGCCTTTTGTACCGGGAACCCCAGAGTTGTTTCCATAAGCATTAATCGAACCGTTTACGGTGATTGCCCCGACTGGCGCAAGCACGATTACATCGCCACCGTCGCCACCCTTTCCTGCAAGACCGCCATTAGCTCCGGCTCCGCCGACGCCACCATTTTCACCGGTAGTGCCAACATTGATACCGATGTTACCGGTGATCAAGTTAGGGTCATTTCCCTGGATTCCGGCGTCACCTTGCAGACCAACGCCGGATGTTCCGCCGTTACCGCCTGCGCCACCGTTGCCGCCGTTGCCTCCGTTGCCGCCAGCGCCACCGATTGTCGATATCGATTGCGTGGATACATTGTTATTCATGGACAACAGATAGATTCGTCCGCCATTGCCACCTATACCGCCCATACCACCGCCGGTGGCAGATGATCCGCCGCCGCCGGCGGTGGT
>Ga0163151_10009244_pt1 | contig 10785 bp, 6 predicted proteins | sample OliLakLV19MP5IB2_FD_145596 | JGI IMG/M metagenome (GOLD analysis project Ga0163151, IMG submission 145596) | Freshwater microbial mat bacterial communities from Lake Vanda, McMurdo Dry Valleys, Antarctica - Oligotrophic Lake LV.19.MP5.IB-2 | ecosystem: Environmental > Aquatic > Freshwater > Lake...
TGGTGTTGTCGGCGACGTATCGGCAGGCGTCGCGGTTGACGCCGGAACTCGCCGAACGCGATCCGGAAAACGCGCTGTATGCCCGCGGCCCGCGGTTCCGGCTGTCGGCGGAGACGATCCGCGACCAGGCGCTGGCGGCGAGCGGCCTCTTGTCGACGAAGCAGGGAGGCGAGCCGATCATGCCGCATCAGCCCACGAACATCTGGCGGGCGGTCGGCCGCAACGCCCCGAAGTGGGTCGATGCCAAGGACGAGGACCGCTTCCGCCGCGGCGTGTACGTCGTCTGGCGCAGAGCGGCCCCGTATCCGAGCTTCGTCAACTTCGACGCCCCGGACCGCGCGTCGTGCACCGTCAACCGCCCGCGGACCAACACGCCGCTGCAGGCGCTGACGCTGCTCAACGACCCGGCGTCCATCGAGATGGCGGTCGCGCTCGCGTCCCGCGTGCTGACGGAATCGCCGTCCGCGGATATGGCCGACCGCATCGACTATGCGACGCAGTTGGTCCTCTCGCGAACGGCCTCTTCGCTGGAGCGCGAAGAGTTGCAACGCTTCCACGCGGCCCAGCGACAGAAGCTGTCATCGCGTCCCGACGACGTCGCCGCGTTGCTCAAAGCTGTTGCGGCGGTGAAGCTGCCGGACGGATTGGACCCGGTGGACCTGGCAGCGTGGTTCCACGTGGCGAATCTGCTGTTGAATCTGGATGAAACCGTGACCAGAGGATAACGCCGTTGGAGTCCAGCCTTTAGGCTGCTATTCGCTTTCTCCGCCAAGCGAAGGCACAGCCTAAAGGCTGGACTCCAACACGAAGACAGTGGCACCCGAAATCGAAACGGTGAACTCCATGAACATGATGAATGACTTCGCTGCGTTGTCGCGTCGCTCGCTGTTTCAGCATGCGGGGGCGGGGATCGGCGCGGTGGCGCTGGCGGAGTTGCTGCGCCAGGAGACAACGGGGAAGGACCGCGAAACCGCAGGCGTGGGATTGGCGACGCATCATGCGGCGCGGGCGAAGAGCGTGATTTACATCCACCTCGTCGGGGCGCCGTCGCATCTCGATCTGTTCGATCCCAAGCCCGAATTGCAGAAGCGGAATGGGGAGCTCTGCCCGGACGAGTTCTTCGTCGGCAAGAACTTCGCGTTTATCCGGTCGCAACCGACATTGCTCGGCACGCCCGATGACGCGCAGTTCCAGTTCGCGAACTGCGGGCAGAGCGGCCGGCCGATCAGCAATCTGTTGCCGCATTTGCAGCAGGTCGCCGACGAACTATGCGTCGTCCACACGCTGCACACCGACCAGTTCAATCACGCGCCGGCCCAGTTGTTCGCGCTCACCGGGTTCGGGCGATTCGGGCGGCCGAGCATCGGGTCGTGGGTGACGTACGGCCTGGGGAGCGAGAACCGGGATCTGCCCGCGTACGTGGTGCTGATCACCGGGCAGGTGCTCGGCGCGGGGAACAGCGCGTGGGGGAGCGGGTTCCTGCCGACGGTGCATCAGGGGTGCGAGTTCCGCTCACAGGGCGATCCGGTGCTGTTCCTGTCCGACCCGCCGGGCGTGACGTCGGCCGACCGGCAGGAGTTGATCGCAACGGCGAACCGGTTGAATCAGGCGCAGCTCGCCGACGTGGGCGACCCGGAGATCGCGACGCGCATCAGTCAGTACGAGCTCGCCTACCGCATGCAGACCGCCGTGCCGGAGCTGATGGACCTCAAGGGGGAGACCAAGGCCACACTGGAGATGTACGGGGCATCGCCGGGCAAGCCGAGCTTCGCCAACAACTGCCTCCTGGCCCGCCGGCTGGTCGAGCGCGGCGTGCGGTTCGTGCAACTGTTCGACGAGGGCTGGGACCATCACGGCAACGTGTTCCAGGCATTGCCCAAGAAGTGCGAGCAGGTCGATCAGCCGATTGCGGCCCTCCTTCAGGATCTGCGGCAGCGCGGGCTCCTGGACGACACGCTGGTCGTCTGGTCGGCGGAGTTCGGCCGCACGCCGATGGCCCAGAACACGGGCGGCAGCGGCGAATCGCAACGCGCCGGCCGCGATCATCACAAGGACGCCTACACCGTCTGGATGGCGGGCGGCGGCTCGCGCGCCGGTTACGCGCACGGCACGACCGACCCGCTCGGTTACAGCGTGGTGGATGGCGGCGTCCACGTCCACGACTTCAACGCCACGCTGCTGCACCTCTTGGGCGTCGACCACGAACGCCTGACGTTCAAATACCAGGGCCGCGACTATCGGCTGACCGATGTGCATGGCCGGGTGGTGGAGGAGTTGATCGGGTGACGCAATGTCGCCATCTCGCTGCGATCCAGTGACCCGGACGCTCGGAGCGTCCGGGTCACTTTGCAGTTCGATCCCGATATGCACACTCGCACGCCGTCCGCGGAGGCTCTCTCGCGGAGCGAGATGGCGACATTGTCACGCCGTCGCGGGCACGGTGACGGTCCTCCGTCCGTCGTCCGTCGGCGGCGATTGCGGCAACAGCGCGCGAATCGCTTCGATCAGCATCAGCACGGCCAGCACGACCAGCAGCGTGGTGATCCCGAACAGGACGTACGTCACCGTCTGCACGGTCCCCTCGGCGGTGACCAGCTTCCAGTAATCGCCGATCATCGTGCAGAGCGCCCACGTGCTCATGCTGTACATCCAGACGGTCGGCAATCCGAACACCGGCCAGACCCACCACGCGCGGCGGGTCTTCCACAGCCAGACGGTGACGCCCAGCAGCGTCAATGCGGCGAGCAACTGGTTGCTCGCGCCGAACAGCTTCCAGAACACGCGCCACAAGGCGACTTCCCTGCCGTCGGGGCCGATCAGTGTCTGCATCACGAAGAACACGGGAGCGCCACCGGTGAGAATCGTGCCGAGCCATTTCCCCTTCGCGTCGTACCAGCCGGTGAGTTCCTGAATGATGTACCGGCCGAGCCGGGTGCAGACGTCGAGCGTGTCGTACACGAAGGTGGTGAACGCCATCAATGCAAACGCGACGCCGAGCTGCGGGTCGAGGCCGAGCGTCTCCAGAAAGCTGCCGATGCCCATCGCGTAGATCACGTTCGGCTGCGGCGTCTTGAACAGCGGCGAATCGACCGCCAGCCGCATCACGCAGCAGAGCGACACGACGGCGACCATCGCTTCGAGCAGCATCGCCCCGTAACCGATGAGCTTCGCATCGGTTTCGACGCGGAGCTGCTTCGACGTCGTCCCCGACGCGATCAGCGCATGAAACCCGGAGCACGCCCCGCAGGCGATGGTGATGAACAGCACCGGGAACAGCGTGTCGCCGGCGGGCGTCGTCCAGCCGCGATAGGCGGGAAACTCAGCCTGGCCGCCGCTCATGATCAGGCCGAGCGCACCGCCGAGCAGCGCGATGTACAGGAAATATCCGCCCAGATGCCCGCGCGGCTGCAACAGCAGCCACATCGGCACGACCGACGCGATGCAGCAATACGCCAGCAGAATCACGTCCCACACCTTGTGCGTCACTCCGGCGTCGGCATTCGGCGCGAACGATTTGACGATCGGATCGAGATCGAACGGCAGCTTCTGCCCCGCCCAGATCGCGACGCCCACCAGCGGGATAAAAATCAGCGTCGCCCAGCCCAGCGACAGCTTCGTGTATCGCAACAGGATCCCCATGATGATCGGCAGCGCGAGGTACATCAGCGACGACGACGCGATGCCGGCCCCGGTGACGACGTCGCCGTTCTCCAACGTCTGCCTGCCGACGAACGACGCCGCGGTGATGTCGGTGAACGCGACGATGATGTAGACCAGGGCGAACCACACGAAGCACAGGAACAGCACGAACGCCCGGCGGGACATGTGCTCGCGGACGACTTCGGCGATGGATCGGGCCTTGTGCCGGATCGACGCGACCAGCGCCGCGATGTCGTGCACGCCGCCGATGAGAATGCTGCCGACGAGAATCCAGATCAAAGCGGGCAGCCAGCCGAACATCACGCCGGCGAGAATCGGGCCGACAATCGGCCCCGCCGCGGCGATCGCCGAGAAGTGCTGGCTGAGGAGCGCATTCGGTTCGAGCGGCACGTAGTCCACATCGTCGCGCAGCTCGACGGCGGGCGTCTCGGTCGTCGCGTTCAACTGCAACAGCCGCGCGAGCACCGGGCCGTACGTGAAATACGCGACAGTCAGGATCACCGCCGAGACCACCACCACGGCCAGGAGAGGCATGGACGAACTCCACGGGGGACGCGCATCGCAGGACCGGGCGTGATTCTAAACGGTTGCGGACCGCGTGAGAACGCCAGCCGCGGAATGGCCAATTATCAATGGTCAATTTTCAAGGTGAAGAGGCGAGTTGGTCATTGAAAAAATGATCGGGTGTGGTCGCCAATTGGCGGGAAACATTTGTCGAAAGCGCGTCTTCTTGGCCCCGGTAGGGGCCGCGGACTGTAGCCACGGGTGCAGCGCAGCCCGCTTCGGGCGGAGCGCAACCCGTGGGACGGCGTCCAAGGATCAGCCCGTCCCGGAGGGCCGGCGGAAGTTGAGGAACTGACGCACACTTCCTTTGCCCCTGCCGGGGCAAGGTCCGCTCCTTCGATGACACCACGGGTTCCGCATCGGGCGGCAAGGCCGCCGCGCTGCTCCACCCGTGGCTACATCCCGGTCGCCCCTCACGGGGCTGCTCAAGCCCCTGATTTCAACATCTGTAGACCACCAATGAGTGGCCACACGAAATTGAACATTGAAGCTTGTTCGTGGTGAGCCTCGAAGACTCGACTGCACCCTACGAAAACCGCGGAATGGCCGTCCCTCACACCTCCACCCCCAGCATCCAGCACAACAGCCCCTTGGCGAGGTGCATGCGGTTCTCCGCCTGCTGGAAGACGAGGCTGTTCGGGCCGTCGATCACCGCGTCGGTCACCTCCCGGCCGCGCTTCGCCGGCAGGCAGTGCAGGAAGCGGGCCGACTTCGGCGCCCGGCTCATCAACTGCTCGTTGACCTGATACGGGGCGAAGATCCGGCACCGTTCGGCGTCCTCCGCCTCCTGACCCATGCTCGTCCAGACGTCGGTGTAGACGATCGCCGCGTCCTTGAGCGCCGATGCAAAGTCCGACGTCTGCGTCACCTTCGCCTTGGGACACTTCTTTTTGAGCTCCGCCAGAAACGCGTCGTCGATGCGGTAATCGTCCGGGGCGCAGATCGTCAACGGGACGTCCAGGAGCGCGCACGCGCCGGCGAGCGAGGTCGCCACGTTGTTGCCGTCGCCGACGAACACGAACTTCTTCCCGGCGACGTCGCCGAAGACTTCGTGCATCGTGTACAGATCGGTCAGCGCCTGGCACGGATGCCGGACGTCGGACAGCCCGTTGATGACGTGCGTGCCCGAGCAGCGGATAAAGTCGTCGATGAGCTTCTGCGAGAACGTCCGCAGCACGATGACGTCGCAGTAGCCGCCGAGCACGCGGGCCACGTCGCACGTCGATTCGCGGCCGCCGAGGCCGGCGTCCTTCGCCGTCAGGAACAGGCTGCTCCCGCCGAGCTGCATCATCGCCGACTCGAAACTCACGCGGGTCCGCAACGACGGCTTCTCGAACACCTGCGCCATCACGCGGCCGGCGAGCACGGGGGGCCGGTCGCCGCGCGACCAGCGGTCCTTGATCGCCTTCGTCAGCGCGAAGATCCGGTCGATGTCTTTGCGGCTGAGATCGAGCACCGAGTTCAGATGCCGCAGGTTGCCACGCGCCCCGGACCCGTTCGAGTCCGCGGAGGCGGTGCGGGTGTCAACGGCACTGGATCGCTTCATGTCACAAACCCCGTCAAAATCAGAAACCCGGCTTCTCCTCTGAAGCCGGGCTTCCTCCGTGAAAGCTCGAGCGGCTGACATCAGGTTGCGGCGGCTAACTCCCGCAGCACGTCGCACACGACCTGCGCCCCTTCGTCCACGTCTTCCGGCGTGATGTTGATCGGCGGCAGCAACCGCACCACCGTGTCGTGCGTGGCGTTGATCAGCACGCCGCGGTTTTTGCACTTCGCCACCGCCGGGACGGCCGAGACGGCGAGGTCGATGCCGATCATCATCCCGCGGACGCGCAGGTCGCGGATGATCGGCAGTTCTTCCTTGAGCGCCGCGAAGTGCCGGCGGAATCGCTCGGACATCCGGCGGCAGTTGTCGAGCAGGCCCTCGTCTTCGATCATCTTGACGGCGGCGACGCCGGCCGCCATTGCGATCGGATTGCCGCCGAACGTGCTGGCGTGCGTGCCCGGTTTCAAGACCCCGGCGAGCTCGGTCTTGCAGATCATCGCCCCCGCCGCCACGCCGCCGGCGAGTCCCTTGGCGAGCGTCATCACATCGGGCTGCACGCCGAACGATTGGTAGCCGAACCAGTGCCCCAGCCGGCCCATGCAGGTCTGCACTTCATCGAAGATCAGCAGCATGTTGCGCTCGTCGCACAACGCCCGCAGCCCCTTCAGGAAGCTCTCGTCGGGGATGTTGACGCCCCCTTCGCCCTGCACCGGTTCGAGGAGAATCGCGATGGTTTCGTCATCGACCAGTTTGTGGACGGCGTCCAGATCGTTGAACGGGGCGTAGCGGAAGCCGGGCAGCAGTGGACCGACTCCTTCGTGATATTTCGGCTGAGCGGTCGCCGTCAGCGCGCCGTATGTCCGGCCGTGAAAGCCGTTCTCGAACGTGATGATCCGGTAGCGGCCCGGCCCGCCGTACAGCCGGGTGAGCTTGATCGCCGCCTCGTTGGCCTCCGTCCCCGAATTGCAGAAGAACGCCTGTCCGAAGCTGCGGCTGCACAGCGCTTCCGCGAAGTCCCCCTGGGCCTGCAGATACCACGTGTTGGGGACGTGGACCAGGTCTGCGACCTGCTCCTGAATCGCCCGCACCACCGGCGGCGGGCAGTGACCGAGGATGTTGCAGCCCCAGCCGGGGAACAGGTCGAGATAGCGCCGCCCCTCGGCATCCCACACCGCGGTTCCCTCCCCGCGCACGATGCACACGGGATACCGCCGATAATTCGGAATGACGTACCGGGCGAACTTGTCCATCACCGATTGGCTGGTGATTGTGTCGACAGTCATGGTTATTGATCCTCACGAGCTGTGAGTGGAATCGTCCTGGAGAAACCCTGAAGACCGCGAAACCGCAAGCGTCATCCGTCGATACGCTTGCGGTTTCGCGCCCCTCTTCTCTTCTTCTTTTCTACTTCTCAACCCTTTCACAACACAATCTCCGTCCCAATCCCCGCATTGGAGTACACCTCCAGCAGCACCGAGTGCGGGATCCGCGCGTCGATGATATGCACCTTCTTCACACCCGCCCGCAGCGCCTCCAGCGCGGCTTCCACCTTCGGGACCATGCCCGCGTCGATCACCCCCTGCTTGATTAATTCCCGGCAGCGCTCGCTGTTGAGGTGCGATTGCAGCGTCGTCGGGTCTGTGCGGTCGAGATAAATCCCCGGCACGTCGCTGAGAAACACCAGCTTTTCGGCCTGAATCAGCCTTGCGACCGCTGCCGCCGCGGTGTCGGCATTGACGTTCAGTTTGCCGCCGTCGGCATCCAGCGCGACCGAAGGTAAGACGGGAATGCGTCCGCCCCGGCACGTCGTCAGCAGCAGATCGCGGTCGATGTCGGTGACCTCTCCGACACGGCCCAGGTCGATGAGTTCGCCGTTCTCGCCCGGCAGCTTCAACCGTTGCCCGCGGAGGCAGTTCACCGTGAGGTAACTCAGCCCGACGGCATCGCCCCCCTGGCGTTCGATTTGGTCGACCAGCGACTGGCAGATGTCCCCGGCGAGGACTTTGGCGACGATCTCCAGCGTGGCGTCGTCGGTGTACCGGCGGCCCTGCACGAACCGGGGGAGAATGCCGGCGGACGCCATCGCCGCGTTGATCGCCTTGCCCCCGCCGTGGACCAGGATCGGCCGCATCCCCACGGTTTCCATGAAGATGACGTCGGTGAGCAGGGCGCGGATGGCGGCGGTTTCCTCCATGGCGCTGCCGCCGAGCTTGATGACGACGTGCCGGCCCCGAAACTGGCGAATCCAGTTCAGCGCTTCGAGCAGCACATCGGCCTTGTGGACGGCGGCGTCCAGCGGGGAATTGATCGACACGAGGGAACCTCGGAAGAAACGCAAACCGTGAATGCTATCCAACTTGCCGGGCTGCCGTCAAATTGGCTGCGTAGTGGATCTTGAGCAATTTGTAGGGTGCAGTCGAGTCTTCGAGGCTCACCCCGATGAGAGGCAAAGGGGTGAGCCTCGAAGACTCGACATCACCCTACTTCAGCCAGGGGATTGCCTGATGCGAGATTGCGGCACGGCTCCGCCCGATTTCACACTGCCCAAGAGATTCCGCAGATGCTGAAGATTCCACGTGCAACTGCGTAAGCTGGCGGAGATGTTCGTGCTGCCGGCCAGTCGCAGCAGGTTGAGCGCCGCGTTGCGAAAGCCGGCGAGGACTTCGGGGGCGGACCCCCGGCGGACCCGGCTGCGGTCCTCGCTGAAGGCTTCGCCACGATCGTCTGGCAGACATCCTGATGGCAGAAGGCGGCATCGGCGGTGATGACGCGGCCGGTGAGCACCAGGTTCTTCAGCACTTCCAGCGCGGTCTTGTGTTCAGTGGCGTCCCCCGCAGCACCTGGCCGTCCAGAGCGGTCTCCGACAACCCGTCGGGAGCGGCCGGCTCTCCCAACAGATCGGTCGTCCAATCGGTCAACGCCTGCTCGAAGGCGACCACGTCGATCCGCGCCAGCAGTTTCCGCACGCCACTGGCCGTCGGCGGCCGCCGGTGGAACTCCAGTGTCTGGCAGAAGTCAACGGGCAACTCGTGCAGCCACTGGCCGATGGCCTCGAAGCCGCGGCAGTTCTGCAGAATGGCACACACCACGGCCGTCAGAGTGGCCGTAAACGTCAGCGTGGCCTTAAACACATGGCACCGTCCCTGACGCCCTCGTGGATCAGGAACTTGCGCTAAGTCCACGCCCAAGTCCCGCCGAGGGGCGGTGAACACCAGCCGGGCCTCCGTGAGTGAAACCGGTCTCCTGAAAACTCAACCCTATCCTACGAGCTTGGTCAAGTCGTACTTGGGAAGTGCCGTGTTCTCGCGGAATCGAAAACGCCGGGCGGATGATGAGGGAAGTTGTGTATCAAGGACAGGCTTACGCCGGGGGCTACGTTCTGCCGCCGCTCCGCGGCTGAAATGCGCCAAGGCAGGGGGGCCGCCGGGCTGCGCTGCACTCAGAATCGAGATGCTCCCCCCAGGGATTGCAATCCCTGGGCGTCTTCGATTCACTGTTGCTGCGGCTCGAACCGCAACCGCAAATTGTACGACGTCAACTCCACAACGCCGCCGGGGCTGGTCACGTCGACGCCGTGGAAGCCGCTGAACAGGGACGGGCCGTTCGATTCGTGCAGCGCGTCGCCCGACTGCTTGTCGAGCAGCAACAGATGCAGCTTGGTGAAGTTGGCGTTCCCCAGCATCTCCCAGTTGCGGGCCAGCAGAATCAGCACGGGACTGTCGGCGAAGCGGTCGAAGACGAGGTTCAGCTCGTCGACCGTCCGCTGCCACAGCCGGTCGCCGGTTTGCCGGTCCCAGACGCACAGATCGCCGGTGATGTCGAGCGTCGCCAGGCTGTCGCCATAGTGATAACCCCCGGCGCTCCCGGCGACGACCGCCAGGTACACCCGGTCGGCGTCGCAGAACGCAAACAGGTTGCCGTCGCCGACGTCGCTGTGCAATGCGGCGAGCGGCCGTTGCGCGCCGGTTTCGAGATCGATCAGCGTCACCGCGCGGCCGGGGTTCCGCTTGTTCTCGGCCGGCTCCACGGCGATGGCCAGCCCCGGCGTCAACAGCCCGACGGACGTCCGGGGCTTGAACGCGACCTGCCACTTTTCGGTTGACGTGAGCGGATCGAACCGCCGCAGCACCGTCTTGCTCGTTGTGAGGTTGAACAGCCGCAGTCCCTTTCCGGCTTCCAGCGTGACGACATCGCGACCCCGGAAGGTGAGCGTCCGGGCGAGCAGTTTGTCGAGCTTCGGCACCGCGACCGCCTGACCGTCGTAGTCGCGGAACGCCTGCGCGGTGGACGCCGATTGATCGAGCACGAACACCAGCTCGCTCGAACCGAACACCGCGGCATACGGCGGCAAGCCGTCGCGACGCCACACTTCGCGGCCGGACTGCGGATCGTACGCCGTCAGCGAACGGCTGCCGGCGATGACGATGACGTGTTCGTTGGCGACGGCAATCGGCCCCGAGGCCCTCCCCGACGCGGTCAGGCCGAACTCGCTGAAGTGATCCTCGTGCGGGTCGACGAGCCTCTGCGGCAACCGGGCCGTCCCGACCGGTTCGCTGTGGGCCATGCTCTTGTCCAGCGGACGAGTCCAGATCATGCGTTTCTCAATCGGGGAAGCCATCTGCAACACGCCGCGGTGCAGCACCAGAATGCGGTGTCCCAGGAACTCGGTCGGCGACGATCCGGTGTCCTCCGACTGCGCTCCAGTCCGTAACGGGGCCAGCCACTGCCAGCGACCGGTCGCGCGGTCCTGGACGGTCAGTCTTTGTTCCTGCGCGTCGATCTGCACCGCCACCCTCTGGAAGTACGGCGACGGCTCGTCGGGAGCGATCGACTGCACCGGCGCGGCGTAACTGGTCGTCGTCCGTTGCGGAATGAGTGGCAACCGGCGGCGGACGACATCGTCGGCTGAGACCGCCGCCGCAACCTCGCGCGGCAACTTCCACAGTGCAATGCGGTCCGCGACGGTGTCGCCGGTAGAAAGACGCACGGCCGCCTCGCGCGCGGATAGTCCGGTG
>Ga0163151_10009247_pt1 | contig 10779 bp, 9 predicted proteins | sample OliLakLV19MP5IB2_FD_145596 | JGI IMG/M metagenome (GOLD analysis project Ga0163151, IMG submission 145596) | Freshwater microbial mat bacterial communities from Lake Vanda, McMurdo Dry Valleys, Antarctica - Oligotrophic Lake LV.19.MP5.IB-2 | ecosystem: Environmental > Aquatic > Freshwater > Lake...
ACCCTCAAGAGAGTCCGTATGCATGGCAGAGCATCAAAGCGATGACCCGACGCTACGCTGAAGGATTCGATGACGGGTATCCCTTGCGCCCAGCCTCCAACCTCGTCACGAGTCTCAGCGTCGCGGTCTCCCGTTTCCTCGAAACACCGACGAGTTGGGACGGCGAGATCACCGACGAGGAGAGGCGCGACACTATTGACCAGATCAAAGCAGCAGTTAGTACCAGCTTGGTAGCACTCAGCGGGAGACGGCTGCGCGAGCAACCACAACCCCAATGGCAAGCTGCGTACGAGTACAGGGGGGGAGGAAGCACGCGTGATCGCCGGAATACGGTGGAGTCTATCTACGCGCGCTGGGTTCCCATCCCGACCGGTGTCGGAAATGCCGACGCGGAGGAATTCCTCGAAGACGTCAAGAGCAAAGTCGTCTCTGCAATTGACAACGTACGACAAGAGGTCGAGGCACGCCGAGCCCAAGACCACTCTGCCGGGTCCTGAAGTGGCCGCTGTCATGTCTGGATCACTACGGTCAGATCGGCCCCCGAGTCCGGCGAGGCGACGGCCAATATGTCGAACGCCAAGTCGTCCCCTTCGTTCAAAATGGGCGTTGGCCAGATCGCTGGACGGACGTTCTCTCCGGCCAAGTGGTCGCCCGTTACAATCGCGTCGAATGTCTGGTTGTCCGGATCGACGGCGAGCAAATGCACGTATTCTTCATTCGCACCGCCGAGGTCGAGGTGGACGAACCGCCCGGCCTCCAGACCAAGGCGATTCGCACCGTACGATGCGGTCGAAACGGTCTGCTGCGTTCCGGAGCCGGTGATGTCCTGCGCCAACATGATGCCGTAGTCGGCATACGGTAGGCGGCGCGTGGCCGGTAGACCGTATCCCTGGTTGTTCACCATGAAGTCGTAGGTGTTCTTGTAAGCGGTCGGCAGCGACTGCGCGATGCCCATGTACTCGAGCGGCTCCCAGGTCGCTCCCCCGTCGCGGCTGATCTTGACCAGATACGCCGACTGGCCGTCGGTGGTGCCCTGCTGGACATAAGCGTAGATGCAACGGATGGACGCGGCGTCTTGCACCTTCATCGGAATCGCCACGGTGTCTTGCACCGCCAGCGCGCCGGGAATCTGGAACGTGTATGCGCCGCCGTTGCAGGTGCGGTCCCCAGGCGTGAACGGTTCGCTGTGATGGGAGAGCGGAAAGACGGTGAATGGCCCAAAGCCGAAGTGGTTCGCCACACCCACCAGCGCCGCCACGACACACGCCGACGGAAGCGTTGCTTCGACGCGCGCCGGAAGGCCAGGCGTCCGGAAGAAGCCCTTCTTCACGGAGTACGTGAAGATCTTGAAGTCGAGCTTGTGGAAGCGGACGCCCTTCAAGTGCGCGCACCGCAGCGTTCCAAACGTGGCTTGACCGGCTGGCACACCGGGGTACTCCCGCTGGAACTGGAAGTTTCCGGATGGGACCACATCGCCTTCGTTCCCCGGACCCACGAGCTGCGCGCATTCGAACGAGCGCCGCCCGCTGTTATCGGGGTCTTTCGCCTCGTCATTGAACACCACGAAGTCGCCCACCTTAAACTCGCGCGTGGTGTCCGGATTCACGGTGCAGGCGACCGTCGCCGGATCGGTGGTCTTGGCGAGTGCGGCGTCGAGCGATGCCCACAGATCCGCGGCGAGTTCATCCACGTAGTAGAGCGCCATCGCGACCTGCTGCGCGCCCACAATATTGCTGTTGCCGGAGGCGTCGGGCAGGACCTCCATATTGTCGACGGCGAAGGTGCCGTAGTCGGAGAGCTTGGGCGTTCCGGTCACGATCCCCGGGACTCCGGTATCGATCAGAACTTCTTCCGGCACGTCGTCGGGAGTCACATCGGCGGGCTTCGGGCCGGTGACCAGATCGTACATCGAGTCCGTGGTAGTTCGGCCCTGAATGTCGATGCTGTAGTCGTTGTTCAGACGCCAGCCCGTAACGCGGAACTCGCCCGCGCCGCCGGGCATGTCCGGATGCGTCACCGAGCACACTATGCCCGGCTCCGTGTTGAGCGCGAGGACCGTGGTCCGGAACTGGACGCTCCTCGCTGCCTTCCACTCCGCTGCCGTGATGCCGCCCAACTCCTCGCGGAGGCGGATGGCGATGATCCTGCCGGCCTGCGACTTCGAGAACGTCCCGGCGAGGTTGACGCTGGACTTGAGGAACTGTGGTCCCGCGCCCCCTGCCAGCAGAAGCGCGTGGTCCACGTCGTAGACCGCCACGCTGTTCGCGACGAACTCGAAATCCTCGTCCGCAAAGTGCGCGGTGATGTGATTGAACGACGGCTTGAGCGGGGCAAGCTTGAGACTGCGGAACAGGATGTTCCCCTCCGTGAAGGCCTCGACCGCCGAGGAGTTCACGCGCACGCCGACCTTGAGCTTCCCGAAGGAGAACGTATAGAAGCCCAGGCAGTTGATCAGCACCTCTTGAATCCAGTCCCGGAGTGGCTTCTCCTCCTGAACGGTTCCCCGGAACTTGAACTGAGTTTCCGTGCCCGTGCCAACGAGCTTTGTCGCCTGCTGATCGCAGATCGCGGCTCCGTCGATGGCGGCTTGCACGTCGAAGAACGCCTCCGCGAGCTCCAACTGCTGCGTAGTCGCGCCCGAGCCAAGGCGCAAGCCGCGCGCCCGGAACAGCATGTTGATTGCGATCCAAACGGGATTGGTGAGCGGCGGACCGTACACGCGCACGCCCGGAGAAGTCCAGACCCAGCCCTTCATCCCGCTCTGGACGATGGCTTCCATCTGGTGCTCGCCGGGTTTGGACAATTGGAGTCCCTTCGCATCGCCGCGCCGGAGCACGAGGAATGCGGTTCCGGCGGCGAAGTTGTCCTTATACGTGGAGTTGCCGGAGAACACCTTGCGCCAGTCGCCGCCCGTCTGGTTTCCGGACTGGTCGAGCGAGAACCAGTCCTGGGTTCCGGCCGGATCATCGCCGGAGACCGTGCGAAGCCCAAAGGAGCCCGGATATCCGTGGTGGAACTGGCCGTCGAGTTTGTGGCCGCTTCCGAACGTTACCGGACCCTCGCAAACGACGCCCAGCCCTTCGTAGAAGTCGCTCTCGTCCCGGCCCGCCGCAACCTTGCAGTTCACCGGCATGTCGGAGTCGGTGTACGCTTCTGGCAGCACCTGGTCGTAAATGGAGTCCGCAACCATCGAAACGCTCGTGATCGTAGAGCGCCCGAAGCCCCATGTGCCGGTCGAGTTGTCCTTGATCCGGACTCCCTGCGGTTCCGCGAGGATCGCGCCGTAGTACCGCTTCATGCCGTGCGCCAGGCATCCGTTCGGCGTCTCGTATCCCTTGTCGCACTTCGAAGCGTCGGCGTCCAGGAAGTGAACCAGGTCGAGGGCGCCAGCCGTCGAGTAGGGGCAGGGACTGGAGTTGAAGTGCTTCCAGCACGTCCGCGAAATCTTGCGCGTTGGGTACGGCAGGTTCAGTTCATACAGCCCATCGGCGGCGGTGACCTTGAACTCCGAGCTGGCGTCGAGAGACCAGTTGACGATGTCGCCCTTCCAAAGATCGAGCTTGATGCCTTGCCCAACATGGAACAGCGAGAATTCTATCGACGCGCGGTAAAGGTCCACATCATTCGCGAGGTCGCGCATCACGCGATCCGCGTTCCCGAAAGTGAACGATGCGTCGTCGGACTCGCCACCCATGCCCTGCTGGATGCCGTCAAACTCCAGCAGCCGCGCCTGGTACAACTGCCCGCCGATGGTGCAACGCCGGTCGGACAGGTAGATCAAGGGGTATCCGCTCTGGAGAGGCTGGATCTTGACGAGCGGGACGATCCGCTGGACCTGCGACAACAGCGCGTCTTTCAACGCCTGCGTCGGGAAGCGAGTCACCGTGGAGTTGAGGGTATAGGTGGGAGGTGCCGCCGGGATCTCAATGAGCGTCAGGCCGATGGTGCAGATGTGGTCCGCGACCATCTCCCAAGACAGAGGCTCGTTGGCGAAGCGGCAGGTGTACGCGGTCGTCCCGATGCCATCGTCGTTGGGTGCGTTGTAGGTGAACGCGCCGTAGGCACCGTACTTCGACTCGAAGAAGTTCCGGAGCGCGATTCGGTCGGAGTCGCGCAGCGAAGCGCGGCGCACCGTGAACCGCTTCGTGCCCGTCCCCAGGAAGAAGCGTTGGGTGATTTTGGCATTTCCACTACCAAACTGATGTTCCGCGACTGACGGCCCGTGGGCGTATCCATGCGGGTAGTCCGGTACCAGCGGGAACACTCCCGCCGGAACAATTTCGGGCACGACGATGTTGCCGATATGGTCCATTTCAGTTACTCCACACAGTTGGTACGGTGGTCGATGATGCGCCCATTCTTTCGGCGATTGCAGTCCAGACAGAGTGGCTGGATATTATCGATGGTGTTCGGACCAGATAGGCAAACCGGAATCACGTGGTCCGGTGTCAGGAAACCTTCCGGGGTGTATCGTGCCTCCACTCTACAAGCGACACACCGGTAGCCGTAAACGGCGAGAAGCGCCTGCCACTCGGCCTCGGAGAAATGCGGACCCTGGGCGACTTTCGTCCGGCGCTGCTTGTGCCACTGCGCGAGCCTGCCGGGATTCGCCTCGTTCCAGCAGGCGTGATTCGCCCGACATCTGTCGCGATTGGCCGCATTCCACTGACGACACAGCTCCAGGTGCCGCTCTCGATTCATTGAGCGCCATTTGCGCGAATGCGCATTCGACTTTTCGCGATTCCCCGCTCGCCACAGGCGGTCGGTCTCCCGAGATCGTTCCCGGTTTTCGGCTTTCCATTTGCGCGAAGCCGTTTTGCGGCATTCCGTGCACTTCTTGTCTAGCCGGTCCGAGTTGGTGGGATGCCTATAGTATTCGGACGCGGCCTTTGTCTGCCCACAATCGGCGCACGCTTTTCCGACGAAGATCTCCATCTGTGTTCGTGAATCGCCCATCAAGTCTGGCGGTGTTGTTTGAGCGGCTGCGGTCGTCGCGTCGTTATTGGGAAACCAGCCCCCGCGTTACTTTCGGTGTACCGGCGCTGCGGTCAGACCGGAGTGTGCTGGAGAGCGATCGGCAAGATGAACTGCTCAGGCGCCAGCGAGTTTCATCTCGGATGCCTGGGGCACCATCAGCGCTCCTCCGCTCGGATGGTGAACGAGCGGTCTTCCGTCCGTCCGGCCGCGGTCGTGATGCGATTGGTGACTGTGTATGACTCGCCTGCCGTGCCGCCGGAGAGCCAAACCGTAGCCGACGTGGCTGTCTTCGAGTCGGCCATCTTCGTAAGCCCTGCCGGGACCAGCCACTCGCTCGTTGCGATCTGATCGCCCGCGAGCCAGCGAGTCCAGTCGATTGTGTAGTCGAGGACCGCGTTCGGGTCTTTCGTGAAGGTCATGCCTCGATGTCCCGCTTCTCCTGACGAACTGTGAACGTGCGAAATTCCGGCCCCGGCGAAACGCAACGACTCTCAGGCCTGATCAACAGCGTGCGCTCGGGTGCCACAGGCGGCCTGCGGTATGCCGCGAAGCTCGCAGTTCCTTCGATCACTGCGCTTCTTGGCGCGCCGCGGAATCCTGCTGCTACCGAAGACGAGCCGCCGGTGAACTCCGCATCGCGATACGCCATCAATGGTGCATACCAGAAGCGCGACCGCTTGGCGAGTAACACGCATGGCCCCTGCGACACCTCCCGGACCTCCTCCGGATACAGCGCCCTCGTCCACGAGGCGAAGCCGAAGATCTCGGCGAACATTCCCGGCGTGGCCGACGAAAGTGCAAAGACATCGACGTTTCCGGCAACCCCACTGGCGTTGGTAAGCGTGCTCTGCACGGCCAGAACGCCGTTGTGGTAAACGCTGGCGGTCTTGTTTGCGTCGCAGGGAAGGATGAAGGTTACGCAGTTGACCTTTCGAAGATCGGCACTGTAGGAACCCCACTCGAATGGCCCATACGGTGCCGATCCGTTGCGGAAGATCGCCTTGTACGCGCCGGTGGAGGTTCGCACTCCCAACCACCATGTGCTCGCAAAACTGTTGCCGACGATTGTGGGGAATCCCGAACCGTTTACGCGATTGATCCGGAACCAAACGCACACTGAGACGACCTTGTTCGTTCCATCGCCGCTATAGATGGGGCAGTTGCCGAGACCGCCAACGGACAATCCAGCCTGTTCGTTGCTGTAGGCAAAAGCGCTGCCGAACGGAGTTGCGACGTTGCCGCCAGCGCCGGGCGCAACCGTCAATCCGGAGGGCGCGGCTGCCGACTGAAGACGCCGCCGGTAGTACCCAGGCGAGAACTCCCCGGTGGTAGTTTCACGCTGGCCGTTCATGTGAAATGCATTCGCGGACATGCGCGGTTCGAGGCCGCTTGGCAGCCACAGCGAATGCAAGCCGCCCGCTAACGGCGAAGCAAGATCGGGAATCGCTTCATAGTGCTCGCCAGGGAAGCAGGTTTGCGGTTCCGCGTTGAGTAGCAGATGGCGCATCAGGCGACCTCGAACTCCACACCGCGCCAGAAACCGAGGTTTTCTGTCGCATCGAGCGCCAGTCCGCAGCGGTTGACGGCGAGGATGCCCCACACGGGCGGAAGGACGTTTCCAAAGGCCGGGGCGACGGAGAACGGAGGACTGATCAGGATGCCAGCGCTGGGGACATAGATCGAGCCGATCTGGCGTATCGACAGCGTTTCGAGCGTGACCGACACTGCTTCATCCACGCCGGTTACGCCAGCCGGGAAGATCGGCGATGTATCGTCGACCGCACCCCAAGCGAAAAAGTAGACGGCATACCTGTCACCAAGGCTGCCCGACGCGGGTTTGATTTTGAACTGGCAGATGGCGTCGATGTAGCGGCTGCTCTGGTTGTCGACTTTGGCGGAACTCCGCGCCGCGCTGGAAGCGAGGCCGTTGAGGGTGACGCTGAAATTGGTGACCGGGCCGAATTGGGTGCGGATGGTGGACACTTTTACCTCTTAGTCCTGCAGTATCGAAAGGTCGTTCTCGCGAACGATCACGAAGTCGCCATCGTTGACCGTAGCCGGTGAGGAGAGTGCGCCGCCGCCCAGAAAGTTCCCTGCGCCCTGTGCGTCCCACATGCCAAGGTGGGTGTACGTCCCGGCGGGAACCTGGAAGAACAGGGCGGTTACGTTCCGGGTCCGCTTCGCGTTTCCGCTGTCGTCAATCGCGGTGAACTGGGGGACCGCCTTCCGCGCGTAAGGGCTACCAGAGGCTTCGCTCTGGCCGGCCTTGCCGGGATCGGCAGTGTGCAGGCTGCACCAGTATTCGGTGACCTGGAAGTCCTGGCCGAGGAATGTCTTTTCGAGAATCTTCTGATCCAGGTATGCGGAAAACGACATCGACTTCTCCTATGGGTTCAGGCCAACTCAATCAGTTCGATGGACACGTCCGAGCGTCGGGGGCCAACGGTCTGGCTCCACTCGCCGTCGAACCGAACGGTGTACCTGCCGGTCGTGGCCACGCCGGTCGGGTCCCACGAGAACTTCGGATTGGTCTCGTAGGGATCGTAGAAGTAGAACGGTTCGGTCGGCCCGCTCCGGGCTTCGTAGAAATCGCGGAGCGCCTGTAACGGCGATGGCGGCAGACGCTTCGTCAGCCGCCATCGCTTCCTGCTGTTGTTCACTGGGACTGAGCGCTGCGATTCTCCGTTCCGGTATTCGTTCTCGATGACCGGATATTCCTGCGAGCGCGCGAACGCGCGGGACAGGCTTTGCGGCAGCACCGTCGCCGGCGCGGCGTTCTGGATGGAGCCAGGCATCGGATCAACCTTGACTTTCCTTTACCATGTATTTACCATGTAAAGCATGGAGTTCGATTGGGACGCCGCCAACTTGAAGCACATAGCAAGGCATGGCATCACCCCGGAAGAAGCCGAAGAGGCGGTCCTGATCGAGCCGTTGGAAGCCGATGTTCAACCACATGAGAGTGAAAAGCGGATGCTCTGTTTTGGGCGCGCCAAATCAGGGCGGCTGCTTACGATCCTATATACCGAACGGCGCGGCAAGATCCGCGTGGTCACGGCCTACGCGATGACCAAGCAACAGCAACGAATGTACTTCGAGGGAAAATGAGCATGCCCAAAAAACAAATCGCAATTCCAAAGTTCCGCACCGAAGCCGAAGAGGCCCAGTGGTGGGACAGCCATCCGGAAGCGGCCACGGAGATCATGCAATGCGCGCTGAAGTCCGGCAAAGCGAGGCGGGCGGTGCCATTGAAGACCGTTACCATGCGGCTTCCGGTGCCTGACATCAAGACTGCCCAGGATCTCGCGCACGAGAAGGGGCTTCCGTACCAGACCTATATAAAGATGCTCTTGCACGAAGCCCTGAAAAAAGAGCGGTCCGCATAGTCAACTCGTCAGCAATCCGGGACTCATCTGGAGCGTGGCCATCTGCCGCCGCCCTGAATTGGATCGCGCGGCGTTCATCGTCGCGTCCTGGACGGCGCGGGGATTCTCGACGATGGCGTTGACCGCCTCGCCGCGTAGCAAAGCGGTCGTCGCCGGACCGTCCAACTGGATCACGACATTTCCAGCACCGGACGGCACGCCGCCGCCAATCCGGTCGAGCGTCGGCAGCCCTCCGAAGCCGGGGCGAGCGGTCCCGTTCGAGTACCCGACGGATTGGAAGAGCGAGCCGCCGGACTGCACCAGATCGAGCGAACGCGCGGTGCCAGGCATGCCGGTCGGCTTCTGTCCGGTGCTCATTGCGTACCACTCAACGAGGTCACGGATCTGCTGGGCCCGGATCGCGACGTCGAGGTTGCCGCCGAAGCCCTGCTTCGCGATATCGACGATCTGCTTCAGGAGTCCTTGGTCGGAGATATCGACTCCGTAGGTCGCCTTGATCTTCTCGCGGGCCTTCTCCTGCGCGCCCTTCACGAACAGGCGCACCATACCGGCAGCGAACCCGATCCCAGCGCCGATGGCCGCGCCCAGCGGACCGCCATACTTGAACCCGATCAGCGCGCCGCCCGCCGTGGTTTCAGCGAGGCCAATCTTGCCGCCGCGCCGCAGCCCATCGAGCGCCAACAGTGCGCCTCCCATCAGCGCCGCGTTCGACTTGCCGATGGCAGAGAACTTCTGGCCGAGGGTCGCCGCTTGCCAGGTGGTGGCCACGCCCGGAGCCAACTGTACGCTGCCGCCAATCCCGAGGAAGGATTTGAGGTTCGTCAGCGTGCCAGCCAAACCCGCCTTGGAAAACAACCCGCCTGCCCCTGCTGCAGTCGTCGCGCCACTGAAGCCGCCACCTCCACCGCCGTTAGGAACAAACGGTGGCGTACCCCATCCACCAGCCGCGCCGCCGGGAATCGGCCCACCGCCGCCTGCGCCGAACACGGGGATCGCGCCGACGCCCAGCATCCCGCCGATGCCGCCCAGTATTCCGCCGCTACCCGATCCTCCGGACGCGAACGACACCTTCTGGCCGGTGAACAACTGCATTAGCATCGCCGCCACGCGCGAGGAGACCACGTCCTTGATGGCGGTGAGCAGCGCTGTCTTGAACGAGTTTCCGATGGCCGACCAGATCGATTGCGACTTTGTGAGTAGCGCATCGAAGACGCCTTCGGCCTGCCGCTTGAAGGAGTCGAACACCTGCCGGTTGTGGTCGCGGATCATCCCCGCCGTCCGGTTCGCGGCGTTCTGGCGCGCCGCGTCGATGGCGGCGTCGGCACCCTCCTGGTTCGCCTGCCGAATCTCCTCGCGCTGCTGACTGAGTTCTCCAATCCGAGCCTTGACCTCGTCGGCGCGATACCCAAGGCGCTTGAGGTTCGCCTCTTCCTCCAACACCATGCGCGAAGTTTCGAGATCGAACAGGCGCATCTTGATTTCGTGGACGCGCCCCAGGTAATCCAATTCGATTGCGGCCTTCCGCTGTTCGACGGCGACCTTCTGTTCAAGGGTCTGGGCATCTACCGCCTCGACAGCACGGAGGCGCGAGTCCCGATCAATGCCCGCGCGCTGCTCTTCCACACCCAGCAGCTTTTCGAGATGTTCGAGGTTCCGCCGCGAGATCTCCTCGTTGTATTGAAGCCTGCGCTGGAATAACTCGGTCTCGAATCCCAATCGCTTCCTCGCCGCTTCTTCTTCGTCTTTGAGGTATTCGGCAATATGCTCGCGATTGTCCTTGAGGAGTTTTTCCTTGAACGTGGTCCATCGGGCCGACAACTGATCGAGCACGTTCTGCCAAGCCGTGCGCGTCAACGCGATCCGGCGCTCGACGCCTTTCTCATCGACGAACGTCGTCCACTTCTGGACCTGCGCGTTTATCTCCGCGATTTCGCGAGCGAAGCCCGCTTGACCTTTGACCCCCGCCTCGATGGCGGCTTGCCGGGACTCCCTTTCCACTTCCAACTGCCGCTTGCGGATCTCGGCGGCGCGCTTCAGCGTTTCGAGGTCTGGTTCGTTGCCGGCCTTTCCCGCCTGCGAAATGGTGAACTTCGGACCGCCGAAATCAAAGGGTTGCTCGTTCGGAAAGATTTGTTTTCCCATGATGAGTTCCCGGATTTGGTCATCCGTCATTCCCTGCTTGCGCAGTTCCTCGACACTCGTCTTGCCTGTGGCGAGCTGCTTGCGGAGGGCCTGCTGCTGCATCTCGTCGAAGCGGGCCTGAAGTTGTTCCTGGGTGTTCTTGAAGTTGTTATAGATGATCGCGCCCGCTGCAATCACGCCCGTGGCGAGCAGCGCGTAGGGGTTCAGGCTGGCGAGCCTCAGAGCCGCGATGGAATTCGCCAGCGCCATGATCTTTTCGGCTAGCGCGTAGGAC
>Ga0163151_10009248_pt1 | contig 10779 bp, 12 predicted proteins | sample OliLakLV19MP5IB2_FD_145596 | JGI IMG/M metagenome (GOLD analysis project Ga0163151, IMG submission 145596) | Freshwater microbial mat bacterial communities from Lake Vanda, McMurdo Dry Valleys, Antarctica - Oligotrophic Lake LV.19.MP5.IB-2 | ecosystem: Environmental > Aquatic > Freshwater >...
GTGTGGAGGCGCTCACCCGGCTGTGCTCGAACTACATCGACAACGTGAAGGCGTACACGCAGCGCGAAAAGGTCCGCAACAAGTTCACCGGGCAGGACGAGCAGCCCGACGAGCGGCTGATGCGGTCCATCGAGGAGCGGATCGACATCCCCGAACAGCGCAAGGACGACTTCCGCCGCGAGATCATGAACTACATCGGCGCGCTGTCGCTCGATAACAAGAAGTTCGACTACCGGACCAACGAGCGGCTGCACAAGGCGCTCGAGATGAAGCTGTTCGAGGACCAGAAGGACACGATCAAGCTCACCAGCCTGGTGTCCAACGTCATCGACAAGGACACCCAGGAGAAGATCGACGTGGTCAAGGCCCGCTTGATCCGCACGTTCGGCTACAACGAGGAATCGGCGACCGACGTCCTGCAGTACGTCGCCAGCATCTTCGCCCGCGGCGACGTGAAGACGGCCAACTGAGGGGAGGGGCTGAGGGTCGAGGGCTGAGAGCCTTAAGATTTACCACAAGTTCTTCGTTGTTTTCGTTGCGCGAGGCGGTATCCGAGGACCAGGGCTTCGAGGTGCATCCAGCCGCGCCAGAGCGTGATCCAGCCGGGGAAGCCGTCGCCTTTGCGATTTTGATGTCCGCCCAGGTGTGCCACATGCCTGTAGAACGCGTTGATCGAGACCCGGCCACGCAGGCGCTGGGGATAGCGCTGCGTCAGGACTTCGACGTATTCCGCGCTGACCACGTCCGTGGCCGGGCGAACGTCGGCGTTGGGAGCCCGCGCGGCGTCGCGCAGTTGCAGCAGCGTGATGGTCAGCGCCGACAGGACGCCGACCGCCGGCTCCAGGCGGCCGATCTGCTCGAACTGCAGCGTCTCGATGCCGCAGCCGGTCTTCAGACCTTTGTGATATTCTTCGATCACCCACCGGCACTGGTACCAGGCCACACGCTCGCGCGCCGCTTCGGGCGTCGTGGTCGCGGCGTTCGTCAGCAGAATCCACTCCAGCGGCTCGATTCCCTCGGGCGGATCGGCTCCCAGACGCGCACCGCCCACAGCTCGATCCGTTCGTTGGGATGCTCCCCCTTGCGCTTGTGGGGCAGGTCCAGCGTCACCGGCGTGAACGACAGCTTGAGGTGCGCCTGCCGCGCGGCTCGCCCCAGCCCTGCGGGGAGATCCTGCACCCAGTCGAGCGCCGCCAACCGGGTGCGCACGGCATCGTGCAGAGACCACTGGCCGTTGATCGGCCGGGCCAGCTTGCGGTTCTCTTTCGAGCGCAGCACGAAGTGCCGGCCGGCGCCGATCTCGTAGGCCATGTCCTCGAACGTGTCCGACAGGCTGTCCGAGACGTCGACCACCAGCCCCACGGGCGGCAGCGGGCCCGCCCGCTCGACCCCGCGGACCCACAGCCGGCCCTCGCGGTTCTCGCGCTCGCGGCACGCTTTGAGCGGTTCCCGCTTGGGCACGTCGGCGCGCTGGTGCAGAATCTGCGAGACGAGTCCCAGCGTGGCCTTGGTGTCGGCCCGCACGGCCAGGCTGTTGCGACAGAGGCAACCCCGCTGCGTCCCCTGGCCGATCTGTCCCAATTGATCGAGCAGCGTCGTCTTCGAAGTGTCGTCGAGTTCGGTGGCGTCATGCGCAATCAGCACCGTCGCGCCGCCGCCGACCGCTTCCGCAATGGCCTCGCGCGTCAGGCGGTAATGCGTGGCCAGCACCGCCGCGTGAGTCACCTCATCGGCATTCATCATCCGGTAGAACGCCCGCAGATCGGCCGGGTCGGGCAACTTTTCGGGCAGCGTTCCGCCGGGATGTTTGCCCATCGCGTCCACGAGTTCCGGCAGTCGTTGCGACCGCCGGGCGTCTCCCAGTTCCAATCCGCACCGTCGCCATCCATGCCCTCACCCTTTCGTACGACGACGGGCCAGTCCCGCCGTGCGCACGAAAGTGTTCGCGCGACAGTCAACTGCCGCCGACGATCCACGACGCTTTTGTAACAATCACCAACGCTCACGCGCGCCATCCCCGCGCTAGGTCGTGTGGACATTCGGATTTACGGAACGCTGGCGACTATGGTATTGAATCGCCGTCCCGTGAGGCTCAAGGAGGAGCGCAATCATGCGGCGGCGGCACGAACTGACGGACGAACAATGGGAACGGATCGAACCGCTGTTGCCGGGACGCTCCGGCGATCCTGGCCGGACGGGGGTCGACAACCGGCTGTTCGTGAATGCGGTGCTGTGGATCGCCAAGACCGGCGCGCCCTGGCGCGATCTGCCGGAACGCTTCGGTCCCTGGAACTCGGTCTTCCGACGGTTTTCGCGGTGGTCGAAAGCCGGCGTCTGGGAACAGGTGCTCGAGGCCCTGGGGGGCGATCCCGACTTGGAGGAAGTCCTGCTCGATTCCTCGGTGATCCGCGTGCACCAGCATGCTGCCGGCGGAAAAGGGGGGCGCGCCACCAGGCGATCGGCCGTTCGCGCGGCGGATTGACCACGATGATTCACGCCGCCGTGACCGGCGCGGCCCAGCCGCTGCGGTTCCGGCTCAGTGGCGGCGAATGCCACGACATGACCGAGGCCGCGGCGCTGCTGGCCCACCTGAAGCCGGCCGACGTGATCGCCGACAAGGGCTACGACAGCCACGAACTGCGCGAGCAAGTCCGTCGCCAAGGCGCGAAGCCGGTCATTCCTTGCCGGATCGGCACCCGACAACAGCGCTACGACCGCGAGCGTTACAAACGCCGCAACGTGGTCGAACGGTTCTTCAATCGTGTGAAGCATTTTCGTCGGATCGCAACTCGCTACGAGAAAACGGCCATCAACTTCCTCGGCCTCGCCTCGCTGGTGACGCTCGGATGAATGTCCACACGACCTAGACACCGTGTTGAAAGTCTGACAATCCGAAACGACAACACAGGACAACTTTGACAAGGCAAGATTCCGCCAAAAGATGCGGTGAAACTTGAGGCTAAGAGCTAAGGGCCGGAAAAGAGTGTCTTCAGAAGCCGCGGGATCGCCATCCCGCGGTTTCTTTTTTACGCCGCCTCTTCCTGCGCCAGTTTGCGGATGTATGCCGCGAAGTCTTCGTCCTCCCCCTGCAACAGCCGCGGCAGGGCGGCACGGAAATCGTGGCGGCGGCACCATTCGCGCATGAAGTCGTCCCACGAATGCCAGCGGCGGCGCTGCTTGTCGCTCATGTCGGCTTCATACGCGGTCAGGTACGCGCGCTCGAACAGGGCGATCAGAATGTCGAGCAGCACCTGCATGCGTTCTTGCTGCTCTTCCGTCAGATTCGGCGTCGCCGACTGCGTCCGCAGCTTGAGATCGGGGTTCGCGAGCACCAGCTTGAGGAAATCACTGTAGGCGTCGGACAGCAGCTGATAGACCTCTTCGTCCTCGTTGTCTCGCTCCTTGCGCTGTTCGAGGATGAACGTGTAAATGGCCAGCGGCAGGCCGAACACCGTGACCACATTCGCCAGCAGCGACCAGAAATCGAGGGCGGACATCACGAGATCCTTTGAGTCGATGGCGTTCGTCCGGTTCGGTCCCCTCACCCCCGTCTTCGGGGGAGAGGGTTAGGGTGAGGGGGCCGAGCGCTTTACAGGATGTGACCTCCATCAACACCAACCCGAAGCGTGAGCGAGGGCGAGCGCTCGCCCTCGCTCACGCTTCGGGTTGGTGTTGGACACGTTGAGAAGCGATCACCCCCTCACCCCGACCCTCTCCCCCGAAGACGGGGGCGAGGGGGCCGGACAAGAAGACAAGTCGGCCGTTGGACGCCGTGCCATCGCGCTGCACCGTCAAGCGGCGGCGTTGATTGCGGCCGCCGACGAACGGCTCCCACGCCAGCCACCAGATGCGCTCGGGCATTTCCGCAGGACGGGCGTCGCCGGATTCCACGCGGCGGCGAAGCAGGCTCTGCCAGCGGGCGTCGGTGTGGGGGAACTCCGCCAGGCAGGCCAGTAGATCGGCCGTGGCCCGGTCGATCTCCGGCCGCAATTCGGTGACCAAATCCCGAACCGGCGCGTCCATCGGCGGAGGCGAGCGGTTCCACTCGTCGATCAGCACCTCTTGCCAGGCCCGCGCGGCGTTCATCTGCCCGGTGACGGCAAGCTCCGAAAGCCAGCCCGGCACGCCACGCTGGTTCGCCAGCGTGAGAAACTCAGTGCGGACGACTGCCTCGCGGTCGGCATCGAAGACCGGTGTCGACGTCGCAAACTTGGCGCGTGCGACCTCCGGCATCAACTGGAGCCGCGCGATGACGGCCGATTCCAGACTGCCGAGCTTTTCATTCAACTCGGCTTTCGACAACCTCGGCGGCGGGGCTGCCGCGGGCGTGCGCCCGCAACCCGGCATGACGAGCGACAAAACCACGACGGCCAGTCGGGCCGATTGCAACCCGCGACCTCCTCCGCCGACAATGTCTTGCACGCTGCCGCTCATGCTCCGCATCTCAGGATGGCCCACATGGACTCCGAATCGCCTTCGCCGTTCGCCCGGCCGCAACCATCGTGGATCGCACCGCCGCCGCTGTCCGCTCCGGCCGTGACGTATCCCGACGTGCCGTGGGGCTGGGACGCCCTGCGCACGACGCCGCTGGTGGATGATACCGCCTGGGTCGCGCCCGGGGCAGTCGTCTACGGTCGCGTGCGGTTGCAGGCCCGCAGTTCCGTCTGGTTCGGCTGCGTGCTGCGCGGCGATCACGAATGGATCGACGTCGGCGAAGAGACCAACATTCAGGACGGTTCGATCCTGCACGTCGACAACGGCTACCCGTGCCTCCTCGGCAACCGGGTGACGCTCGGCCATCGGGTGGTTTTGCACGCATCGGTCGTGGAGGACGATGCACTGATCGGCATCGGGGCGGTGGTGCTGTCGCGGTGCGTCATCGGGCAGGGGGCGCTCATCGCGGCCGGTGCGGTGATCCGCGAAGGGACGCACGTTCCGCCCCACACGTTGTGGGCCGGCTGCCCGGCGCGGCAGCTCAAGGAGCTCAATCAGTCACAACGGGAACGGCTGGCCGCGACGTTTCAGCACTACGTCAACAACGCCGCCGGCCACCGGGTTGCCTTCGGGAAACCGTCCAGTTGATGCAATCTGGGCCGGGTGCGATCGGTTTCCGTAATCCGAGGGGCGGCGGTTGACCGATGCGCCCCTGAGAAGGGCAGGGGGCGATCATGAATTGGACGCGGATCGGTTTCCACACGCTGGTCGTCGTGGCGACATCTTCAGCGGCAGTTTCTGCCGATCAACCGTTGGGACCACAGTATGCCGCGCGTGTCGCGCCAGCGGCGGCCGTTAAGACTGTCTCTGCCACCAAGCCCGCCGCTCCTGCAGCCCCGGCGAAACCTCCAGCTCGGGACGACTTCGCGGCCCGACAGCAACGGCTGCAACAGCAGCAGGCCGTGCAGGACGCCAACAAGCCGACCGCGTGGCAGTTGCAGAATCCGTCGGGCATCGAGAACCGTTCGCCGACCAGCCGCGAACTGCCTGGTTACGTCGCAACGAACAATTATTTCGGGGCGCAGTTCCGGGACTGGAGCAATCTCTCAGCCCCGGTGTCGCAGTCGCAAACGCCGGCGAACATCACGCCCACCACGCCACTGACGCAGACCAACGTGATGATCTCGCCCTACAGCTATTGGGGTGCCGACAACGCCCGCTGGAGCAACGTCACGATCAGCAACCCGCAAATGAACCCCCTGGGCGGCTGGACGATTTCGCCCGGTTGGTGATCGACCTGTCACAGCCGAGAGCGCCAGCGAACGGAGTGTTCGACGGTGTCGATCGTGATCTCACGCATTCTTGACCTCGAAGAGGCCGCATAAAGTCGCCGGGGGTCAAAGCGCAGCGAAGACCCCCGGAACAGCGATCACACGAGCAATTGCATCCCGAAGGGATGCCATAAGCGCGGGTTATGGAACCGCCCGTTATGGCATCCCTCCGGGATGCTCGTCGTTGTTCCGCGCTGTTCCGGGGGTCTCCGCAAAGCCTCCGACCCCCGGCTACTTTCTGTGACCTCTTCGAGGTCCAAACAGGTCAACCGCACGTGCCGTTCGGGCTGCAACACGCGTCTTCGGCCGGCGAATTCTGCACGGCGCTCGGGCCTTTCGTGACCTGCGGCGGCCGTCGTGCGGCCGGGCGGCAATCGAATGTCGGCGCGGTTTCCAGCGGCACCTCGTCGTGCGGGGCGACCAGCTCGAACTGCCCCGCGTATGGGTCGCGTTGCACCAGCCGGTAGAGCTTGTCGCAGACCGCCATCCGTTCGCCGCGGTAATAGACGTGGCCGTCGTCGTCCTCGACTTTCTTGAACGGACCGCGGTAGATCACCGCCTGGTTGCGGTCGAGGCACGGCCCCTGCTTCCCCTTGTAGGCGATGACGGTGACCGAGCGGAACTCGATGCCGTCGACCACGCGCCACGGCGTGGCTTGCCGTTCGGCGACGGTCATGCCGTGAAAGCCTGCGTCCTCAAACGCCCGCAGGAACGCCTCTTCGCGAAACGCCCCGGAGACGCAGCCCGACCACAATTGCGGATTTCGTTGATGATGTTCGGGCACGTCCTCATCGGCGACGATGTCGCTGATCGCCGCCCGGCCGCCGGTCTTCAGCACGCGGAAGATCTCGGCGAACAGTTGCCGCCGGTCCTGTTGCCGGACGAGATTCAACACGCAGTTGGAGACGACGCAATCGATGGAGCCGTCCGCAACGAGCGGCGCTTCCTGTCGCAACCGGTCTTCCAGCGATCGCAGCGACATCCAGTCGGCCGTGGAACCGACGGGATGCCGGCCGAGCGCGTCATTGACCCGGTCGAGATCCAGTTGCAGGTCCTGAATGAGGCCGTGCCGGAATTCGACATTGCCATAGCCGATCCGCCGGGCGACTTCGTCGCGATACTTCCGCGCGAGGGCGAGCATCTCCGGGTTGCAGTCGACGCCGATCACGCGGCCCTGCGGACCGACGGCCTGCGACAAGATGTAGCACAGCTTCCCGCCGCCGGACCCGAGATCGAGCACCGTCTCGCCCGGTTGCACGTGCCGCGACGGATCGCCGCAGCCGTAGTCCCGTTCGAGGATCTCCTGCGGGATCGCGGCGAGGTAATCCCCCGCGTAACTGACGGGACAGCACAACGCCGCTTCGCGCACCTGAGCCGCCGCGGCATACCGCTCGGCCACGGCGTCTTCCGTCGTCAACGGGTCGGCGACCTTGAGCAACGACATGGGCGAAGTCCTGAACTTGTAGGGTGGGCCGAGTCTTCGAGTCCCACCACGGCCGAATAGCCAGTGTTCAATCCTCAATGACTGCGGTGACGAATCAAACTGTCATTGCACACGGAACGTTGTTTGAGGTGGGACTCGAAGACTCGTCCCACCCTACGCGAAGTATGCGAAGACCGTGCGGTTATGGACGCTTGATGAGCTCCGGGCCGTCGCCGGCGGTCTTTTCGTAACCGCCCTTGCCCTTGATGTACTTCGTGAACCCCAGTTTTTCGAGGTTCTTGTCGGACATCTGCTCCTTCTTGTCGTGCTTGCCGAACGGCTTGGGGGTCCACGCGGCGGTGAGCTTGCGGCGAATGGGCACGCCGGTCTCGGGGTGCTTTGTCAGCGGGGCGTCATGGATGCTCTGCAGGCACTCGAACGTCGCCCCCGGTTGGCTGTCGGCGCGAATTTCCTCGTAAACGTACAGCGGCATGTCGCGTGATCCTGGAAAGCTGACAACCGACGAATGCCGCGCCATTGTATCACACCGGGCGGCGAATGAGGCGAGCGGAGAAAATGGGGGCGCTTGTGACCGCCAATTGGACGGGCACGTTTGTCGAATCAATGCTGTCTTGGCCCCGGTAGGGGCCGCGGGTTGTAGCCACGAATGGAGCGCAGCCCGTTTCGAGCGGAGCGCAACCCGTGGACGGGATCCAGAGATCGGCCCCCGTCCCGAAGGGCCGGAGGAAGCTCACGAATTGAAGCACGATTCCTTTGCCCCTTACGGGGCAAACGTCTCCATGTACACGGCACCACGGGTTCCGCGTCGGTCGGCGAAGCGCCGCTACGCCGCTTCACCCGTGGCTACAACCCGGTCGCCCCTCGCGGGGCTGCGAAGGCCCGACCGATGTCTGGAGACCGACAACGCAGTCGCCGCTGCGATCAGCGCTTGCCGTCCGCCGGATCGGCTCCCAACGCCACGGACTGGTAATGGTGCGGCATGGGTTGCGAGACGTTCGCCAGCGCATGGCGGGCGGAATCCCACGCCTCGGTGTGACCCTGCTCGTAGCCGCTCCGATAGCCCGACAGCCAGCACATGTAAATCGCCCACGCCGCCGCAGGGGCCAGCCAGATCATCCAGGAATTCTTGCTCACAGCGACGGCTCCTCCGCAGACGGACGACGGAAGCAAACCAGCAGTTGGGGATGACGAACGGATCCCTTCCGGAAGATTTCGTCATCTCTTCATCAAATCTTCATTGAGGATCGCCCGCGGGTCAATCCGAACCGCACGAGAATTCACAATCTTCACAGTGGGATGAGCGAGGAAAAGCAAGAAGCCCAGGGATTGCTATCCCTGGGCTTCCTCTTGTCTTCACTAACGCCTAGCACCTAATTCCTAACGCTTCACTCCCTACTCCACCGTCACGCTCTTGGCGAGATTGCGCGGCCGGTCGACGTTGCACCCGCGGAGCAGGGCGATTTCGTACGCCAGCAGTTGCAGCGGGATCGCCGTCACCAGCGGTTGCAAATACTCGTCGACCTCGGGCACGTAGATCACGTCGTCGGCGACCTCGGCGACCTTGTCGTCCCCCTCGCAAGCCACGGCGATGATCGGGCCGCGGCGGGCCTTGATCTCCTCCATGTTGCTGAAGACTTTGGGGTAGATGTTGCTCCGCGGCACGATGAACATGCTGGGGGTGTCTTCATCGACCAGCGCAATCGGCCCGTGCTTCATCTCGGCGGCGGGATAGCCCTCGGCGTGAATGTAGCTGATTTCCTTGAGCTTGAGCGCCCCCTCCAGCGCCACCGGGAAGTTGTACAGCCGGCCGAGGTACAGGAAGTTCTCGGCCCCGTAATACTTCTCGGCGACTTCTTTGACGGTGTCGTGGCATTGCAGCGCCTTGCGGATCATGTCCGGCATCGCGCGCAGATGGCTGATGATCCGCTTGCCTGTGGGATACGACAGATGCCGCATCCGGCCGAGATAGAGCGCGAGCAACGTCAGCACGGTGACCTGGGCGGTAAACGCCTTGGTCGAGGCGACGCCGATCTCCGGGCCGGCGTGCAGGTAGATGCCGCCGTCGGCTTCGCGGGCGATGGACGAGCCGACCACGTTGCAGATGGCCAGCGTGGGGTGTCCCTTGCGCTTGCATTCGCGCATGGCGGCGAGCGTGTCCGCCGTCTCACCCGACTGCGTGATCGCGAAGATCATCGTCCGGTCGGACACCGGCGGGTTGCGGTAGCGCAGTTCGCTGGCGTATTCGACCTCGACCGGAATCCGCGAGAACTCTTCGATGAGGTATTCGCCGACGAGGCCCGAATGCCAACTGGTGCCGCAGGCGGTGAGAATGATGCGGTCGATCCGCCGCAGTTGCTGGGGGTCCATGTTGAGGCCGCCGAACTTGGCGGAGGCCTCGTCGTCGTCCAGCCGGCCGCGGAGCGCGTTCTCGATGGTTGTGGGCTGTTCGTAGATTTCTTTGAGCATGTAGTGCTCGAAGTCCCCCAGTTCGGTGTCCTGGGACGACTGGTCGAGCACCTTGATTGATGGCGTCGGCGAGCCGCCGTCGCGGTGCAGCAGTTGCAGGCCGTCGGCGGTGATGATGGCCAGCTCGTGATCGCTGAGGTACACCACCTCTTCGGTGTGGCCGACCAGCGGACTGGCGTCGCTGGCGAGGAAGTGCTCGCCGCGGCCGATGCCCACCACCAGCGGGCTCCCCAACCGGGCCGCAATCAACAGGCCGGGCACGTCGCGGAACAGGATGCCCAGCCCGTACGTCCCCTTAAGCCGCTTGAGCGCCGCCTCGACGGCCTTCACGCAGGTTGGCACGCTGGTGGGGTCGGCCCCCATCTTCACCTCTTCGGCGAGATGATGGGCCACGAGATGTGCGACGACTTCCGTATCGGTCGCCGTCCGGAAGACGTAGCCCCCTTCGCGGAGCTGATTCCGCAGCGTGCTGTAGTTCTCGATGACGCCGTTGTGGACGAGAACCACCTCGCCGTTGCCGCCGGTGTGCGGGTGCGAGTTGACGTCGCTGGGCTCGCCGTGCGTGGCCCAGCGGGTGTGGCCGATGCCGTACGACCCGGTGATCGGTTGCTCCTGGCAGAGCTGGGCCAGTTGCCCGACGCGGCCGGTCTTCTTGCGGATGGCGATCGAGCCGTCTTCCTGAATGGCGACGCCGGCGGAGTCGTAGCCGCGGTATTCCAGCCGGTACAGCCCCTCCAGCAGAAAGTTCAGGGCGGACTTCGGACCCACGTAACCCACAATGCCGCACATGCGCGCTGTCTCCCCCCGCGGACGAATGCTGCCGATCAAAGGGGGTGTAGCAATTCTCGTACGACTTGTCCAGAGGTGTCACAAGCGCAAACGGTGTAGCGATTTTGGTGCATCATCAGTCAGCCGGCGTCTACGCTTTCGCTGCGTGTCCACCGGTTGGACGACACTCAAAAGAAATGACCCAGGGCAGCGGCGCCTTGGGTCATCAGGCAATTGCGGGTTCAGAGAGCGATCACGGATTGCGAAGCGGTTTGGTGGTCCCTTTGATGGGCCCTGGGGCCGCACCGGTTCCCCCGGTTGCTCCCCCCGCTGCAC
>Ga0163151_10009255_pt1 | contig 10776 bp, 4 predicted proteins | sample OliLakLV19MP5IB2_FD_145596 | JGI IMG/M metagenome (GOLD analysis project Ga0163151, IMG submission 145596) | Freshwater microbial mat bacterial communities from Lake Vanda, McMurdo Dry Valleys, Antarctica - Oligotrophic Lake LV.19.MP5.IB-2 | ecosystem: Environmental > Aquatic > Freshwater > Lake...
AAGGTAATCGCGTGAAAGCGGTGGTGCAGTTCCGCGGCCGCGAAATCGCCCACACGGATTTAGGACAGAAACTACTCCAGCGCTTCGCCGCCGACATTGCGGCTTTCGGTCAAATGGACGGCCAGCCCCGTATGGAAGGCCGTAACGCGCATATTATTATCAGCCCGATTAAGAAGCATTAGGCCAGCAGGCACTACGCAGAACTACTTCTGCACTAGGCGGAGATCGCTCGTTTCCTCGCTGTCACCCACTCTGATATGCCGCTCTAAAGTACTCTCCACATTTTGCCGTTCGACTGCGGCGGCGGGGCGGGCGGGGCGGCGTTCGGGAGACCGGACACGAGCCGGTCCAACGTCTGAACTTCTTCGATTCCGTATTTTGTGTTCAGCAACATCTTCCAACCAGTTTCGGATTCCTCCAACCAGCAGATTCCTTCCCCTTCTTCCATATCGACCGCCGCAAGCATTGCCAATGACTCAAATACGGGACCACAGGGCGAAAAGAGTTGGTGGTTCTCGCCGGAATACTCGAATACGTCCGGATCCGTGGTTATCCGCGTGCCTTGCTGCATTCCTGCGAATTTCACGCTGTAGGATCGGGGATCGAGCGGGTTCCAATCGGCTTGTTGCGGGATGTGATTTCCGAGGCGGAATGTACTTTCTAACTGATCTAGCGATACGGCCGGCTCCGGCATATCCGGCACTACCAGTGAACCTGCACCGGCTTCGTCGAGGTCGAGCGTTGGTTCCGCGTTGTCAACCTGGTTTTCGACTTCGGCGAGGAAGGCTTGGCGCAGCGCGGCGCGGTTGTCGGACTTGGTGAGTAGTACTTCTTCGATCTGGCGCGGCAGACGGGAGAGGATTGGCTGGAGTTTGCCGACGATTCCTTGAAACAGGTTGATGCGGGCACCGGCGACGAAATAGACGTCGGCTTCGACGGTTCCCTGATAGGCGAGGTTGATGATCCGGATACGAGCATTCTGCTGGCCGAGGCGATCGATTCGGCCGATGCGCTGTTCGACTTTCATGGGATTCCACGGTAAGTCGTAGTTCACCAACACGCCGCAGGACTGAAGGTTTAAACCTTCGGCTGCGGCATCACTCGCTACCAGGAGGCTCACCCGTTTGTCGCGCAGGCGACGCTTGATTTCTTCCTTGCTGCAAGCCACCCAGTGGCCGGATCCATCGCGGTAGGCACCCCCGGCGCCGGAGTAGCTCGCCACCGTCAATTCGGGGAGTTCATTTCCGGCCAGTTCGCGGAGATATTCCATGGTATCGGTGAACTGGGTGAAGACAATGGCGCTGTCGTAGCCTTCCGCGAGTACTTTGCGGAGTTCGACGAGGAGCCGTTTGGCTTTGCTATCGACGTTTATTTTGGCGATGTCCCGGAGAAGGGAGTGGATGTGTTCGGTCTCTTCGCGGCCAATTGCCGAATCGGCCAACACCTGAGCGTCTTCGGCAGTCATTGCTTCGTCGGTGGTTTCGTCCTGCGTTACGTCCTCTTCTGAGATGACGGCTGTGTCGTCGCCTTGCAAACGGCGGAGGCGATTGACCAGTGTTCGTTTAAGGGCTTCAAAGCTGCTGGCGAGACGGCGCCGGTATATGGTCATGACGAACCCGACTGCGCTTCGTTCGCTTTGGGAAGCTTTCTGATAAGTGTCGCTGATGTAGTCTTCGACATCTTTGTACAGCTGCTCTTCGGCTCCGGTCATGGATACGGGGATATCGACGGGGTTCCGTTCGGCGATTGGCAACTTTAGTAAGCCGTCCTTGGCATAACGGCGCAGCAGGGCTCGAGTGTTACGGACCATACGGAAACGTAAGGGGCTGGACGCCTGGAGCAGTTTGCAGGCGTTGACACGGTCGGCGGAATCCAATTGCTTGCGACGGAGTTCGTGCGGGTCACGGAGCGAGTTGAGGACTTTCTTGCGGCGAATGTTAGAAACGCCGGGTAGGAGTTGGAAAAGTTCGTCATCGGGAATCGCGCCGTAGTGCCGTTCAGTGGACTGGAAGAGTCCGACGAGTTCCTCGAGTTCCTGTGGCGATGGGTTGGTGTTAGCCTTCTCGAAGTAGCGGGCCAGGCTGCGGTCATTGTTGGCCCATTCGGGCGGGAGACCGAGGAGGTTTAAGAGATCCCAAACTTCGACGGGATGGACCTGCATGGGCGTCGCGGTGAGGAGCAGTAGCGCGGGTGCGCGAGGCGCGAGGCGGCGCATGAGGCTGAGGAGCGCATTGGGGCCTTTTTCCTGTGCCCCTCCGGCGCCGCGGCGCCGGGCGTGATGGGCTTCGTCGAGGAGAACGAGGTCCCAGGGTTCGGGTTCGAGGAGTTCGGCGACACGTTCCTTTCTTCGCATGAGGGCGCTGGAACAGAGGACGAGGGGCTGGTCCTGCCAGCCGGTGCGGGAGACGGCTATTTCGCGGGCGGGTTCACCGAGGACAGCGCCCCAGAGGAGACGGCTGCCGTCGTAGATCGGCACGCGGAGGTTGAACTTTTCGTAGAGTTCCTGCTGCCACTGGATCTGGACGGATTTAGGAGTGAGGAGGAGGATGCGGCGGGCGCGACCGGATAGAAGGGCTTGGCGAATGATGAGGCCGGCGGAAATGGTTTTGCCGAGTCCTACTTCGTCGGCGATGAGCACGCGCGCGGGCCAAGTGGTGAGGAATCGGTGCATGGTCCGCAACTGGTGGGGCCAGGGGGTGACGGCGCTGGTGGCTTCGCCGACGCGTATGCCGGATGTGAGTTTCGCGGCGTGACGGAGGAATGCCCAGACAATGCGCGTCTTCTCGGATGCCGTAAGGGCAAACGGAGGTGGTTCCGGATCGGGGATGAACCGCGGCGTGGTGAGCTTGTTGCTTTCGGTGGGAAGAAACGCGAGGAGCTTGTCTTTGACGGCTTGCGGGAAGTCATAAACGGCTACTGAGATGGGCTTGCCGGACCAGAACAGTTCTAAGGCATCGGCATGGATCTGGAGGCGTCGCCGTTCGCGTTCTTCCTGCCAGGAACAGAAGACGTCAAAACTCTCGCGGTTTACGACCCAGCCGGCTTTCGTTTCGTTGATGCTGCCGCAAAAACAGATCCGGTTACCATCGGTGTCCCTGATGATTCCGACCTTCTCGTGATAGATACCAGCGGACTTTTCGGGTCTTCCATCGGGACGAATGGGTACGGCGACTTTAACGTCCAGCACTTCATTGGCGACCATCCAGGCGAGGAGTTCCAGGGCGGTGCGGGTTTCGGGATCGTCCGGGGTGAGATCGGTATCCAACAGCTTCTGCTCCATCCGGGCGCGGATATCGTAGCCGTCGATGATTGCCTGACTTTCATCCGGGTCCGGCTGGCAGCCTACCAGGAGTCGCATGCGTCCGCCATTGTTGATGAGCGAAGCGATGCCGCGCGCGGCGGCGGCGAGTACTCCGGCGGAGAAGTAGCCGGTCATGCGGTCATACCGGACGGCGCATGTCAGCGCGGGGTTGTAGAAGAGCTCGATGAGGTCGCCGTCCTCGTGCCGGTAGCCGACCTGCCAATCGTGATGGATGAGGAGGGGCGCGGCGGCGCGGCTGGTCATTCGTTATTCGTCCTCCTCATCTTCTTCCTCGACTTGGGTTCCAGCGAGGACCAACTGTAGCGGTGCGGGCGGGATGTCGCCTTCATAGACGAGCTTGCGAACGGAATCCAGGGCTTTGTAATCACTGGCGAAACCGGCGAGACTGATGGCGCCCTTTTTCGGTTCCGCGGCGTTCTGCGGCAGCACGCGGAGCATGGCTTCGAGAGCTGTTTTAAGAGTCGGATCGTCCAGCAGTTGGGCGCGTTCCAACAGGCTCTTGCCGGAACCGGTATTCTGATCCCGCACAGTGATGGCCAGCCAGTGCAGCGTATCGATCATCACGTCGGGACCGGCGTGGCCGAGTTTCCCATTGTTTTGGCGGGTGCGGGAGTCCCAGAGGATCACGCTATCGCCCTTCTTTTCGCAGACGACTTTACAGACCTGCTGGTCGAAATCCAGGCCGATGACGCGAGCGAGTTTCAGAGCTTCGTCGGCGTCGAACCGGATAGCGCGGAACGTGTCCCAGGCGAGCAGGTACCACTCGGTCAATGGATCCAGGTGATGCTGGCGTTTGACGGTGACGAGTTGCTGGAGGCGCCACGACTTCACTTCGCGGCGTGCGGCGTCCAGCGCGTCTTCGGGACGGACGGCATAAGGATCAAATTCCTCGAAGAGATCGCGCTGGCGTTTGGTGGGCTCGGGACGGGCGGTGCCGCGGCGGAGCGGCCATTCGCGGCTGAAGACTTCGAGTGCCGGTCCGAAACAGGCGAGGTAGAGGTCCACGCCAACCATGCCGGCGTCCTGAAATTCTTTGACCTTTTCGCGGACTTTGCTGGCCACCAGCGGTTCCACTTCTTCCCAGTAGCGGGGTTCGGCGTCGTGGGTGACTGCGGCGCGCTGGCGGCAGACGAGGAAAATGGTGCTTTTGGCCGCGTTCTTTTCGCGGATGTGCAGTGAGCCCTCAGCCTCCGTGTTGATGGGCCAGGAGGCCGTGATCACGAATCCGGCTTCGATCAGGCCGGTGGCGAGAGCATCCCACGCCCCTTTGGCTTTGTGGGTGAACATGACCGTCATGATGCCGTCCGGCTTCAGTACGCGGCGCTGCTCCTTGAAGATGGCGGCCATCCGCTCCTGATAGTCACGGCCAGCGAGGTTTTTTGCGCTGCCTTTCTCGCCTTTGAACTTCGCCGGGTTGGCGACGGCCTCTCGATCCTTGTCGGTGAGGTAGGAGGTGAAGAGTTCGGGATAAAGGAGCCCGGCGGTCCGCTTGAGCCAGACGTAGAAAAAGTCAGCCAGTTCGGCGTACATGACGTTGTCGTAATAGGGTGGGTCCATGACAATGCAGTCGATGCTGGCTGGGGCGATGGGGAGGGAGTCAGCGGAGCCGCAGGTGACGCGAGTTTCAGGCGTAGACCGGGAGCGGGCGTAGAGACTTCCGTTCTCGTTCGTATCATTACCGGTGAGTTCCAGTAGTTCTCTTAGTGATTTCCCGGTTTGTTCAACAACCCAGTCATAACCGAGGCCCGTCGATGTAGGAGCCATTTCGCCGTAGCTCCATTTGAAAGAAAAATCATGTCTGTCAAATCTGCCGCGGATTGTAACTGTAGTGGCATCCCAGTGGCAGCCTATGCCGTTATAGCTGACCACCTTATCGATGGCAATGGCTAGATATGCTAACGCCGCACGATCAAGGTCAGAGATTTCACCGCTGGATTTTTCGCGAAGTTCGTCAACGAGGTCGTGGAACACTTCGACGCTCGTACAGTGACCAAACAGTTGACGCGGGCTGTACAGATCGACGTGACGATGAACTCCGTAAAGCGCGCTCCGGTCTGCGGGGCCGATGTATCGTTCCTCATCGGGAATGATATTGCGGGCCTGCCATTCGGGCATTTTGGTGGCGAATTTCTGCTGGAGGAGGGCGTCTACATCGTCTTCTGGGCGCGGGGCGCGGAAGCCTCGAACCCGCTTAATCCGAGTGCGGCCATTAGCAGCGGCGACTTCGACTTCCTCCTTGAACACGACGGCATACAGTTGGTGGCCCATTTCACCGGCTTGGGCTTGTCGCTTAATCTCGTCGCCATCGATGGTGCGGTGGCAGTCCGGGAAGGCACATAACCCGGTGCCGTCCTTAACCGTGGCGGCGCCTTGCTCTGCGGCGCGCTGGACGATCTCAAAGCGAATTTTGCGCTTCCCATCGGCTGTCTCCGCGATCAGGCGGACACCGGCACCTTCGCTCGTTAGTTTCCAGTTCGGGGATAGCGGTACGAGTCCTCCGCAGTAGGGGCAGGTGACCGTGCGGGCCCAGAGCCAATTTGTGGCTACCGCATTCGGCTTTGGCTCTGGCGGGAAAAGCGGGTCCAGTCTTGCATCGCGTAATTCGATAAAGCGATCAGCTAGAGACTTGAACCGGTGATACAGATCGACCCCGTGCTTGGCCGGTAATTGACATGTTGCCTTCAGAATTAGCGCAGCCACTGGATTCAAATCATTGGCATGCGTTCCACAGCCGAGCCGCATCGCCTCGAAGGGGATACTACCTCCACCGGCGGTAGGATCGAGTACGGAGTATTTGCCAGTCGTTAGGCCAAGGTTCGCCAGTTCGGAAGGCTCGGGGAAATACTTAAAGGCACGGGAATATGAATATGCCTCGCCCTCGAATCGTTCACCAGATGCTTTGGCATCGGCTATGCGTCGCGCGGATGCAACGGGATCACCATGTATTCCAACGGCGTGGAGGAAATCGGCGTGGCTGGCATCAGCGGGGAGGAGGCTGGCGAGAATCGCGGCGCGGCTGGCGACGAGGGGGCGGCGGGCCCACCAAACATGGAGGTAGTACGTGGGCGGGAGCGCCGTCATCGAGCGTCGCTCACGCATACTCTCCTCACCCAACGCGGCGATGGGCAACCAATCCTCAATCAAGCGGCGAGCGGGCATTGGATCGGCTTTGGGAGAAGTCATTTCAGGTAGTTGTAAGAAGAATCCGAAGGGCTGCCAGGACCCGCCGGGGATTGGAGCGGTGCAGCACCATCCCGAGCCAGTAGCCGAGTTCCTCGCGGCTCAAGGTGTCGAGGCCATCGGCAACTTGTGTAATGCGATCGAGATTGCGCATGGGAGCGAGAACACGGAACAGCAGCCCCAGTTGGAGAGCCGTTTCCTCCGGGAGCGGCCAAGTACGTTCCTTGCCGGGTTTCAGGACGCCGAGTTGGACTTTCTGGCGGGCCAGTTTCTTCAGCAGCCGCTGTTCGAGTAATCGCAGCGAGACGCCCTTCAGGCCAGCTACGTATTCGGCCGCGGTCAGGCGGGGAGTGGCCGGAGATGGCAGTTGAAAAATCTCGAGTTCCCAGGAGCCAGAAAGCGGAACGGTAAGGCGGAGTTCGTACCGCGATTCATTGATCATGAGGCGGAACCGGTTTGGACGGCTTCGGCTTCAATGTACGCTTCGCCGCCGCCGGCGCGGGTAAGGTTACGGGCCAGCGTTTCCGCGGCGTCTCCGGCAAGGGATAGAACGGGAGAGAACGTATAGACGTAGCGAGCAGTGAAATCGACTTCGTCCGCGGCGCGGATATTCGGGTCCAGAAACGATTTGACGCCGTTCGCTTTGTCGATTGTTCCGGTGAATGTGATGTTCAGTTCACTATCGCCGGAGCCGATGGCGGCGGTGAACTCACAGCGGACCGTGACGTTTGGCAACGCGGCTGAGGATTGGTGGAGTTTCCACGCGGCGATGGCTTCGGAGAGCGAGATGGTGAGCTTGGAAAGCCCGGCGTATTTGGCTTGCCGCGCCTGGGACCAGAGATCGCCGAGTGCCGAGACAAGCGGGCCTTTAGCAGTCAGGGCCGACGGCGGAGGAGGCGGAGCAGGGGAGACCGAGCGGGGCGGGAGCGGCGGAGTGGGCGCCACTCCGGCCGCGGTCGAGACCAGCACATCCACGGAGGCTTTTTGTTTGTTGCCGCGGCTGTCGATAACTTCCACCTGATAAGTAAGGGAAGACGGGGGCGAAACCTTGCCGCGAAGGGTTAGTTCCGATGTATCGGTGGCGCTGAGGGCTGGCTCCGAACAGAGGACGGTGTAAGGGGCGAGGCCGCCGGTGATCTGAATGGTCAATGCGGCAGAGGCGCCGGTGCGAATTTGAGCAGGATCGGCGAGGAAGCGGATATCGAGGGGGTCGATTCGCGGCCAGAGGTGTTTTTTGCGGGCGTCCTCCATGGTGTGGACGAACGAGTTCTCGTTGAAGTATATGGCGGGCGTGGTATCGCCCTTGCCCCAGACCTGATTGCCCTCGCGGTAGATGAAGATGCCCTGTTCGATGCCGGTACGAATGCACTGCATCAGTGGGCCGTCGTGCAGGAGAATCGAGAGTTTTTCGGCTTTGCGGTATTCGTTCCGGAGGAGAGCGGTGGTCACTTCGCCGCGAACGCGGAGCGGCGTCCGGTCCCGGACGAACTGGGGCGAGTCCGGGGTGCTGCCGGCGGAAAGCAGTTTCCGCTGTTCGCGCAGGACGCGCTCCACTTGGGTCTGTCCGTTGCCGGGCGTATCGCCGGCGCCGGAGAGTTCAATCAGCGTGTATCCGATCTCCTGCACCGCGCCGGCCATGGGGCTGGCGGAGGGGTAGAAGAGGTGCCGGTACGCCAGCAGGATAGCCATGGCGACTTCCAACCGCAACTTTTCGTGGTCGCCCTTCACCTTTTTCTTCTGGTAGTCGGCGAGGTCGCGCTGGTATGGCTCTTGCGTCAGCTCTTCGAGCGCGAGAAAGCGGCGGACGAGCGTGCGCATGTTCTCGGCGCCGCGTTGATCGGCGGCAAGAAAAACCAGGTTGTTCTTCAGTTCGCGCAGTTTGCCTTCGTCGTTGCGGAACTGAAAGATATGCTCGATAGCGGACGGCGGGGCGCTCAGATCCTGTGGTACGGTAACGGTCTCATAGTTCATGACTACCAGCAGCGGGCGCTCGTCGCCGGTATCGTCAGGGACGTCATAGGCATTCGGCGGAAAGATACGGGCGTGGAATTCGCCTCTGGGAAGATCGAAGAGATGCGTGATGTGCTTGTAGAGTTCCTCGCGCACTTTGATGGCATCGATTTCCTGCATGCGGCGGCGAATGATCTGATTGAGATTCGCTTCGGCCATAAAGCGAAGGGGCGCGCCGGGGCGGTCGTCAAGAAAGATGGAATCCTGTTGGAAGGCGAGGCGGGCCTGTTCGATGAAGGGAGGCTCCATGGAGGAGGCGGGAGAAGTGACGGCCAGTTTGAGTTGCTCGACGCTGATGCCGCGAGCCGCTTCGCCATAGGCGAAAGAGTGCCAGAGGATGGTGCGGGCAAGGAAAGCGTGGAGCGGCGGGAGGCCGGGGAGTTTCTGCTGGTCGAGTTGCTGGGCCAGGGCGGGTTCGTCGCCGGCGACGGCCGAGACATCGGACTTGATGGCGGAGCCATAGTCACCGAGTTGGAGCTTGGTGAGTATCTCGCTGCGGATGCGTTCGTTAGAGGGATCGAGGTGGTGGATGTGAATCGCGTAGGTTTCCGCGGGTGAGTCCTTCCAGAGATGGTGGACGGTGCGGGCGAGCAGCCGAAGCATGCCGCGGGTCCGCTGGAAATTGATGAGCGAGGATGTCTTCTCCTTGAACATTTCCAGCAGCTTGGGGTGGAGCGGGTAACTGGAAAGGAACTGATCGGCAAGTTCGGGGCTCACCGCGTCGATGGGCAGCGAGTCCTTATTGGATTCCCACAGTTTGCGGTAGGCGGCGAGGGCAGTTTGGGCGGCGGCGGGATCGACGTACTCAAAGAGACGGGAACGGAGGACGGCGGCGGTTTCGTCTTCTTCGGTGGGGTTCAGGTTGGAACTGCTGCGGGAGGCGACGGATTCGGCTTCAGAGAGCGCGGCTGCGGCGCGTTCGTTCTCTTCCTTGTAGGCGTCTTTACCGGTGTTGTCGGCAGCGAGGGCGAGAGTGTAGACCAACGCGACGTTGGGACTGGAAGTCACGGCTTTGATCAGCGCGTGAACAAAAGCCGTGAACTGGTTACTGGCGCCGGGGAAGGCTCGTTCCACTTTTCGGAGATACGTCGAGACTTCGTCAATGAGGATAAGGGTGGGCTGGTTACCAAACAGGTCCCGGATCGCGTCGGCGCCGGGAGCGGTGTGGGTTTCGTCGGATACGCGGACGCGCTCATAGCCGAGGCGGCCGGCGAGACGGTAGGCCATTTCCCCCCAGAGAGAGCGGATGCGGAGATCGGGATCGGCCTCGGGGGACATTCCGTTAGCGGGATCGGAATTCTCACCGTCGAGCGCGGCGATTCGGACCTTCGTGCGGGGGACTAACGAGGGGTCGACAAAATCGGCGGCATTGGGAACGCCGGTAAGGCCGTTAACAGTATGGACGAGGGCGATCAGGCTGTGGGTCTTGCCGCCGCCATACTGGGTGCCGAGACGAATGACGGAGGCGACTTCGCCGCCTTCGCCGGATAGGCGCTGGCAGACGGTGCGGAGGAGTTCTTTCAGGCCCCGGGTGGGATAAGTGAGTTCAAAAAATCGCGCGGGTTCGCTGTAAATGGCAGGGGCTTTCCCAGTGAGCACTTGGGTCAGGTCGGCGGCGTACTGCTCGTCTTTGGTGGCGCCGGATTTCACGTCATGGCGGGGACGGCAGGTGGCGAAGATAGAAGGGAGGCTCATTGGTCGGGGGAGTCGGAAACTATGATTTCACAGAAAGCAGGATGTATGTGCGGGGGGGGCTGCATTTCTTTAAGGCCGCTAAGGCGTCACAGAGGATCAATATTTATTTAATCGCCCGCAATAAACACATTCCAAACCACTTAACCGAAAACAACAAAACCCGCCCCGCGCCGGTTACTAGCGCCCACCCCTATAAAGTAGGTCCAGAATGCTACCTCACTCCACCACAGCCACCCGCGCCGAATCCGCCCGGATCAACGGCGCCAAATCAACGGGTCCGAAAACTCCCGAAGGCATGTTCCGTTCCCAAACCGCCCGCTACAAACACGGCCTCTACGCCGCCCGCGGTTTCATGCTCCCCGGCGAATCCGTCGAAGAATTCACCGAACTCCAAACCCAACTCCGCGCCTACTGGCAGCCCTTGGGCTTCTACGACCAAACAACCGTCAATCAACTCGCCGGTAACTTATGGGAAACCTTCCGTCTCCAGGCCGCCAAAAACGACTACATTCACGACGTCCGCGCCGCCATCGCCCTCAGCGCCCCCAAACTTAAGGACGCCGCCAAGC
>Ga0163151_10009256_pt1 | contig 10775 bp, 13 predicted proteins | sample OliLakLV19MP5IB2_FD_145596 | JGI IMG/M metagenome (GOLD analysis project Ga0163151, IMG submission 145596) | Freshwater microbial mat bacterial communities from Lake Vanda, McMurdo Dry Valleys, Antarctica - Oligotrophic Lake LV.19.MP5.IB-2 | ecosystem: Environmental > Aquatic > Freshwater >...
TATTTACGAATATTTACGATGGAATGGGCATGCATTTGGAAGTTGTTATTTTGATAGATGAAAATTGCTGTCCGCTTTCAGCAACGATTGAAGTTTTTTATGTAGATTTTCTTTGTTTATTCATAGCTGATATGGAGTTCAATATAACTTCAGTGATTGTTGGACATGGAGCTACAACAATTATAAGAGAGGATTATTGCGTTTGATTTGACTTAAAAAACAAATGTGATATCTTAGATGGGGAGGAAAAGATGTCGAGAAGAAAAACAAATGATGAATTTATTGCAGATTCAAATAAAGTTCATGGAAACAAATACGAACATGGGAACACAATTTATATTGCTAGTAAATATAAAGTAATAATTACCTGTCTAACACATGGTGATTTTTTACAACGAGCAGATTCTCATCTACGAGGCCAAGGCTGCCCCAAATGTGCGTTTGACGCATGGCGATCAAACACTGATGAATTTATTACAGAAGCAATAAAAGTTCAATGGCCCAAAGAATATGGATATGGCAATGTAATTTATATTGCTGCTGACAAAAAAGTAAAAATTACCTGTCCAACGCATGGTAATTTTGAACAAACGCCAGATTCTCATCTACGAGGGCGAGGCTGCCCAAAATGTAAAATTTCAAAAGGAGAACAGCTTGTCAGCAATACGCTCACAAAAATGAATTTGCAATTTAAACAACAATTCAAATCCCCAAAGTGTAAAAACAAAAATCAAATGCCATTTGATTTTTGTGTTAAAATAAATGATTTAAAAGGTTTTTTGATTGAATATCAAGGAGAACAACATTATGAACCAGTTAAATGGCACAAAAAAATGTCTGATGAAAAAGCAGACGAGATTTTTCATGGTATTAAAGCAAGAGATGAGATGAAGCGTGTTTATGCAAGGAAAAATAACATTCCTTTGCTGATAATCAGCTACGAACAAAAGGATATCATTGCTGACCTTTTAGAGAATTTTATCAAGAATAATTTTTAATAAAATCAACATAGAAAATTGCATAAACTTTATCTTTAGAAAAAATCATAGCATTATGCATGAAATCAGGTAATTTACCTTTGATTACATCTGTTGCATACCAAAAACTATGCACGGCATTTTTACTAATTGCTTCTTCACCTATTTCCCATCTACCTTTGATTACATCTCTTGCATAAATATAACTATAATTAACATCTTTACTGATAACTGGTTCAGCTTGTTCCCATCTGCCTTTAATCACATGTAATGCGTAACAATAACTCCAAAAAGCATCTTCAATAATAACTGGTTCAAATTCTGGTATTCTTAAACCTAAATTTTTTGCTTTGTAGTATGCTCTTGATGGTGTCATTTGATAAGTTCCAAATAATTTTTTGTGCATACATGATTAGAAAAAATCATAGCATTATGCATAAAATCGGGCAATCTTCCTTTGATTACAAATAGTGCATACCAATATGTAACTATTGCATCTTTACTGATAGCTGCTTCACCTAGTTCCCATCTACCTTTAATAATATATCTTGCATACCAATAACTATACAAAGCATCTTTGCTTATGATTGGTTCAGCTAAAATAAATCTTTCTTTGATATTGTCTTTAGCGTAAAGAAAACTTAAATAAGCACTTTTGCTTATAATAGCTTCTAATTCAGGTTTTCTTATTTCTGAATTAACTGTTAAAAAATATGCTCGTGCTGGTGTCATTTGAGTAACTCCACATACAATTTTGTATATTTATGATTATTGAGAAGCATTTGATTATGAATTAAATCAGGTAATCTGCCTTTAATTACATCTCTTGCGTAAAGATAGCTATAATAAGCACTTTTACTAATAGCTGCTTCACCTTGTTCCCATCTACCTTCAATTACATCTCTTGCATAAATATAACTACACATAGCATCTTTTAGAATAATAACAATTGCTTCTTCTGGTTTCATTTGATAAACTCCACATACATCTTTGTATATTTATTATTATTGAGAATCATTTGATTATGCATAAAGTCAGGTAATCTACCTTTAATTACATCTCTTGCATAAATATAACTATAATAAGCACTTTTACTGATAGCTGCTTCACCTAGAATAAATCTACCTTTGATTACATCTTTTGCATAAATATAACTAAAGTCAGGATCTTTACTGATAGCTGGTTCACCTAGAATAAATCTACCTTTAATTACTTCTATTGCATACTCATAACTATATTCAGCATATTTACTGATAACTGGTTCAGCTAGTTCCCATTTACCTTTGATTATATTGATTGCATACCAATAACTATATTCAGCATCTTTACTGATAACTGGTTCAAGTTCAGGTATTCTTTTATCTAAATCACATGCTTTATAATATGCTTCTTCTGGTAACATTTTTACTCCTTGTCATATTATATATGCAGCCCCATCAATTTCCTAATGAATTCCAAAATATTTTTTTACGAGATAAACCTAACATATTGTTTTGCAGATTCATGATTAGAAAGAAGTAGAGCATTATGCATAAAGTCAGGCAATTTACCTTTAATTACATTTTCTGCATAACAATAACTATCAATAGCATCTTTACTGATAGCTGCTTCACCTGGTTCCCATCTATCTTTTATTACAACTCTTGCATAACGATAACTCACATAAGCTTTTTTACTGATAGCTGGTTCACCTAGAATAAATCTACCTCTAATTACTTCTTTTGCATAAAGAAAACTATGAAAAGCATCTTTGCTGATAGCTGCTTCACCTGGTTCCCATCTACCTTTGATTACATATTTTGCATAACAATAACTAGATTCAGCATCTTTACTGATAACTGGTTCTGCTATTTCCCATCTACCTTTAATTACACATAATGCATACCAATAGCTATATTCAGCATCTTTAATGATGATTGGTTCAAGTTCTGGTATTCTTTTATCTAATTCTATTGCTTTATCAAAAGCTTCTGATGGTGTCATATTGCTCCTTGTCATATTATATATGCAGCCCCATCAATTTCCTAATGAATTCCAAAATATTTTTTTAGAAGAAATTCCAGGGGGGAAAAAGGTACAACAAAATTAGCCCCAAATCGATATCAAAAGGAAACCAAAAAATGTGCATTTTACTCCTTTTAGACATTATATATGCAATCCAGCAAAAAGCAAACAAAATGTGTGAAATCAAAAAAGATTTGTTTTGAAAAATGATTACAGCTATGCTATATTATATTATAATAGTCCGATAAACCCACAAAAAGAAAAGGCAGTAACAATGTCATCAAATACAAGTGAAACTTATGATCTAGGAGAATTGAAAATCTTTAGTCATATTCTTTCTGAGATATGTGAAGTATCAGGTTGTAGTATTCGGGACTGGCTAAAAGCCGGTGTAATATTAAAGCCTGACGGCCAAAAAGCAGGACGATATTGGTGGTACGCGAGAAATCTCGACAAACTAATAGCACAAATAAAGTTCAAGGAAGACAAAAGATTTTTGAAAAAGGATTAGATGAAAAAACACCCTACTAAATTGTCTTTAGTAGGGTGTCAAAAAAGTGTAATATAAACTTGGTTAAACGACCAAAGGATTCATACAATGTATAATAGTATAACAAACAACAATTTTTGTAATTTTGATGAAATTTCTCGATTCCTACGCTTTTTCCCCAATAAGGTGGAATTACGCGTATTACCGGCTGCTAATAATAGTAAAATATACACTGGGTTTTTTATTGATGGGGCAGTCCTTGCTGGTGCAATAGAGTCTGTTGATGATTATAACCCAAAAGGTTTTTACATAACGATAAATGAACCAATGAAACACTGTGGTCCTATTAATGCATTACATACGAAGCAATGCACAAAAGGTGCTGATATTAAACATAGAACAAATCTCTATTTTGATTTTGATAGTGATCGGGCACCTGGTTTTGCAAAATCTATGGCAACAGAAGAAGAAATAACACAAACAAAAACACAAAAAGACGAGTTCTTAGAGTATGTAAAAGAGTTTGGTTTTATAAATCCATTGGAAGTTTTTTCTGGAAATGGTTTTCAAGTTCATTTTAAAATTGATTTAGAAAATTCAGACGCGATAACAGCCAAATTAAAAATGCTATTTACACTGTTAAAAGAAAAATTTAACTTTTTTGATAGTTCCGTTTTTGATGCAAATAGAATTGGCAGAGTTGCAGGAACAATGAATCGAAAAGACATAGATGATGTTCACAATGGTAGAGAATGGCGAATGGCAAGAATAACTTCTTTTCCAGATGTAATGTCTATTGTTAATGAAAAGTGCATCGATAACCTTTTAACGGATTTAGGTGGCAATACAGCATCAATACCAAATATATTGTCAACAAATCAACAAGATGTTTTGCATCTTTTTGGAGGACAACCAACACCACCGAAACAAATAAATTATGATAAAGGACCATGGACAATCGCTAGTGTACAAGAACTACTGAAAAAATACAACATGCCCTTTTCAGTTTTTACAACCCAACAAAATCGGGATATGTGGGTTATAACTTGTCCAAATAAGAATGCGCATACTAATAATGAAGAAAAAGCTGTTGTTACACTAACAAATGGTTGGGTGGGATTTAAATGTCTTCATAATCATTGTAGTGATTTACACGCCAAAGATATTTTCCCAGAGCTTGCGGCAAAGCAAAAAGAAATGCTCAAGCAAGGAAAATTGTCTTTTGAAGATTATGCCGAAGATTACATAAGTTATATGGAACAAAATCAGAACTTTCCTTTGTATCACAATGGCATAAATTACACCTATAGAACAAATAGGTATGTTAAAGATGCTAATCCTAGTGGAGCGCTTAGAAATTATTTGAGGGAAAAAACCATCAAGCAAAATAACAATATAATAGCTAATGTTGTGCCAATTATAAATATAATGATTGAACAATATGAAGATAAAAAAGATGGTCGAATAGGAAGTTTGCCATTTTGGATGGGTGATAATAAACCATTCGCAAAAGATGCTGATGTTATTCCATTCAAAAATGGTATTTATGATCCAAAAAATGATACATTACTAAAGCATTCAAAAGACTGGCTTTCAACATTTGTTTTAGCTTTTGATTATAATAAAGATGCCACATGCCCACAATGGCTAAAATTTTTAGATGAAATTTATGAAGGAGCAGCAGATAAGATATATCTTCTGCAACAATACATGGGATATTGTCTTAGCAAAGATGTTAAATATCAAAAAGCTTTAGTGTTAGTTGGGAAATCTCGAAGCGGGAAAGGCACTATTGCAAAAGTCTTAGAAAGTTTAATTGGTGAAGAAAATACAACGGGTTTTTCACTTAATGATTTGGACAACCAATTTGGATTAGGAAAGTTGTTAAATAAACAATTAGCAGTAATTGGCGAAATTCAAATTGGGAAAAAAAGTGATATACAGGCAATCATAGAAAGACTAAAATCCATTGTGGGTGATGATACAGTTAGTATTGATATTAAACATGAAGATTCGATTTCCGTGAAACTAAAGGCAAAGTTTCTTTTCCAGACAAATACTATGCCGAATCTAAAGGATAGTTCTGGGGCTGTTGCACAAAGATTGTTGTTTATTTCACACACTAAAAGCTTTGAAAAAAACAATGATCCAAATTTGATAAACAAATTGCTTGTGGAATTACCAGGAATAGCAAATTGGGCTATAGATGGGTTAAAACAACTAACACAACAGAATGAGTTTATAGAGGGAATTAACCACGATGCTACTATAGCAGGATTTGAACGAAGCAGTTGTCCCGTAAAGTCGTTTGTGTGTGAAAAATGTGTTGTTCACAATTCTTTAAATGCTGGTGATATTCCTGATAAAAACTTAACTAATGAGTTGGTATGGATAGAAAAGGACCAGTTGTATTTGTCTTATTGTCATTGGGTGAGTGAAAATGAAATTGAGACAATACCAAATACAACATTCTTTTTTAAACAATTATACGACCTTTTCCCAAAAATGGGAAGAGATACTAGAAAAGTGTTAATTAAAGGAGCGGGACAAAAAAGGGTGTGTAATGAAATTGCGATAAAAAATCAGAGTTAGGGAAAAATGTAGTCAGGGTAGTCAGGATAGTCAGGGTTTTCTTATTGCGCTTGAAATTTGGATAATAATTAATAACTGTAATAAGAGTTGCAATAGGAAAAGGGTGACTATCCTGACTACCCTGACTAGATCCAAACAACCAACCCAAAAACAAAGGACACGAAATGAAAATTTTAGAATTAAAGAAGTTGATAAAGAATTGGAAAATTCGTACAACCAAATTAATAACAGGAACAAAAGCAGAGTTCAATCTGTATAGAAACTTCATTAGTTTGAATAGTCAATGGGATTTCCTACCAAATGAAGAAACAGATGTTGCTGGAAATGAAATAGTTGAATTGGTCAATAGCTATCGAAGAGAAAAAAGCTGAAGAAAAAGAAGGAAATCTACACTTGACGCCAACTTCAAATTTGAATAGAATAGAAGAAGTTAGGCAATCATGCCTAAAGTTCGTGTTTCAAATGGAGAAGAAGAAAATGGCAAAAAGAGGACGCCCAGCCGGTCAACCGCAAAAACCACGGGCAATTAGAGACCCAAGCCTTCCACCAATCGAACGAAAGAGAATCAATGATTCAGACTTCGTTAAAGCCGTTGTTCGTGCAAATTGACAGGCCAAGGAATGACACAAGTGGCTAATTTTGTGGGCTGCTCTTACGCAGCGGCTTTGAGCAAGTTTAAGAGGTTGGAAGAACTTGGCGTAAATCTCCCCGATGTGAAAGGTGGCCGAAAATTGTTCGACGCAGCCGCTCTCAATAGAGAAATTCAAGTTCTTCTGAATCAAGAATGAAGGAAGCCCTAGCAAGCCCCAAACCTTGCTAGGGCTTTTTTTGTGCCCAAATCTTAGCCTAGAGAAAGCTAGACTTGCACGCCCTTAACTGAAAGTCTAGGCTAGAATAAAGCCCCTACCCTTGGAGAAACAATCATGAGTTTTGCCTATTCCTACATCCGATTTAGCACGAAAAAGCAAGGAAAAGAAGGAAGAGACAGTTTTAGAAGACAAACAGAATTGAGAAATAGATGGCTTTTAAAAACTGGGCACGAGCTTTCAAATATTGCATTTCATGACTTGGGAAAATCAGCATTCCATTCTACAAATTTAATACCAACTTCAGCATTATCAAAATTTCTATCTCTTGTTGAATCTGGACAAATAGAGAAAGGTAGTTTCTTAGTTATTGAAAAATTAGACAGATTAACAAGAGCTAAATTATCAACAGCATACAATCTTTTTCAAAGAATAATTGAAAAAGGGATTAAAATACAAACGCTTGAACCAGAAAAAACATACGATGAAACATCATTAGATAATGTTTTCACACTTATGGAACCATTAATGAGTTTTCAGCTTGCAAATGACGAAAGCCAAAAGAAAAGTGACCGAGCAAAATCATTTTGGGATAATCAAAGGAAAACAGGAACAATAAATGCTAGAAAGCCAGCATGGATTGACAAAAATGGGAAACTCAATATAGGAGCAAAAGCTATACAATTCATTTTTGATGAATCTATAGCCAGAATTGGACAAAGACAAATACTTCAAAAATTAGTTGCTAATTTCCCACCAATAGGAAATTCTAAGAAATGGAATTTAAGCTACATAAACAAGATATTAAGCGAAATTACGGTTACTGGCAGATTCCAACCGATGAGTACACAGAATGGCGTTAGAATCAAAATAAATAAAGAAATACCAAATCATTATCCTAGAGTTATAAGTGACAAGATTTTCAAAGAAGTACAATTACTTAGAAGAAGAACAAAACGAGTGAGAGGTATTGTTAATTCAACGAATATATTTAGCGGTCTTCTGGTTTGTGCAAATGATACTAGCCCATATCATCTTCAAACAACAAAAACACAAGGTATACGAAAATGGCTAGTATCTTATTTTCACACGCAAAAGCAACAAAATTCTTGTAGAATGATGGTTCCTTATCATTACTTTGAGAAACAGGTTTTGTTATTCATTACTGATACAGTTGGTGATTTAAATGAAACAAGAAAAACAACAGATACAACTGAATTAGAAACTGAATTACATAACATTGAATTGAGACTAGAAGAAATTGAAAAAGAAATGATAACTATGGAAAACCCCATAGCCTTACTTGCAAAAGTTGCAAATAAATTAACAACAAGAAAAAAGCAAATAGAAGTGGAAATAGAGAAACAAACAATACCCATAGATGAATTGAAGCTTTCACTTTCACAACTGCTATCTGTTTTAAATTCTGGTGATGAAGTAGCAAGATTCAAACTTAAAGGTTTAATTGGAGAAGTTGTAAATTCAATTCATATAATGCCAGAAAAGCATAACGGTAAGATTTTTGTCTTGTTTCAAATAGAATACAAAAATGGAGAAATTAGACAATGTGGATATTTTAGAGACAAAGTCTTATATCTTTCAATGGTCAATAACAAAACAGAATTGACAATTGATCTAACTGATAACAAATCCATAACAGGCCAGTTTTTCCCACCATTGATAGAAAGCAACAAATTAACAATGAACCTAGGCAAATCAATAGCGGCTAAATTAGCAAATATTCCAGCGTAAGATACAAACAAAACAACCGAGAAGTTAAAGACAAGCTAAAGCGCTTGTCTTTTTTTTTGTGACTAATTTCTCGTACAAATCCGAGAAACCATATATTGCTTTGTATTAAACTGTTTTGCAATTTCAACTTGCTTTACACCAGAAACAAACAGAGCTTTGATCTTTTGTTCTATTAATGGTGAAAACATCCTTTGATTTCTTGTATGTGTGCGAATGACTGCAAGAGCCTTTTTATATTCCTTCTCGGTCCAAAACCACCGAGAACCATAATTGATTTTGCGTTTTGGGATTTCACCAGTTTGTTCTAATCGTTTAATAGTTTCGTGCCTATTCCCTAATTTGTTGTTTGCTCTGCAAATATCTAAATCAATATCATACATGCAAAACAAGTTTTTTCGGGCTACAAAATCTTTAGTTTTTTCTCTCATAATATACATATGCATTTGGTTCATATTTTTCAAAGTATACATCATACATATAAGTATGTCAACAGAATCCGTCATTTATGATCGAATAAAAAATTTAGCTTCTACAAGAGTTTATCCCACTGTATCGACCGAAAACACACAATTGCCGATGATAATCTATACTGTTAGTCAGTCAAAACCAGAAATCAATTTGCAAAGTGATTCTAATTTAACAGTTGCAACAATAGAAATTGATTTCTTTTCTGTTGATATTGATACTATTCTCGTTTTGATGGATGAATGCAAAGCACTCCTTCATTGTTATAGGGGTGACTCAATTCAAGGTTGCTTTTTACAGAATACAATTACCAATCCAGAAGAATATGGTTTCTCAGGAAATCAGCAATATTTAGTTTATATCACCACATAAGGAGAAAAATGAGTCTCGAAAGTCAAATGAATGCTGGAACATATAGTGTTAATCCAGAAAAAACAGAAATAGAAATACAACCATTTGGAACTAGCAATAAAATAGTTATAAATGAAACTGGTATTACACTAACTGGATATAATCCGCCATCATTAATAGGAACAGCATGGCTAACAGATGTTAGCTTAGCTAATCCAAACACAGTAGTAGCTGGAACACTAGATGACAAATTTTTGGGTAATAATGGTAGTGTTTGGTCGTGGGTAAGTGGTACTACATGGACTGACGATGGAATCAATATAAAAGGAGCAACAGGAAATGATGGAGCAGCAGGAAATGATGGAGCACAAGGAGCAGACGGTGTAGATGGAGCAGATGGTAGCTCAGTTTTTAATGATGGTACAGGGAGTCCTTCGATAGTACCTAGAGATGGTGGAAATGCAGCAAGTGGAAATTATGGCGTTGTGGGGGGTGGACGATATAACACTGCTTCATCCTATTACACTACGGTTTCTGGTGGCAAATCTAATACCGCCTCAGCCATGTATGCTACGGTTTCTGGTGGACGATCTAATACTGCCTCAACCCAATCTGCTACGGTTTCTGGTGGATCATCTAACACTGCTTCAGCCATGTATGCTACGGTTTCTGGTGGATCATCTAACACTGCTTCAGCCCTGTATGCTACGGTTTCTGGTGGACGATCTAACACCGCCTCAAGCGATTTTGCTAATATTTCTTGTGGACGATCTAACACCGCCTCAGACATTTACGCGACAGTAGGTGGTGGACAAAACAATACCGCCGCTGGTCAGCGGTCTACGGTTTCTGGTGGACGAAATAACACCGCATCGGGGCAATCAGCCACAGTAGGTGGGGGATTCGGAAATTTTGCTACAGCCACACAGGCAACCACATCTGGTGGACTAGATAACACTGCTTCATCCTATTACACTACGGTTTCTGGTGGCAAATCTAATACCGCCTCAGCCCAGTATGCTACGGTTTCTGGTGGATTGAATAACACCGCATCTGGCTATTTGTCTAGTGCATGTGGTAGTAACGCTAAAGCTACATTGTTTGGTAGTCATGCTCATTCAGCCGGTATGTTCGTTAATACTGGTGATGCACAATATATCAGACTACTAGCACGCAATGTAACAAGCGATGCAACAGTAACAAAATTGTTTTTAGATCACAATTATTCTTTGATGCCCGTAATGACTGCCAAAACTACATGGACATTTAGCATATTAGTTAGTGCATACAATGACACAGATAACACGGCAGCAGGATGGAAGATTGAAGGTGTCATCA
>Ga0163151_10009263_pt1 | contig 10770 bp, 12 predicted proteins | sample OliLakLV19MP5IB2_FD_145596 | JGI IMG/M metagenome (GOLD analysis project Ga0163151, IMG submission 145596) | Freshwater microbial mat bacterial communities from Lake Vanda, McMurdo Dry Valleys, Antarctica - Oligotrophic Lake LV.19.MP5.IB-2 | ecosystem: Environmental > Aquatic > Freshwater >...
CGGAATTCGCTTGAGATCGAAGCGCTGACATCTGGAGAGAATCGTCGGCAACACCTTCTCCGGTTCGGTGGTGGCGAACATGAACTTCACATGTGCGGGCGGTTCTTCGAGCGTTTTTAACAAGGCGTTAAACGCTTCCTTCGTCAACATGTGAACCTCGTCCACAATGTAGATTTTGAAACGGCTTGCGGCCGGGGAATATTTCACCGTTTCGCGCAGTTCGCGAATGTCATCGATCCCGCGATTGCTGGCACCGTCGATTTCGACGACATCGAGCGATCGACCTTCGGTGATCTCCACGCAGCGCGGGTCGTCGTCCGGAAAATCAACACTCGGACCGTTGGTGCAATTCAGGCATTTGGCGAATATCCGGGCGATGGTTGTCTTTCCAGTCCCGCGTGGGCCGACAAACAGGAACGCGTGGGCGATTCGTTTTTGCTGGATGGCGTTGGTCAGGGTTTGGGTCACGTGATCCTGCCCGATCACCTCGGAGAATCTCTGCGGTCGGTATTTTCTTGCGATGACCTGGTAAGACATAACTTTTTCGCCTGTGCCCACATGTCCAATTCACCTGGAGCGTGGGATCGGGTTTCAAAATGTAACGAACTTTGGCGGGGCGTAAATGACAGATTTCAAACCGCAACCGGAGAGGATACCAGGGTGACCACGGCGTATGCAGAGCAAACTACCGTTGCTGCATTCCTGCCCTGGCGGGGTTCGTAAGTCCACATTCCATGGGCCCTGGCGGCGGAGAAAATAGGTGCGGGTCCGGCTCCTAGCAAGGGGGAAATCAGTCGGGAGCAGTTTCCTGAATACTGAGGCGTGATTAAAAATGGGTGAGGCCCACGGCGGACCGCGGTTCTGTGAACCGCAGCAGTGCGCAAAACCTGAACGTCCAGAACCGACAACAACCCCGACAGTCGCCTCCCGCCGCGGTTGGTCGGGGACGCTACAACCGCAGTCCTGGGCCTGCCCCGTTTCACTCAAGCCCATGAATAATTAAGGACACCTTAACGTTTCTTGCGTGATATGTTATCTCCAGAACCAAGGCTTCAAATGAAAATACAAGGTGTTGCGCGGCTGGTCTTCCTGATTATTTATTGTTTTTGTATAAACACAAAACTTGCCGCCTTGGAAATTATCGCCCATCGCGGTGCATCTTACGACGCACCGGAAAACAGCCTCTCCGCGATGAAACTTGGTTTCGACCAGGGCGCCGACGCCTGCGAGCTTGATATTCACCTAACTCTGGACGGCGAACTGGCGGTTCTTCATGACTTCGATACACCACGGATCGGCGGCCCAGATAAAACCGTGATGGCGCAGACCATGGCGGGGTTGAAGGAGTTTAATGCCGGGACCTGGGGCAAATGGCAGGGGAAAGGATTCTCAGAAAAAATTCCGGCACTGGGGGAGGTCTTGAACCTTGTCCCGAAAGGTAAAAAGATCTTTATCGAAATCAAACCCTCCACCGACCTTCTCCCACCATTGGAAAAATCGATAGTTGCCTCAGGATTACGCCCGGCGCAAGTGGTGCTCATCACGTTTCACTTCGAAGTCGCTCAAAATGCCAAAAAACGGTTTCCGAACCTCGCTGTTTACTGGCTGCGAAGCTGGGAAAAAGATGCCGAAGGGCAGTTTCCAAAAATTGAAGATCTCATCGCCCGTGCTGCCCAGGCCCGCTTGGATGGATTAAACCTGAACTTTAAGTTTCCGGATAAAAAGGAGATTGTTTCAAAGATCGTTGCCGCAGGGATGAAATGTTACATCTGGACTGTTAATGATCCTTCGGTCGCCCGGGAATGGGTGGCTGCGGGTGCCGCAGGGATCACGACTGACCGTCCAGAGTGGCTCAGGCAGCAGTTGGGGAAATGATAACGGGCGTGATTAAAAGTGGGTGAGATGTAAGGAGACCTCCCCGGAGCGCGGCTCTGTGAGCTCTGTGAGCCGCAGCACAAGTCAGTCCTTTCGGTGCCGCTTGTTTAAGCGGAGCGAGGTAGGGCGCGTCACTCCGTGCGCGCCGTCGGAATCTCGGAATGGACGATATCGCTTTCGCGGGTGCTGAGTTTGTTCGTTCCGCCACGGCTCGGCGTGCAGGGGACTGCCCGCCCTACCGGCGCGCGCCGCTCCGCGCGCGCCGGGGTAAAGGGTAATGCAAGAGAAACGATTCGCCTGTTCGTCCCGGTTTGGTCTTTCCGTCTGCGAACACGTATTTCCAATTCCCGGCGCGCGCGGAGCGACGCGCCCTACCAAAAATGTCCAAACTCCAGTGCGGGTCACAGACGTCACAGACCCACAGACCCGCGATCCGTGTAGGCCTCACCCAGTTTTAACCACACCCAATTACAACCCCGATTTCTAACTGGCATTGCAAATTTGCCGGTCAAACAGTAATTGTTTCTGCCCATGCCGGATTTACGCACCGCAACCAAAATTGAAACAGTCCGGCCATTGACCCAGCCAAGAGCCATTTCCCACGTGATATTTGACTTTGATGGCACGGTGTCGTGGCTGCGTCACGGGTGGCCTGGTCTGATGACCGGCATTTTTCTCAAACACCATCCTGAAACCAGTTCCCCGGCTGATTTGCGGGAAGAGTTGTTGAATGAAATCCTCAGCCTCAACGGCAAACCGACCATCCATCAAATGGAATGTTTTGCTGCCCGGTTGAGAAATGTCGGAGCACCGGCGCGCGATCCGGAAGCGCTGCTCGAAGAATATCAATCCGCCCTGGACCTGAAAATCCTCGAGCGGATGAACCGGGTTCAGGAAGGCTCCTCGGTGCTCGATGATTACCTTGTTTTTGGAGCTCGAAGTCTGATCGAGAACCTGCATCGTCGCGGGCTGAAATTGTTCATCCTCAGTGGGACCATCGAACACCGCGTGCGGGAGGAGGCTCAATTCCTCCAGGTTTCATCCTATTTTGGTTCTCACATCTATGGCGGCCATGCCGAGCTGGGAAAGTTTTCGAAACGCCAGGTGATCTCAAGAATTCTCACGGAAGAAAATATTTCCGGGGAAAACCTGCTATCCATAGGGGACGGCCCGGTGGAAATGGAGAACACCAAGGAGGTGGGCGGAATTGCCGTGGGCGTGGCCAGCGATGAATTTAACAACGGCAGCGGAATTTGCGATCCTCACAAACGAAACCAACTCATCAGGGCGGGAGCTGACTTCATCATCGCCGACTACCGTTCGCCCGAGGACTGGCTCGACTTAATCATCAAAAAATAGCATGGCATTTAAAAGGTTGGACATACGTTCGATTCATGTTTTCCCGCTGGCGCAGCGGGCAAGCATGAGCCAAGTGGAGGATATCCTGATCGATCCCGATCTGGAACCCGCCGCCGCGCCGGAATCAGTTCTCAGCCGGGTACGGGATTGTGCGGCTCACATCGTTGCCGCGCGCAAAAATCAGGCCACAGTGATGCTGATTTACGGGGCGCACCTGGTGAAAAACGGGGCGTCAAGCCTGGTCAACCGCTTGATTGATCAGGGATGGATCACCCATCTGGCGACCAACGGGGCCGGAGTGATTCATGACTGGGAGTTCGCGCATCAGGCATCGTCCACCGAAAGCGTGGAGAAAAATGTGGCGACTGGAACATTCGGCACTTGGGAGGAAACCGGGCGCAACATCCATCTGGCGCTCATGGTGGGGGCGTTGTCGGGAAAAGGTTTTGGGGAATCGATCGGAGAATTGATTGAAACGGATGGCATTTCAGTCCCCTCGGCCGGCGAATTGAGCCTGTTGATCAGCGCCGATCCCACACATCCTCTCACACCAGCCCGCGCCGAATTGTTCCATGCCATACGCACGCACCAGATTCGCGAAGGACGGATCCCCATTTCACACCGGTGGAAATATTCCTCGATTTTTAGATCCGCTTACAAAAAGGGGATTCCGATCACCGTGCATCCGGGGATTGGCTACGACATTTTTACCAATCATCCGTTCTTCAACGGAGCGGTCATCGGACGGGCGGGCGGCTGGGATTTCGAGGTCTTCGGCACCTCCGTGGACCAGCTGGACAACGGAGTGGTGATGTCGGTCGGATCTGCCATCATGGGTCCGCAGGTTTTTGAAAAAAGCTTGAGTTGCGTGAACAATCTCCGGCTGCAAGCGCGGCAACCGATTGTGCAGGGGCACAATATCTATGTGGTGGACCTGCAGGATGGAGGGAACTGGGATTGGACCAAGGGTGAGCCGCCCAAGGACAATCCGGCGTATTACCTCAGGTTTTGCAAAAGTTTTTCCCGGATGGGTGGTGGCATGCAATATATCCAGAGCGACAATGTATTGTTCCTGCACCACCTTCTCAGGCGGTTGAATCCACCAAAATCGTAGCGTGTTTCAGATGAATACCCCGCGTTTTTCCGAGATTTTTTCCCGGTTCAGCCAACTCCGTGTGGCCGTGTTGGGTGATGTCTGTCTGGATCGTTACCTGGAAATTGACCCAAATCTTGATGAAACGAGCATCGAAACCGGGTTGACTGTATTTAATGTCTGCAACGTAAGAAATCAACCAGGCGCTGCAGGCACGATCATCAACAATCTGGCGGCCATGGGAGTGGCAAAGATTTTTCCGGTTGGGTTCTGCGGCATCGATGGGGAAGGACTGGAACTTCAACGCGCGTTGGAAAAAATTTCCCCTGTTGATTTGCGATGTTTCCTGGCAACCGAGTCCCGGAGAACGTTCACTTATACCAAACCGCTCGTGGTGGCGAAAGACTCGATTCCGCGTGAGTTGAACCGGCTCGATTTCAAGAACTGGACGCCCACCCCGTCGGAGGTCTGGCGAACTCTGATCACGAGGCTGCGTGAAATATTAAACGACATTGATGCCCTCATCGTTCTGGATCAGGTTGATGTTCCAAACACCGGCGTGATTGTGGAGGAGGTGCTTCAGGAAATCCCACGGCTGGCGCGCGCCCGGCCCGGGCTGGTGATATTGGCGGACAGTCGCAGCCGCATTCATAATTTCACTTCGTGCATGCTCAAGATGAACCGTTCGGAGCTGGCACGAATTCATGGTCAAAATCAGTTGAGTCCGGACCAATGTGAGGGGCATGCACTGGCCCTGGCGAAAAAGACCTCGAACAATGTGTTTATCACCCTGAGTGAAGATGGAATACTAGCCGCCTCCCCGCAGGGTGACCTCTCCAGGATTGCAACCTTCCCATTGCGAGGTCCGATCGATGTTGTCGGCGCCGGCGACGCGGTCACCGCCGCCCTCGCGGTTTCACTGGCGGTTCAGGCGACGCCTGAAGAGGCGCTTCGCATTGCCAATGCTGCGGCATCAGTCGTGGTTCACAAGCTTGGAACCACAGGCACGGCCTCCGTGGAGGAAATGATGTCGCTTCTGGAAAAATAATCAGGCGGCGGTCCGGGTGCCGGGGTTGGAAAGAATCCGGATGTCTCGCTGGGGAAATGGAATTTCGATTTTTTCTTCGCGAAATCGTTCAAGGATTGAATGGTAGATCTCGCCTTTTGTCGGGGCGAAATTCGCGATGTTGGTGAATGGTTTGACCGCGATGTTCACTGAAGAATCGGCCAGCTGGGAGATTGCAAAAATTGGGGCGGGAACTTTGAGCACCCGTGGATTTTGCGCCAGGATTTCTTCAACAATCTTCAGGGCGCGGTTGACGTCGGTGGAATAACTAACTCCTACGGTGATGTCCACCTGCCGCATCGTCCCGTAATTGTGCAGGATTTCCCCGACGATCTTGCGGTTGGGGATCACCACCTTTGAAAAATCGGCGTGGACCAGTGTGGTGGAGAAAAGTTCAATCGTAACCACCTGGCCGTGAACGCTCAGAATTTCGATATATTCACCGACCCTGAATGGTTTGACAAAAATGATGAGCATCCCCGCCACGAGGTTGCTCAGAACACCCTGCATGGCCAGACCGACACCGACTCCCACGACGCTTAAACCGGCGACCAGGGGCATGATGGCGATTCCCAGCGTGCCGACCGCCATGACCAGTCCCAGGAAGAACACCACCAGCCGGGCGATTCGTGTGATCAGGTTCCGGACCGGAGGCTCCATCTGCTTGTTGTTCAGCCAGCGCTGCAACAGACGTCCGAGCGACTTGGCGACGAAAAATGCCATCACAAGGATGACTATCGCGCCGAGGATGCTGCCCGCATGGTCGATCACGTAGTCGATCCCCTTCTGGGTCCAATACGAAATCGAAGCGGAGGCGTTGCTGGAGGCTGAGGGGCTATTGGTGGCGGCGTTTTGTTGCGTGGCCGGAACTTGCGCCAGGAGGAGAACGTTCATGACTCCATGAAAAATGTTGCCGGGAGCGGTAGCAATGAAATTTAAACAAATTCCGGATGTGATCAGGAATCGTAAATGCCAAGCCTGGCGCGTCCGGCTTCGCTCATCATTGCTGGTGTCCAGGCGGGGTCCCACACAATCTGAACCTCCGCATCTTCGACACCAGGCAAGCCAAGCAAGGCATGATTCACCCCGGTGGCGATGCTTTCATGCATGGGGCAGCCCGGAGTCGTGAGTGTCATCTTCACCAGCACTCTTGCGCCTTCGATTCTTACATCGTAGATGACCAGGTTGACGGCGAACAAACCCAGGCTCGTCGCGAGGATGACACCCGCAGCGAACCATGTGGTGGTGGCCGTATCCAACGCCAATGCCGGCGAGCAGCAGGCCGGCGAGAAAAGTAAAATATCGGGCCGCCTGCAAACCTGGTGAGTAAAGATCAGCCAGCGCGGGGACTTTGCCCCGGCCTATCACCCCGCTATAACTGCCATACCAGACCAGGAAAGGTTGTAAACAAACATTGTAAACAAACATTCCTGCGCTGACCGCGACCAAAATGCCGAAATATCCCGCTGCTTTCATGTTCCAGATCCAAAATGTCCAGACCATTCCGGCCACGCCGATGACGTGAAAGTAGAATTGCCAATGACCGAGTTTTTCGCTGTGCAGCTTCGTTTCGAGCGCCACAGGAACAAGCTGATACATGGCACCCATGACCGCCGGGCAAAGCCAGCCCAGCACAATCAAGTGCGTCACGCTGATGGCATGCTGATTCTAGTGGTAAGCGGCCATCACCTCAGGATACGCCAAGAGCAAACCCACCCCCGAAAACAACGAGATCACCCCGCAGATCACGAACTGGAGAGGAAGCCGGACCGAGGGTGCGGTGGACAAATGACCGGGCTGTTTCATGAAGCTTTGTTCATTTTCGCCAGATGACTGTCAGGAAACCCCCGTCTTCTTCTTCGGTCTGGCCTGAAAACCCACGACGCAGAAGTTCGTCGTAAAGATGAACAGGCTTGCGATCCGTGCGGGCGTGGAGTTCCGTTTTTGTCGGCAAAGATTCGACAGCCTCCAGGATCACCACCAGCGGCTGCGGGGGTTCCAGCCCGCGGGCGTCAATTTTTATGATTTTAACCCCGGCCCGCGGAGGCGACTGGGAGGAATCAGCATTTTCATCGGAGCAAACAGGCTCCGTGCCGCGTGCAAACAACACCTCCCAATCACCTCCCGGCCTCGGCTTTGCCGCGTGCCGAAATCCGCGCTGCGCCATGACGGCTAACAAGGGCGAAGGATTGAAGGGCGCTATAATTAAAAGCTTTTCTTCATCCTTCAAGTCGGCGCAGGCCTGCATGATTTTGGAAAACGGCTCCCGGCCTTGCCGGAGATCTTCGCGGACATCCAGTGTTATGATTGAGTCTGACATATCGCCCGCCTTGGTTTCATGCGGCTAGTGTCACCGGAAATTCCGGCCGCCGCCTTGACGGGGATCAAATAGGCGAGATCTTTTTCGCGGTTTAGTTTCACCATGGATTTCTGAAATCGAACCGCACGGTTTTTCGTTGCTCGCGCGATCGCATTTAAAATCGTAAGAATCCGGGCGAGCCAAGAAAGGTTGTGAGAATGGCAGAGGAGGTTGGGAAAGCATCGGCTGGCTCACAGATGCTGGATTCATGTTGAACTCAGTGAGCGACCTGAAGCGGATTGCCATCACCAACACGTTGAGACGATCCCAGCTGTTTTCCGGCCTGTCCTCTGGCGATCTTCAGAAAATCGTGGAGATCACCTTCATTAAATCCCTGGACCGGGGTGAGTATCTTTTTCGCGAGGGCGATCCGTCCCGCGGATTTTACATCGTGCAATCCGGGGCGATAAACGTCCATCGTGTCAGTTCTTCCGGAAAAGAGCAGATCATCCATATTTTTCGCGCCGGTGAATCGCTCGCCGAAGCGACCCTCGCCACCGAGGTCGGATACCCTGCTGATGCGCGCGCGGTGGAGGGTTCCCAGGTGTTCCTTGTGCAGAAGGCGGGATTCCTGCTATTGCTCAAACATCAACCTGAACTGGCGTTGCGGATGCTGGCGGGAATGGCGCTGCATTTGCGCGTCCTTATCCAACAAATCGAAGACTTGAGCCTCAAGGACGTGGAATCGCGGCTTGCCAGCTGGCTGGTCAACCGCTGCCCGGATCAGGAAAGTGAGAAGCCTGTTACAATATTGCTGCCCATGACCAAGCGCGTGCTCGCTGCCGAATTGGGCACGATCAGCGAGACTTTTTCGCGCGCACTGGCGAAATTCCGGGATGAAAATGTTCTGGAGGTGAACGGAAAATCAATCACCGTTCTTTCCCCCGCCAGACTGACAACCTTGTTAAGAGAACACCTCGCCGCGTGATGGTTCGGAGGGTTTTGAAATGTTCGAACCCAACGGCGGCGGAGGCGGGGTCATTTGCGCCAGCGCTGCGGTGAATCCGCTCATGTCCTTGATGACATCGCCCACCAGGCAGTCTATCAGCGCGGCGCGATGTTCCGGGAAGCGTTCCGCAAATTTAGGGAAACTGAAGTTTGGATCGTAAAAAGCGTGGATGAGCCGGCGGACTACATCCACGCCCTTCCAGAGCGCCGGCTCAAACCGGCCCAGGCGCTCGGCGGAGACATCGTCGTTCTTCAATGCATCGTCGATACACTGAGCCGCCAGTTCGGCCGATCCCAGCGCGAGATACAAACCCGATGAATAAATCGGATCGAGAAACGCGCGCGCGTCGCCAATCATCACCCAGCCGTCGCCGCAAGTTTGCCGGTTCAGATAAGCGAGATGGCGCGAGCCGCGCGCCGGACCAATGCGTGTCGCCAAAGCGAGCCGGTCCGCCAGCGGAGCGCACAGGGCCACTTCACGCGTGAAAGCCGCCTCCATGTCGTCGGATTGAGAGAACAGATATCCGGGATCGGCCACGATTCCGACGCTCACAACATCGTCGGGCAGCGGGATGTACCAGAACCAGCCGCCGCCGGGAATGAGGAACATAGTGGTTTCCCCGGCGTCAATCCCGGGCAGTCTTTCGCCGCCGCGAAAGTAATCCCATACGGAAGCCTTCCGCAACTCCGGCAGCGGGCTCCGCAGGCCCAGTTGCCGTCCGATGACGCAAGACCGCCCCGACGCGTCCACCACGACTTTGGCGCGCAGCTCCATTCGTGAGCCGTCTGGGGACGCGATCCGGACACCGACCGCCCTCTGTTCTTCGAAGAGGACTTTGTCGATGCCGGTTTGCTCATAAACCTCGACGCCGTTGGCGCGTGCTTGGTTGAGCATCATGCAGTCGAACTGGCTTCGTTCGACCTGCCAGGTGCGCGCGCGTTCGCCCGGGATGGTTTCCGAGAAATAGAACGGCACGGATTCCTTCCCGTTGTGGGACACGAAACGCACGCTGTGTTTCACGGGAAAGGCTGAGGCGCGCAACTGGTCCAGAAGGCCAAGGCGCTCGAAGATGCCGTAAGTGTGAGGGATGAGCGATTCGCCTATGTGATAGCGCGGGAAACGAGATTGTTCGAAGAGGACGCACCGGTGTCCGCTTCGCGCCAGAAAGGTCGCCAGCGCTGCGCCGCCGGGCCCGCCGCCGATGATGGCGACATCGCAGCCGCGGTTGGAGAGGGAGGATGGGTGGTCAGTGTTCATTGAAGTGGGGGCAATCATGCTGGTATTGATACGTCTGCGTATGAAAAAAGAAATTGACCGAGATCAAAGAACAGGCGATCTGACGCGTAATGCATCAAGATCGCGCTCGGAACTGTGAAATTCACCCTGCCTGCCGATAAACCCGAATGCGGTAACATGAATCAAATTCCCGCCTGTTTTCCGCGCGGCAACATTTACGGCCAGGGCTCGTGGAGTGGCGATCTTATCGGCCCCGCCAAATCAAAATTGCTGAAGCAGTTTGAGCATTTCGCGTTCGAGTTTTTGCCCGCGGAAATCTTCGTAGGCCACATCAGTGCGTCCGCTGTCGATCACACCGAAGGTGCCCCGCAAATTCCAGAGCGCCCAACCCCAGCCCGCTTCCTTCCACAACTCCAGCTGATCGCCCATCCAAGCAAGGACCACTTTGTGTGGAGTGCGATTGTGAGCGCCCCATTCGCCTACATGATGCCGAACATCCCGAAGGATGTTGATTTCAAGTTCACCTCAAGGTGCCAGTCTTTCAATGCGCCAAATCCCATCGTCCGATCTCGTATAGAGAAAACGGTCGTGCAGCCGGTGTCCGCGTCCCTGCCAGAATTCGATCTCGCGCGGCACGACCCGGAAACCACCCCAGAACGACGGCATCGGAACCTGTGCATCCTGAAACTTCCGCTTCGTCTCGTCCCACTTCATTTCCAGCAACGCCCGCGTTGAAATCACCTGGCTCTGCGGCGAAACCCAAGCGCCAATCCGGCTGCCGAAAGGGCGCGTCAGGAAATAGGCCAGTGCCTCGGCTGTCGGCACCTTTCGGG
>Ga0163151_10009269_pt1 | contig 10764 bp, 8 predicted proteins | sample OliLakLV19MP5IB2_FD_145596 | JGI IMG/M metagenome (GOLD analysis project Ga0163151, IMG submission 145596) | Freshwater microbial mat bacterial communities from Lake Vanda, McMurdo Dry Valleys, Antarctica - Oligotrophic Lake LV.19.MP5.IB-2 | ecosystem: Environmental > Aquatic > Freshwater > Lake...
TTGTTGTTTCATAGTAGAGGGAGATAACTGCAAAAGAAGTCTCAAGTGGGGCGAGGGGGTAAATTCAAAGCAAGGAAAACAAAAACACGAAGGCCGGATGGCGCGAGCCGGATGCATGCGAGTAATCGAGTTAGAACCCAGTTAAAGATCTTGGCTGAGGCGCTCAATAGGGCTCAGCAGCCGTCAATTTCTTCGACAGGTAAAGGTGCCAGTTGTTGGCGCAGAATTTGCTTTAACATTCGTATGTTTATACGATGTCTTTTCAAGTCTTTCTTATTTGTTACCCTTACAGGAGTCCTTCCCACGGTAGCTTCCGAAACAATGAGTAGCTGCCCAAGCGCTTTTGAGTTCGATCGGAACTTTAATCCCCAGCCAATGATATCAAGAACTAATAAAACAAATCTCAAATATCTAAATATTGTTGGCGAAGCAAAAACCACAAATGGAATACTCGGCTTGTTGATTAAAAAAAGGGGCATCGATGATAAGTGGTATTCTGAAGTAGAGGTATTCAGACTAGCAAACCAGGGTGACCCACGCTATTTTATTAAAGCTCTGGGCGAAGAGTTAGGTCTATTTTTTGGATTCGAAAGGATCGATGAAACCTCAATGATAATCCCGACGCCAGAAGCTTTGCAAAATAGAATTGATCTTTGGAATAGATCTGTAGCCCAAGAACCCCGAGATCAGATTTCAATCGGCTTTTATGCGGTGACGAGTGAAATTCCCAGTCATGATTACGTGCGAAGATTTGCTAAGGAGGGGAAGCTTCCGATATTTAAAACTGGCATCACATTTCTTCACGATATTTCGTATCATACTCTGTCCGTTTTTCTCGAAGAATGGGCCAGGGGACTCAGGATTCGCGTTTCGCATATTGTAGCTTTTGATGACTTTGTAAAAACACAAAATATAAAAGAGGATAAAAAAATTAAAATACAAAGTACCCTTGAACAAATTTACTCTGATATCTCTCGGATAACAATTGATGGCAATACAGCTAACTTTTCAGAGGCGCTAGCTCTGTCGGAGCCTGGTCGAAAGTGGACCTCTGATGAATATGGAACTGAGTCACCGAGAAACAGACTAATACGTGTTGTGCACTTAATGATAAATGCCGAGAGCCCAAGGAGATTATTAGAGAAAAACTTTTCGAAAGAAATCGTGAAAAGTTTTTTTGATTTACTAGAGGCCAAGAATTTAGAAAAAGAATTTGAAAGCTGGAAAACAGAACTTACGCCTCTGGCTGAATTTAAGGACCCTTATCCTTCCGACGAGCAACTATTTGATCGAGTTGCCGTACCACTTCAAAAACGAAAAGAGCGTTGGTTATACTTGCTGCGGGAGTATCAGATTAACCAGGGTGGGTAACGCCGTCACCGCAGCTTCGCTACCGCCACAGAAATTGAGCCCAATAATTGTCACTTTCCATCCATCAACCATTATTATTTTGAAATACTAGCAACTTAGAAATCCGTTTTGGGTATAACCATAGATGGTCTCATTGAATTATATTAACGTCTGGAGTTGTATCAACTAAGGAGATATTTATGAAAATGTTTTTTATAGGTCTAAGTTTTATTTTTACAATGAGCGCGTACGCTTACGAGACAGAAAAATGGACGTCGGCAATCTACAAAATCAATTCGGACAAACCTCGTCTTTCGCTGGATAATGCAGATAACTGCGTAAAATACATGACGCTGAGTTGTGAACAGGCGCATGAGAATGGAGATGAGGACTTAGCCTACGAAGCAACATTTGACGTACAAAGTAAAGATGGCACCCTTCAATCGCAAAAAATAAGGGTGGCATACTCACTTGAAGAAATCGTCGTTGTAGATACTGGTATACTTGGCTACGCCACGATGGGCATAACTAGCCTACTCGCTACTGGTGTTGTTTCTACCTATAATGTTCTTGCTTCTGACTGGGGCCAAAAAACCATCGCTATGTGTGAACAAATAAGAGCCTCGATCGCACGTAGAATGTGTCAATAAATCTATAGCGAGTCTATTATTTTGCTAGCAGCGAGTTTAATTTTTGAGTTTTCAGAGTTATGAATCGAAATAACAATGGTCGGATTTGGAAAATAGCAACCATCCTGGTTGACTAAAATCCGGCCAGCCCCCAATACGGAATTGATTTTGCTGACTAACTTATAAATTTTGGGGTCATGATAATTGGGCTCGTAAAAACTATCCAGTAAAACTTCCTGAGCTATTCTATATTTCGGAAGTTTTTGAGATTCAGCCAGTAGTGCTAAGAAACTAATCTCCTTTTTATCAAACTCTTCAATTCTAGTATCTTTTAAAAGTGCAGAATTGTTGGCGACATCAATTTTAATAATTTGTTTAAAATTGAGAGGACGTTGTTTTTTATAGCGACTAGCTTTATCGATGTATTGGGTAAGATCTAAACTGTAGGCCAGCTCTTCATATTCGCTAAGAAACGAAAAATCTCCGCGCTCTAGAGCAATAGAAAAGAGTTGTAGTTTATAAATCGGGTCAGTTTTTTTTGAAATAAATCGAAACATCTTATGATAATCTTTTTGTTGCGAATAGAGATAGGCCAAATGAAAAGTAAAATCGTGACGATTACGGCCAATATTTGATTTTCGCGCGAGGAGGACTGCCTCTAGTAATAGAGTTCGTGCGCCCCTGAAATTTCGTTTTAAAATATTAAGGTGAGACTTAAACAGTTTAATGTCGATTTCTAAGCCACTGTGTGGGTAGATAGTTTGGAGTTTTTCAAAGCATTCGTAAGCTTGGCGATATTCTTTGAGATAACAGTAACAAAAAAATAATTCCCGAATGACTTTGTATTTAAGGGAATCACTGCTGCTTTTTAAGCTTAAGACATCTTGAAATTTAGGAATGGCAATTTGGTAGCCAAAAAGATCTCGGTAGGCGAGAGCCAAATGATACTTTAGCCAAACTAATTCGTAAGAATCATGTTCGAATAAATTTTCGGCTTGTTCCCATTGGGTTTTGGCTTGAGTAATTTGTCCCTTACAAAAGGCCACGTCACCGCGGCGAAACAGGCTTAACGCCAAAATGTAGGGGTTATCGAGCTCTAATGCAATAGTGGTAAGTTGTTGAGTGGTGGTTAACGCCTCGGCGGTGAGTTGGAGGCCTTGTCCACGTTGCAGCCAAGATCGATAAAATAGTCCGATGGCGTAATTGGTTTTGTCGGACTCATAGTTTCTTAAATACTCATTGATAAATGTTTCGGCTTTGAGATGTTGGCCAGAGTGAATGAGAGTTAAAAGTTCTACTGAAAGCATCAGGGGCCGCCGCCGCGTCCGCCGATGACAGGACAACCTGGATAATCTATCTTAAATAAATCACGCGGTGGATTGGTGAAGTAAGAAAAACTTTCGCGATTTTTTTCGTAATTGCTTACGGCATCGTACAAATTTATCCCAACAACGAGATTTCTTTCTGAAAGTATACAAATGCTGACTGCAAAAATTTCTTTTGTTCTAAAGTCAAAAATCGGACCGCCACTTGAACCACGATCTTGACCACTGCGATTGAGATAAAACAGCCCCTCACTAGTAGTTCTAAATATAGTACCAACGCTGAGGCCGGGATCAAACAGTTTTCGATCAATTATCGGAAAACTCAATTCAAAATATTGATTGATATCGAGTTCGTTTAATCTATTGGTCTCAATGGTAGTGTTAGTTTTGAGACCTGTATCAATGATCACTAGGTCTTCGTTAATAGAAATCGTTTTTTCAGGAGAAGGTTTGGCTAGAGGAATGTAGCCGACAATGGGAATTGTTTGGTTAGTCGTGGCATTGAAGACAAAGAGTTTATCCTCATTAGCTAAAAGAATTACGTGTAAAGATGTGATTAAATAATTTTTATAAGTAAAAGCCGTGCCATATTCTTTTCCGCTAGCACCGATTATCGAAAAAACGAGATGCTTTACCTCGTTCTTTATGGCCTGAAGTCGATTGCGTTGCTCGGATTCGGCTCTTGCAATTGCGGCGGACCCCGAGAGAAAGGTGGTGATTTTGAAGCCGTCGGGTGAAATTATTTGTGAGCTTTCGATATCTGCTCTTGCGCCACCGCAGAGGGTGGTTTGGTCACCTCCTATAATCAAGCTAACTTCGTCAGAATCACAGGCAAAGCCTTGAGCGCTAAAAAAAAGTGTCATTATCAAGTGAATAAATACTGCCCGCATTAAATCTCCTGTGGCGAAGTGAAATTGCAATGGGTATGCCATAAGGAACGAGAATCATTCGGTTTAAGGGCAAAAAAATGTCAAAACTTGAGACAGCAGTGCTCAAAAATGTTCGGTGATTAGGTCAATGGTACAGCCTCGTAAATCTAAATAAACTCAACCCAGGTAACGCCGTCACCGCCAGCTTCGCTACCGCCAGCCTTCCAGCCCTTTACGCTGGGGTTACGTGAGAGGTATGATCTTACAGTACGTTTTAAAGTTTCAGTGCCATGGCCGTGTATGACTTTAATCCTTTGTTCTTGCTTAGTGACAGCTGAATCGAGCGCTATCTCTAATTCTTGAATGGCCTCATCGACTCGCTTTCCCCTTAAATCAATGATCGTATCGCTATCAAGAGTTTGTTGAAACACAAAACCCCGGTGTGGCGGTGGTGTCTCAGCTTTTGAGGTTTGGAGTTGTTGCCAGGCCACACTGACACGCATGGATTGCGACAAGACGAAGACCTCGCCACTATTATTGGGTGGACTCTGAATAATACCTGAGCGATTGAGCGAAGGAATAAACACATTGGTGCCTGGGGGGCATTTTTTCGCAAATTCTTCGGTTGAGTTTATTACATCCGCACTCTTGGGATCATTATAGCCAATTATTTGGGGTAGGTCTTTTTTTAGGTTCTGCAATTTTTCGTGGCGATCAAAAATTTGCACAACTTTCGCTTGAGACAGCATTTCGTCAATAACTTTTTCAGTTTTTTTAATAGATTTTTCTAACCAGACATTTCGTTCTTTTTTAAACTTCTCAATAAGTTTGCTGTATTGATTCTTCGTTGCATTAACTTCTTTCAGTTCTTTTTCGTAATTCTGCCGAGCCGCCTTCAAACCATCTTTTAGTTGAGTGACTTCTTCTTGAGTTTTTTGTTGCCACTGGGCCAGAGGACTTAAAAGTGCGATGGCCCGCACGATTATATTTTTACCCACCCCCACCCGCTTCGCCGTTTGAATTGCGAGCGATTGACCAGCTACGCCTGGGATAAAGCGATAGGTAGGTGTGCCAGACTCCAAATCACTTTCGAGACTTCCGTTAACTACACCAGAGCCAGCATCCCAACCTAGTTTTAAAGGGCCCAGGTGACTAGTAATAATGGCAAACGTTTGATTTTTAGCAAACTGTTCAATAAAACTTCGCGCTAGGGCAGAGCCCTCTTCAGGGTCCGTTGAGCCACAAATTTCATCTATCAACAATAAACTGTCAGAACCCTTGGCAGTACAAGCTTCGTTTAGCGATTTTAAGTGAGCGGCAAAGGTGCTTAAATGGAGGTCCACATTTTGCGCATCACCAACCGTGATAAAAATATTTTTTAAAAAGGGTAACTTGGAGGTACCACGAGCGCAAATTAACAAACCACACCTAGCCATGTGGGCGGCAAGCCCGATAGATTTTAACAGGACAGTTTTTCCGCCGGCATTGGGGCCCGATAACAAGAGAATCCCATCAGTCGATGATAGCGATACGGTATTAGCCACGACTTTTTCTTTTTTCGAAACTAAAACCGGGTGCCTTAAGTCCAATAACTCCAAGTGGCTCTCAGTGAACTGACAAGGTTCAGCGTTTAGCTCGACACAAAGCTGGGCTTTTGAAAAATTAAGGTCGGCTTCAATCAAAGTTCCTTTGGCTTTAAGCCATTCATCAGAAAATGTAACAAGATACTCCGACAATTGCCGCAAAAGAGTATCAATTTCTTTTTCAATGAGTGCCTCAATTTCGCGTATGCGATTATTGATGGGAATAATTTCACTGGGTTCCATAAAAACTGTTTGTTTAGTCTGGCTGGTAGCATGAATTATTCCTGAAAAACTATGTTGCATACCGCTTTTTATTGGCAATACCCACCGTCCCTCACGATTGGTCACATATTTATCCTGGAGGAGATTTTCCATTTGATGTTTTTGTACAATTTGATCAAGTTCCTTTTGAATCTGCTGAGACTTCTGAAGCTTTTCTTGATAAAGCCCATATAAAGTTTCGCTCGCATCGGTTCTGACTTCACCGTCAGGAGATAATAAATGGTCTATGGCCGACAGGGCGCTTTCAGCATCCATTAGTTGTCCATATATTTTTTTTGCCCAATGGGATTCCACTGTCCCGCAAAGTGATCGTAGGGCGATCATTTCGTGGCACAAGTGGCGGACGTCACGAAGTTCGAGAGGCTTGAGCACGCCACCTTTTGTTAACCGCAAAAACCATGTTTCAAAAAGATCTAAACTCTGCATCGAAGGCCTAAAACCCCCTTTATTGAGATCAATGCCTTCTTGAATTTCGCGCATGCTGTCGGTGGCCTGTTCGGCGTTTTTGAGGGGTGCCGTCTGTAACAAAAGGGAGCGGCCAATTTCGCTCGTTGAAAACGTGGCCAATTTCGAAGTTATAAAATTCCAATCTATCGAAGAGTAATTATACAATAGAAATCAGCCTTCCTGTTTTGGTTCTAATGGTTATCAGCAAAATAACAAAAGCTAAGATTAAGACCAGAGGATAATACTGACCAAAACGCGCAAAAAAAGTTTTTTCAGGATTTTTTTGATAGGAGACTTCGAGATATTGAAATATGGGTTCATTTAGTTTTGAGAATGCAAGAATACTGCCGTCGGCTAGAACCCCTGTTGAAATGCCCGTGTTAGTTGTTCTTATTAACGGCCTACGAAATTCGACAGCTCGCCCCAAAGTCATGTACATGTGTTGCCGAGGCTCAGAAAAGAAATCATACCAAGAATCATTGGTGACATTGACAATGAGACGTGCGCCGAGATCTACCAGGCCACGAGTTATTTCTGGAAAGAGTCCCTCGTAGCAAACTTGAGAACCCACCTCGGTATTTAAAAAGTGTGTCACTTGCGGCCCTGGACCTCGTCTGAAATCAGAAACTGCAGGTATGAGATCTTTCAGAAATGGAAACATTTCTGCCCCCGGAAAATATTCGCCAAACGCCAAAAGGACATGTTTTCGATAAGGGGGCGCCACGAGTTCGGCCTGCTCGTTAAAATAAAACAGCCCATTATAGACACCCGAATCGTTTTTGCCGAAATCAATAGAGTAGGCGCCGGTGGCGAGTGGTCTCGCTAGTTCCCGAATCTGATTACGGACTAAGGTCGCGTAAGGTGCACTCAAATTGTGGTCATCTAAATATTCAGGAATTGCTGTTTCCGGCCAGATTACCATGTTGGTATCGGGGTGTTGTTCAAGACCCAATTTAGAGATTCTCATGTATTCGTTAAGAATGTCGTATTTAAACATTCCTTGTTTTTCAGCGGCAATCTTTTGAAAGTTTCCGATGTTTGCTTGGATTTGAAGGACATTGGTTTTCTCGTCGGTCAGGCGCCAGGGGCTGGCATGAGTATTCCCGGTCAAATTTAGGCCAACAAAAATTAGAGCAGCGACACCTACTGGCACCCACCAGTTTGATATTTTTAGCTTTCGCCGCTCCAATGATAGAGCCACGCAGGCATTAAATAGTATACTTAAAGCACTTAACCCTTGAAAACCAAAAACATCTGCCCATTGGTAGGCCGGCCAATTTGCATAGAACCAAGTGTATCCCATGTTCCAAGGAAAAATCATCGGAAAGACATACTCTAAAATTATCAGGAGAAACGCTATTACAACTATGGATTGCGGCTTAGAGAACGAATATTTATTGTGCAACTTACTCCAAATCCAGCCAGAAACTGCCACTTGCAAATTAGAAAAAGCAGCAAAGGCCAACAGAGCCAACAACGCCAAAATCCAAGGGAGGTCGCCAAACTCGGAGGCCACGCGGGTAATCCAATGAAAGCCGATAAGAGTAAGCACAAACTGACAAACCCATCCCGAAAAAAATACTTTTTTGGGCGTTGGATTTTCAAGCCAATAGGTCCAGAGGGGGATCCAAGCAAAGAAAATTGCCCAGGGATAAAATGGAATAAAACTTGTGCCAATTAAAATGCCTGTTAGAATGGGAAGGAAGCGCTTAAATTTTTTGTTCACCTCCCTTTTTTAACATCAAACCCATGGAGGCGCCAGTGGAAACCATCCTTACGCAATGTCCTTCTTGCTCTAAGCTTTACAATATTGCAGGTAGAGATATTGTGAACGAAAGTCCGCAGTTCAAGTGTCTTCAATGCGAAAGACAGTTTTGGTTTGGCTTTGATAAGAAAGAGTTTAGTAATTTTGGGGCAAATGCCATATCCGTCAAGAGTATGTTGATCGAACCATTTGAGGCCAATAGAAATCAAGATTGTCCTAAATGTGGAGCCCAAAATCTCAGCACCAAAAGTGAGTGTGGTCGGTGTGGAGTTATTTTTGCAAAAGTTCATGGCGCAATAGCGCTTACTCAAAACGAAAAACCACTAGCCAGTACGCCTGAACTTCATGAACTCTGGAAAAACATAATGAGTGACTTTGAGGATTTACGGCTTCACGAGCTGTTTGTAAATCTTTGTCGAAGCAAGGGGACACTTCCTTTCGCCTCGATGAATTACGGAAAAATCTTATCGGTAAATCCAAACGATGAAATTGCTAAAATCATGCGCAATAAAGTTATTACACTCGCAAGTCCTAGTCCCATTGCTAATGTTCAAAAATATATTCCGTCAACTCAGAAAATTATTTGGGTAGGTGCTTTGGCAGCTAGCCTTTCCATAATTGTGTTAGGACTTTTTTTTAGAGACTTAAGCAATTTGGCTGGCTTTGGTGCTTTGTGCCTCGCTGTTTTATTAATGACGAGAGCGTTTTTTATTCGCCATGGGTAGTTTCGGCCGCCGTAGCTTTATTTAATAGGCTTGGTAAAAGTTTTTTGAGGTCCTGTCCGAATGCTGAAACTTGCGAAGTGGAGTCGGTAAAATCACTTTCTCCTCCAAACTCGACGCCGCCATTCCTATTGATTTTCAAAGATTTATTTTCTTCAGGCATAGAAAAAGCGTTTGATTTCATTTGGGCGGTATTGCCGGCCATCACTCCCGATGCGGCCACGTCTCGATCCAAAGTTACTAGAGCTTTGTAGGAGTTAAGCTGTTTTGCATATCTAGTTTTTTTTCTCATACTTACGGGAACATCGTCGCCGGTCTTTAAAATATACTTTTTAACCTGCTCGGCACTATATTCACGATTGGTGGCCATCACAAGTACAGCCACGCCAGAAACAAAAGCAGTGGCTTGTGAAGTTCCAGTCATATTTCCAAATCCATTGTTGGGAAGTGTGGAGTAAATGTTACTACCGGGAGCCTGAATGTCGACAGTCTGTTGGCCGAAGTTGCTCGTTGGTAGAATAGTATCGGACTCGTTGGCAGCAGTAACTGAAATAATATTTGAAAGCGGGTAGTCGGCTGGATAGTAGTGTTGCTTGTCGGAGTTATTGGATTCGTTGCCCGCGGCAGCCACAAATAGAACACCTTTTTCATTGGCCTCTTTGACGGCCTGATATTCTTCAGCGCTATACTCTGATCCTCCACCGGAATAATTGATGACTTTGGCACCCATACGCGTGGCGTATTTGATCGCACGAACAGTATTTAATAAATTGTTGGTGCCAGGACCTTTTGGATCATAATACTTTAAAACCATAAGACTGACCTTGGGCGCGATTCCACTAATGCCAAATCCATTCCCGCCCTCGGCGCCGACAATGCCGGCAATATGAGTGCCGTGGCCATGGTTGTCGAACAGAGAGTTATTGTTGCCGGCAAAATTCCAACCGTGGATGTCATCTGTAAATCCATTGCCATCATCATCAACACCGTTAGTGGCTTTATCTTTGCCATTAATATCAAATCCAACCTCACCTTTATTAACCCAAAGATTATTTTGCAAATCTTTGTGTCCAGAATCAATTCCAGTATCAATGATTGCGACAATAATTTCACGGTTGCCCATCGTAATGTTCCAGGCTTTGTGAGAAGATGTTTTTTTGATGCCCCAGTGCTCTGACATTTTAGGGTCAGCTAAAATAACTTCGACTTCTTTTTTAAGAGCGCTTTTTGAGGGTTCGATTTTACCAAGTTCTGTGGTACGAGTTTGTTTGGAACCAGAACTAGAGATATCGGCGTACTCCTTTGGTTCATTGCTAACTTCGTCACTGGAATCGCTATTGGACTCGTCGTTAGCGCCGCTGATATCTTCGATGAAGCTAACTTCTTCTTGAGTTGTTTGACTCCCAAAATACCAGTTACTTATGGCGGTCACAGAGAACAGACCAAACAGCGTTGCCACCAGTATTTTTTGCTTCCTAAATTGAGACATTTAAACCTCACTCGTTTAGAACCTTAAAGAGCAAAGTTAATGCCTAGTTTTAAAGGGGTCTTATATTGATAAACTGATGAAATACCACTGGATTATAAGTGTCTACAAAATTGAGACATGGTAAATTGTTAGTGAGCTGTCTAAAAAATACACGAAGTGGTGGCTCAGTGTTGTATTGTAACTCTCCAGCGATTCTGTCCGCCTTTAATTCTTCAGGGATTTTGTCCTCTTTATGTTTCTTTTTGGTACGCTTTCCCACGGATTAGCGCATCAGGGAGAGGCAGGGGGTATGGAGGGATTTAT
>Ga0163151_10009270_pt1 | contig 10764 bp, 9 predicted proteins | sample OliLakLV19MP5IB2_FD_145596 | JGI IMG/M metagenome (GOLD analysis project Ga0163151, IMG submission 145596) | Freshwater microbial mat bacterial communities from Lake Vanda, McMurdo Dry Valleys, Antarctica - Oligotrophic Lake LV.19.MP5.IB-2 | ecosystem: Environmental > Aquatic > Freshwater > Lake...
GCCCAGCGCCGCCCCGACCTCGGCGACCGAGATTTTTAGCCATCCGCACGCTTGCCGAAGCTACACGGTGGTCCGCCGCGTGACGGCATTCCGTCGATCGATCGGCCGAAATTCGTTTCGGTCGCCCGCGCGAAATTTCTTACCGATGACGATTTGATTGTCAGCTTCACCCACGCGGGCGAGACGCGGGCTTACCCGCTCCGCATTCTGGTGTGGCACGAGATTGTCAACGACCGGATCGGCAACCTCGCGATCAATGTGAGCTATTGCCCCCTTTGTGGGTCGGCGATGGTGTTCGATCGAACGATCGACGGACGGGTGCTGGAGTTTGGCGTTTCGGGACTGCTCTATCAAAGCGATGTTCTGATGTATGACCGACAAACGGAGAGTCTCTGGTCCCAGCTCGCCATGACGGCGGTGAGTGGTCCCCAAGTTGGTCGCCCGCTTCGCTTGTTGCCGGCCCAGCATATGACTTGGCGGGCGTGGAAAACGGAATATCCAGACGGCCGCGTTTTATCCACCGAGACCGGTCACGATCGGGACTATAGGCGTCAGCCTTATGAAGCGTACGAGCGGACCTCCCGTTTGATGTTTCCGGTCAAATCCAACCGGCAGGATCTGCCGGCGAAAGCTTGGGTGGCGGGGGTTGTAATAGACGGAGTGGCGCGTGCCTACCCAAACGACCGTCTGCCGGATGGGGTGAGCATCGAGGACACCGTTGGAGTGACTCCGGTGCGTGTCCGTTTCGATCGCGCCAGTCGTCGTATCAGCATCGTGGATGCGGACGGCGCTCCCGTGCCGTTTACTCCGGCCTATTGGTTCGCTTGGCAGGCCTTCTATCCGAACACGACGGTCTGGGCCGATGGGCCGCGATGACGAACATGCGTCCACGTGCAACGGACGACTCCGACGCATCGTCCTCTCCGCCTTCGCCCGTTCTTCTTGTGGCTCCAAAGGCGGGTTCGAGCAATTACAGCTGGAAAGCGACCCCGTGGATCTCGCCTGATGGAGTGAAAGCGCCTACGATCTCGTGGCGAGCCGAGTACGTTTGGGAAGTTTCCGGGTTTATCCTTGCCTGATCAACGTTCGTCACCGGGCGGCGCCACGTCACCGATGAATCGGCGCCGGTAGCCCTCGGGAATGGCGTTGAGGTCCACGCGCAATAGACAATAGAGCGCGTCCTGGAACGTGGGTTCAACGTGGTAGGCGAGGAACTTTGCGCCCAGTGAACAATAGTAACGCATGAGGGGAGGGATACCGCGTTGGCCGGCCTCCAATCGTTCGATCATCGGAGCCAAGGCTTCGATCGGGTGACCGAAATAGGCTTCACCGACCATTCGGTGAAAGCGGGTTGCGGGCACGAAGGGCTGCCGGGCGCGCACTAGACGGCGCAGGGACTCGTCATCCGCGTGATTTCGTTGCAGATGCTCCACCAATAAAGCGCGGCTCGCTGGATGGTGATCGTTGGAGATCGTAACCGAACCGAAAAAAGTTGGACATTGCTTGCGGCGCGCGGCTGCCCCCAAGCCTCGCCACAGCAACGCGAGCGCCTGATTGTCCCGCTGGCTGCCCGGCATCACAAACGATCGACTCAACTCAATCGCGGGTCCAAGGCGTTCATGAAAGCCGCCCGCGAATTTGAAAATGTGATCGAGGTAAAGGCCCTCCGCTCCGTGACGGGCAATGATGTCGCGGGTGAAACCAAGGCGATAGGCGCCGAGCAGCTCGGCTTTTTCCCGATGCCAGAGCACGAGGTGATGATAGTACTCGTCTTCCTTCGCGACATCACACGGCAGACCCACGCCTTGGCCCGCGGCGCGAAAGGTGATCTCCCGGCAGCGGCCGAGCTCCTGCAACAGGGCAGGGGCTTCGTCGCCGCGAAACAACAACACGTCGATGGCGCCGTCCGGTGAGGTGAGCAGTCGCTGGTGGTTCCCCAATGCATTCACCTCACTGACCAGTCGATCGCGCGGACCGCGTGCGACCACCGCCGGCCGGGGCGCCGGAGCCATATCCGTTTTTATGGTACTGGGTCGCGGTACATCGTGGTCGGCGCGCAGGAAACACTGGGCGCGCAAGCGGGCTCCGCTTCCCGGCGTGGCGGCGAGCCGCCGCACCGCGGCGGGTTCCAGCCAGGCAGCCAGGCGCACCGCCAGATGGCGCGTGGCCGGCTGGATGATTTCCCGCCCCAGCATCAACGCGCGCAAGCGGCTCCAAGCCGGTGGTACCTTCAGAAATCGGGCACTATTTTGCCCGGGAAGATGGAAGCACGCAATCGCGGCGTCAGTCTTTGCCGCCAGTCGGACAATGTGATCCGACCACGGGCGATCGCAGACGGCTCCGAGTGAGCGATCATGGTGCGAGACGCGGCCCGCGGGAAATACGCCGAGCACTTCGCCGGTTCGCAAATAACGGAGCGCCTGGGCAAGTCCCCGTTGGTTTATGGTCAAGCTGGCCCGCCCGCTTCCGAGTGGATCAACCGGGATCAGCCGCGGGCCGAATTCAGGAATTGAGCAAACGACTTCGTTCGAGAGCATGCGCCAGCGCCCCGGGCGAATTGTTTCGAGCACGAGCACCATCGCCATCGCGTCAAGCCCGCCATGCGGATGATTCGAGACGACTACAAGCGGACCGGTCTCGGCTCGAAGCCGATCGAGTTCAGAGGTGGCGATGTCCCATGTCACTCCGAGCTGATCCAGCAGGGCGCGGGCAAATGCGGGTCCTTCCACTCCGGGCTTCGAGCACGTGTCGTATAATCGCCATAACGCGGGGAAATCAAAAAGTGCTTCGACCGAAGGTTGCACGGCCCGATACAGCTGTCGCAGGAACGGCGTCGGCATGACGCGGGCCGTATCAATCGGCCGCGGCCGCGGGGGATTTTTAATCGTACCGGGGCGTGGAGTCGGATTCATGGCGTCGCTCTTTCCTTCGCGGGCGGCAGCAAGTGCCGGGTCGGGGGAGCGAACCCGCCGTCACGTTCACGCGGCGCGTACTCCATCGTGATCGACTCGCGCCGTACGCTCAGGCGCGTGAGGCTGACCGTGCGGGCGTCCGCCCGCGACATTCGCACTGAAATCGCATCGGACGGCGATTCCGCAGCCTCATGAAAGTGCCGGAGCGCGCGGCCATCGAGCCCGTCGTCGAACATGGCCGCGAACGCACGAAACCGTTCCTCGCGTTGGGCGACGATCCGTGCGGTGTCGACCGACGACGTCGATGCCATTCCGAACTGCGGGATCCTTCGCGCCTCGAGCGTTTGGCCGTCCGAACGCCACGCCGCGTTGCGGCCAGCGGCATCGAAGGCGTAGATGAAACACGGCTTGAAGGCGGCCGACGCGAGCGCGATTCGAAGTGGGGATGCGCAGTCTGTGACCGCGCTGAATCGGGCAAGCGCCAACGGCAGGTGTCCGCGGCTCACCTCGGGTTTTTCAAGCGTTGGGACGTTTGTGGATACCGCTGCATCATATTGATTCAATACGCACACCGCGAGTCCGTGGGCGTTGACCATGATCCAGGTTCCACCGCCCGCTGGATCGAAGGGCGCGAGTACCGGGGCGTCAAAGCCGGGCACGAGTCGCGGCGGCAAAGCGAGGGCGCGGGAGCGTTGTTCGTCGCGACTGAACACCACATCGAAACCGGTGGGAGCGCAGCTCCACGTGATGGTGCACATGAAATGAGCGCGGAGATTAGCGCGTCGCAAGGCTCCGCTGGTAACGCAAGGTTGAGGGAGCGACTCCGAAGCCGGGCGGAAGTCTCACTTCGAGAATTTGGCCCATGATGCCAATGAGCGCGTAGTGATGCACGGCGTGAGAGATGGCGTACAGCGTTTCACGGGCGCGGCTCGACGTTACGGTCGCTGCCTCGTTCAGGTTAAGGTCGCTGCGGACTTCGACGGCGGCGTCGAGGCGGGCGAGATCGAGGTTGCGGGCGTCGGCGAGGAGCGAGGCGGTGGCTTGGCGCGCGCAATCGAGATCGGTCTCGATGCGTTCATCCCGACGACGCGCGTCGAAATCGATCGTCCGACCTTGGCTGCGTAGCAAAATCTCAAAGTGCTCGAGGCAGTGACGGTAATGGCCGCCAATGGCCGCATCAAAGGCCTGCGGCAGGCGCTGGGTGTAGGCTTCAGGTTCGAGTGCATCGAGCAGGGCGAGACCTTGTTCGAGGATCGCGACCACGGCGTCACCCAGAGATTGATGCTTCGCATCCGGAATTGAATCGGGTTCGAGCGTTGAGGGCGCAGTTTGATTCCCGGGGACAGATTGACTCTCAGGGCGGATGGCCGCTCCTCCCGTCGCCTGCCATTTGGCTGTCACCATCGTCACGAGCTGCCGCGCGAGCGCAGTCTTGTCCGGCAGGTGCAAAGTATCCTTTGTTCGGTTACAGATCGCCATGCCGGCTCCGTAGGCGGGGCCGTTGACCACGCAGAGATCGGTGGCGTTTTCCGTCAGCTGGCGCCCGGCCTTGGCGCGCAGTTCCTCCGGGGATGCGGCCATCTCAAATTTCCAGCCGACCAGAAAGCTGCGGGGAAAAAGCGCCCGCAGGGAGCGGATGACTTTCGCCGCGGGCTCCAGCGTAATGCGCAGGCCGTCGGCCCGGCTGTCGAGTTTTTGTGCGTGTGCGCTGCGCCCATCGGGCGTTTCCACGCGTGTGACCCGAAAGTCGCAGAGCGCCGCGGCGTGCAGGATTGCCACCGGGGCAATGGGGGCCGCGGCCAGTTCCGTTAACGCGGCGAAGAGGTCCTCGTTGGTCGTGAACGTTTGCACGCAGGCATGCCCGGGTCGACACGGGGCCGTCGCACCCATGCCCTGAAGGCAAACGACCTCGTATCCGCTGGCGGTAAACTCGCGGGCGAGGATGGCCCCGAGTTCTCCGGTGGAGTGATTAGTGATCCGACGAACGTCATCCAGCGGCTCGCTGCCGGGGCCGGAGGTGATGATGACGCGAGGGCGCAGTCCGGTCGGCAGACGGTCGATGGGCATGGAAAGATGGATGGATTCCAAATTCGTGCCAGATTATCCAGCTTTCGCGACGAGTTCGATCTCCAATGGCACGTTGTCGTAAATCAGTTTGTCGCCCAGCCGGGTGGCAAAGCTGCCGGAATTGAACTTCACTTCATGTTTGGCGCGATCGAAGCCCAGCTTGGCCGTGCCTCGCAGCAGGTCGCCATCAAGCGTGACGGCGGCGGTGAACTTCAACGACATCGTGACGCCCCGAATCGTCATGTCGCCAGTCAGTTGATACGCACCGGCTCCCGCGGTCTCGACTCCGGTGATGACAAACCGGCTCTCGGGAAATTTCTTCGCGTTGAAGAAATCATTCGATTTCAGGTGGTTTACCAGCTTCTGATTCTGTCCTTTACTCGTGAGGTCCGTGTTGACGATGGAATTCATGTCCGCGACGAACTCGCCGCCCGTGATCTTTCCGCCGGCGACGGTGAGCCAGCCGCTTTTGAGGCTGATGGTGCCGGTGTGATTCGCGCCGACTTTTTCGCCGTGCCACTGGACGGAACTGCGGGCGGAATCGACCTCATAGCGCCGGCCATCGGCTGCGCTGAGAGTGAGAGCACTGGTGAACAGGCAGAAGCCGAGAAACAGACGGCGAGCGAGAGAGGACGTTTGATGCATGTGATGTGACGTGGAGCTGCCGAGTGTGAGTCCCGGCACGCAGACTTATTCCCGGGAAGGATCGGGAATTTTCCGTGTTGGTGGACCGGGTTTGATGCACCCATCTGTGGCCTCCGGGATCAGTGCGACTCCCAGGATAATTCCTCCGTCCCGCCCGCATAGCGACTACAGCGCCACCTTGCCGGCCGAATGCCATGATTGCCCGGATGGTGCGACGTGATGGCAGGAACGTAGAGTCATGAGCGTAAAGCCATCAGAAGGCGGAAGCGTCAGAACGTGCCGCGGGACGACCTGAAAGGGTCAAACCCTAATGTCTGCGATCTGCGCATGCGCGAATCGATTTTATTGTCTTTTTTCGGGGTAAAAAAGCAGGGCTGATCCGGGGGGGGGCAGTCCGCTAGAAGTTAATTCACTCTGCGAAAGGTATACCTGCACCGAGGCTGGTTTTCCCATGCGAAAGTGGTGGGCGAGCCAGCCGTAAGGGGGGTGGCACTCTCCGACCTCCGTGCCTCCGTGTGAAAAATTCCGTGGATTGGTCCTAAATCCCCGATCCCCAATCAGTTCTCTCACAGAGGCACAAAGTTCACAGAGTCCGATCCTTCAATACCCTCTCCGACCTCCGTGTGCTCCGTGCCTCCGTGTGAGACCCTCCGACGGTCTGAGCTCCGATCTTTCAATCCTCGATCCTCGATCCATTCTCTCACAGAGGCACAAAGTTCACAGAGTCCAATCCTCCGAACCCCGTCTCCGACCTCCGTGCTCTCCGTGCCTCCGTGTGAGACCTTCCGACGGTCTGAGCTCCGATCCTAAATCCTCGATCATCGATCATATTTCTCACAGAGGCACAAAGTTCACAAAGTCCGATCCTCCGAACCCCGTCTCCGACGACCCGACAGGGTCAAACCCTAATGTCTTTTGCGCTGTCACTGATTCTGATGCTGGTAGCGATCTGATTGCTCGCGCGACGGGAGCGGAAACACGGTGTAGCCAGGGTGGCCCACTAACCATCCCTAAAATTGGGCATAAACCGGATCGCGGCGGTCCGGACGGGGCGGTCCGGACGGGGTCATGTCGTGAATCGTGATAGCGGGCCGGAGCGTCTACTGCGATTTGGGGCGGGCCACGTAGTTGCATCGAATCAATTTGGAACAGCGAACGAACGCGAAAGTCGACTTCGCCCTTTTCTTATCACGATTCATGACATGACCCCCTCGGGCTGCCCCCGATGTCGAAGGGGTTGCGATGGCTGGCCGCTGCGACCGCAGAATTCCGCGCGGCCCTTGGGAAGAGCGGCGAGGCCTGCGCCGGAATTTACCGCCGCAGGCGCGTAATCCTTGCGCTCAGAACCGCCCGCTGACCCCCGCGTTGATCGTGGTGCCGTTGATGATGGTGGTCTGCATCTGGCTCCGGACCCCCCGATAAAGCACCTGCGGGGCGTTGAACAAATTGGAGACGTCTAAGGTGAGGCTGAGCGACGGGCGCAATTGGTAGGCCACGCCGACGTTGACGGTTTTCAGCGCGAAACGATAGGAATTCCGACCGAGGGTCGCCGCGGAGTAGGACACGATGTAATCGCTGGTGTAGTTGTAGAGCACGCGGGTGCTGAAGCTGCGGTAGCGCCAGGCCAGCATCAGGTTAACTGCCCGCGGGATGAAACCCTGGACCTGTCCGGTGCTGAGGTTGGTCGTGCCGCCGAAATCGCCTCGGGTGTTGAGGACCGTGTAATTAGCCGTGCCGCTGAGACCCTTGAGGAGCCCTGGCAGGAAGGTGAACTGCTGCTGGTAGCTGATTTCCCATCCCTCCACGAAAGCCGTGCCGGCATTGAGCGACTGGAATCGGGCAAAGCCGGCGTAGTCACCGTTGAAGCCGTTGTCGGTGCCGGTGCCGACGGTGCCGGTGTTGATGCCGTCGACGATGAAATCCTTGATCGTCTTTTTGAACCAGCCGACGGAGACGTTACCGACCGGTTCGAAGGAGTAGTCCAGCGTGGCATCCCAATTCACGGCGGTCTGCGGGAGCAGGCTCGGATTGTTGATGCTGACAGTCTGGGCATTCTCGTTGGCGCTCTCGCCGGGGAGAAAATTAGACATCGCCGGGCGGCCAAAACTCGTGGACCAGCTGACGCGGCCCTTCAGATTGGGAGTGATGTCATGCGTGAGGTGGGCGCTGGGAAACGATTTGGTGTAGCTGCCCTTGGTCTCGCGGCGGGTGTAGTCACGCGTGACGGCGGCGATGGGGTCAGCCGCCCGCTCGGCCGCGGTGCTGCGGGTGCTGGCACGGGCGAGCACCCAGCCGAAGCCATTCGTATCCGTCTTCTCGGTGCGCACGCCACCCAGATAGCCCGTGCGCCCCAGCCAACCCTCACGGCTGAACTTGCCCTGCGCCATCAGGTACCCGGCGGTTACCGTCTCAAATGCGTGCCTCGTGCCGCTGTGTTTGACCTGCTCGCGCCAGTAAACGTCATCGGTCCAGAGCTCGGGGCTAGTGAGCTTGTGTTTGCTCAGGTGCCAGGTGGTGTCCCATTGCGGGATGCGGCGTCCGGTCTTGATCTGATCGAACATGATGCGATCCGGATTGTGGGCCAGCGGGCCAGTGCCGACATAGTTGTACCGGTTGCCGCCGCCGGTGGACTTGGCCAGGGTTTCGCGCCACTGAACACCGGTCCTGAGGATTGTCCGGAGCTGCGTGGAGAGGGCATAGCGGGCGTCGCCATTCAGCTCCCGGATCCGCTGGTCGTTTTGGTTCTGCGCCCGGACCAACGCCGGGGCGCTGGTGACGGGACGCCAGTTGGCCGGGTTGGTGAAGTCGGGCCCCGCCGTCTGGATGAACCGCGGGTAGAGATCCGACTGCGTGCGGTCGAGGATCCAACCGACGTTTGTAATCTGGTTGGTAAGGTCGCCGCCGGCGCCGCTGCCGTTGTTGAGATTGGTGCGGGCGAAGCGGGCGCTGTAATTAAGCTGCAGCGGGCCGAACTCCTGCTCCACGGTAAGATCCACCCGGCGCATCCGGACCATGTAGTGGTTGGGTCCGATCATTTGCATGTTGATGGTCGAGGTGGGCACCGCTCGCACCTCCGTGATGCGATCGGTAAACCCGGGGACGATGCTCGATGTGGTGCCGTTGGGGACGAAATTTTGATTCTGGGTGCCGGTGAAGGCCCTCGTTCTCCAGCGGATGCGGCTAAGCTCCTTGTTGTCGTTCGTGACCCCGCTCAGCGTAAGCTTGGTGCTGGCCGAGAGGCGATAGTCGGCCTTGACGCTCAGACTTTGCTGCTTGCGGTTGTTATAATTATCCTGGGTCTGGTAGCTCCACACGTAGGCTGGCTGAGTGGTGGTGTTCTGAAAATCGCGATCGGTCCGGAAGAAGCCGACGGCGTTTTCGCTGTAGAACAAGTTGACGCTGACGCCCAGGTTTCGCTCTTCGCCGAAGACACCGAACAACTCCTGATAGCTGAAGTTCATCACGGGATGGGCCCGGTGCTGCTCGCGATACGGAATCTGCTGCGTGAATGACGGCGCAATCCGGGCAGAGAAATTGTAGGTAATCCGGCGCTTTTCCTTCATGGTGAGCGCCGAGCGGCTCTTGAAGTTGATGGTGCCACCGAGCGACTCGGCGCTCTTGTCGGGCGTATGGCCCTTGATCAGCTCGAGCTGATCGAACATGCCGCTGGTGATGCTTTGATTCTCGAACGCACGGCTGAAGCCAAGGCTGGGGAGCCGGGCACCGTCCATGGTGACGGTGTTGAGCCCAGCGCCCATGCCACGGATGTTAAATTGGTAGTTGAGGCCTTCTTCGGTCGGGCTGCCCGCCACGCCCGGCAGGCGCATGATGACCTCGCCGGCGCTCATGTTCGGCAGATTGCCGAAGGAATCCATCGCGACGACGTTCTTCACGTTGAGCGAGTTGCGCTGCGCGGTGATGGCGGCGGCATCGCCCTCGCGTTCGCCGGTGACCTTGAACGCGTCGAGCTTGTAAATGCCGGTGGTGAGGGGGAAATCGCGCACGGCCCGCTCGCCGGGGGCGAGCGACACCGGGCTCCGCACGGTGTCAAGTCCCAGGTAGGACACGACGATCTCATGAGCGCCCGCCGGCAGCCCGGAGAGCACAAAACGTCCCGACTGATCGGCCAGGGTGGTCAAGCCGAGCTGGGGCACGTCAACTTTTGCGCCTTCGAGCAGTTTGCCGGTGGCGATGTTGCTCACAGTGCCGGTGATCGAGCCGGTCTCGGCGGCTTGAGTGGAAAGGGTCGGTGTAAATGCGAGGGCGATCCAGGCAGCGAGGACTACGAACGGTTTTGTCGGTCTCATGGGGCAAACGGTACGAGGGTTAGTGGGGAGCCGGAGGATTCGGGGACATCCTCCCTGCAAGTCAGCGGACGGCGGGCCGATCCACTGGCAGTTCTGACGATCGTGGACTCCCCGACCATTTCAAAGTGACTCATCGCGGCAAGGTAAATGTTCTACTCGGACGTGGTGATCGGTTGCGTTTTCGGGGCCGGAGGGCGCGACGGGCAGGGAGCTGGCCCCGACCGGTGAGCGAACGGCCGGACTGGCGGGAGCCAACGGTTGGGGCCGCGCCGCTGGCGGCGTTGCAGCCGTTGCAGGTCGATGTGATCGAGGCGGGCACCGCGAGCCACGGGCGGTGGAGCTTCTACTTGAGCCGGTATCGCTATTGCGACGTGATGGCAGGGCGCGCGCGTGGGGCGGTCGCGTCTCTCAGCTGCGGGACGAGGCTGAGACCTTCGAGACCCGAACGGGCCGGCAAGCCGCAGAGCTCGGCGAGAGTCGATAGATATCGAGCAACTCGGCTGGCTGCATCGATGTGTGCTCCTTTCGCGACTCCGGGTCCGACAAAGATCAAGCGCACGCGCGTCGAGCGTTCCCATGAGTGTGTTCTTACCTGTGATACTTTTTCTCCGAGATGGAGCCCGTGATCGCTCCAAAGTACGACCACGGTATTGTCCGCCAGTCCCGCCGCATCGAGGGCCGCGGAACCAAGGAGCGAGTCCGTAGATGCCGGTCGTCGTCGGGACGCAGGCTCAGCATCAAACTCGTGCGCGAGGGATTACAGAGGGGCGACTGCCATTGCGCCTTCAGCAAGGGGTGCCGCGCGCGGCGGGGCGGTCCGGACGGGGTCATGT